>Ga0137370_10000332_pt1 | contig 17679 bp, 19 predicted proteins | sample SagtaG_11_FD_104920 | JGI IMG/M metagenome (GOLD analysis project Ga0137370, IMG submission 104920) | Vadose zone soil microbial communities from Sagehorn Ranch, Mendocino, California, USA - Sage1_R_20_16 metaG | ecosystem: Environmental > Terrestrial > Soil > Vadose zone | place: USA... | reverse complement strand
CCCAATCGAACTAAATGTATTATTCAGGGCGTCACGATCGCGCGTGAATCTATCTCCGTAGTAGTCACCGCCGATCGCAAAAGAGACCGGCCCGGCGGGAAGCTTAAACAGGTCGCCGTTCATGGTAACGTAGCCCAGAGGCAACTCATCCTCGCCGGAGTTATGCAGGGTGACATAAGATCTGGCCCTGGCCGCTTTGGTGTTCTGGGCGTTGAAATTCAGGAACGGATCAAACGCCGTGGCTGGGTCCGTATCTAACAGCGCATCCCGCAGCCCCGGTTTACTGGCCTCGCCTACGGACAAGTCCTGCCCTTCGTTTCGGGAGTAGCGGAAACCCAGTTCCCAGTTCCAGGTCTTGAAATAATCGCCAAATTCTCCCATCTCACCTTTGAGCCCGACGTCAAAGAGAGTATCCCAGTAAGTGAACTTTTCATGTCTGGCACCGGTGTCGTTAATGCCGCGAAACCGAACGCCCGTAGTCATTGGGACTGGTACTCCGTTAATAACCAGAGTCGTATCTCCAACTATCTCCAACTGTGAAGGGATTGAACGCATTCCGAATTGGCACACTGATACCGGCCGGACTGAAGGAGGTGCCGTCCGGATTTTCGAATGGGTCGGATCCGGCCAGGCCAATCGGCACAGCTGCGAGGAATGTATCGAAAAACGAGCGCGTATATTTGAAATCGGCAAACACCGTCAGGTATTTGTCACACAAATCGCGCGTGAACGAGCCATAGAAGGTTTGCCGATCCGCCGGCGGAAGATTCGCTGTGACGGCCGCAAAGTTATAAGCCACGTAATCCCCATCCCCAAGAACGCTGTTTTGAATTCCGGGTACCGAACCCGGCGTAGTATAGAATGGAGAAGTTCCGGGGCCTGTAGCTGAGTGGGCAATGGGGGTGTTCACGCCGGGCAGCGGAGTGCCGCCCGGACCGAAAAACATGCTCGGGAGCAAGCGGAACCCCTGCACTCGGCCCGGGAAGCTCCCACTGCGATTGTCGAATCCCCCAAACCGGCGGAAATTCCCGTTCGAGGAAATATCACGGTCACGGCTGAAAATGCCGCCTAGGCGCTCCCAGAAATCGGCAATGACAACAATATCGGTCTTGTCATCTCCAGTGCCGGCTTTCAACCATGCTTCCCATTCACCCATCTCGTTTGAGCCTCCGAGATTTGTGTTCCCGTAAGTCCCGCCGATCTCAAGACCTCGAAATTTGTGTACCAAAAAGAAGTTGACCACTCCAGCCAGGGCGTCGGCTCCGTACACAGCCGAGGCACCATCCTTGAGGATGTCGATGTGATCGACGAGCACAAAGGGAATTAGGTTAATGTCAACTCCTGCGCTCGTGCCGGCGCCGCCTAACGAACCAAAGGCGACGCGCTTGCCATCTATTAGAACTAAAGTTTCTTTGGACAGAATACCGCGCAGGTTGAACTGGATAGTACCATCACCACCGTTGCCAATGTTCAGGTTGACGGTGCCGCCCGCCTCTTGCGGTATAAAAGTTAGTAGATCCGTTGCGTTGCGAATGCCGAGTTTCTCGATGTCCTGCGGCCGATACGTGTCCACTGGATTGGGGCCGGTCTCTTCTGCTGTGGGAATGTTGGAACCGGTCACAACCACGCGCTCGACCTCAGCTGTAGGCGCTGGCGCACCCGGCGCTGCTGGAACAGCCGGAGCCGCCAACTGAGCAAATGCGTCGGAAGCAAAAATTAATTCGATGGCTGCAAGACCTACGCCCGCAACCAAAGCGGTACGAAAGAATCCAACTTTGTTCATTACGTTTTTTGTCATTAGTTTCTCCATAACCTCTGCGATATATCAAAGTGCGAGGCCTAGGTGTTAGGACTTAGAAACTACGCTTTGAGACCTGCGAGTAGTGCTATTCCAGCTCGCTATCGGCAGGGAATCTTTATCACCTGTTCGCGCCGCAGTCCCGATTTGAACAAGTCTAACCTCAAGCTCTCTTGGATTGCGCAATATCGAATCTCGCAAATAACAAGAGGAGCAACGAAAAGCTGCAGTTCTCACTCACTCCCAGTAGGCGAGATCTAACCTACAATTGCGTCTTCAGCTTGACGTAGCAAAATCGGCCTATGACATCGCCGAGCGGATTCGTTATGGGGGGTTTGCGAAGGCTCGGGCTACGAACGGCTCAGGCCGCCTTTGAGAAACCGGCGAGCTTATGTCGGCGGTGCGCAGCGTTGCGAACACATTTGACGTTACTCTCGACGCGGCGGCGATAATTGCTCGGATTAACTCCCAATCGGCGTTCAAAGGCTCGGCGAAATGCATCCGCGCTTTTAAAACCGATGGATTCACCAACACTTTCGATACTACTGTCTCGGATGGAAAGCCGGCGGCACGCCTCGTCGAGGCGCAATCTCTCAACGAAATCGGCAGGGGAGGTACCAAATTCCATCTTGAACCTCCGAGTGAAATGCCTTCGACAAAGACACGCCTTGGTAGCGAGAACCTCCACGGACAAATTTTCATTCAAGTGGCTGGTTATCCAGGTTGGCAATTCAGATAGGCGTGAAACTGATTTGCTTTGGAACTGCAATGCTTCCGATTGTTGATCCTGATAGCCGGGGCGCTTGAAATAAAGGACAAGTTCGCGCGCTATTGTTAGGGCAAGACGTGGCCCGTAATCTTCTTCGATGAGAGCAAGTGCTAAGTCGACCGCGGACGCCCCGCCTGCGCAGGTGTAAAACCGGTCATCCTTAACAAACAAGCTGTTGGGAGTCAGCCTGAGTTTCGGGAATCGCATAGCAACGTCTTTGGTCAGACGCCAGTGAGTTGTTACATTTCGTCCGTCGAGCAAGCCAGCCGCTGCCAGCGGGTAGATTCCACTGCCTAATGTTGCAACGCGCCTCGTGGCATGCACTCGGCTACTTAGCCATCTTTCTACTTTCTTGCTCAGCCGTGCATCGTGAAGGCCGTTGCCGCCTGGAAGAATAAGGGTGTCCAACTGCGGGGCGTGTTGCGTATCGACCTGCGGCCTTACGATGATGCCACTCTCAGCGACGCAATCCTCGGTATCGACCCCGATGGTAACGACCTGGTAGCAACGACGATTTCCACCATGGTCGCTTGAAATCACCGATCGAGAAAATGTCTCGGCTGGCCCCATTAAATCGGCGGCCATCATTTGCTCGAATACGATCAGGCCCACCGTTTTCGGAATCATTGGATTGCCCCAACCAGTTTCTCGAGTCGGACGGTCTCCTCCACATCCAATGCGCGGGCCAGATCCGCATCCAGCAGCGCTTGCGACGCACGCCACGCACCGGGTTCGCCGCCGCTTTCCGTTGGCCGTAGTCCAAGATTGCTCGGGGCGAGCACTAGGCTGATGTTCTTGGGTTTCGCCTGCGACGGACTCGCCCGCAAACCAGGCGGCGCGGCTGCGCCCGCCATTATGGCGAGCTCTCGTCGCGTTTATGTTCATGGGCGGCTCGGAATCCGCCGGAAATCCTTGGCGCAATTCGTTTTCCGCGTCTCTCCAGCATTGGGTGAATAAGCCTGTTTCCAGCGCGCAGACGTGGATGTGATGTGCGACCAAATGCGGAAGTTTTTCATGGTATTGGTTCTTTCCTTCGCTAACCTATAATTAACACTGCAAGGGTTGTCAACCTATGAAAGCGAATTTACAGGTTAGAATCGAATCTCACCCCTTTTCCACCGATGACCTCATTGGCGGTGACGCAGCGCTCGACTTCATCAATACCGTCACTGGCCGCGATCAGTCGCCTCGCGACTGGCTGGACAGCTACACGCGGCTGCTAGAGTGGGCGGCGCTGGTGCATCTTTTGCCGGAAAAAATTCTGCGCGCGCTGGCAAGAAAAGCGCAGAGCGAGCCTACAGCGGCTGCCACGGCGCTGGCGCGCGCAAAGAAGCTGCGCGAAACACTGTTTGCACTGGTCACTGGGATCGTTTCCGGGAGTGCGCCGCCGAAAACCACGCTCGCCCTGCTGCGCCAGCATTGGATCGCAGGCATCAATGCGCACCAGCTGCGCTTCGACCATGGGCACGTGGTCGCTGAGCTGCGCAGTGATGCAGCCGATTTCGACCTTATCGCAGCGATGATCGCCCATCGGATGGTCGAACATGTCTTGCCGCTGCCGATGGATCGACTCCGCATCTGTCAGGGACCTAATTGCTCATGGCTATTCATTGATAGATCGAAAGCCGGCCGTAGGCGTTGGTGCGACATGGCGGTTTGCGGGAACGCCGCTAAATCTCGCCGCTTCTACGCACGCTCGCGCCAGCACCGAAGTCCGAAAAACCGCCCGGTCGCCTGCCTGAGGGAGACAAGGCAGGCGCTCTGAGATCGTTGCTGATTGAGTCAGATTTCCGGTGGACGCAACCAACCCGAGAGCGGAACGGCGAATCGCGGAGGAGAGAGCCCCTACGAATCGCTCATTCTGGACGCGCTCACAAGCGGGTTCATCCCGCCGCCCGTTTTCCTGGGGGATGAACTCTTGCAGATCGGTGGCATTGCGGATGCCCAGTTTCTCGATGTCCTGTGGCCGATATGTGTCCACTGGATTCGGCCCAGTCTCTTCCGCGGTGGGAATGTTCGAACCGGTCACAAATGACGCGCCCGACCTCAGCCGTGGGCGCTGGTACACCCGGCGCTGCTGGAACGGCCGGAGCCGCCAACTGAGCAAATGCGTTCGATGCAAAAATTACAGGAAATCCGACGGTCGCCACAAAGGCGACGCCAGGGAATCCAAACTTATTTAGCACGTGTCTTTTCATTAGTTTCTCCGTACCTTGACGGTATATCGCAGTGCGAGGTTCCGGCGTTCGGACTTAGAAAGCACACTTTTAGACGTGCGAATACCGGTCCCCTCGAAGCGTTCTGCTAATTTTTCGCTGCCCTTGAGCATCCTGTTTTGAACGAAGCCGACCACAAGCTGTCGCGAAGCGCTAAAGACCGGTTCTTAAGTTGTCGACACCAACTGGCTAGAACACGCCCGCAACTGCGCTGTGGCTCAGCAGCCTTGCTTAGTGTGCTCGATTGCTAAGCACTCTTTCGCCGCGATAGGTTCGGATGCTACTTCACCGTTAGGCAGAATCGAAGGAGAGTTCGGAGCCAACTTATTAAGGTAGCTCCGCGGTTTTGCTCCAAACCGTCGCTCAAACGCGCGCCGGAATGTTTGCGCGTCCGAAAAACCAACCGAGGCAGCGATGGTCTCGAGAGTTCGCTTCGGCACGGATAAGCGACGCTTTGCTTCGTTGATGCGCAGGGTCTCCACAAATTCCCCCGGCGCACTGCCGAACACACTTTTGAAAGCTCGATTAAAATGGCTCGCAGACATGCACGCTCTGCGCGCCAGCGTATTGACTGAAAGGTCTTCGTGCAAATTCCGCATGATCCAGGGGATGAGTTCCGCAAACCGATCAGCCGGTTGACTGTCAAACACGAGCGGGCTGGGCAGTTTGCGTTGGCCGTTGTCGTTCATCGGCGCGCTTACAAACTCCTGCGCACCGGCCAATGCCACGTGCTTGCCGTAGTCCTCTTCCATCAGGGCAAGGGAAAGGTCGATGGCCGCACTGGGCCCGGAAGCTGTATAAAACGCGCCGTCTTTAACAAGATGCCTTCTTGGCTCGACACCCAGCCTCGGGAAACAGCGTGCAACATCGCTTGCGTAACCCCAATGGGTCGTGACTTCGCGGCCGTCGAGCAACCCAGTTGGCGCGACGCCGTAAATTCCAGCTCCGATCGCGGCGACGCGGCGCGTTTGGCTTATGCGTGCCAGGATCCAATCGGCAATCCTTTCGCTAACAAAGGATCGCCGGATCCCGTTGCCACCGGGCACGATAATCGTGTCTAACTCGGACATTGTTTCAGGCGTGTTATCTGACCTGAAAACGATCCCCGATTCAGCCCGAAAAAATTCCGAAGTGAAACTGATTATGCACACGTGGTAACATGAAATTCGATTCCCATAGCCACCATCGAGAGTCGCAGCTCCAAAAACATCAGCGGCGCGCGTCAGGTCCGATGCAGCAACGCCGTCAAAACCGAGAAAGCCAATCCGCTTTGGATTCATTACTTGTCTGAACCCATAATATCTTATCCTTCGAAATCCTTGGTAGGACATAGAACCGACATTACAAGCCACTACCGTGTTACTTGTCAGTCTGGGCGAAGCGAAGAATCTCAAATTGTTTGCGGGAATCGACCCGTCAGCAACACCCAAGCTGTTTTGCTTCGCTCAACATGACACCGCGGTGGATGAAAAGGGTCTGAAGCAGGTTTAATAGCCGCCGGACCCCGCCTCAACTTCGAATAAGGAAGAAACGAAAGGAGAGGATCATGGCTACTTATATTGGTTTGATTCAGTTTGCTGACCAGGGCATCCGCAACATCAAGGACACGGTCAAACGTGGCGACGCAGCGATCGCGGAGGCCGAAAAATTGGGCATGAAGGTCGTGGAAGAATTCTGGACAATGGGTGCGTACGACGCTGTCGTCGTGTTCGATGCACCTGATGACGAGATCATGAGCGCTTTCATGCTTAAGATGGGCTCACTCGGCAACGTCAAGAGCCATACCATGCGTGCCTTCCACCGGAATGAGATGGAAAAAATTCTGGCGAAGATCAAATAGTTACTCTATCGGCAGCAGCGCGACAATTCTGCTGCTGGGGAACATGCAAGCTTGCCAAAGGTCGAACACTCCCAGCCAAGCCGGCGGGGTTATGCTCTGTCCGCGCCGTTGTTCGCGTGAGCGGCCGGTAGATGAACTGGTAGGACTATCCCGGAGGCAGGGCTGATGGAACAAGAACAACGCTATCCGTGTCCCGCCATACTGCGCTGAACACGTAGGTTTGCCCGGGTCGCACGTTCAGCACCGTCGAGGTCGGCGCATAAGAGTTGTAACTTGGAACGGACGAAACCGTCAGTACATGACGCCCTGCTGGTAGAGCGTGATCGTAGCGGCGTCCCTGCACAAGATTGGCAGCTGTTCTGCCGTCGATCTGAAGGTTGAGAGCTAAATTCCACCCAAAGTTCGGAGCTCTCAAAACAATGAGGCGCCCAGCCGACTGAGAAGTGGTTGTTCCAATCGAAAAAAGGCTAACGAGAACAACAATCAGAAAGTGTGCGGTGGCGGACGTGTATCTAGACTTCATGGTACGATGCTATCTTCCAGATTTGTGTCCTGGCTAGCGCCGTTTTCAATCGAGGTTGGTTGATATAAGGCAGTATTTTGGTACGGCTGGAATCGTCAATACACGTCGCCGCGATTCTGCCAGGTCGCCCCGGGGGACAAAAAGGTCCCTGATGGACGGAGGTAAACGAGATTGGAATCCCATATCGCGGTAAACACATTATTCCATCCTGGCTGAATGTTCACTGCGACCGAAGTCGGCTCGGTAAAACCCACGGATGGCACCTTGTACACGGTTAAGACATGGTGCCCGGCCGGCAACCATGCGTGAAAGTTGCGACCCTGTACGATGCTCCCGGCGGGCCTGCCATCGATCTCAAGGTTGAAGCCTAAATTCCATCCAAAATTCGGGGACCGTACAATGACTAAGTGCCCACCTGGTTGATAGGCGCCGCTTCCAGCCGAGAGTGAGCACACGAAGGCAAGAATCAAGAAGACGGTGCAGGCGGAGGTATGTTTTGATTTCATGGCCTTCATGTTACGCCCGCGGCTCGTTTTTGGCTAGCGCGATGTTCCCGGCCGTCATGGCTTATCATCGAGCGTACTCTTTGCAGAAGATTTTTCCTGCGATGTAACTGTCTTGCCGACGTTGATTGTCATCAGATCCTTGCCGATGGCCAACGGACCTTTGTATTCTTTGCGCACGGCGTCCCAAAGCCCCTGCTCATCGTTGTAGTGATAAATGATACCGAGCTTCGGCTTCACACTCGCGAAGACCCGTCCCGCATCTTCGGCAGACGCAATTGAACGCTTCGAGGGCGGCGTAGGGCTCTTCCAGCCAGCACCCCAGGCAGCATGAATCAAGCAGTCCGCGCCCTTGGCGAAGTCCACGAGGTTCTGGCAAAACTTCGTGTCTCCGGAAATAACCACGGAGTGCCCCATAGAATCGACGCGATATCCAAACGCCGGTTTCACAGTTCCATGATCGACGAGAAACGCGGAGACTCGCGTCAAACCATCATTGTAGATTTCCCCCTGTGCGACTTCTTGCGCATCAATTTCGACTCCTTTAGATGGAAGCGGATCGGGAGGGGCCTGACGAATGTGGATATCAAAAGCAAATGCCTGAACAAGGTGCTCCACCATGCTCGAAGTCCCTTGAGGACCCCAGATTCGTAGCGGTTTGCTTCGGCCCAAAAACCATCCCGACAGCCACAAATCCGGGATTCCAACAACATGGTCGGAGTGAAGATGAGTGAGAAAGAGACCGTCTATGTCTTTTGGATTAACTCCGGCCTGCGCCAGGCGAATTACGACACCGCGGCCACAGTCGAACAGTAACTTCTTGCCGCCCGCTTCGACAAGTATGGCTGAGCCAAATCGCTCAGCATTGGGAAAGGGAGTTCCCGTGCCGAGTAACGTAACTCGCATCTCATCGGAGTGCGCGTCAGCTGAAATGTTATCTAGCATGCACATCGAAAAGGACAGGACAATGAATCGCAGTAAAAATCCGATGTTTTAGAAGCGATCTTACGTTCTTGTAGCCGCCTCGCTGTGTCGAGGCGTTTTGCCCGTGTTACTCTCAGCTACACGGCGACACAGCGCCGTGGCTACAGCGCTACACCTTTATAAGATTCGTTTTACGTCACTCGACCCGCTTCATTTGGCGGGTGGCTGTCTCACTTGCACTCCGTTATTCGATAACAACTCGAGTTCGGTCAGAGTGCGATCGAGCTCCTGCACCAGTGGCTGAAGGCGTTTACCGTTAAAAGCGTTTACGAGCGCGCGGTAGTACCAGAGAGCGCCTTGCTTACCGCGGTTGAATCGAGTCCAGAGTTTTTCTCCCTCCTTGCGATAATCCATCAGGATTGCGCGAACGTTGTGCAGTTTGTCTGAAGCCGACACGAGCTTTGTTGACATCGGCGCACGCCGAACGTGAGCTACATAAACCTTCTTTCGTTCCAGCCACGGAGGCTTTGGCGTCTGGTCTGTGTCAGTGCAACCCTCCACGATTCTCGCGACGTCTTCACCAAACTTTCGTTCGATATCGCGCAAACGTTTCGCGCCGCCACAATCCTCCACAGCATCATGCAGTAGCGCGGCGATCGCTTCCGTTTCGTCCGCGCCGTATTCCATCGCGATCGCAGCGACACCGAGGATATGAGCGATATACGGAATCCTTGTCTTTTTCCGGAGTTGTCCGCCGTGAATCCGCGTGGCGTAAGTCAATGCTTTTTCGAACTGACGCGAGAGGTGCACAGTTTGTGGTTCGCTTTAGAACTCAGATACGATGGTATCAGTTGTTAGCCCGTCTCATGCAGGTCGCCTTGTGGCACCCAAGCCACGGCAAAGGCGGTCAGCAATTTCTGTTAACTCGCCAAAGCATTAATCGCTTTCCATTCCTCCGGAGTTAATTTTAGCTTTGATGCAGCAACGTTTTCTTCCAGATGCGCGAGAGACGACGTGCCGGGAATCGGCAACATCACCGGCGAACGTTCCAGTAGCCACGCCAAGGCAACTTGAAAGACGCTCACCCCATGAGCTTTTGCCGCCGAATTCAGCGCGTTCTCAGGTTTCAAACCCCGTGTCCCGCCGATTGGAAACCATGGCAGAAAGCCAAGGCCATTCTTCTCGCAATAGGCCAGGGCATTTTCAGATTTGCGGTCTTCGATGTTGTAACGGTTTTGCACACTAACGATGGGAACAATTTTACGTGCTCGCTCGATTTCTTCCGGCTCCACGTTCGATAACCCGACGTGCCGAATCTTCCCGGCGTCTTTCATCTCCTTGATGGCGCCGAGCGATTCTTCCAAGGCCACTTTTGGATCGATACGATGCAGCTGATACACATCGATTCGCTCCAGGCGCAATCGCTTCAGACTGCCATCGACAGCTTGTTTCAGATGTTGTGGCCTTCCGTCTGGTACCCACTCGCCGGGGCCCGGCCGAGTTAAACCGCCCTTCGTCGCGATAACCAAACTTTTGGGGTAAGGATAAAGCGCTTCGGCGATCAGAAGTTCGCTAGTTTCCGGGCCATAGGCATCCGCGGTGTCGATCAAGTTAACACCCAGCTCGACTGCGCGCCTCACCACCTTGAGCGCATTGCCGCGATCGGGTGGCCAGCCCCAAATCCCTTCACCGGTCACGCGCATAGCACCAAAACCAAGTCGATTAACTGTCAGATCGCCGCCTAATTTCCACGTCGGATTCGTACCAACGTTCGCTGATTTTGACGATTCGGCTCCGAAGATTGCACCGGATCCTCTCGCGAGGAGTGCTGCGCCAGTTACAAGCGTTGTGCCAAGGAATGTTCGGCGAGTAACACCATGCTCCTTACTCGGGTTTGAAGATTTCTTATGCATGCTGTTCAGCGTACGGCCACCGAAATCGCTGTCAACGGAACGGCAACGTTGATTGGTAGAGGACGACACTACTGCGATTCAAGTGTAAATTTTCTTCCGCTCGCGCATGAGAACGGCGAATGCCTCCTCAAGGTCTTTGCCGAAAGTCAAAATACCTCCTTCGTGTCCAGCCATCACGGCAATCTTTCTGCTTTCCACGTCAGTACGCGTGAAGAGATGCATTATCTCGTTCGCCATCTCAGGGCTTCCATATTCAGCAGCTTTCGAAGTTGTCGGCGCACGATTCAACACTGCCGCCCACAGGCTGGAGTCGTGAAAATGAATAACCGCTCCTGCGGTGACATCCGACTGGTAAATTGCTGCATGCGTCAGTGATTCCAATGACGGTATTACAGAGCCTTCATATCGGACCCGACACTTTTCAAAATCGCACGCCACTACTTTTGCGCAATCTGCCCGGACCAGTTCTGGGATGCCTCCGGTCGCGGAACCGGTGATGTAAAAACTTTCGCTCGCGCCGTCCCTCACACTCAGGTTGCCGAACCCGATACCATTCGGATCCACGCCGACCAGACGAAGATCGAGAAGTTTCCGTCTGTATGCATTTAATTCAGCAAGCCCGCGAAACGAAGGAATCTTCGCGGTCACGCGTTCGCAGGAAAACTTTACGGACTCGCTCACCGCATCTGCTCTGGGAAGAGCGCGCGGATGCTTTTTTCATTCGCTTCACACACGCCCCGTTCGGTAATTAATCCCGTGACCAAATAGCCGGGTGTAACATCGAATCCATAATTTGTCGCTGGACTCTCCTGCGGCGCGACGCGCACCTCGACCATTTGTCCCTCGAACCAGCCGTCGGCCTTCTTCACTTCCTCTGGACTACGCTGTTCGATCGGGATTTCTTTCAATCCATCGCGCAATTTCCAATCAAAAGAAGACGACGGCAGCGCTACATAGAACGGAACATCATTAGCCTTTGCTGCCAACGCCTTCAGATATGTCCCGATCTTGTTCGCAACGTCTCCCGTAATAGTAGTGCGATCAGTTCCTACAATCACCAGGTCCACCGCACCGCGTTGCATCAGGTGTCCCGCAGCGCTGTCTGCGACGATCGTATGCGGTACTCCATGCTGACCCAGCTCCCAGGCTGTGAGTTTGGAACCCTGATTTCTGGGTCGCGTTTCCGCAACCCACACGTGAACTGGCAAACCCCTGTCGTGAGAGGCATAAATCGGAGCCGTAGCGGAACCGTGGTCAACAAATGCGAGCCACCCTGCGTTGCAATGCGTAAGTACATTGATTGGTCCGCCCGCCGTCCGGCCGGACGGGTTCACAGCGGCGAACTTTCCCGCTTTCTTTCTTGCGATCTGACGGATGAGTTCGAATCCGTGTTGGCCGATCATCCGGCAATGATCTGCGTCTTCGTCCGCAATCGATCTGGCTGTGCGCAGAGCAAGCGCGACTTTTTCCTTCGCGTTTGTCCCTTTCGCGATATTTCTTAGCTGGCGTTCAATGGCCCAGGAAAGATTGACCGCCGTTGGCCGCGTCGCCTTGAGTTGTGCTGCCGCGCGCGACAGATGTTCATCGATTTCGCCAGCGGGGCGTGCCGCCGCCTTCACTGCCGCAAGGTACATGCCATAGCCCGCGCTTGCTCCGATCAACCCTGCTCCGCGAACATGCATGTCGCGAATCGCCGTCGCCATCTGCTCGACGGTGCCGACTTCTTCGATCACGAACCGATGCGGCAAAAAACGCTGGTCGATGAGTTGCACCACGGTTTCATCGTCCGGTTTAAGCCAGATCGTTCGAAAATGTTGGCTGCCTACATTCATTCGCGGTGATTATGACCTTACGATCCATTTCGTAAATCGAAACAGCCTGAGGGCAGGCTGTCTCCAAGATTGCTCGTCGATGGATGTCGATGGAGTCGGGCCGTCCTCGGCCCTTCAAAAGTTTCCCTTTGCGAAACTCCGCTCGCGGTTATGGGAGGCCAGGGGATGCCTGACCGAGTAGCGCGATCAAAATATTTTGCAGCGACCAATTGTCATCTGTCTCGATCCACTGGCTTCCCACGCGCGAGCGATCGGTTGCTGTTAAAATTGCTGTCACGCGCCCGCTCTGTTTAAGCAAATAAATTTTCGCGCCAGGCGCCAGGTCAATCCAAGTGCAAAACGGACCATTGCGGAATCGCGCCACAGGGATCGTCTGACCGCCGCGGCCACTTGCAAGAAACATGCGTCGTGTTGTATCAAATTTGATACCCGGAAAACGGAAATCGAACGATTCATCCCTGCGTGGTTGGTCGTCACCGTCATAAGGCCAATTGCTGAACGTAATCCGCGCCGCCAGCCCACTGCCCATGCGACCGAGGTAAAGCTGGTGCGAAATCATTGCGCCGTAGGCGAAGGTTTGGTGATGATCCGGGCTAATGATGCTCGACGAACTCCCACTCGCCGACACGGCAACAAAGAACGTCACCTGAACAATCATGATTCGCATGTTGCGAATCCAGGACGATGCGATGGATCGTCGAGTATTCACGCGTCTCAACGGTGGCCGCCCCGTTCTTCAAACGGATTGTAAACTGGCAACGCGTAATACCACATAAATCCATCGGGGCGATTGGCGCGACTGTGTCCGCGGCCGAACATTGTCTCCACATCTCGGGTCGTCGCGCGACCGACGGTGAGCGAGCCGATTCGGCGCATATAAAAATCGTACGGCAATGACTGTGCAATGTAAGCTGGAGGTGTAGTCAATATGCCGTTGTGATTAAATCGAAACGCGAGCGAGTCCGCGCCGTAGCCGTGTCGCAATGGATCGGCGGTATCAATCCACGGCGCTTCATAAAGACCGAGTTGACGAAACAAATGCGAATCGGGTTGCACAATGTAGTAGCCGTTCCGCTGCCCCAACGACACGTAATGCGAATCGTCGTTCCATGAAAAGGCTGAGGCGACTGTAGCGATGGCAAGTAGCCCAAGAATAATAAGCCACCGAGCCGACATGCTTAATCAATAGATTCCTAAGCGCACTGGAAATCAATCAAAAGCGCCGGGTCGTTAAAGATCAATCCCCATGACGATGGGTCCAGGGACTTCTTCCCAGCCGTGGCGACTCCAGAATTTTCGGCCACGTGGATTGTCGTTCGCTACCAGAATAAGCGCTCGCTTAAGACCAAGCTGGCGTAAACCGTCCAGCGATTCGTCCATTAAACACTTCCCAAGTCCACGTGACTGATAGGCAGGATCGACGGCCAGATGATAAATATATCCGCGACGTCCGTCGTGACCGCACAATGCGACGCCAACAATCGCAGTGCCATCGGTTGCCACTCTGCTCAGCCCCGGGTTGCGGGCGAGAAAGTAGGCAATGCTTTCCCTGTCATCGCCCTCGGCGATCTCGAGACCCTCGACCCGTTGCCACAGTTCCAGCGCCGCGTTGTAATCGCTTATGGAAAATTCGCGCGTCTTGATGTTGTCACTCATTCTGGCTTGCGGGTCTGTGGCCTAACAAGTGGAAGATTCTTTCGGCGCAGTTTCTTTCGCTGCGGAACGGGGATTATGAAATGAAACCTTCGCAATAACCGTTTGTCGGTCCTGGTGCGAGTGCGGGCGGCGAGGATCGTGAGGCCTGCGTACTTCTCGCTTCTCCGCAGGAGATCATTAATTTCAATATTGGCATAACGGTCATGGCTATCTTTCACGTCAGTGCGTTTGCCAAAAAGAGCATCCGCCTCATCAAAAAACAGGACCGCTTGACTATTCTTCGTGGTGTTGAAAACACGGCCGAGATTCTTCTCGGTCTCGCCAATATATTTAGAAACTACTGCGCTCAAATCGATCCGGTATAAGTCTTTCCCGAGGGTGTGGGACAATGCTTGAGCTGCGATAAGACGCCTTGGCTGATTATTGCCGGTGAACAAAATGCGAACGCCGTTCGCACCGAATCGTGGACGAATAAATAGCGCTAATTCGCTCAGTGGTACGCGAAATCGGGACGGCAACCGTAGCTCTGGTTCAATCCAATTCTCTGGATAAAGAAAGATTTTCCGGTTGGCGTCCCACACGCGATAATTTTTCCGCCAGTTCCATTCGGCGTTCGTTTTACAGCGGAGCTTTCCGGGCTTTGGGTTTCCCTTCTTCGGCATATGGATTGAATAGACTATCTCCGCGGCTTCCGGCGAACACCACATCTTTTGCAATCGGACTGACTCAATCGCCGATTCAAATTCGTGTCTTGCCATATCAGTGCAGAGCAATCACATCTTGAACGTTTTTCGAATGCGATCGCCTAAACTTTTTCTCATTGCTGCGGCCGGTCTCGTCTCCTCGGTATTCGCATATCTCGGCACCGGCCTTCATCCGATTTGGTGGGCGCTTTGGCTGGCGCCGATTCCAGTACTTGCGATTGCGCCGCAGTTTCACGGCAGCGTCGCCTTCCTGCTCAGCGCGATCGCGTGGTTGATCGGCGAAATGAATCAATGGAATTACGTTCGCCATGGGATCGAACTGGCACCGTTGATTACCTTTCTCTACTTTGTGGTTCCTGCGGTGGTTTTCGGCCTCGGCGTTTTGTTTGTGCGCAGTTTCATTCGCCGCGGATCGCCTTTCCTCGCCTCGCTTGCTTTCCCCGTTTACTGGGTGGCGTACGAATATCTGACCGCGATGGCGTCGGCTCACAGCACATGGGGGAATCTTGCTTACACACAAATGAATTGTCTCCCCGTAATTCAGATCGCTGCGATGACCGGTCTCTGGGGAATCAGCTTTATCGTATTTCTGTTTGCCGGCACCGTGGCAGTCTTATTGAGCGGCACGGGGAAACCATGGCAACGCCGCGTGCTCGCGCTCGCTGTCGGCTTCCTCATTTGCGCAGTGCTTGTTTTTGGCAAATGGCGCCTGCAATCGAATCTATCTCAAACTGTCGCAGTAACACTCGTCGCAAAAGATGTGCCAATGAGCGTTTACCTCGGCTCCGAAGAGCAAGCATTGGAACTGTTGCGTGAGTACGCTGACGAGATCCAGCGGGTTACTCCGGGCGGAACGGACGCTGTTGTCCTTCCAGAGAAAATTGCACGCGTCGGCGAAGATACGTTGGTGGAGGTGGACTCTGTGTACTCTTCGGCTGCTACCGCGACACGCGCGTCAATTGTCCTCGGCCTTGTTCGAAAAACATCGTCGGGCGCCTTCAATTCTTCTCGTTTGTATTCAGCTCATGGAAAATTGGAGGCGAACTACGACAAGCAACATCTGATTCCTGGTGTCGAACCCGAAAAACCCGGTGACGAGCGAGTCATTCTCGAGGAACCGTCGGGACGTTGGGGACTGCTAATTTGCAAAGACATGGATTTTCCAGGGCTCAGCCGCGAATACGCAGCCGAAGGCGCAAACCTGCTGCTCGTACCTGCGTGGGACTTCAATCTGGATCGTTGGCTGCACGCGCGCATGGCTGTCCTGCGCGCTGTCGAAAACGGTTTCGCCGTTGCTCGTTCGGCGCGCAACGGATTGTTAACCCTGAGCGACAACCGCGGCCGCATTCTCGCTGAAGCGGCGACAATGCCCGGTCGCTTCGTGTCGATCACGGGAAACGTAAACGTTTCGCGCGAAGAAACGATTTACACGCGCGCCGGCAATTGGTTCGCCTGGCTTTGCGTTGGTGGATTCGTCAGCCTGCTCGTGTCCCAGCTTCTCTGTCGTCGGGAAAAAACGCGCGCCTAACTGAGGAGACAACAACGACGCGGTCGCGCTCGCTGGAATAAAGTTTTCCGGTTCATCGAATCGAAGTCGCTTTCGCATCTCGTGTCGCAACAGCAGAAGATTGATGCACATCTGAAAAACGATCGACCCGACGGACAGATACCAGACGTAGCTGATCTCAAAGCCGGGCCTCCGCGAAATGTACATTGCCGGGAGAGCGAACAGGACTAGCCGTGTCAACGAGCTGAACAACGGTGGGAGCGTGTTGCCGATTCCCTGGAAAATGCTGGAAGTAACAAAAACAATTCCGGCTGAAATGAAATTCAAAGAAACGATCCGAAGATAATCGCTGCCGAAGGCGATCACGCGCGGATCCCGCGAAAAAATACGAATCAACGTTCCCGGTAAAAGGAACGCCATTAACGTGAGCACCAGCATCATTGACGACGCGATGCCAAGTGCAGAATAGACGGAATGCCGGACTCGATCCGCGCGGCGGCCACCGAAATTCTGTCCCACCACAGGCGAAACGGCGAAACTGAGAGCCACCACCGGTAAAAAAAGGGCCTGCATCGCGCGTGCGCCGATTCCGAAGCCGGCTTGTGCCGCCGGTCCAAAGCCCCGGATGATCGCGTAAACGATCATAATGTACACGAAAAGCAGCAAGAACTCCGCGCCAGCCGGCACACCAATCCGCAGCATTCCTGCCCAAATCCTGGTTTGCGGCCGAAACAACGGAAAACGAAAACGCAGATAGTGATATTTCTTTTCGAAATAAATCACGATCAGCACATCGGCAACAAGAATGGAAACGAACGTGGCGAGCGCTGCGCCGGTTACCCCGAGTTTTGGCCATGGACCAATTCCGAAAATCAATAATGGGGCAAGAATAATGTTGAGCAGCACACTGAGCACCTGGAATCCAACGGCGGGCTTGATAATACCGGTTGCGCGCAGCGCCGAGCCCAACGCCACTAACGGAAACTGAAGTAACAGTCCGGGAAGAAACCAAAGCAGATACGCCTTTGCCAATATCGCAGTCTCACTATCTGCGCTCAGCCAGTCGCAATAGGCGGGACGCAGAATGAATCCTACAACCCCGAGGGCAAGAGCGACCACGATCGACATGACAAAAGACTGATTGAAAGCCAGCTCCGCGTGTGGCTGATCTTTTCGGCCGGCGGCTTGCGAGATCAATGTAGTTGTCCCCACGCCCAGCATCTGGGTAAGCGCCAGCACAATCATCGTAATGTTGCCTGCGACACCGACGGCAGCGATCGCTTCCTTCCCCAGATGTCCCACCCAGTAAAGATCGGCCAGCAAATACAGCGTCTGCACCACCATGCTCACGGCCAAGAACGCGGACATATGCAGCAAATGCCTGGTAACCGAACCTTGAGTAAGGTCTTTCATTGGTGCGAACCTTCGCGTTTAGAGGAGGTCGCCGCGGCGACTGCAAATGTAGCGGCAGGCGTGCCGCCTGCAATTTTCAAT
>Ga0137370_10000326_pt1 | contig 17928 bp, 16 predicted proteins | sample SagtaG_11_FD_104920 | JGI IMG/M metagenome (GOLD analysis project Ga0137370, IMG submission 104920) | Vadose zone soil microbial communities from Sagehorn Ranch, Mendocino, California, USA - Sage1_R_20_16 metaG | ecosystem: Environmental > Terrestrial > Soil > Vadose zone | place: USA... | reverse complement strand
GCTCGCGGCGTTCGGCGCCGCCCTGTCCTTTACGCTCGAGACGATCCAGGCATGGGTTCCGGGACGTGACAGCTCCCTGCTGGACATTCTCACCAACACCATTGGCACGATCGCCGGCGCGCGGCTCGGCATCGCGATCGCCGGGCACTTGCCGTCCGACCTGCGCTGGGGGCTGCCGTCGCCGCGTTGGCCGATGCCGGCGGTGTTGATTGCCGCCTGGCTGGTGTCTCAGTGGTTTCCCTTCTTTCCCATCCTGCGCATTTCCCCATTCTCCGAGTCGCTTCATGCACTCATGCAGGTGTCGTCGCTTGGGTGGATCGATCTTGCGGATGCATTCGTGGCCGCTATGCTCATCGGGCGACTGCTGCGCGAGGCGCTGACGTCGTCCGCGTACCGCTTGGGGCTCGCTGGGGCGTGCCTGGTCCTGCCGGCGCGCCTGTTCATCGTCGTTGGCGCCGCGCCCTGGCCGCTCGCCGTCGCGTTCGCCGTCGGCCTGCTCGTGTCCCATCTTGCCCTGGCCCGGGTGCACGCCGGGGCGCGGCTGCTGGCCGCGGTCGCAGTGCTGCTGATCGCCGTGCGGGAACTCGACCCGTTCCATTTTGTGGGCCCTGCGGGGCCGTTCTATTGGATTCCGTTCAGCGGCTTCCTCGAGGCCACGAGGGATTCGGCGATTCGCGTGATTTCAGGGAAGTTCTTTCTGTACGGCGCCGCCGTGTGGATGGTCCGCGAAGCCGGCGTGTCGCTCGGGATTGCGGCCAGCGGCGTCGGCGGTCTGCTGATCGCCGGCGAGTGCGCGCAGCGTTACCTGCCGGGTCGCGTCGCCGAGTCCACCGATCCCATTCTTGCCGTGATTGCAGCGTGCGTCATCGTCTGGTTGAAGGACCGGCCGCCGACGCCCGCACGCTTGTCCGCCCAGCGGTTCGCGAACACGATCGGCAATCGTCGCGACTGACCAAGCCTTGATGGTGCGTTATCCAAATACGATTTTCAGCGTCCGCTTGCGATCGTATTTTCCGTTGGGCGTGCGCGGGAAATCCTCGCCTGTGACCTTGAAACGCGTGGGAATCATGTACTTGGGCAGGCGCTTCTGCAGGGCGTGGCGCAGGGCATCCAGGTCAAACCCCTCTTCAAGGCTCACCAGCGCACCCAGTTCGCGCTCGGCTTCGACCGAGCTGTTGTTGAACACCACCACGCCTTCGTGCACGCCATCGATGCCCGCCAGCGAAGCCTCGATTTCGCCGAGCTCGATGCGGTAACCGAGAAACTTGATCTGGTCGTCGGCTCGCCCGAGGAACAGGTAGTCCGCATTTTCGTCGATGCGCACGAGATCGCCGGTGCAATACAGGGGATCGTGGAAAAATCGGTTCAGCGGATTCTGGATAAAGGCCTCTTGCGTGCGCTTGGCGTCACCCAGATAGCCATATGCCACGGAAGTTCCGCGCACCAGCAATTCGCCTTCGGCTCCGATCGCCTGGCTGAGTTCGCCGCCGCCGGTACGCACGAAGAGTTCCATGTTGGTCCGCGCCTTGCCGATCGGGATGGACAGCATGTCCTTGCGTGGTTTCTCGTGCAGAATGTGATAGCTGCAATCGACCGTGATTTCGGTCGGGCCGTACATATTGGTGAACTGGATATGCGGGTACATTTCCATCCATTCGGCCAAGATGTCGCGTGGCAGCACCTCGCCGGCGGCGATGACGTGGCGCAATTTCGGAAAACTGTCGGGTTTCAGCCGACGCGAGCGCAGCAACAGGGTCAGCACCGAGGGCACGCAAAAGAACGTGGTGATTTTCCGCTCCGAAAGCCAGCTCACCAGACGCGGGAGGACGGCGTTCAATTCCTCGTGTACCAGATGGAGCGTGGCGCCGGTCTTGAATGCGCAATACAGATCGAAGGTGGAGTTGTCGAAATACAGCGGCGCATGATTGGAGACGACGTCGTTTTCGGTCAATTCGTACGTCTCGACACACCATTCAATGTAGTCGATGATCGCTTTGTGCGGAATCATCACACCCTTGGGCACACCGGTCGATCCGGACGTGAACAGCACGTAGGCGACATCGATGGACAGGTTTTTCGCGGGAAGCGGCGCCACGTTCTCCGGCTTGAACCGGCTGATATTGAGCAAGAGCGGCCGCCCAGCAGCGACAATGAGCTCCTCAAACACGACCTGGCTTTCATCGTCGACAATCACCACGCGTGCTTCCGCGGCGTTGAGAATCAACTGCATGCGCTGTCCCGGCGATTTGAAGTCAATCGGCACGTAGGCACAATCGGCCTTCAGGATACTGAGAACGGAAAGGATCGAGCGGACGCTCTTTTCCAGGAAAAAGGGCACGAACTGACCGCGGGTAACGCCGGCCGCCTGAAGGTGGCGTGCAAACGCGTTGGTGAACGTCTCGACTTCACGGAAACTCAGCGAATCGTTCGCGCAGCAGACCGCCGGCTTGTCCGGAAATCGCGCGGCGGAATCGCTGAAATATTGTTGTACCAGCCTGATCATGTCTCCCTCTTGGAGCCGTCTGTCTCGCTACTCTAACGAACAACTTTTCCGGCCGCAATTTTCGACGGCTATGGGCTGCCGGGGCGCCGGCGCTGTTACACTCGCCAGACGTGCAGTCCGGCCGCGGCGAGTACTTTGCGGTCGAACTGCGACTTGACGTCGATGAAGGAGCCGCTCTTCACGATTTTGCGCGCGAGCATTTCGGCACCCATGTTCCGGAATTGGCGATGGGCGACGGCCACCACCATCGCATCGGCCACCGGCAGCTTCTCCCAGGGCACAAGCTCCAGTCCATACTCGTGGCGCGCTGCCTCCGGATCGGGTACCGGGTCGTGTACAAACACCTGGATCCCGAAGCTCTTTAGCTCGTTGATCACGTCTATGACATGCGAGTTGCGGAGGTCGGGAACGTCTTCCTTGAAGGTCAGTCCGAGCACGTTGACCTTGGCCTCCTTCACCGGATTGCCGTTGCGGATCATCTGCTTGATGGTTTGCTCGGCAATGAATTTTCCCATGTTGTCGTTGATGCGCCGCCCGGCGAGGATCACCTCCGGGTGGTAGCCGAGCATCTCCGCCTTGTAGGTGAGGTAATAGGGGTCGACGCCGATGCAGTGGCCGCCGACCAAGCCGGGGCGGAACGGGAGAAAGTTCCATTTGGTTCCAGCCGCCTGGAGAACCTCTAGGGTATCGATGCCGATGCGGTTGAAAATGATCGCCAGCTCGTTGATCAGCGCGATATTCAGGTCTCGCTGGGTGTTCTCGATGACCTTGGCGGCTTCGGCGACCTTGATGCTCGAGACGGGATATACACCGGCCTCGACTATGGCGCGATAGAGACTGGCGACCTTGTCGAGCGTTTCGGGTGTATCGCCCGCGACGACCTTCACGATGGTCTCGAGCCTGTGCTCCTTGTCGCCGGGGTTGATGCGCTCGGGCGAGTAGCCGACATTGAAGTCCTTGAGCCAGGTCTTCCCGGAATTTTTTTCAAGCACCGGAACGCACACTTCCTCTGTTGCGCCCGGATAGACGGTCGATTCATATACCACGATCGCACCGTTTTTCATGTGTTTGCCGACCGTGGTGCTCGCACCGACCAGCGGCCCGAAGTCCGGCTGGCGGACGGCGTCCACCGGCGTGGGAACCGCGACCACGATGATGTCGGCGGCGGCAAGCTGCGCCGGATCGGTTGTGACCGTGAGCCGGGCCGCGGCACGAAATTCCTCGCTGGAAACCTCGCCCATCGGATCGACGTGGCGGCGGTAGTTCTCCACTTTCTCGGCGCTGAGGTCAAATCCGATGGTCCGTAACTTCTTGCCGAATGCCACCGCGAGCGGCAAACCGACATAACCGAGTCCGACGACGGCAACTGTACTCATATGTCCTTGCCCCCCTTTTCTTTTGGAAGGGTGCAATTCTCGCCGAAATCCTGGCCTTTGAGGGCGCGACGACAGTTGGCCCCTTTTTCCGCCTCGGTACCGCGCTTGACCTGGCCGCCCCGGCAGCGTCATGATATTGTCATAACGTTACGCCAGATTCCAGACGCGATCGACCGGTTCGGTTTCTACAGCCCTATGAGCTGGATGACTTGGTTGGCGGTATTGGTTGCGTGGCCTTCGCTCGGTATGGGGGTAGCTTACCTTTTCGGCTGTCTCGTCAGCGCGGGGCAAGCTCCCGACGACACTAGCGATCCGATCCCTCAGTAGTGAGTTATAGACGCCGCAACAAGCGCGCGAAAACCTCCTCGCGCGTGCCCGAGACAACTTACACTGGCTGACGAAGCGAAGTCCGACGGCCTCGGCGCCCTTCAGTGGCGTCGCACTTGACCCGGCTTGCCCAAGGACTTCATGATTGCGCCAATACGCCCGTTTCCGAGCGCCCCGCGGGTCTGATCAACGCCCATTCCCCATCACCCAAAATCTGAACACGCGCAAGCTGCCATGAAAGTGCTGGTGACGGGTGGGGCCGGCTACATTGGATCGCACACCTGCGTCGAGCTGATGCAGGCGGGGCACGAGGTCGTCATTTTCGACAATCTGTGCAACAGCCATCGCGCAGTGATCGGGCGCCTGGCCCGGATCGCCGGCAGGACGCCCGAGTTCGCGCAGGCAGATGTGCGCGACTCGGACGCACTGAGGAATGTATTCTCGCGGCACCGGTTCGATGCCGTGATCCACTTTGCCGGGCTCAAGGCCGTGGGGGAATCAGTCGAAAAGCCGATCGAATACTACGACAACAACGTGCAAGGCGCGCTGACGCTGTGCCGCGCGATGGCGCAGGCCCGAGTCGGAATGCTGGTGTTCTCCTCCTCGGCGACGGTCTATGGCGATCCCTCCTCGGTGCCGATCCGCGAAGACGCGCCGCTCGCTCCCACCAACCCCTACGGCCACTCGAAACTGATGGTCGAGCGGATTTTGGAGGATCTCGCCGCCTCCGATCCCACGGCCTGGCGCATTGCCTTGCTGCGGTATTTCAACCCCGCAGGTGCTCACTCGAGCGGACTGATCGGTGAAGATCCTCAAGGGATTCCGAACAATCTCATGCCTAATATCGCTCAGGTCGCCGCGGGCGTTCGCGACAAGGTACGCGTATTCGGCTGCGACTACCCGACGCGCGACGGCACCGGCGTACGCGACTACATCCACGTGGTCGATCTCGCGCGCGGCCATCTTGCGGCGCTGGAAACCATGCAACGCGAGCGGCGTGGGTTCACGGTGAATCTCGGGACGGGGCGCGGGATCTCGGTGCTCGAGGCGGTGCACGCGTTCGAACGCGCGAGCGGCCGACCGATTCCCTTCGAGCGCGTCGCCCGCCGTGCCGGGGACGTGGCCGAGTGCTATGCGGACCCGTCGCTCGCCGAAAAGGCCCTTCGCTGGAAGGCCGAATACGGCCTCGACGACATGTGCCGAGATGCATGGAGGTGGCAAAGCACGAATCCTCGAGGCTACCGGGAGGAAAGTCGAAAATGAAGGTCCTTGTCACGGGAGCTGCCGGATTCATCGGTTCGACGCTGGCGCACCAGCTGCTCGATCGCGGCGACGACGTTGTGGGCATCGACAATCTGAACGCGTACTACGACGTCCGGCTCAAGCAGGCGCGCCTGGAGCGCCTGCGCGCGCGTGCCGGGTTCCTTTTTCAGAAGCTCGACATCGTCGAGCGCAAGCCGATGGGCGAGCTTTTCGCAGCCGGCAAATTCGACTCGGTGGTGCATCTTGCCGCCCAGGCCGGGGTGCGCTATTCGATCGAAAACCCCTCGGCCTATGTCGATGCCAACCTCGTCGGCTTCATGCATGTGCTCGAGGGCTGCCGCCACACGAAAGTCGGGCACCTCGTGTTCGCGTCGAGCAGCTCAGTCTACGGCGCAAACACGCGGTTGCCGTTTTCCGAGCACGACAATGTCGACCACCCTGTCTCCTTATACGCGGCGACCAAGAAGGCAAACGAATTGATGGCGCACAGCTACGCTCACCTCTACGGATTGCCGTGCACCGGCCTGCGGTTCTTCACCGTCTATGGTCCCTGGGGTCGTCCGGACATGGCGCTGTTCAGGTTCACCGAAGGAATCCTCGCGGGGCGGCCGATCCCGGTGTTCAACCGCGGCGAAATGGTGCGCGATTTCACCTATGTCGACGACATCGTCGAAGGGATCATCCGGGTCATGGGGAAGCCTGCTGCTCCCGCGGCCGGCTGGAGCGGTGATCGCCCGGACCCCGCGACGAGTTATGCCCCCTGGCGCATCTTCAACATCGGCAACAACCAGCCGGTCAAGCTCATGCGCTACATCGAAGTCCTCGAGCAGTGTCTCGGCAGAAAGGCGAAGCTCGACCTTCTTCCGATGCAGGCGGGAGATGTTCCGGCGACTTTTGCGGATGTGGGCGAGCTGCACGAATCGGTCGGCTACAAGCCGCAGACTCCGATCGAGATCGGCATCAGGCGATTTGCGGAGTGGTATCAGGCCTTCTATCCGAAATCCGCGTGAATGTAATACGCGGAGCCTGGACGACTACTTCGGCAGGGAAATACGCCGCGCTCCGTCGAATCGTCTCACCCAGTAGCTTCCGCGCATGTTCTCGACGCGCACCGCCGCGCCGGGCCGAGGCGCGTGGATGAAGCGATTGTCGCCGAGGAAAATTCCCACGTGGGAATAGGGTCGCCGCTCGGTGTTGTAGAAGACCAGGTCGCCCGCTTCGAGTTGCGACAGGGTCACGTGCCTGCCGATCCGGCTTTGCGCCAGGGCGTTATGCGGCAGCTCGATCCCGAAGGCTTCCCTATAGACGTGCGCCACCAGGCCGCTGCAGTCGAAGCCGTTCTCGGGCGAATCTCCACCCCTTCGATACGGCACTCCCGCGCTGGCCAGTGCCTGAAAGACCATCTCCGGGCTGCGGGGAGGGCGCTGCGCCTGAGGGGGTGCGGCACAAGCCGAGAGAACCAAAATGCCGAAAAACAGGTAGTTGCAGCGCATGGTCAAAGTACCTTAGACCATAGGGATCTCGCTGTAAAGAAGGCCGGGCCTTGAGGCCCGTCCAAAGCCAAGCCCGGATCAAGGCTTCAACGTTATAGTGCTTGGAGTCATGACAGCTAGGGGTCCAGGTTGAAGAAATCAATTGGCCCCCGCGGCGGAATCCGGGAACAGCTCGACGCGGTCTTCAACCGGCACGGGCCGCTCGCGGCAAAAATCCCGGAATACCGCGAGCGATCGCAGCAGGTGGAAATGGCGAATCGCGTGGCCGGGGCGATCCGGGACAACGCCGTGCTGGTCTGCGAAGCGGGCACCGGCACCGGCAAGACCTTCGCCTATCTCGTCCCGGCGTTGCTCTCCGCTGGCAAAGTCATCCTGTCGACCGGCACCAAGACCCTCCAGGATCAGCTCTACCATCGCGACCTTCCGACGGTGCGCACGGCGCTCAACGTGCCGGTGACCACGGCGCTGCTGAAAGGCCGGGCCAACTACGTGTGCCACTATCACCTGGAACGCAACGTGGCGGAGGGAGGGCTCTCCAGCCGCGAGCTCGTAGCGGACTTGCAGCGCATCGTGAGCTTCGCGCGCGTCACCCGCAGCGGAGACAAGAGCGAGCTTGCCGATGTGCCGGAGGAGGCTCCTGCCTGGAACCTCGCGACCTCGACCCGCGAAAACTGCCTGGGGCAGTCGTGTCCGCGATTTCGCGACTGTTTCGTGATGGCTGCACGGCGCGAGGCGCTCGCCGCGGATCTCATCGTCGTCAACCATCATCTGTTCTTCGCCGATGTGATGCTCAAGGACGAGGGGATGGCGGAGCTCCTTCCCGCCTGCAATACCGTGATCTTCGACGAGGCGCACCAGCTCCCGGAGACGGCGACGCTCTTTTTCGGCGAATCCGTGTCCACGGGACAAGTCATCGAGCTCTCACGGGATGTTCGTGCGGAAGCGCTCTCCGGTGCGAAGGACATGCCCGATCCGTTGCGGCTCACTGCCACGCTGGACAAGGCGGCCCGGGATCTGCGCCTCGCGCTGCCCAACGAGGGCGCGCGCTTCACTTCAGCATCGGTCAGGCGAAAGCGCGAATTTTCGGGCGCGCTCGCAGCGCTCGATTCCGCGCTACGCTCGGTATGCGCGGCCCTCGACCTGCTCTCCGAACGCAGCGAGGGTCTTGCGCGCTGCGCTGAGCGCGCCCGGGCGGCGCAGGCCTTGCTCGAACGCTGGTGCGACGACAGCCGCGCCGATCTAGTCCGCTGGATCGAGGTATTCAGTCACTCGCTTCGGCTGAACGCGACGCCGCTCTCCATCGCAGAGATTTTCCGCAGGCAGCTCGACGGCCGCCCGCGCGCCTGGATTTTCACCTCCGCGACGCTCACGGTAGCCGGCGACTTCAGCCACTACCGCAGCGAGATGGGCCTGGACAAGGCCCGCACTGCGTGCTGGGACAGCCCTTTCGACTATGCCGCGCAGGCTCTGCTCTACGTTCCCAAGAAGCTCCCGGATCCGAATAGCGACGAGCATACGCGCGCGGTCGTCGCCGCCTCCCTGCCGGTGATCCGGGCGAGCGGCGGAAGCGCCTTTCTCCTGTTCACGACTTTGCGCGCGATGCGGCTTGCTCACGAGCTGTTGCGCGAGGAATTCCGGCGGCAGGCGCTGGGATTTCCCCTGATGCTCCAGGGTGAGGGCTCTCGCAGTGAGCTGCTCGAGCGTTTCCGTCGGCTGGGCAACGCGGTGCTCCTCGGGAGCGCGAGCTTCTGGGAAGGCGTGGACGTGCGCGGGGACGCGCTCTCGCTCGTGGTCATCGACAAGCTGCCGTTTGCGCCTCCCGATGACCCGGTACTCGCGGCGCGGCTCGAATCGCTCGAGCGCGAAGGCGGCAATCCCTTCCTCGGTTACCAATTGCCTCAGGCGGTCATTTCCCTGAAGCAGGGGGCCGGCAGGCTCATCCGAGACGAAACCGACCGGGGCGTGCTCGTCATCTGTGACCCCAGGCTCTTCTCGAAGCCATACGGCCGGCGAATCCTCGCGAGCCTCCCGCCGATGACGCTCGTGCGTGAGCTCGACAAGGTTCTTTCCTTTGTCGCCGCCGGGCCGAAATCGCTCCGAGCAGCAGCTGTTGTGGACGGCGGCCGATCCGAAGTCAGCGGCCGAGCTGGGTGAGCATGTCCTTCAGCTGGGCGCTGTCGGGAAAATTCCTCCTCAAGATCCGCTCGGCGTCGTTGCGCAGCTCGGGCATTCCGAGCACGTCGTAGGCCTGGATCATGATGAGGAGCGCCTCTTGCTGGGCGGGCGCTTGAGGGTAGTTTTTCAGCGCGTACTGCGCGCGGTTTGCTGCCGCGACGTAAGCGCCGCGCTTCATGTAGTAGCGTGCGACGTGAACCTCGTGTGAGGCAAGCGCATTGACGAGGTACTTCATGCGCGCCAGCGCGTCGGGCGCGTACCTGCTGTCCGGAAAGCGCTGCACCAGCTCCTTGAAGGCGTCGAACGATTCTTGCGCGGACTTCGGATCGCGCTCCGTCCGGTCCTGCCGGGCCACCCTCCCGAGCAAACCCAAGTCCTCGTTGAAATAAGCCAGACCTTTCAGGTAATGCGCGTAGTCGACATTGGGGTGGTGGGGGTGCAGCTTCACGAACCGCTCTGTCGCGGCGACCGCGGACGCCTGCTCGTTCTGTTTATAGTAGGCATAGGCGATCTCGAGCTGGCCCTGCTGGGAGTAGCGCCCATAGGGAAAGCGTGCTTCCAGCGTTTCGTAGCGCTTGATCGCGAGGTCGTACTGGCCGCCGTCCAGCGCGTCTTTCGCGTCGCGATAGAGCTTCTCGGCCGACCATCCGGATTTGGGGTCGTGCTTGTCGACGAAGGAGCAGGCCGCCAACAGAAGAGCGAATAAAGCTACACTACGTTTCATGGTGGAACTTGCGGATGAAACGGCAAATTATACCGTGGCTAGGGTCACGCGACGGGTTCCCGATACTCTTGCGGGTCTGCGCTTGGACAAGGCCCTCGCCCGGATGTTTCCCGAGCATTCGCGCAACCGCCTGCAGAGGTGGCTGAAAGACGGGCACGTCAGCCTCGATTCGCATGCCGCCAAACCCAAACAGAAGATATGGGGCGGTGAGCGCGTCGAAATCCGGTCGCAGCCCGGCCCGGCGGACACGGCGTTTCGCCCCGAACCCATCGCGCTCGACGTTGTCTACGAGGACGACGACGTCCTCGTGATCAACAAGGCGGCGGGCCTGGTGGTTCATCCCGGGAGCGGCAACTGGAGAGGAACGCTGCTCAATGCGCTCTTGCACCGCGCGCCGCAGCTTGCGGCGATTCCGCGAGCCGGCATCGTGCACCGGCTCGACAAGGACACCAGCGGACTTCTCGTCGTGGCGAAGACTTTGCGGGCGCACACCGAGTTGGTCCGGCAGCTCCAGGCGAGAACGGTGAAGCGCGACTATCTTGCCCTCGTGCACGGCGTGGTCAAGCAGGATGGAGAAGTGAGCGCGCCCCTCGGACGCGATCCGCGACATCGCACGCGCATGGCGGTCGTGCCCACCGGCCGTCCGGCCTTGACGCGTTTCAAGGTGACAAGACGCTTCGTCCGCGCGACCTTGCTCGATTGCAGCCTTGCTACCGGCAGGACCCACCAGATTCGGGTGCACATGCAGTCCTTGGGCCATCCCTTGGTCGGCGATCCCGTCTATCGCAGCAAGCGACTCGACGATCCACGAACCCCACAGCTTCGTCGTCAGGCCTTACACGCCGTCCGGCTTGGGTTTTCACATCCGGTTTCGGGCGCGCTCAAGCGTTTCTCGGTGCCTTTGCCCGAAGACCTGCGATCGCTCCTGGACTCGCTAGAGTGAGGGCCCGGCCACACCCCGACTGGATCGTTCCCGATTGGCCGGCGGAAAGGCGCGTGCGCGCGCTCATCACCACGCGCCACGGTGGAGTGAGCTCCGGGAAATTCGCGAGCCTCAATTTGAGCATGCGGGTCGGCGATGATCCGCGTTGTGTGGCGCGTAACCGCGCCATCCTGAGGGCGTGCCTGCCCGCCGAGCCCGCATGGGTGAAACAGGCGCACGGGACCGCGGTGATCGACGCCACGCGGGCGACGCCGGACGCGGAAGCCGATGGGGTCGTGACGCAGAGCCCGGGCGAGGTCTGCGCGGTGATGACCGCCGACTGCCTGCCGGTCCTGCTGAGCGATCGTGCGGGCAAGAGCGTGGGGATCGCCCACGCGGGCTGGCGCGGGCTTGCAGGGGGAATCGTCGAGAACGTCGTGCAGGCCATGGGCGTGCCCTCGCGGGAGATCATCGCCTACATCGGACCGGGCATCGGAGCGCGCCGCTACGAAGTCGGAGAGGACGTTCGCAGGGCCTTCGTCGGCAGAGACCCTGCCGCCGCGAAGTCGTTTGCTCCACGGCAGGACGGGAAGTACCTCGCCGATCTCTACGGCCTTGCGCGGCAGCGGCTTGCCGCGGCGGGTGTCGCGGGAATCCATGGGGGCGGATTCTGCACCGCGAGCGAAGAGCGCTTCTTTTCCTTCCGTCGAGACCAGACCACCGGCAGAATGGCGAGCCTGATCTGGCTCGAGGGCAGTTAGAGCATGACGACGATTGCGTGGATCTCCGCGGCGACCGTCGCGGGTGGCGTGATCAGCATTGCGATCGCCGCGATGTTTGCCCTTTCCGCGCCCGCGAGCTGGGTGCCGGCGCTCGTCAGCTTTGCAATCGGTACCCTGCTCGGCGCGGTCTTCCTCGAGATCCTGCCGCATGCGATCGGGAGTGGCGGGAACCTTCAAGCGCTCTTTGCCACGGTGCTCGCGGGTATCCTGGGGTTCTTCGTTCTGGAGAAGCTCGTGCTGTGGCGGCATTGCCACATCGAAGACTGTGAGGCCCACGACCTTCACGCCGACCCGAGCGACGGCGGTCGCAGCGGGCTCATGATCATCATCGGCGACGGTTTCCACAACTTCGTCGACGGCATCCTGATCGCGGCGGCGTTTCTGCAGGGCACCGAGCTGGGCGTGGTCACCGCGGCGGCGATCATCGCGCACGAAATCCCGCAGGAAATCGGCGACTTCGTCATACTGCTGCACTCGGGTTACAGCAAGATCGCGGCATTGGCGCTCAACCTGCTGTCGAGCCTCGCGATGCTGGTCGGGGCGCTGCTCGCGTACTTCACGCTGCAAGCGGCGCAGGAATGGATCGGCACGGTGCTTGCGCTCGCCGCCGCGAGCATGATCTACGTGGCCGTAGCCGATCTGATCCCCGGGCTGCACAGGCGTCCGGAACTGCACGCGACGGCGCAGCAGGTCGCGCTCATCGCGCTGGGGGTTGCGCTGATCTGGTTCGTCGGCGACGTCGTCAGGACGGCTTAGCGCTCGCTGAGGTCACGCAAGCTCGGGGTCGATCGCGGCGAGCAACCGGGTTTCGCCGCCGGAATGCCGGATCCACCACAGCGCCCCCTTGCCGATGTCCCAGTCGGCCTGCGCGCCCGAAAGCAACACCGCAGCCACGCGCCCCAGTGTCGGCTGGTGTCCGACGAGCAGTACCGCGCCCGAGCGCGCGCGCCAATCGACCGCCGCAATGACATCTTCGGCGCCCGCATCGGTGCCTACCGCCGGCGCGGTCGTGAACGCCACGCCGAGCGCGCTGGCGGTCTGCTGCGCGCGTGCGGCGGGGCTGACCAGAATTTCGCAATTTCCGGGCAAGCGGAGCTTCAGCCAGGCGGCGATGCGCCGCGCCTGCTCCCGGCCGTGTTCGGTCAGCTTCCTCGCAGAATCCGGGCTGCCCGCCTCGGCTTCGGCGTGTCGCCACAGGATCAAATCCATCGTCGCGCCTTCCGAGATCCGCCGATCGGGCTTACGCGACCGGGCGGAGGAGTATCATCCCGAAACGCTCTCGCCCGGGAAGCGCGACACCTGTCACAGGAGACGAACGATGGCCAAGGCCGACGGAATCTACAGAATCACGGAAGTGATCGGAACGAGCGAAACTTCGTGGGAGGACGCAGCGAAGCGGGCGGTCCAGGCGGCATCCAAGACCTTGCGCGACCTTCGCATCGCGGAAGTCGTAAAGCAGGACCTGAAGGTCGAGGACGGCAAGGTCGTGGCCTACCGCACACGGGTGATGCTGTCTTTCAAGTATCAGAAATAGGTCTTCCCCGGGAGAGTCGCTCGGCATTCGGCCTCATTCCTTGCCCGATGCGGAGATGGCCTTGCGGATGAACGTCTTCCTTTCGTTCTGGTCCTCGATTTCCTCGGCGATCAGGAGATACAACTCCCCAGGGTCACGCGCCTTCGCCGCGGCGCGCTTGACGACTACCTTGGCGACCGCGCCGATGTAGTTGGCGAGGGCCGCTTCGGCCTTGGCAAGCGTCTGTGCATCGATGTTCGACGTGGTGGGCGGCACGGATTGCTGGCGCGTGGCGCCGGCACGCGCCGGATCCCCGGTCGGAGTCGACTTGTCGCCTGAGAATCTCCTGACGAACGCGGCACGCAGCGATTCGTCGGCGATGTCGGCAGACACGATCTCGACGACGCCGGCGATGGTATAGGCTTTCTTGGCAGCGGACTTGATCACCAGCGGGGCGATCGGGCCGATATGCTTGGCGAGCTCCGTTTCGATTTTCTTGAGGGTCTCGCGGTCGAACTCGACCCCGGTGGGGAAAGTCGTTGGCGCGGTGGTAGCTTGCAGCGGCTCCCGGATCTTCACGGGCGTCGGGGAGGTCGCGGTCCTCGGGTCCGGCGCCGCAAGGCCGGAGATCGCGGAGCGAAACTCCGCCACCGATTGTGGACGCTGCTCTTCGTTCGACACCAGCGCCCAGTCGACCGCTGCAAGCAGTTCGATGCTGTAGCGGCTGCGGTCGGCGACCTGCACCGCGGGCGGCAGCATGTCCTGGCGCACGCGCGCCACCGCTTCCACCGGCCTTTTGCCGATGATCATCCAATACAGTACTCCCCCGAACGCGTACAAGTCGCTCCACGGCCCCTGCCGGCCCTGCGAGTGATATTGCTCGATCGGCGCGTAACCCGGGGTGACGATCGCGGTCAGCTCCGCGCCCGACGAAACGGTGCGCGCGGAACCGAAGTCGAGCAGGACCGGCGACCCGTCGTCGCGAATGAAGACGTTGCCGGGCTTGATATCGCGGTGCAAGTAGCCGGTGCGATGAATCAATTCCAGGCCGTCGAGCAGCGGGGTGGCGATCGCGAGCACGGCGCCTTGCTCGAGCGGCCGGCGGGTGCGGATCCATTCGGCGAGCGGCTGCCCGGCAACGAATTCCATCACCATGTACGCGGTCCTGTTCGCTTCGAAAAAACGCAAGACCCTGACGATATTCGGATGGCGGAACGAGGCGAGCGTGCGCGATTCGTCGAGAAACCGGGAAAGCCCCCACTTGAACGAGTCCGAGCTGGACTCGGACTTCGGCTGGACCGATTGGTCCTCGCCGCGCTGGGCGAGGTCGCCGGGCAGGTACTCCTTGATCGCAACCTTGAGGTTGAGGTTCGAGTCAGTGGCGAGATAAGTCAGGCCGAAGCCCCCGATTCCGAGAGTCTGCTCGACGCGGTATTCGTGCAGCGCATAACCGTGGGGGAGCGCAATTTCGGCGGCCATAGAAATGCGGCGCTGTGCCCGACCCTAGCGCTTCGCGCGGGGTTTGTGCGGGCAATTCGGCTTGGTGCACTCGGCGTACAGCTGCAGTGAATGCTCGCGAATCGCAAAGCCGCGTTCCGTGGCGACACGGACCTGGCGCTTCTCGATTTCGGCGTCATAAAATTCTTCGACGCGTCCGCACTGAATGCACACGAGATGATCGTGATGGCTGCCCTCGTTCAGCTCGAACACCGCCTTGTCGGACTCGAAGTGGTGGCGCTGGAGAATGCCGGCCTGCTCGAACTGGGTGAGGACGCGATAGACCGTGGCCAGCCCGATATCCAATCCCTCGTTGATGAGAATCCGATAGACGTCCTCGGCCGATAGGTGGCGCACTTTGCTGTTTTCGAAGAGCTTCAGGATTTGCTGCCGCGGGCCCGTGGCCTTCAGGCCGCTGGTTTTCAAGTCGTGGACGTTGGTCACGGAGGATCACCTCGGGGAAAGATGCCCGTTTCCGCTATCATATAGCGTTTTATTGCCGCGGAAATACCTGATCGTGCCGCGAATGCTGATTTTGGCGTTACCGTTTCTCGCGGCGTGCGGACTTGCGCCGAGCCTCACGCCTTACCGGATGGAAATCCAGCAGGGGAATTACATCACCCAGGAAATGGTCGCGCAGCTCAAGCCCGGCCTGACCCGCGATCAGGTGCGATTCGTTCTGGGCACGCCGCTGGTCAGCGACATCTTTCACGAAGAACGCTGGGATTACGTTTTCCTGCGTCAACGCGCCAACAGCCGGGAGATCGAGTATCGCCGTATTGCGGTGTTTTTCGAGGAAGGGAGGGTGAAGCGCGTCGAGGGAGATATCGTCGCTTCCGCGGTACCCGGAAAGCCCGGGCAGTGAAGCTTGTCATCGCCGGCGCGGGAGGCCGCATGGGGCGCACATTGATCGAGATGGCCCTCGCATCGGGGGATCTCAAGCTCGCGGCGGCGGTGGAGGTTCCCGGAAGCCCCGTCATCGGCAAGGATGCCGGAGAACTGGTCGGGCGCCCCTGCGGCGTGAAGATCGCTTCCAGCTTCGCCGACGCAGTTGCAAGCGGCGACTGCCTGATCGATTTCACCCGTCCCGAGGCTACGCTCGCTCACCTGGAGCCGTGCCTGAGGAAGGGCGTGCGCATGGTGATCGGAACGACCGGATTTTCGGCGGAGCAAGATGAACGTATCGCGGCGGCGGCGGGAAAGATCGCGATCGTGAAGGCGCCGAACATGTCTGCCGGCGTTAACGTCGCGTTCAGGCTTGTCGAGACGGCCGCGCGCACCCTCGGTGACGCTTACGACGTGGAGATCCTCGAAGCACACCACCGGCACAAGATCGATGCGCCTTCAGGCACCGCGCTCAAGTTCGGCGAGGTGATCGCCCGCGCCCTCGGCAGGGACCTCACTCGCGCTGCCGTGCACGGACGCAAGGGAGAGGTCGGCGAACGCGATCCCAAGGCGATCGGGTTTCACTCCGTTCGCGGCGGCGATATCGTCGGTGAGCATACCGTCATGTTCATCGGAGAGGGCGAGCGCGTTGAAATCACCGTGCGCTCGGGCAGCCGCGTGACCTATGCCCTCGGGGCGCTTCGAGCTGCGCGCTTCCTCGAGAACAGGGAACGCGGTCTCTACGACATGCAGGACGTGCTGGGGCTCAGCTAGTCCGGACTCAACTGCCACCCTGCTTCAGTGCCCGCAGGGCCTGCTGCGTCCATACCTCGTCGATCGCCTCGAGTACCTCGTCGGCCCTTTTGAAGCGGTTGCGGGGATCCACGGCGATCATCCGGTCGAGCAGCCCCTGACACTCGGCCAACCCGTCGGGGAGCTTCGGCCGCGGTGCGCTGACGTGCAGCGCGATCAAGGCCGACACCGATTCGGCATCGAACGGCCGCTTGCCCGTCAGCATCTCGTGAAAAATGATCCCGAGTGAGTAAATATCCGACTGCATCGTCGCGGGGCTGCCTTCGATCTGCTCCGGCGAAACGTAGTAGGGAGTCCCGTAGAGCTCGCCGTGCCGCGTGTGACCCAGATCGTTCCCCAGCCGCTTCGCGATGCCGAAGTCGGCGAGGACGATGCTGCCGTCGGCGCGCGCCATGAGATTTCCTGGCTTGATATCGCGGTGGATGACGCCGCGGGTGTGAATCTCGCGCAGCGCGCCCGCGGCCTGGGCAAGCAGCGACAAGGCCTGCCGCCCGCTCAAGCCCTGCGGGATGAGCTCGGCGAGGCTGCCGTTGGGAAAATACTCCATCGCGAGGTACGCGTGGCGATCGCTGAAGCCCCGATCGTAGATCTTGACCACGTTGGGGTGATCGATCGACGAGATGATGTCGAACTCCTGCACGAAACGCTGCAGCACGATTTCGTCCATCCCGGCCGTGGCGTTGAGGATCTTGAGGACGACCTGCTGCTTGTCGCTTTCCCGCTCGGCGAGGTAGACGATGGCGGAGCCGCCGCGGCCGATCTTCGACACGATGCGGTAGCCCTGGACCGTCAGGCGCCTTTCCCCGATTTCGCCCGTCATGATGCTCAAAGTGATGTCCAGCGCGGCCTTTGCGGCATCGGCGGCGACCCGGGCATTGCCGGCGAGCGCCTGGCGCACCTCCTCCGGGATCTGAACGGAGGCGTGGTCGGCATCACCGGCCGCAATGCCGATGATTTCGAACGCGTCGGTGGGCACGCTGCGCCCGCGCAATTGCACTTTGCGGCGCGAGCCGACGACGAGCGCCGGGCCAGCGGCGTTGACGGTCGCTTCGCTTGCGACTAGCGCCCAGCCGAGCTCCTTGGTCTGACCCTCGAGGCGCGAAGCGATGTTCACCGTGTCGCCGATCACGGTAAGCTCGCCGCGCCCCGGCGTGCCGACGTGGCACAGGAGCACTTCGCCGCTGTGTATGCCCACGCCTATGGAAAATTCAGGCAGGCCTGGTGAAGGGTGGTGCTTCTTGACCCATTCGCGGAATTCGAGGGCGGCAAGCTGCATTGCAAGGCCGGCGCGCACCGCCCGGTGCGCGTGGGATTCGCCTTTTTCGTCCTGGTGCGGCTCGAACAGGGCCATGACGCCGTCGCCGATGAATTTCATGACGACGCCGCCGCAGCGGAGGATCGGCGCGCAAGCGGTCTCGAGATAGGCATTGAGCAGCTCGGCGATCTCGTCGCTGGTAAGCCGCTCCGAATACGTCGTGAAGTTGCGGATGTCCGAGAAAAGCACCGACGCCTCGGCGATCTTTCCCGTCAGGCGACCCGGATCGGCGTCCACGAGTGCCGCGGTGCCGTCGCCGCCGCAGATTTTTTCGCGGAATGTTTGCGTGAGCTGGTCAAGCAGCGGGACCAGCCGCGCCTCCAGCACCTGCGTCAGGTTC
>Ga0137370_10000320_pt1 | contig 18116 bp, 10 predicted proteins | sample SagtaG_11_FD_104920 | JGI IMG/M metagenome (GOLD analysis project Ga0137370, IMG submission 104920) | Vadose zone soil microbial communities from Sagehorn Ranch, Mendocino, California, USA - Sage1_R_20_16 metaG | ecosystem: Environmental > Terrestrial > Soil > Vadose zone | place: USA... | reverse complement strand
GACATCGATCCCCTCAAGTTCGACCTGCTGTTCGAGCGGTTCCTGAATCCCGAGCGTATCTCGATGCCGGACATCGACCTCGACTTCTGTTTCGAGCGGCGCGGCGAGGTGATTCAGTACATCCGGGAGCGGTACGGGCGGGACTCGGTCGGACAGATCATCACGTTCGGGACGCTGAAGGCACGCGCCGCGTTCCGCGACGTCGCCCGGACGTTGCGGGTCGAGCCGGGCGAGGTGGATCGCTTTACCAAGATGATCCCCGCGGGGCCGGGCATCACGGTCACGCTCGCCGAAGCCCCCGAGAAGTCCCCCGAGCTGCGTCAGCTCGCACGCCAGGACGAGCGGGTCCGCAAGATCCTCGAGCTCGGGAGCCGGATCGAAGGGCTGGCACGCCACGCCTCGGTGCACGCCGCAGGCCTGGTGATCGCCCCCGGCCCGCTCACCGACTACGTCCCCGTGTGCCTCGCGCCGCAGGAGCCCGAGGCGATCATCACCCAGTACGACATGGTGGCGCTCGAGCAGGTCGGGATGCTGAAGATCGACGTGCTCGGCCTCCGCACGCTGACGGTGATCCACGACGCCGTGCGGATGGTCGCGGACCGGCACGGGGTCACCCTCGACATGAACGCGCTGGACCTCGAGGATCCCCAGGTGTATCGGCTGCTCGGCTCCGGCCGGACAGCGGGCGTGTTCCAGTTCGAGTCGCCGCTCGCCACCGACTGCCTGCGCAGCATGCGGTGTGATCGGTTCGACGACCTGGTCGCCGCCAACGCGCTGCTCCGCCCCGGCCCGCTCGACACCGGGATGCACCTCGTGTTCATCAACCGCAAGCTCGGCCGGGAGCCCGTGCGCTACCCACACCCCGCGCTGGCGCAGATTCTCCAGCCCACGTACGGTGTGATCACCTATCAGGAGCAGGTGATGCGCATCGCCAACCTGCTCGCGGGCTTCTCGCTCGCCGAAGCCGACATGCTGCGCAAGGCGGTGGGGAAGAAGGACAAGGAGCTGATCCAGCGCGAGCTGGGTCGCTTCGTCGAGCGCGCGGTCGCCCTGGGGCACGAACGCCGGGGCATCGAGGACATCGCGGCCCAGATCGAGACCTTCGGCCGCTACGGATTCAACAAGTCGCACGCCGTCGCGTACTCGGTGCTGTCCTACCAGACCGCGTGGCTCAAGGCGCATTACGCGCCCGAGTTCTTGTCGGCCCTGTTGTCGTCCGAAATCGGCAACACCGACAACGTGGTGCGCTACATCAACGAGGCGCGCGAGCTCGGGCTCGAGGTGCTGCCGCCGGACGTCAACGAGTCCGGCTTCAAATTCACGGTGGTCGGCGAGCGCCGCCTCCGGTTCGGCCTCGGTGCGATCAAGAACGTCGGCGCGGGCGCGATCGAGTCCATCCTCGCCGGGCGGACCGCGGACGGCCCGTACCGCTCCCTGGTCGACCTGTGCGACCGGATCGACCTGCGACTCTGCAACAAGCGCGTCCTGGAAGCATTGATCGATGCCGGCGCCTGCGACTCCCTGGGAGGTCACCGCGCCCAGCTCGTGGGGGCGCTCGACGCCGCGTTCGGCGAAGCCCAGGCGCGGCAGGAGGAGCGGAACGCCGGTCAGGGCGCCCTGTTCGGTGAGCATGGGGCCGTCCCGCATCCCGCATCCCGCATCGCGGATGTCGCGCCGTGGTCGGAACACGAGCGGCTGGCGCGGGAGAAAGCCGTGCTTGGCTTCTTCATCTCCGGCCACCCCCTCGCGCGTTACCGCGTCGAGGTGGAGCTTTTCGGGACCCGCACCACGGCGACCCTCGGCCAGTGGAGCGAGCAACGGGTCCGGATCGCCGCGGTCGTAACGGTGGTGAAGCGGCAGATCTCGAAGAAGACCGGCGCCGAATACGCGCGCCTCACGCTCGAGGACTTTCACGGCACCGCGGAGGCGCTGGTGTTCCCCGAAGCCTGGGCCAAACTGAACGAGGTGGTGCGGGCCGACCGCGCGCTACTGTTCGCGGGCGGCTACAGCGCGCGCGACCGGGACGAGGAGCAGGCACCGTTCATCGTGGAGACCGCTCAGGCACTCGACGACCTGAAGGCGAGCGGTGCCATCGGCGTCGCGCTGCGCTGGTCGCCCGGTGCGCCGCCCCCGGTTGACGCGACGCGCGCCGTCGTCGCCCTATGCGCCGCCCACCCCGGCCCGGCCCCGGTGCTGGTCGAATGGGAGGCAGAACACGGAAATGGCGGGGGAAGTATACCCGGGCTTGCGCCCGGGGTCAGTGGTGAGTCCGGGCGCGCTCCAAGCGTCACACGGCTCCGCAGCCGCTCGCTTCGCGTCGACCCGGCCGACGAGCTCGTCGTGGCGCTGCGCGCGCTGCTCGGGGCCGACCACGTGCACCTCGTGAAGACGACCTGAACATGGCGACCCACACGCTGGAGTTCGAGCGTCCCTTGCTCGAGCTGGAGCGCCAGATCGAGGAGCTGAAGCGCGTGGCGGGCGAGTCGGCGGTGGACGTCGCCAAGGACCTCGCCCCGCTCGAAAAGCGGCTGGCCGAGCTGCGCACCGAGATCTACCGGAACCTGACGCCGATGCAGCGCGTCCAGGTGGCCCGCCACCCCAAGCGGCCGTACACGCTGGACTACCTGAGCACCGTCTTCACCGACTTCGTCGAGCTGCACGGCGACCGGCTGTTCCGCGACGATCCCGCCATCGTGGGCGGCTGGGCGCGTCTCGACGGGATGAGCGTCATGGTGATCGGGCACCAGAAGGGCCGCGACACCAAGGAGAACCTGCGGCGGAACTTCGGCATGGCCCATCCCGAAGGCTACCGCAAAGCGCTCCGCCTCATGCATCTGGCGGAGCAGTTCCGCGCCCCCGTGATCACCCTGGTGGACACGCCGGGCGCCTACCCCGGACTCGGGGCGGAGGAGCGCGGCCAGGCCGAGGCGATCGCGCGCAACCTGGTGGAGATGGCGACCCTGCGCACGCCGATCCTCACCGCCGTGATCGGCGAAGGGGGATCGGGCGGGGCCCTCGCGGTCGGGCTCGCCGACCGCGTGCTCATGCTCGAGAACTCGGTGTACTCCGTCATCTCCCCCGAGGGCTGCGCGGCCATTTTGTGGAAGGACGCGAGCCAGCGGGAGCGGGCCGCGGAGGCCCTCAAGATCACCGCCGAGGACCTGCTGGAGCTCGGCGTCATCGACGAGATCATCGCCGAGCCGCCAGGCGGGGCGCATGCCGACCCCGAAGCGGCGGCCGCGGCGCTCGGCGAAACCCTGCGTCGCCACGCGCGCCATCTCCGCAAGGTGAGGATCGAGAAACTCCTCAAACGCCGGGAGGAGAAGTACCTTTCGATGGGTGCGCTGAGCGAGAAGTGAGTTGACCGACGTCATCGAGGTCCGGTTCAAGGGGAACCGGAAAGAATTTTTCTCCTGGCCGTCCGCCGAACCGCTGGCCCTGCACGACTCCGTGATCGTGGAGGTGGAGCGGGGGGAGGACCTCGGCCGGGTGTCGGCCGTGGGTGCGGTCGCCGCCAAGAAGTGCGCCGGGAGCTGCAGCGGCTGCAGCCTGGCGGAAGCAACAGCTCCTCCGACTGAGGCCAGGCGCCGGATCCTCCGCCGCGCCACGGCCGCCGACGCCGCCGTCGCCGAGCAGCTGCAACGCGAGGAGGAGGACGTGCGGCGCCGGGTGATGGAGCGGGTCAAGAGTCATACCCTCCCCATGAAGGTCACCGACGCCGAGTGGCAGTGGGACAGGAAGAAGCTGACCGTGTACTTCACGGCCGATCAACGCGTGGACTTCCGCGCCCTGGTGCGCGACCTCGCGGGCCTGTTCCACACGCGCATCGAGCTGCGGCAGATCGGGGCGCGCGACGAGGCGAAGCGGCTCGACGGCGTGGGCCGGTGCGGCCGCCAGTACTGCTGCTCGAGCTGGCTGCCGGAGCTGCGGCCGGTGAGCCTCGCGCTCGCCAAGGACCAACATCTGTCGCTCAACCCGTCGCAGATCTCGGGAGGATGCGGTCGCTTGCTGTGCTGTCTTCGCTATGAGCACGATTTCTACGTGCAGACGCGCAAGCGGTTCCCCAAAGAGGGCCGCGTGCTGCGCACCGTCGTGGGCGCCGAGCGCGTGCTGGCAGTGGATGTCTTCCGCGAAACCGTCACGCTCCGCACCGATACGGGCGACACGCGCGTGGTGTCGCTCGAGAAGCTGAACGACGAAGTCTCCGGAGCGGATGCCTAAGTTCTACCTGACGACGGCGATCGACTATTCGAACGGCGAGCCGCACCTGGGGCACGCCCTCGAGAAGATCGGCGCCGACTGTATCGCACGCTATCACCGGCTGCGGGGAGACGACGTCCACTTCCTGATGGGGATGGACGAGCACAGCCAGTCGGTGATCCAGGCCGCCGCCCGCGCCGGCGTGACGCCGCAGGCGTGGGTGGACCGCATGGCGGCCACGTTCGCCGATTACTGGCGCCGTCTCAACTGCTCGCACGACGACTGGATCCGCACCACGGAGCCGCGACACGCCCGCGCCGTGGCGGCCCTGCTCGAGCGCATCCAGCAGCGTCACCCGGCGGACCTGTTCGAAGCGGAGTACGAGGGGCTGTACTGCACCGGATGCGAGGAGTTCAAGACCGGCGCGCAGATCGTCGACGGGCATTGCGTCGAGCATCCCACCCTCGAGCTGATCCCCACCAAGGAACGCAACCACTTCTTCCGCTTGAGCGCCTATCGCGACGCCGTGCTCGACCGCATCCGCTCGGGCGCCTTGAGCGTGCAGCCCGAGATCCGCCGCAACGAGGTGTTGCGCCTCGTCGAGGCCGGCCTTCAGGACATCTCGATCTCGCGCCAGCGCCAGCCCTGGGGCATCCCGTTCCCCGGGGACCCACAGCAGACCGTGTACGTCTGGTTCGACGCGCTGATCAACTACCTCTCGGCCACCGGTTTTCCGGACGCCGGCTACGACCGCTTGTGGCCCGCCGACTTGCACGTCGTGGGTAAAGGCATCACGCGCTTCCATTGCCTCATCTGGCCCGCGATGCTGCTCGCGGCCGAGCTCCCCCCGCCGCGCGCCGTCTGGGCACACGGCTACGTGCAGTGGTCGGGCACCAAGATGAGCAAGACCGCCGGCACCGCCGTTACGCTGGGCGAGGCGATTGATCGGCACGGCGCCGATGCGCTGCGCTACTTTCTACTGCGCGAGGTCGGCTTCGAGAACGACGGCGACTTCACGTGGGAGCGGTTCGACACGCGCTACACGGCCGACCTCGCCGATACGTTCGGCAACCTCGTCTCGCGCTCGCTTGCGATGATCCATCGCTATCGTGAGGGTACAGTGCCGCGCGCCGAGCGAAGCATCGGGTCGGGGTTCGATAGCGTCGTGCGGGAGGCGGTCGCCGTTTACGGAGACTCGATGAATGCGCACCGCCTGGCCGACGCGGCCGGTCAGTTCATCGCCATCGCGGCGAGCGCGAACCGATACATCGAGGAGCAAGCGCCCTGGAAGCTCGCGAAGGAGACGCGGCACGCCGAGCTCGATGTCGTCCTGGCGAACCTGGCGCGGACCGTCGTACGCCTGGCGATCCTGGCGTATCCCTTCATCCCGGATAAGGCGGAGGCCATTTGGGCGTTGCTATGCCCGGGCCTCCCCCTCACGCCGAAGTCCTTCGAGGAAGCGGTGCTAGGGATCGAGGGCAGGGGCGTCGCGAAGCCTCCTATCCTGTTTCCCAAGCCTCGGTTGGCGCCCGCCTAAAGCCCCCGAGGATGGTGATTTGGCTCACCTTGCTCTGTGTTGACGGCTTTCCCGTCAACCCGTACTTTAGACCTCCACACTTGGGAACCGGACCCCACGCCCTAGTCCGGGTTCTCCCTTTGGCGGGTCCTTGAAGGACCGGCGCGTGTTCTGTGCCGGGGCTAACGGTTTTGATGCGAGGTCGCGGCGAGCGGATGCGCAAGAAGGCAGAACGACGTTGGACAGTCATGGTGGTGCCTCACGGCTCGGGGTCGTCCCGCGCGGTGGAGGTGTCGCAGACGTTCGTCAAAGCGTTGGTCGGAATCGGCAGCGTGGTGGCGCTGACATTCCTGGTGCTGGGCGTCGCCGCCATTTCGCGCGGCGTGAACATCACCCATAGCCGCGTGCTGGAGAACGAAAACCGCCTGCTCGCCGACGAGATCCAGCGGATGCGCGAGCGCATGACCGGGTTGCGCGACACGTTGCACCGGTTCAGCGAGCGCGAGCAGGAGCTGCGGCTGCTTGCGGGCCTCACGCCCACCGATACGACCGTGCAGCAGGGGGGCATCGGCGGGCCGGCGGGCACGTGGTCGGAGCGCGACAGCCTCAAGGCGCTCGGTCCCGGCGGGCAGCAGGCGCTGGCGGCGCGCCTCGACGTCGACGCCCTCTCCCGACGCGCCAATATTCTGGTGCGGTCGCTCAACCAGGCGTACGACTCGCTCTCGCATCAGCGCGAGCGGCTCGCGGCCACGCCCTCGATCATGCCCACCAAGGGCTGGCTCACGAGCGCCTTCATGCGCGAGCGCATCCATCCGATTCTGCACCTGGCGCGCCCGCACGAAGGGATCGACGTGACGGCGCCGATGGGAGCGGAGATCGAGGCGCCGGCGGCCGGCATCGTGACCGAGGTGCGGTGGGAAGAGGGCTACGGCAACATCGTCACCATGGATCACGGCTTCGGGCTGGTGACGCGTTTCGCCCACTGCTCGAAGATCCTCGTCGTCCGGGGCCAGCGCGTGAAGCGGGGACAGAAGATCGCGCTCGTCGGCTCGACCGGGCTCTCCACGGGACCGCACCTGCACTACGAGGTGTGGGTGAACCACAAGCCGGTGGATCCGATGAAGTATGTCCTGCCCGATGCGATCGTGGACTGAGAGCCGGCCAACAGACAGTAGGGACGGGGGGCGCAAGGTGCTGCGCCCCCTGCGTTGTTTACGGGGCGGGACTCTGCTCGTGTGCGTGGCGGCGGGCAGCGGGGCACGAACGGCGGTCGCGCAGTCGAACGCGCCCAGCGCCGGGCGGGTGATCACCGCGGAAGCCATCGCCAAGTCCGGCGCCAAGACGGCCTGGGACGCGCTCAGACTGACGGTGCCGAACGTGCAGCTGCGTGAGGTCCGCGGTCAACCGGCCCGCATCCAGCGCCGTGGGCGAGCCAGTGTTTACCAAGAGGATCAGGTCCGCGTGATCCTCGACCACGTGCCCGTCGACGACCTCCAGGTCCTGAAGCAGGTAGCCGCCGCCGACGTTCTCACCATCGAGGTGCTCACGGGGTTGGACGCGACGACGCGCTACGGCGGTGGGTCGACGACCGGCGTCATCGTCATCAGCACGAACACCGGCCGTCCCTGAAGCAGCGCGGGGGCGCCGTTCGGGCCGCCCCCGCCGTCACATCCCTTCCCGGCACGCGTCACGGATTGCGGTCGGCGCATCCGTGGAAATTCGGGTTGTTCAGCTCCTCGACGGGGAGGGCCATCTGAATCGCGTCGCCGTAGGTTCCGCCTTTGAACCAAGCGCCGGTCGGATACACGGTGCTCTCGGTGTGTTGATACTGGCGGAGCAGCCGCCGCATGTCGCCCAGTCGGTGTCCGGTGCTGAACAACCAAAAGGCGCGCTCGTAGAACATGAGATTCGTGCGCGCGGCGGCATCCGGCGTGGCGCCCGGGTCGGCGAGTGCCGTCAGCGCAGCACCCCGGGTGAACCCCGACTGGATCGGCGGATAGAGTGTCGTGGTCGTACGCAAGCTGTTGATGATCGAGAGCCACGTCCCAAAGTCGCCCGCACGCAGCCGCTCCTCGGCCGTGATCAGGCGCGCTTCGATCCCGCTGGCGATCGTCACGGAGCTGGTGCGGCCCCAAATGCCTTCCCGGATGACCAGAATGGGGAAAGCGCTATCGAAGATCCCGTCGTTTGCGACACTCGTCCCAATCCGTCTCGGAATCCGAGGGTCGTTCGCGGTCACGTAGGGTAGGCCATTCCCACCCTCCAGGTCGCCCATGGTGTAGCGGCGCGCGCTCGTGTTGAGCGCCCACATCTGGTTGTCGTTGACGTTGAGCGAGTGAGTCACGTCGTAGCGGAAGGTGTCCGGAACCGCCGCCACGGCGGCGGCAGCGGCGGTAAAGTCCGCCCGGTCGAGCAGTGCCCGCCCCTTGATGACCATCGCGAACCTCGCAACCTTCACCCGAGGGCTCGCAGTGTCACTGCCCGCAATCGCCAGCGCGGAATCGGCGTTCGCGATCGCGAGCTTGAATAGGGAGTCATTGCTGATCGGGTTCCCGAACACGACCTCGGTGCCCGAGACGCCGCTCAGCGGAATACCGTTGCAGTAATGCTCCCCCAGGAGGACTTCCGTGTACGAGAGGAAGTCGAACATGCGGGCGAGGGCCGCGACGGAATCCGGCTGGTAGGACCGCAGCCCGTCGATGGCCAGCAGCGCTTGGGTTCGGACCCGGTTCAAGTTTCGGAACGGCCCGGCGTTGAAGGTGTTGTTGGGGTCCCAGATGCGTTGATCCATCGTATTCCGCTGGATGAACGTGTCCCCCGACCGCCACTCGTCGGTAAGCAGCCCGCCGAACACGAACAGCGCGTCCGGCCCCTGGGTACCACTCACCGCTTGCGCGAGCCGCAACACGGCTCCGTTCGAGAGGCCGATCGCCGACGAAGCCGAATTGGCGCCCAGGACGATGTCAGGATCGGTCACGTTCAACAGTGTGTCAGTGCATGCCAGCGCAGGCAGCACCCCGAGCCACGCGAGGACCAGCGGCCTCCGCAGCTGCTCGAGCAACAGGTATCTAGCCATGGGTGAATAACCCCCTCACGATCGTTGAGTGCTCACGCGTGTCGCCCGACCCTCAGAAGCCCACGTTCAAGCGGAACATCCAAAAGGTCGGAGGGGGCGTTGTCTGGAAGTTGCTCACGATCCCCGTCGCGCCCTCGAAGTAATTGGCCTCGGGGTCGATGCCTGAGAACCCGGTGGCCTTCCAGAGGTTACGGACCGCGAGCGTGAGGCTCGCCCGCGTGGCCCGGAACGACTGCGCCCATGTCGCGGGGAGCTCGTAGGTCGCCGAGGCTTCCCGCAGCCGAACAAAGGTCGCCTTCTCGATGAACCCCCACTGCGTGCGTGACGGCGTCTCGCGCAGCGCCACTACCCGCGCCTGCTTCCATAGGGGGGCGTTCCGATCCACCAGGCCATCGCAATTGAGCCGCGATTCGCAGCGGATGCGCTCGGTGCCGTTGAGCTGGTAGTAACCGCTCTTGTGGTCGAACAGCCCTTGGATGCGCAGCCGCTTGTTGAACAAGTCGAACCCTGGAACATAGACCACTTCCCAGCGTGGGTTCGCGTACCCCACGAACTGGGCGCTGTCCTGCACTTGGATCTCATCCGCGGTGATGATGCCGTCACCGTTCGCATCGCTGAAGGTGTAGGGCCGCTGCCACCAGCCGTTGATGGGATATCCCTGGGTCTGCCGCGTCGTGGTACCGACGATCGGCGGCAGGCCGCCCATGTCTGCGATGAAGTTGGTGTTGTAGGCGGCGTTGACGGTCACATCGAAGCCGAAGGACGGCTTGTCGAGAATGTGCAGCGTGGCCAGCGCCTCGAGACCCCGATTCACCACCGCGCCCAGGTTCTCGAACCGGTTGATCGGCCCGCCGGCGGACGGCGGCAGCTGCCTGGCGATGAGCGCGTTCGACGTCCGCTTGTTGTAGTACGTGAAGTCGAGATAGGCCCGGCTATTGAACAGCGTCACCTCCCCGCCGATCTCGTATTCCCGCGCCCGCTCCGGCTTCAAGGCGGTGTTCCCGACGGCGCTGTAGACCAGCGAGGGGATATCGACGGCGTTGACGCTCGCCGTTTGCGACAGGAAGAACCGGGCCGCGTCGGTTGTACCGGGCTGGACGCCCGAGGCACCGATCGCGGCGCGCAGACGCAGGCTGTTGAGCCAGCTCGGCTTGGGAAAGAACGGCTCCTCTGAGATCACGTACGACACGCTCAGCTTCGGGTAATAGACGGTCTTGAAGTCCTTGCCGAAGGCGCTGTTGTCATCCGCGCGGAGGCCCGCGTTGAGGAACAGCCGATCGTGGTAGCCGAATTGCTGCTCCACGAACGCGCCCACGGTCGCGGACACGGTGGTACTCTCCCGCACCGTGGGGATCGCTCCGCCGGTCACGGTCGTCGCGCCCCCGGCCAGGTTTTCCGCGAGTGCCACGCTCAGATCGTTCTTGGTCTTGAAGTACTGGGCGCCCACCGTGGTGCGGGACGTGAGCGTGGGGCTCAGCGTAAACGATGCCGTCCCGTTGACATCGAGTGTGTACTGGAAAAAGGTCGTGCGATCGTCCTGTTTGAAGCCGGTCTTGAGGGTCGCGAAGTTCACGCAGTCGTCGCGCATGCAGAGATCGGTGTCCATCCGGCTGGCGTAGTCCACGCCGCCGACCGCGCGGAAGGCGAGCCAGCTCGTCGGCCGCCAATGACCCGTCCCGCTCCCGATGAACCGGTTGATGTCCTGGCCGAGCGCCTCGGAGAACATCTCGTTGGGCGTGAACAGCCGGTAGCCGTAGCGGCCGTTGTCCTTGTTCCCCGGTCCCCCCAACGCGTTCGACAACAGGCCCGTGGTGTTGTTGTCCGTCGGGAGCACGCGCAACGTGCTCGTGATGAACGTCGTGGAGCCCTCGAGGTCAATGCGGGAGCTGGGGCTCGCCGCGACGTTGGCTCGAATACTGGTCCGCCGCAGGTCGTTGGGTCGCAGCTGGTCGTCGGGCACCGCGTCGATCTGGCGCAGTTTGAGCAGCGAGTCCACGGCGAACGACGGCATCTTGGTCTGACCCAGCTCGTCTTCCCACTCCCCCGACAGGTAGTACCGCACGGCGGCCGATCCCCCCGACACCTGGACCCCATACTGCTGGCGGTGACCAGTCCCCAAAGGAGTCGTCTGCGGATCGTTGAACAGGTTGAACCGGCTCACGCTGTCCTGTACGCAATACGCCGGATCCGACGACGGGCGCGCCGTATTCGAGACGAAGCATTGCACACCGTTACGGGGCTGCGAGCTCGAGTCCGGCGTCGTCGTCCTCGGATTCGTGTACCAACCGCGATACGCGTCTGGATAATCGTTGTTGTCCTTGATCACGCCCTGCTCGGCGTACACGTTCCAGCGCGCCTTGCCAGGCTGCCCGTGCTTGGTCTTGATCACGATGACGCCGTTAGCCGCATCCGTCCCGTACAGCGCCGATGCCGCCGGTCCCTTCACGACCTCGACTGACTCGAAGTCTTCGGGATTGAGGTCGTTGATCCGGCTGGGCGGTGCGCAACCGACGTCGCAGATCCCCGACGAGCGGTTCTGGCTCGTGACGCGGATCCCGTCCACGAAGTAGACCGGCTCATTTGTCAGGGACAGGCTGTTGGTGCCCCGGATCCGCACGCGCGACGGGGCCCCCGTGACCGTGCCGGGGAGGACGTCCACGCCCGCGGCCTTGGCAATCAAGAGGTCGGTCACGTTCGTAATCGGTGCCGTTTCGACCAGCTTGGCCGCATCGATCCGCGCGATCGAGCTTCCCACCTGCTTCTTGGCTTCGTCGCCCGTGGAGGTGACGACGACCTCGTCGAGCGAATACGGGGCCAGGCCGAGCGCCAGGTCGACCACCGCCGTCTCGCCGGGAGTCACGGTCACCGCCCGCGACGCCGCCCCGTAGCCCACGGCGCTGGCCCGGACCGTGACGCGGCCCTGAGGAGCGCCCGGGACGGTGTACTGCCCGTCGGCGTTGGTTCTCGCGATCAGCGACGTGCCGACCAGGACCACGCGCGCCCCCGCGAGCGGTTGCCCGGACGCCTGATCGGTGACGCGGCCCGCGACGGTGCCCTGCTGGGCCCGCGCAGCGGCGCCGACACCGCCGATCAGCCCGCCAAGCACCAGGAACCCGCGCAGTGTGGATCGAATGGCAAGGCGCATAAGGATTCCTCCCTTCAAGGAAACAACCCCTCGCCCGCGTGGTCGCGGTGCGAGTCGGGCTTCACTTCCCGAATGAGTGAGTCCGCACCCGTGCCCAACGGCAGACAGGACACGCTCGGTACGCGATCGGACTATTGTGCTGTCTGAATGACGAGGTAGCAAGAGGCGCAAAACAAACGCGTCTTAACATATTTCTGACAATCGCGCCGCGACTACGGCACGGTATCCGGCGGTCGGCGGTCTACCAGGATCACCGCTGATGGCGTCGTATTGACGGGGGGACGAGCCCGATTCGTGGCGCTCCCCGCGACGGACGGCGCCACCACCACGGCCGTCATCACGGAGCCCGGCACGCGGGCACCGGCGATCGGGTTCTTGCTCCGGTCTCCTGCCTCGCCCAGCGGCAGCGCCACGTTGGCCAGGATCGGCGCCGTCGTGCCCGCGGCCGTCACCACCACGCGGAGCGAGTCCGCCGCGGCAACGTCTGCGGGCACCGCGAGGTACGCGCCCACACTCTCGTAGGCGACGTTGCCGATCAGCGGGCTCGCGGGCAGCGTCAGCGTGTCCGCCCGGTGCCGGATCAGGTTCACGTCGATGTTCCCCATCCCGGCGCCGGCGTGGATCAGCCGGATCCCCACGTTATTGGGCCCCGGATCGGCGGCGTTATCCCCGACCACGCGCACCGTGCGCGCCGGCGTCTGACCGGCGCGCGCGAACCCCATGTGAATCAGCGTGTAGCCCTGGTCCACGGTGAAGGGGACCGTCAACTCAGTCAGCACCTGCTGCGCGATGGCCGGGTCCGGGCTGCTGTTGAAGATCCGGATGCGGCGGGATCCTGCTTCGATGCCCTGGTAGAACATGTTCGCGGCGCGGTAGTTCGCATCGTACAAACCGGCGTTCGACGCGAGGTCCACGACGCGAAAGTCCTCCTCGCCGGTGTCCGGCACGGCATGCACCCAGTGCACCGCGGCGAGCGGCGGCGCGGGCTCGGTGAACGTGGCGTCGCGTCGGCAGGCGAACGCGGCAAGGCTGAGGACGCACAGCGGCAGTGACGACCGGAATCGCATCATGGCGCGCTCGGGCTAGAGGAGAGTGTTCGAGCGGATTTCACTGCTGATTTCCCCCGCCGCCCGGCGGGTTCTCGATCTGGGGACCCCCGATGCCGAACAAGTGCCGCGTCGCCGCAAAGGCGACGAACCCCGCCGTCATCGCGCCCACCAGCAGATAAGTGCGCGACTTGGAGAAGCGCCGCTCGTACGCGTTGCCGATCCACGTGCGCCGCAGCGTGATCGTTTCTCCCGTCCACCGGCTCTGCGCCCCCCGGATGTCCGTCACCGCCGCGACGCGGAGCGTATACGCACTGTCCGTCGAGCCGATCAGCGCCCCTTCCACCCGTGCGACGCCGGACCCGACGTTCGGGCTGGCTCCCACGCGGCCTTGGTCGGAGAGCACCAGGGCAACGTGGGCCGGCGTGACGGGCTCCACGGATGGGAGGGGCGCGTAGGTGTAGCATCCCGCGAGCAGCCCGAGCGAGGCGAGCAACGCCCCGTGCCCGAGCCACAGCGTCACGCGATGCCGAACGACGATCCGCACGGTCACGACCTCCTCAGTAGACGCCGTTCAGGAACAGGCCGTAGTTCCCATCGGCCGCCGCGTCACGGCCGTTGGTGCCGCCGGCGCCGTAGAACGGCTCGCCACGGGCATCCATCTCCTGGTTAGGCACCGGCCAGTGCAGCGCCGTCCCCTGCGGCAGATCGCCCCACCCGCGGCCCGCGAAGAACCACGTGCCGTAACCGGCGTACGCCGTTTCCATCCGGTATTCCCACTTGAGTGCGTCCCAGATGGTGCCGCACGTCGCCCGCTTGTAGCCTTGGACCGGGTCGGGGATGCGCGGCACGCACCCGGTGCCGCCAGGGACGGGCATGCTGGCATCGGTGATGGCTCCCACTAGCGGGGGCAGCCCCCCTTTCCCGACGCGAGAGCCGTCGATCAGCGCCGCCGCCGCTGCCACGCCTGCCGCGGTCCCGGCACGGAGCTGGCCCTCGGCCGCCAGCAGCCGGATCTCCGCCGCCGTCATCACCGGGTAATTCCCGATACGACTCGCGTTGCGGAACGCCTGGGAGCGACGAAAGTCGTACTGGGAGATCCCGAGCGCGTCCCCGGGCTGGTCGGCGGAGGCCGGTCGGTTCCGGAGGTACGGCGTGGCAGCGAAGGTCCCTGGGACCGTGGCGCTGTTCTGCGCCGCCCGGGTGGTCCCTTGGGGGAAGCGCCGGTCCGGCGTCACCACGGTGAACGGGACGCGGAGCAGCGGCGCCGTGGCAAGCCAGTGATCGTAACCTTTGGACGGGTCCGCCGCGCCCGATGTGTCCGCCATGCCCAGCCAGAACTGCGACATCTGGTGCCAGTTGGCCGATCCGGTCGCGTAGTGCTGGATCACCCACGAGACGTCCCAGCCGTTCGTGGGGTCCATGTAGATGTTGAAGTCGGCCTGGATGCCGTTCGTGGCGTCCTGAATGACCCGGCTCCAATCCACGATGCCACCCGCCTTCAGGTCCGCTCGTTCGGCGGGCGTGCGGGCCACGCCCGCGCGGAATCTCGCCTGGTACGACCGCGCGATCTGAATGAACTGATCCGCCGTGCGCTCCTTGTCGACGGTGGTATTGATCCAGGTGTTGGGCAGGGGAAACCAGTCGCCCGCCGGCCCGGCCGGGGTTGCGCCGGATGCGATCGCGATGGCGGAGTCGAGGTACCCCAGGGCCGCCGTCATCACGGCGCGGTAGCCCGACAGCGGGACGATCACCGATGCCGTCGCTTCCGGGTTGTCGTTCTCGGTGGTAGTCGACGCGGAAAAAAAAAAAAGGGCGAGATTTCCGAGCGCCACGCCCTGCGCGAAGCGCGCGAACGCCAGGGCCCGGGCATCGCGGGCGGCCGACCCGAGGGTGAGCACTTTCAACCGGGCGATGGCCAGCGCCGCCATCCGGGCGGCGCTATGCTCGACCACCCAGTCGCGGTAGTTCCCGATGTTTCCCTGGCCGCCGCGCGCGTTCGTGATCGGATTGCGGGGAATGGCGCCGCGCGGACCCATCGCGAAGTTGGCGAGCGACGACACGTTCTCCATCCCCATGACCTGGAGCTGCGGCTGGAGGGCGTCATTCGCGCCGCCGGTCAGGACGAGCGCGCCACCCATTGTTCCGGCGTGGACCCGCGCGTACGTGCTGGCCACGAGCTGCTCCAAGTCCGCCGCGTTGCCGAACACCCGCCCGCGATCCGGGTTGTTGGGATTGGTCACGTTCAGCGGATCGCAGGCCGCCAGAGCCAGTGTGACCGCGCAGCACAGGACGCAACGAAACTCGCGCATCTCTCCCCTCCTAGAAGCTCGTCGTGATCCCTACCGTGAAGGTGCGCAGGTTCGGGAACGAGAACGCGTCGACCGCGTTGACCGCACCCGATGCCGCCTGACCGCCGGTGCCGCCCCCGGCGAGATTGGGCTGGGGCGCGAGCGGCCCGAGCCCGATCTCCGGATCGAAGCCCCGATAGCCGGTGATGGTGAAGAGGTTGCGCCCCACGAGGCTGACGCCCCAATCCCCCACGCCACCCACGGGCCCGAGGTGGTAGGAGACCATCAGCTGGCGGAGCTTCGCGTAGCTCGCGTCCTCGACCGAGAAATTGTTCGGCCCGAGGATATCGTACAGGCCGCCGAGACCCGCGGAGTTGTCGGGCGGCGCGGCGCGGTAGTAGTACCCGATCGGCTTGGCGGTCCCGACCGACTTGCCGGTCTGGTCCACGTCCTTCGACAGGAAGTCGAGGTGCGCCCAGTGGAAGCCCTGGTTCCAGACGCGCTGCCCGATGGCGGCGTCGATGAGCGCGAACACGTTGAGCCGCTTCCACTGGAAGGTCTGGGTGACCCCGAACCGGAAGGACGGGAGGGCATTCCCCAGCGCGACGGTCTGGGCATTGCGGGCGTCGTTGGGGTCGCCGCGCAGGATGATCGGCATCCCCCAGTTGAGCGCTACACCCCAGGGGGCCGTGATCGTGGATGTCCCGGGGTTGCTGCAAACCGTCTCGGCGATGCCGGCGGAGTTGATGCAGCCGGCCACGGAGGTCTCCCACAGGTTGTCCGTAATGCCCATGCGCGGGTTGTTGCCGTGGCCCACCCACACGAGCCAGCCCTCGTCGTTCCGCTGGAACGCGCTCTGCGACCCGCCGCAGTCGCCCCTGAACGGATCGGGCAGCTGGCTGCAGCCCGTCACGAAAGCGCGGCCGTAGAAGGTGCCGTACAGCTCACCTGGCCGCGCTTGAAAGATCTGGTCGGTGCCTTGAATGTTCGCCGCGCCGTAGAAATACGGCGGCACGCCCAGGGCCTGGATCCACGAGCGGTTCCGGTCGTACACGACGCTCATCGACCAGGAGACGTTGGGCCGCTGCACGATCGGGATGTTGAGCGACAGCTCGTACGAAATGTTCAGCAGCGTGCCGGCATTCTGCCATTGGTTGGTGTATCCCGTGGATGACGACACCGGCGCCAGCACGAGCTGGTTGTCGATCGTGCTGCGGGCGTACGTCGCGCTGAGCGCGTACCGGTTGAAGAGCTCGAGGTCCGAGCCGGCCTCGACCTCGTGGTGTACCTCGGGCCGCAGGTCGCGGTTGCCCAGGACGGCGAGGTTCAGGAAGCCGCCGTTCCCGATCCCGAAGGTTTCATACTGCGCGGTGAAATTGGGCGACCCGCCGGCCGTGCCGTAGGAGGCGTGCAGCTTCAGCTCGCTCACCTGCGGGATCGGCCACCAGGGCTCGAGCGCTACGCGCCAGGCGCCCGACACGCGTCCGAACGTCGCCCAGCGGTGATTTTGTCCGAACAGCGAGCTGCCGTCCCGGCGGATCAACGCGTCGAAGATGTAGCGATCTCTGAACTCGAGGCCTCCGCCCGCGAACAACCCGATCTGACGGATACTGGTTTCCGGTGAGGTGAGGGTCTTGTTCTGCGTGGCGTTGGCGATCGAGGTCACGCCCTGGACGGCCAGGAAGTTGCCCTGACCGGTGCCGAGCGAGCTGTCCCGCTGCTCGTACAGGTAGCGCAGATTCCACCGCGCCCGCAGGTCCTTGCCGAAGTCGTGCCGCAGCGTGGCGTTGAGGCCGACGTCGACCGCCTCGTTGATCGACGACCCGCTGAAGATCAAGCCGCTGTTCGTGACCGGGTCCAAGCCCGTCGTGCGGTAGCCCTTGTCCTGGATCTGTGAGAACGTGGTGCGACGCAGATCGTAGCCGACGTCGCCTTCCAGGTTGAACCAGTTCGCCGGCGCATACCGCACCGTCAGGCCACCGATGAACCGGTTGGCGACGTCGTTTCGCTTCACGTTCTCGAGTGTGGCGAGCGGGTTCTCGTTCTGTGACCCGCCGCCCTGCAGATTGGGCCGGACGTAGAGGCGCCCCAGCGTGTCCCGCTGCATCACGTTCACGATCGCCGGCACCCGGGTCAGTCGGAAGAACGCCTGGCCGCCGCCCTCCTGGTTCAGGCCGTCCTGCGAGCTGCGGCTGTACGACGTCCGCACCCCGACGTTCCACTCGGACCCGATCGCCTGATCGACGTTGGCCCGGAACGTGTTGCGTACGAACCCGTCGAGGAAGCGCATCGCGCCGCGCTCCAGCAGGTTCGAGCCGCTCACGTAGAACCGGGTGCCGCCGAACCGCCCCGTCATGTCCAGACTGTTCTCGACATAGGGGTGCGGATCCACGACCTGATTCACGGCGTTGTAGCTCGTACCGGGCCACGGCGTATTCTGGAAGCGCTCGCGCAGCACGTTCCCCGAAATGGTCGCGCCCGGGTCCACCGGGAAGCCGACGGCCGAGACGGCCGAGTCTCCCGGAACGTTGTTGATCCGCGCCTGCTCCTTCCCGTAATCGAAGGTCCTGGCGCACAGGGGCTGGCCGCTGACGAACTGACAGAACTGTTGCCCCCGCTCGTCCATCACCAGCGCCTGAAACCGGGCGAGCCCGAAGTCGCGCTCGATGTCGCTGAACCCTCCCTCGTTCCGCACGGTGAAGCGCACGCCTTCGGGCGCCCGGCGCCCGGATTTGGTCGTGATGTTCACGACGCCGTTCCCCGCCCGTGCGCCGTACAAGGACGCCCCCGCGGCGCCCTTCACCACCTCGATCGTCTCGATGTCGCTGGGGTTGATGTCGGG
>Ga0137370_10000309_pt1 | contig 18409 bp, 18 predicted proteins | sample SagtaG_11_FD_104920 | JGI IMG/M metagenome (GOLD analysis project Ga0137370, IMG submission 104920) | Vadose zone soil microbial communities from Sagehorn Ranch, Mendocino, California, USA - Sage1_R_20_16 metaG | ecosystem: Environmental > Terrestrial > Soil > Vadose zone | place: USA... | reverse complement strand
GCGGAGCCGAAAAAAATCGCATCCGGCGATGACGTCGACCTTCGCGGACGCGCCTGTTGTTTGCTGCAACTTGTGCGCGGCGCACAAGCTCAGGCACGTGCGGAATCCTGGAAAAAACGACCCGTGGAATTTCCGCCGCTTAGTGCAGAGGAAGAACGCGCTCGCCGCAAGTAGCGCGCTTGCCGACGAGGCAAAATTCAGGCAACGCAATCTTGTGGCGAAAGACGAATTAGTTTATAGAGATATGAAGCGCGTTATCACGCGCGACCAAATTTTTGGTCAGTGAGTGTTCATGACAGCGAGTTCTCTTATAATCGTCACTGATCGCGGCAGTTTGAAAGCATACCGGGTGAAAGAAACGCCGACGCGCGGCCCGAGCCTGCAATTAGTACAGGCCTTCAACATTACCGATGCGCACGGAAGGCTGGTCGATAAAGTGAGCGATTTTGCCGGTCGCTTTCCAGTGAGCGACGGCGCGGGCGGTCATCATGGGGCGGCTTCCATTGGCGAACGGACACAGATCGAGGTGGAAACCGATCGCCGAATTCACAAAGAGCTCGCCGATCAAATTACAAAAATCGTCTCGACCAACGGAAAGGAAGGCTGGTCGTTTGCCGCGCCTGCTGAAATTCATTCGGCGATTGTTGAGCTTTTGCCTCCGGCAGTGCGCGACCGGATCGTGGAACACGTAAAGTCGGACTTGGTAAAAATCGAACCGGCGAAACTCATTTCGCGGTTTCGCTCGTTGCAGCAAATTTAATGGCACGATGCTCGAATATTTTTATTCCCTCAACATCAGCGACCTAGTTAGTATCTAATCAATCATGGAACTGCCTGTTAAGATCTTGTACCGGGGTCTGGAAAAATCTGACCAGATCGACAACCTCGTTTTGGAATATGCAACGCGACTCGACAAATTTTGCGATCACATCAACCGCTGCGACGTGGCCATCGAGCAGCGAAACCACGCGCACCAAAAGGGTAATCCGTATTACGTCCGCATCGATGTGACGGTGAGACCACGGCACGAACTGGTTGCCAGAGAAGAGCAGATGGATAACGGCTCGCATGCGCCGTTGGCCAAAGCCATTCACGATGCGTTCAAGACAATGGAGCGCGAGCTGCGCCGCGTCGTAGACAAGCAACGGCGCGACGTCAAAACACACGCCGACACCCGCTCGCCGAAGTAAATTCTCAAGGCATTCGGATTGTCACGCGCGCAGCGTCCACGTCAGGATTGTGCAGGATTTTAGGAAGTCAGCAGACATATCAGTCGCGTCCTTACGAAACTAAAAAGGGGCTTACTTTGCCCGACAAAAGTTCAGTGTGGCCAGGAAGGCATCGGGCCGCCGGCATCCTGCCAATTGCGTATGCCGCGCATCACCTTTTGACCGACGGATTCTTCTTGCACGTGTTGTCCGCGAACGGGGTGCGACTTATGCTTTGCGGCGGCAAGCTTTTCGTCACGACAACGACCAAGCACTTTGAGGTTTTGTTTCTCCAAGTCGCTGAACTCAGTTTCAATCTCGTCAAGGCTCAGCCCTGAACGCGGCGTGTACCAGGAAAATTGCTCGAATTGTTTAGTGACCTTCTTGTCCTTAAATTCAGCACCGTGCCGCGCAAACATCTCGTTAATGGCATACGTAATATCGCTTAAGCTCGACTCGTTCACATCGGGCACGGTCAATTCGTCCAGGCGTGTTGCGGGAAATCTTTCGCCGGGAAATTGGTTGTCTTCAGTGTTCGCAGTCTCCGAATTTTGGACATTTTCGGTAACCGCACTTGATTGCTCGCTAGATTGTTCGTTGGCGGAATTATTGGCCACTTACGTCGGGGTTGGTTGGTCCGGAGCCGGTTCGATTTGTTTCGAGGCGACGTCGTACGTGCATCTCCATGGCTCGGGCACATCCGGATTTTGAGGCGTTGACAGGAAGACCACTGAAACATCCAATTTTCGCGAATCGTTCTCCCAGCCGGTCGCATCAGTAGTCGCGCCGCGGCGCGGCGTGCCGCGATTCTGCGTGCATGGCTTGCAAATAACTTTGCCAGATCGTTTCTTGCAGTTGAGAATTTTGCGGGCCTGTGTCCTCAACCAGGTCATACTGGACCGAAGAAGTGCCGCTGCGCCGGTAGGGGCGAAGGCCGCCGCCTGCGCCCTGGCGCTGGTTCACTGCAATCCATTGATCGTCCGGTGAGACGAGTGCCCAAACAGGCTGTTTTGACTCACATAAAACGGTCGTGACACTAGGCCGATGTGCGTCCTCCAGCGTAATCCGGCGATTTTCACCGCCAAACGTCCTGTGACCCCAGTCGCACCGAGAACTAAGACGTTTTCACCAGGACTCAGCTTTGCGCGATGCGCGAGGGTGAGCCATGCCGAGACACCAGGGTTGAGGAGGGCAGCGGCAAGCTCGTCACTAAGGCCGGCAGGAACAGGAAAAATGAATGCCTTCGGTACGACTGTGTGTTGCGCCATCGCTCCGTAAGGTGGCCGGCATCCTCCAAAGAATACTCGTTGCCCGTCACCGAGGCGTCCAACCCCATCGATACCACAGATAAAGGGGACCTTCCCGGGACTAGCGTAGTGTGACCCGCCAGCCATCTGCTTGTCGACAGGCTTCAGCGATGCGGCCAGAACCTGAACGATGACTTCGCCGTTGCCCGCGACGGGCTCCGGAAATTCCTCACATTGTGGTGGGTCGCCGAGCTTGTGCACAACCGCGGCATTCATAGATGTCAGATTCGAAAGGGGATGCCTTGTATGACTTAGCTAATCCCGCCTCACCACTGCTTACCCGCTTGACACCTTACATAGGGTTAGACCATTTCTCCAAGTCTGTTAAGTGAAGAGAATCACCGCGGATATCAGAAGGGCTACGGCCCAATTCAGCAGCGTGAAACTGACGACCGTAAATGGTTGAATCCGCCTCATACGAAAGTATTCGGTCGGCATATACCCAAGTTCGGACAATTGCGCATATGTAAGAAGTGACCGCCTATAGAATTTCCAAATCGAAGCTAAGAGAAGGGCCGCATAGAGGAGAACTACGACGCAGGCACAGTAAGCAATTCCTCGATGAGTGTGAAGAAAACCTCGGGCATCGTTTGAAGCGAGGGTCCATCCCAGCAGGAGCGTTAGCACAGTTACGTTTTTGAACTCGAAATCAAAAAGGCCGGCGTAATGGTCCTTTAAAAGCCCGAAGAGTGTATCGAACTTTTCTTTGGGTGATGCTTCTAATGGTGGCTCCACATTCATCGGCGGTAATTGGGTAACAAGAATTGGACGAAAATTCGTCTAACTCCGAACCGAGTGCCGCCTCCTCGTCGGGGTAGCCACTTTCAAGCAGATGCGTGGCAAAACGGTTGTCGCAACGTCTGGCCGCACTTATGCTGGAGCCCCGCCGAGGGCGCCGGGGAGCGGCGGGGTGACGTCGGGTGCGGCTACGACTTGCTTGGGCGGTTTTTCGGCTGGCATTTTTTTGCCGGGCGGCGGGGATGCGCCTGGCGGAGGATTGATTAGCCGGCCGTGCTCGACGATTTCTTTGATCTGTGAGCCGTCCAAGGTTTCGTACTCGAGCAAGGCTTTTGCGATGACTTCGAGTTTATCGCGGTTCGCGGTCAGAGTTGTCTTCGCGAGTTGATACGCCTCATCGAGCAGTTTTCGCACTTCCTGATCGATTTGCTCGGCAGTCGCTTCGCTATAATCGCGCGCGCGAGATATGTCGCGTCCCAGGAAAACGTAATCTTCGTGGTCGCCATATTCGACCATCCCCATTTTTTCGCTCATACCCCATTCGCAAACCATCCGGCGCGCAATTGCCGTAGCCATTTTGATGTCTCCGCGCGCCCCATTGGTGATGTCGCCAAAGATGATTTCCTCCGCAACGCGGCCCCCCATGCTGACTGCAAGACCGGCGAGCAATTCGTTTTTGCGATTTGTGTATTTGTCTTCTTCCGGCAACCACATTGTCGATCCAAGTGATGGTCCGCGCGGGATAATGGTGACTTTATGGAGCGGCTCGGTGTGCGGAAGAAGTTCGAGCAACAGCGCGTGACCCGCTTCGTGGTAGGCGGTGTTCTGTTTTTCTTTTTCGCTGAGCGCAAGACTCCGTCGCTCTTTGCCCCAGCGAACTTTGTCGCGCGCTTCTTCGAGCTCGGCGAGTGTGATTCCCTTTAATCCGCGGCGCGCAGCGAGCAACGCTGCTTCGTTGATTACGTTCGCAAGTTCGGCGCCGGAATAACCGGGCGTGCCGCGTGCAACCACGGCGAGATCGACGCCCTCGGCGAGTTTCACTTTCTTGGCGTGCACGCGCAGAATTTCTTCGCGGCCTTTCACATCAGGCAGATTGACCGTGATCTGCCGATCGAAACGTCCAGGCCGCAACAAAGCAGGATCCAGAACATCAGGGCGGTTCGTGGCGGCGATGATGATCACACCTTCCTGCGTGTCGAATCCGTCCATCTCCACGAGCAAGGCATTCAATGTCTGCTCGCGCTCATCGTGTCCGCCGCCAACTCCGTGTCCACGGTGACGTCCGACGGCATCAATTTCGTCGATGAAAATGATGCACGGCGCCGATTTTTTGCCCTGCTCAAACATATCGCGGACACGGCTCGCGCCAACGCCAACAAACATTTCGACAAAGTCCGAGCCGCTGATGGAGAAGAACGGGACATCTGCTTCACCGGCGATGGCGCGCGCCAGCAGCGTCTTGCCCGTGCCCGGAGGTCCGACCAGCAACACGCCTTTCGGAATCCGGCCACCGAGTTTCTGAAATTTTTTCGGGTCACGCAAAAATTCGACCAGCTCCTGCACTTCGTCCTTCGCTTCCTCGACGCCGGCGACATCCCGGAAGGTGATCTTGTTTTTATCTCGGGCGAGCATCCGCGCCTTGGATTTGCCGAAATTCAACGCGCCTTTGCCAGCCATGCGGATTTGCTGGCGAAACAGGAAATAGAGTACGAGCAGGAACAACGCGATCGGCAGAAAACCAACCACGGTTTGCGCGAGCATATTGGATTCCGTTTTGATGGCGGGTTGAATGCCTGCGGCAGCGAGTTTCTCCTGTAAATTATTCGTGAAAGTCAAATAAACCGTGGTTCGGAACGGCACCGGCTGCGCTGGCGCAGAACCGATTCCCTGGCGGATGTACGCGCCGCGAAGCGTTTGCGTAGGCCGGCCGTCCTCGACTACCAGCTGAAGCGGATAGTTTTTGTCGTTAACGATCTGCTTGTTTTCCAGCAGCTCGAGAAAACGATTGTACGGCACGTCTTCGACCGGTTGCATCCCACCCCGGTAAAAGAGCATCGCCATCGCAATCAGACTGAAAGCGATCACGATGAGAATGACGCCGCGCCAATTAAAATTAGGCTCGCTTCCGCGCGACCTGTTCTCCTTTTGCGAGTTACGATCGAACTGGGGCATAATGACTGGTAACCAGGTTAAAAATTATCATGAACAAATTGGCAATGCAAAATAGGGCTGGCACTGCGCGTGGTGCTAATAAGTCCTTAGTCATTCTTTCGAGCTTCGTCGTTCGGATTTCGTTATTTCTTTCACCTTTATATTCGTGCCCGCGCATTGCGTCGCTTGCCGGTTTCGGCTAAAATTCGCATTCGACAATCGACATGACCGAACTCGTTTCATCCGTCGCAGATAAGATCGACCGCGCTGTGCAGCGGGTGACTCCGTTAGCATACCGGGTGCGACGTACTGGCCGCCGATGGATGCGCCGGGCTTTGCGCAAGCCCCGCAGCGTTGCGGAGGGACCAAATCTGTTGCCGTTGTTGATCCAGGTGCTGGCCAGTTTCACAAAAGCGGATGGGGTGATAATGGAGGAAGAGATCGACTCGAGCCTGGGCTTCCTCCGCTATGATTATCCCGAAGCGGTTTACTCGGAGCTACGGCAGTTGTTTCGGCAGGCGCTTTACGAGCAACAGGATCTGGCCGTGATGGCCCAGAAACTCGGCGCGCAACTGAGCACCGAACGCAAGATCATGCTCGGAGTGCAGCTCTACGACCTGATCTCGCAAGCCGGTTTAAAACAAGAACAGGTGGTGGCGTTCTATTCGTTCATGTCGCAGATGGGCATGGCTGCACAGGCGATCGATATCGTTTATCAACTCAATGCGTCCGAGGACTCGGACCCGTCTATCTATCAGCACGGTGCATCGCCGCTGGAGTCACTCTCGTTCGGGGCTGACGGCAAGGCCGACATTATGCTCAAGAACCTCAGCGAGACTGATCACCTGATGGCCTTTCGTTATCACGATCTCATTTTGCTAAAAAATTATAGCAACCAAAACATCGCCGTACGCGGAAGACCCTTGGTGCGCGGGGGCTTCTGCCGTATTTATCCCGGCCAGCGCATTTTAGTAGGCGACCAGGTGCTCACGTACCAAGAGCTAGCCCAATATTTCAACGCCAAGAAAAACGTCTCGCTCCCACAGATTTTCATTCGGGTGAACAAAGACTCGGATGAAGTGCAATTGGAGCGCTCGCGAACACGTGAAAGCGCGCTCCGCGTGACGTTTGGATTGAACGTGGGCGTGAAAGCGTTGCGCGATGTGAATGCGGAACTCAAAGGAATCAAGTTGAAGGCCGGCACACAGGTCGACGCAACGCTGGAAGACAGGATCGTCTTTCACAACGACAGCGAACTGGATTTGAACGATCTACGCCGGCGCGCTCGCGCGCTTGGCGGTCGATTTCAACTCAAGGCGTCTAAATCGGAGTATTTGGTTTCAAACGATCCGAGCCGGCTCCAAGCTGACGATATTCTGCTTTCGCCTGGCACGAGCGGCGACGTGGTGCTGAAGATTTTTTGCGATTACGATCAGCGAGTCGGTGTTCTTGAAGTGATCGAAGCTGATCGTCCGATCATGGTCGGCGACGAGCCAGTGCGCACAACAGCGCAGCTTAAGGATGGCGATACGATTCGAATCGACGTTGGACAGATTCTGCGGTGCAACTTCTCGGAACGAATCATCGAGGAAGAGCGGAATATCATTCGCAGTCTTGAGCTAAACGAAGTCACACACCGTTTTAGCAAAGGCGAGATTGGTCTGGAGGGAATCTCATTTAGCGTCATGCGGGGCGAGCTTGTTTGTGTGATGGGCGCCAGCGGTTGCGGAAAAAGCACGCTGATGCGAGTGCTCGCCGGTCAGCTGCAGCCCTCCAGCGGGGACGTCTTTCTCAACGGGCAGTCCGTCTACCAGAATCTCGATGCTTTGAAGCAGTACATCAGTTATATGCCTCAGCAGGACGCCTTCGATGAACATCTCACGATCGGCGAAAATCTGCTGTTTGCGGCGGCGATCCGGGCGCCACACCTCTCACGGCGCGATCGCAACCGGCGCCTCGACGCGAAACTGGTGGAGTTGGGATTGGGCGAACGCCGCGACGCAGTTGTTGGTAGCCCTGAAAGTAAGGCGCTGAGCGGTGGCGAACGGAAACGCCTCAACATCGGACTCGATATGATCGGGATGTCGGACGTTTATCTATTCGACGAACCGACTTCCGGCCTCTCTTCAAAGGACTCCGAGCACGTGATGGAAATCATTCGGAGCATGGCTCACAACAAGATCGTTATTGTTACCATTCACCAGCCAAGCTCGAAAATTTTCCAGATGTTTCACAAAGCGATCCTGCTCGATAAAGGCGGGCGGCTTGTCTTTTTCGGAACGCCTTCGGATATGCTGCGCTATTTTGCGGAGGCGGAGCATCAACATCAGTTCGGCGCGGAATTGGGTGCGTGTCCATCGTGCGGGACGACGCGGCCGGAATTCATCTTCGATGTGCTGGAGACACCCTTGCGCGACTTGAGTGGCGATATCATTTACGAAGAAAATAGCCGTGGTCAGCTTGTGGCGGCGCGCCGCTATTCGCCGGAATTCTGGCGCGACAAGTACGAGGCGTTCCGTTTAATCCAGGACGTCAAGCAGGTTTCCCTTCTTCAGGAACCGGTCGCGCCGCTGCCTGCGGCGCCGATCGAAAGAAAGCGGCTGCCACTTCGCTGGCATGATGAGTGGACGCAATTTCGCACGCTGTTGCGCCGCTCTTTTCTAAGCAAATTGCGCAACCGCGCCAACATGGTCATCACCATTGGCGTTTCGCCCGTGCTGGCGCTGCTGATCGCGACCATCCTGCGCTACTCTGAAAATGGCACGTACGACTTTGCTTCTGCGTATCACATTCCGACATTCCTGTTTCTCGGCCTGATCGTGGCCATGTTTCTTGGGCTAACCAACAGCGCCGATGACATCATTCGTGATCGGCCTGTGCTGCAGCGCGAGCGCAACATCAAGGTTCGTCTGTCGTACTACGTCGTCTCCAAAACCCTCACGCTCGGCGTATTTGCCTTTATTCAGTGCGTCCTGTTTGTCCTTATCGGCAATTCCCTCCTGCAAATCCGCGGAATGTTTTGGCTAGACCTGGGGATCATGTTCATGACTGCGATGAGTGGCGTCGCACTGGGCCTGCTCATCTCTTCTCTGGTGGCCGATCCGAAGACGGCGGCCAATATCGTCCCGCTGGTGTTAATTCCACAGATCATCATGGGTGGCGCACTCATCAAATACGAGGACATGAACCGCAACCTCGCGTTGCTCTATTCGCTCTCACATTGGTTCTCCGAACATCCGAGTACCGACAAAACGGTGAAGACGGAGAGCAAGCTGCAGGTGCCATTTATCTGTCAATTCATCGCCATGCGCTGGTCTTATGAAGAGATGATTGTCGCTCAAGCCAAACTCAATCCGCTCACACGGCGGCAGGATCGCGCGAATGAGGAAATTCAAAAGCTCGCACCTAAAGCGAGCACACCGGGGCTACGATCGCGCCTTAACGACTTGAAGGATGTCCTAGCGTTGCTCTCGGGCTTGGAAGGGCGTTCGACTCAAGATGTAGATCGTTATGTGAAGCTCGTGGACCCTGTGTTGGCCGGAAAGCAGAAGTTCGATGCCGCGCTCTTTAAAGACGCGAAGGGTCCTGTCACAGCCGAACAAATCTACGTCAACCAGAAGGTGTCCGATCTGCTCTCAAAGGCGGAGATGGAACAGAACGATTATCGCCGCGGCAAAAAGCCGAACGTGTTCTTTGGACTGCAGAAGCGTTATTTTGGAATGCAATTCGGCGTGTTTACCTTCAACACGATTGTCCTGGTTGCGTCCACCCTTGGACTGCTTGTGTTGCTACATTGGATTTTGCGAAAACAACTTGAAGTAAGAAGAAGCTAAATGAAAACAAAAATCCGAAATGGCCAAACCCGGCTGATCGTCGCGGCCAGCGAAACCGACCCGGACATGCTTTACGCGACGAAGTTTTGGGCGCCCGATCCGTTCATTTTTTTGCAGCGCAATGGCAAGCGCACGCTAGTCCTGAGCGATCTGGAAATCGATCGCGGTCGCAAACAGGCTGCAGCGGATGAATTCGTCATGTTCAGCCAGTTCGAGCGCGACTTGCAGGGAAAATCCAAGAAAGCGCCGCCGTATGAAAAAGTTCTGGCGCATTTTCTAAAGAAACGCGGCGTACGATCGGCAATAGTTCCGGCAAATTTCCCGCTTCGCTACGCGGAGGAACTTGCGGCAAACAATATCCGTGTTCGCGCGACGAACGGATTCTTCTGGCCGGAGCGCGAAGCCAAATCCCACAAGGAAGTCGAAATGATGGGACGCGCCCTGAGGATCACGGAAAAAGGCCTCAAACGCGCGATCGAAGTTTTGAAAGAATCCAAACCGGGTTCAGGCAAACGATTGCGCTGGCGCGGTAGAACGCTGACTTCGGAAATGCTTCGGGCCGAAATTGATTCCGCGATCTTGCGCGCAGGCGGTGTTCCGCTTGGCACAATTGTCGCAGGTGGAGATCAAGCCTGTGATCCACATGAGCGCGGGTTCGGACCGCTGTACGCGGACTCGCTGATTATCCTCGACGTTTTCCCGCGCGACGCGAAGACGGGATATTTCGGCGACATGACGCGCACCGTTTTGCGTGGGCGGGCAAGCGACGCGCAACGAAAACTTTGGGACGCAGTCGAAGCCGGACAAGCGCTGGCTCTGAAGAGAATCAAATCTGGCGTTGACGGAATGACCATTCACAAGGCGATTCAGGAACTTTTCGCCAGACGCGGTTTCCCGACCGAGATTCGCAAAGGCAGACGCGTCGGGTTCTTTCACGGCACCGGTCATGGGCTTGGGTTGGAAATTCATGAGTATCCGCGTCTGCAAAAAGTGACGCTGAAAGATCGCCAGGTGCTCACGGTCGAGCCCGGCTTGTACTATCCCGGTCTGGGCGGGGTGCGGCTGGAAGATGTGGTTTTGGTGACGAAAACGGGCTGCAAGATTCTGTCGCGCTTTCCCAAGCAGTTGGAGATTTGAACCGAAATTTACTGGTAGCGGCCGTTCACCGAACCGCCTCGGGCGATTGAGGTCAATCGCCCCTACCACGAAATGAACGCGCAACGCGTCCGGGCGTCTAATTTCGGTGCGCCAAAGTGACAAGTCGCTTTGCCGCGTTAAATTAAATAACTACATGTTTTATCCTTCCGGTTTTGGTTTGGGGTCTCATTGGCTGCTTTATATTGGCGTCCCATTGATTCTCGGAATCTGGGCGCAGATTCGTGTGACCAGCGCCTTTCGAAAATGGGGCGAGGTGCGGGCAAGCTCAAACATCACCGGCGCGGAGTGTGCGCAGGAAATTCTGAAGGCCGCCCAAATCCACGACGTGGAAGTTGTCGAAACGAACGATTTTCTTGGAGACCATTATGATCCGCGCGACAAAAAACTCCACCTGTCGAGCAATGTTTATCATACGCCTTCGGTAGCATCGCTGGGCATTGCCGCGCACGAGACCGGTCACGCGATCCAACACGCCCGGGCATACACGCCGCTGAAAGCACGAATGGCAATTGTGCCTGTGACGATGGTCGCGTCCCAACTGTTGCCGTTCATTATTATCGGCGGACTTTTCTTCAGAATCACCGGTCTGATTACGCTCGGCATTTACTGCTATCTGGTGCTGGTAGTTTTCCAATTGGTTACCTTACCGGTGGAATTCGATGCTTCACGCCGTGCGAAAATTATTTTGCGCGAAATGGGCATCGTGCAGCCGGGAGAGGAAACCGCAGGCGTGAACAGGGTCTTGAACGCGGCCGCGCTCACGTACATCGCTGCGTTTATCGCTGCGGTGGGGAACTTGCTCTGGTTGATGTCGCTTCGCGATCGTCGGTGATCCGGATCATTGCCGTTCAAGCAAACATGAATCTCTCAGTCGCATTACCTGCTCGCCGGATCTCGGATTTGTTATCGTCCGGTCTGCCAGCTCGTGCTAAGTCTAAGCGCGAGGCGATGGACCAGCCAAGAACTGACCCAGATCAGCAGTTGGTGAAACGCACGCAGTCGGGCGAGGCGGCCGCTTTCGACGAACTGGTGATCAAATACACGCCGCGTCTGTACGGCCTCGTTTACAACATGACGTCGAACCACGAGGACACGAATGATCTTTTGCAAGACATTTTCGCCAAAGCATACAAAGCCATCCGCGGGTTCCGGGGCAAATCGTCGTTTTACACCTGGATTCATTCCATCTCAGTGAATATGACGCTTAATTTTCTCAAGAAACGCGGGCGGCGGTTTCAATTGAGTCTGGATGATGTGGACGCGAGCATCCAAAACGATAAGGAATTCCTGGAGCTAACAGCGACGAGCAGTCCGGTGCGCGAGGCCGACCTCTCTGAGCTGCAGCGAAGATTGAACGAGGCCATGATGAAATTGTCTGATGAACACAGAGCCGTGGTCACCATGTTTCATATCCAGGGGATGCCCCACGCTGAGATCAGTAAAATCTTGCGCGTCTCGGAAGGAACGGTACGTTCGAGGCTCTTTTACGCGAACCGGCAGTTGCAAAATTATTTGGACGAATTTCGGAAGAACCCCGTTTCTTAATCGGCACTCAAATGGACGAATTTGACGACAGCGAAATCGTAAGGCTGCTACGGCTGAAGCGCTACGAGCAACCGCCTCCAGGTTACTTTGAAAATTTCCTTCATGAATTTCATCGGCGCCAGCGCGATGAATTGCTTCGCCAGCCGCTTTGGCGCATTTGCCTGGAACGCGCTCATAGTTTCATAACGCGGCTGGATGTTCGTCCGTTGGCCTCATATCCCACCGCCGTCGCGGCAGTCTTCGTTTGCGCCGCTATCATTTCGCTAAAGATTTATCAACAACCCGAGACGGCTCGCGTCGCTCTGCAGAGTCCGCCGACTCTATCGTTGCCGGCGAATGCCGAAGGAGAATTGAACCTTGTAGCTCCCGTTTCAATGCCGATTTTAAGGACGCAGCCGGTTCGCAGTTTTCATGAAAGCGCCCAGACTCACCGAGCCGCCCCGCCCCGCTACGTGCTCGATAGCGTCCCCGTGAGTTATGAGCCCACTTTCAGATTCTAAGCGCAGCAGCGTAATCGCACTCGCGCTGATTTTCTTATCAGCCGGGGGTGTGCTTTTCGCGCAGGAGCAGCCCGCCGCCACGATCAGCGAGCACGTCAAAGAAATCTTCGAGCGCGCGGCCAAAGCCGTCGTCAAGATTCACGGCGTCGATGAGCACAGCGAAATTTGCGGCACCGGATTTTTCATTGATCCCACCGGCACGCTTTACACCGCGTACACGGTCGGCGGCGAGGCTGGCAATTTCTCGGTTGAGTTTGGCGGCAAAAAATATCCGGCGCGGCAACTGGTGGCAGACGTCCGCAGTGGGACGGCGATGTTAAAAGTAGAAGAGACCACTCCAGCCCTGCCGATTGGTAAATCCGAACAACTGGAAGTTGCAACGCCTGTCGTAGCGATCGGTTTCCCATTGGATCTGCAGGAAACGCCCAATTTCGGGATGATCGCAGGATTCGACAGGAAATATCTCGGCCGTTTTTTTTCTACGATTCATTTGCGCGTGAATGTTCCCACCCAGCGAGGTGAGGCTGGGGCGCCGCTGTTGAACATGAGGGGCGAAGTGGTGGGCATTATCGTCAGCAGCTTGGAAAACAACTCATCCTGTTACGCGGTCCCAATCGAAGCGGCGGAGAAAATCCGCAATGACTTTGTTCGTTTCGGAGAGGCCAGACACGGCTGGATCGGCGTCAACCAACTGACCGAGGCCCCCGAACTTTTGGGAGGTTCGCGAGCCTGCGTGAAACAAATTACGGTCGGCACGCCTGCGTCAAAGTGCGGAATGAAAGAAGGCGACGTGCTGTTGCAGCTGGGACAGAAAAAAATATGCGAACCGGAGGATGTGTTCGACGCATCATTTTACATTACAGCAGGCGAGATGGTCCCAATTACAGTTATGCGGGGTGACAAAAAACTTACCTTTCACGTCCAGGCTGATCTTCATCCGGTGAGCAAAAACGTGCCGATGCTACCCGACGGCACGGAGATTCCCACGGCAGCCGACGCGAACCGTTCGATTTTCCTAAGACTCGAATCCGAGGTGCAGCACACGCCGTAGGCTGCGTCTGTGCCAGACGCCGACCGACGAAAGCGGCGTTTCACAGAAACGCCCTGCAACATCAGGTGTCGCACAGCGACACCGTCACAAGATTTTTCGAAACTCCGCTTCGTCTATGATTTTTACGCCCAGTTCTTTTGCCTTATCGAACTTGCTGCCCGGTTCCGTGCCGGCGAGGACGTAATCAGTCTTCTTGCTCACGCTGCCGGTCACATGACCGCCGTGCGCTTCGATTTTTTCCGTTGCTTCTTCGCGCGTCATTGAAGGCAAGGTCCCGGTCAGGACAAACATCTTGCCGGTCAGTGGCAATGCAGCTGCTTTCTTCGCTGAAACTTTTTCGCTCTTTGGTTCAATTCCCAGCTCTTTCATCCGTCGCAGAATTTTCTTTCCAGTCACCGAAGCAAAAAAATCCAGCACGCTCTGTGCAACCGCCGGCCCAACTTCGGTGACGATGCCGTCCTTTCCCGCTTTGCTCTTGGATGGTTTGCCAAAACCGGATTTGATCAATCGTTTCGTGATTTCTTTGGCGGATTCTTTGTGCTCCCGCCTGTGGTGATACTCCAAAACATCGCGGAGCAATTGTGATTCGGCCACGTCTTCGATGGTATTGTGGAATCGGGCGAGCTGCGTTGCCGTGGTCTTGCCGACATCAGGAATTGCCAGTGCGTACAGCCAGCGCGAGAGCGGCAAAGTTCGGGCGCGCTCGATTGCATTAATTGCTTTGGTCGCGTTTTTCTCGCCGAAAACGCGCGGCGCTTCTTCGGTTCCAAGATTCAATTTTGCCACCGGCTCGATCTTTAGTTCGAACAGATCGAGCGGTTCCTTCACAAGACCGCGCTCGACCAGTTTGTCGGCGACAATTCCGCCTACGCTTTCGATGTCGAGGGCGCCGCGCGCTGCAAAAAATTCCACGCGCCGCGTTGTCTGCGCCGGGCAGAGAAGATTTTCACACCGCCACGCGACAAATTCCGGGTCGCGCCGGATGGGTCCGCCGCAGACCGGACATTGGCCGTGAATATGTTTGGAAAAATCAAACGGCTTCGAATCGCGTGGTCGTTTTGATTTCACCACTTCGACCACTGCCGGAATGACTTCGCCGGCTTTCTCAATCACCACCGTATCGCCAATGCGAATATCTTTGCGTTTGATTTCATCTTCGTTGTGCAATGTCGCGCGTCCCACGGTGCTTCCGCTGACAAATACAGGCTCAAGCATGGCTACCGGCGTGAGAATCCCGGTCCGTCCCACCTGAATGACGATATCGTTCAAGCGTGTTTGGACGCGTTCCGCGGCGTATTTGTAAGCGATAGCCCAGCGCGGCGATTTTGCGGTGAATCCGAGCCGGTCACGTTGCGAGAACGAATTCACTTTCATGACTGCGCCGTCGGTCTGATAAGCAAACTTGTGACGGATCGCGTCCAGCTCGTGAATCGCATCTAGAATTTCCTCAACCGACTGGGCGACCCACCACCGCTCAGTTACTGGCAAGCCCAGCTTCTTTAGCAGCGGAAGAATTTTGGAGTGAAGATCGATGTCCACTCCTTCGGTTGCCCCGATTCCGTAAAGCACGATACCGAGCGGACGTTTTACCACGATCGATGGATCAAGTTGCTTAAGCGAACCAGCCGCGGCGTTGCGCGGATTTGCAAACTGCGGCAAGCCTTGCTTCTCCCGTTCGTCATTTAGTTTTTCGAAACCTTTCCTGTCCATGTAAACTTCGCCGCGCACTTCCAGAAGTTTCGGTGCACGATCGCGCAACCGCTCAGGCACGGAGCGGATCGTCCGGATATTTTGGGTGATATTGTCGCCGACGTTTCCGTCTCCGCGCGTCGCCGCCTGACGCAGCTTGCCGTTCTCGTAAATGAGCGAGACCGCAACGCCGTCCACCTTCGGCTCTATTACCACCGGGATTTTTTCGTTGGGCAAAAGCCGCTGCATACGAGCGTAAAAATTCTTCACTTCCGCTTCCGAGTACGTGTTGTCGAGACTAAGCATCGGGATGAGATGCCGGACCTGCTCAAATACTTGCAACGGTTTTCCGCCGACACGCTGTGTTGGTGAGTCCGGCGTAAGCAGATCAGGGAACTGCGTCTCGAGATCGACCAGTTCCTTATAGAGTCGATCGTATTCGTGATCGCTGATTATCGGCGCGGCCTCTTCGTAGTAGAGCCGGTCATGCTTCCGGATTTCCTCTCGCAGTTGTGCGATTTTTCTCTCGGCTTCCTTTCGTTCCATCGGTGTTCAACCACGATACGAGCGCGCGAAATTTCGGCAATAATCCCGTCGCGAAACTCAAGGCAATTTCGCGGAGTCCTTCGACTCCTCCCGCGTCCGCGGGATCCGCTGTGCTACGGTGTTGAGGCTTTCAAAATCGCTGAAGAGCGGCTATGCATAACGAATCGTGAAACCCGGTGAGCGCATCCTCGGGGTTGAAGGCGGCGGTACTAAGACCGCGTGGGTCCTCGTAGAAACTGTGCTAGGCGCAAACGCCTCGGCTTGGGAGTTTCGCGTTCTCGAGCAGGGAAAACTGCCGGCTTCGAACTTCCGGCTCACGTCGCCCGAGCGTCTGCGCGCGATTCTTGCTGAGCTGCCGAAGCAGATCGATCGCGCGGGAGTTTTTCTTGCCGGTTGCGGCACAGAAGAGGACCGCTGCACGCTGAAGCAAATGTGTCTCGAGATCTGGCCAAATGCGAAAATCGTCACCGGTAGCGACCGCGACTCCGGTCTCGCAGCGGCCCTCGACCACGGGGACGGCATTGTGGTGAATGCCGGTAGCGGATCTTCGGTTACTGGACGTCGCGGCGAACGCATCGAGCGAGCGGGTGGCTGGGGTCACATTTTAGGAGACGCCGGTGGCGGCTATTTTCTGTCCATTCACGCGCTTCGCCTCGTGTTGCGCGAGCACGATTTAGGTCGCAGTGAGATGGATTTCACGGCGAAAATTCTGCGAGTCCTTTCGTTGAATAATCTCGATGAATTGGTTCGCTGGGTTCAAACCGCCGATAAAATGGAGCTCGCGATGCTGGCCACTGTTGTCTTTGAAGCGGCGACTGCAGGAGACGGCCGCATGATGGAAATCATCGAAGAAGGCGCGCGCGTCCTCTGCGAATACACCGAGGCGGTTGCCTCCCGTCTGCATCTGCTTGCGCCGAAAGTTGTGCTGATTGGCGGTCTCTTCCAGCGCGACTCGATCTATACGCATGCGTTTCGGCGCAGACTAAAAAAGAATCTTCCCGATGCCCGCGTTACAACCGCGGAACGGGCGCCTGAGCTTGGGGCCGCGTGGCTTGCCCCCGAGCTTGGTGATCATGTTGCTGTTCGGGAAAAGGTCGCCCGGGGCGAAATCGATAGCCTGGCTGCGGCATTGACCGAACAGCGCAATCCGCGTTCAGAGAATCTTGAGAAACTCAGTCCCCGCGAGGTCGTCCAACTGTTTGTCGAAGAAGAAAAATTTGTTCAGGATGCCGTGCGCCACGCGGCAGCTGATCTTACCCGTGCAATAGAAATTGTCGCCGAAGCGCTGCGCGATGGTGGCCGCTTATTTTATGTCGGCGCCGGGAGCAGCGGACGCATTGGCGTGCTGGATGCGAGCGAGATCCCGCCGACTTTTGGCGCGCCGCCGGATCTTGTGCAGGGCGTGATCGCGGGTGGCGTGACTGCGCTGCATCGCAGCGCTGAGGCCGTGGAAGACGACGAAACTGCCGGCGCATTGGCAATGGATCGGCGAGGAGTAAAAGATCGCGATGTCGTGGTCGGAATTACCGCCAGCGGCAGGACGCCTTTTGTGCTCGGCGCGCTTTCGCGAGCGAAATCATCAGGAGCGAAAACAATTTTGCTTACATGCAATCCGGCTGTAGCCGGCGGCGCCGAGGCCGGCCAGATCAGATCATCGATTCCGGCTACAACGATCAATCTTGTGATCTCGCTCGAAGTTGGGCCAGAGCTTTTGACCGGATCGACACGATTGAAAGCCGGGACTGCGACGAAGGTCGCGCTGAACATGATTAGTACCGGAGCCATGGTCGTGCTCGGCAAAGTCCGCGGCAATCTGATGATCGACCTTCATACCACCAGCACGAAGCTGCGCGATCGCGCGGTGCGAGTCGTCGCCGAGTTGACCCAAAGCGATTATGACACCGCACGCCAAAAGCTCGAAGCGAGCGGGTGGAATCTGCGAGAGATCATAGGTGAAATTAATAAAAACTAGTCGGCGGATCGTGGCGCTAATGGGTTCGCCGTTACAGAAATTTTATAATTCGATAAGCGCAGCAGAACCGCCTCGCGCGAAGGTAGGTATGACTTAACCGAAAGGAACCCCAATGCTCTGGACAATATTTGTAATTCTACTCGTGCTCTGGCTGCTCGGCTTCATCGGTCATTTTGGTGGCGGGCTCATCCATTTGTTGCTCGTCATCGCTGTGATCGTGCTCATCATTAATCTTGTCGGCGGGCGGCGACCACTGTAGACGAAGCGACGATAACTTAACCGAAAGAACTTATGCTCTGGACAATATTCGTGATCTTGCTGGTGCTTTGGCTGCTTGGATTAGTCAGCTCTTACACGCTCGGCGGCTTCATTCACCTTCTGCTCGTCATTGCGATCGTGGTGCTGATCATCCAGTTGATCTCAGGCCGCCGACCGCTATAAGATCGCACCCCATGAAACCAGCCGGCATCGTCGGCGTCATTCTTATCATTGTCGGGCTCGTCGGCTTTGCCTGGGGCGGTCTGGGTTGGACGACAGAAAAAAAAGACGCTCAATTGGGCCCGCTCGAGCTTACTCACAAAGAGCGTCACGGAATTACCTTTCCACCGGTCGCCAGCGGAATCTGTCTGGTCGGCGGAGTCCTGCTAGTGGTTGTCGGCAGCCGAAAAAGCTAGGCGCGCAATTCGCTTTCAGATCAACGCCGATTCTGAT
>Ga0137370_10000297_pt1 | contig 18784 bp, 18 predicted proteins | sample SagtaG_11_FD_104920 | JGI IMG/M metagenome (GOLD analysis project Ga0137370, IMG submission 104920) | Vadose zone soil microbial communities from Sagehorn Ranch, Mendocino, California, USA - Sage1_R_20_16 metaG | ecosystem: Environmental > Terrestrial > Soil > Vadose zone | place: USA... | reverse complement strand
CTTGAAGAAGATTGAGCGCGCCCGGGCGAAATTGGAGTCGATAAAACCGGGCAGCACCGAGCCCCGGCGCCGCCGGAAAGGAGAAGAATAGTCTGGCTAGTTATTCCTGGGACAGTACACTAGGCACCGTGTATTGCGCATAGTCCGCCTGGTGACTCCCATTGGAAAGGACTGCCTGTTGGGCGAGAAAATTTCCAGTGCTTGGCGTATAGACCGTATAGACGAGCGCGTTCTGGCCTGACGAAGCAGCGATTGAGGTCACCTGCCCGGACACGGAGAATGTCTGAACAGCGGAAAAACTGCTAAGACTGATCTTGGAGATGTAGTTGAGCCCACCAACCCAAATATAAGAGCCGCTCGGGTCCAAGGCCACGGCGGCGGGAGACGAACCCACACTGACCACTCGGCTTTGGACTCGGTTGGTGAGGTCTATTTCGGAAACGGTTGAAGACCCGTAGTTGGCCACGTATGCCTTCGTGGCGTTGGCCGGATTAGAATTATTAAGTGCAACCGCAATCGGCTGCGTCCCCACGGAGATCGTGTTTAGCACAGCGTTGTTTACCAAGTCCAGAATACTGACAGTATTGCTCCCATAATTCGTAACGATGGCGTTGGGCGGCTCCTGTGTGTCTTGATATCCCCCGTAGGCGTCCAGCGTGGTTTCCACAGTAGTACTTCCGTATGCCTTAACGGCAGTCGGTTGACTGCCAACATTAACGGCAGTGCCGTTTTGGCTGAAATTCACTTGTCCGGTGGAGCTAAGTGTAATCAGGTATGCAGGCGTGGTACCTGGCCCAAAGGGGGAACAAACGACCCCCTGTGCGTCGTTTAGATAGCAACTCTGGCCGGAGATAGTGACGTCAGTCAAATCGACACCGTAGGGCGTAGTCTGTGTCGTATTGTTGGAACCGATGCTGAAGAAGCTCAAGCCAAAGATGGAAAATACGCCGCTGGAAGTTTGGTTGGCGACAGTGAAGGCATAGTGGCCGGTCGGAAGAGGGTTCCCGCCCGCGTCCGTGGGGAAATTGAAAGTCGCCGAACTCCCGTCAGAGGCGACGGAGATGGCCGAAGATGTAGAGAGAAGAGCAAGTTGCGGCGAATATGTTTGGAGTTGAGGCATGCCGCCGCTAGTCGTAAAGCCCTGCGACGTAAACCGTTAGCGTGGAGGGCAAATTATTCACAAAGAAGGCACTGCTGGCGGTTGAGGTCGGGCAGGAGAAAGAGGGCCAAGTCACAGGACTGGCCTCTATGCCCATGCCCCAAGGGTTCACGGTTGGACTGCAGTTCTTGGCACTCCCTATCCGATCGGTACCGTTCCAGTATACGTTTATTTGGCATCCAGAACAATACTGCGGCCAACCATATTGTACGCTGCCGCCGCTGAAGTTGAAAGAATAGACGCTGCCCGTAGGGATAAGTCCACCAATTGCTTGTTGCGAGGACGTTCCTGTTACAGTGGCGTCGAAATGAGGTGTTTGCACTCCGTTGGCGTTCACGTCCCATACAGCGACGCAAAAACCTCCAGGCGGATTCGAGCCAGCTGGAGGGCAAGCGGGAGGGGGAGGTGGTCCGTTGATGATGTGTTGTCCGCCCCCACCGCTACAAGCGCGTATGTTGAAGAAGGCGGGAAACAAAAGGCAACAGCAGAACATTCTTGAAAACATTCTTGACCAGGGCTTTGACATAGAAGTTCCTCTCCAGGCAGTCCTACACAACCAAGGGAGGGGGAACTAACGAGGAAGGGTTGGTGGACCACCTCATATACTTACGATCAACGAGGCGGGCTGGAATTTGCCTTGCGTTCATCTTGCGGAACTGTATGTAAAGCACAATGCTGATGCCGCGCAAGCGGGCGAATCTTTCAATCATGGCTCAAGGAAGTTCTCTACAAGCGGGGCAGATCGCGCAAAAAGGGGCCGTCGGTTATTTTTGTATTGCTGTCGTGTCTCGCATCGAAAGCACCAACGCGATTTGGCGATTCGCTTCGTGCAGCCGAAGTTGCTGGGGAGAAATGCCACAAGCACGCCGAACTGCGCGTGCAAAGGCGCGAGGAGACCTGTAACCAGCTTCCAATGAGACTTTTCTAATCGCACTGTTAGGCGCTGACGCAAGAAGATTCTTGATCCTTGCCAGTAGGATTTCCCCTCGCAGGTCCCTGAATGTCTTGCCAGTGACAGAGTGGACGGCATTCTGAATCGTGCGTCTGCTGACGCGCAATTCCCGTGACAATTCTTGGAGAGAGGAGCTTGGGTTCCGCTGCAAGCTTAGAGAAATTCGCTTACACAGCAACCTATGATCGTAGGACATGGCCCACCCTGAGGTTCGAGGAAATTAAGGCTGGGCGTCGCTTGAACACTTCAGGCGACTACGAAGTAGTGACCTGAGCGTTTAATTCGTTGCACTTGTTTTCGGCTATGCCCGAAGGAGTGTGGCTCAGGATCCGAAATAGCGTCCAGGAGCGTGTGCTTGTACGATGGGCGAAAGCCTAATCTGGCGTGGACACTATCAGAAATTTATTTCGGACCGCCGATTACCTGTCGGTTTCTCGGAATACCGAACACATACCGGGGAAGGCGTGATAGTATCCCGCGCCGGAGGCTCACAGAATGGAGATTGTATCAGCGTTGAAAAAAGAAGCGTCAAAGCTACAAAAGCAGTTGAACAGCATCAACTCAGCCGTCGAAATCTTGGGCGGAAAGACAGCGTCGGTCATGTCAAGCATGGCAAGAAACGGCGCATGTCTGCAAGCGCGAGAGCCAGAATAGCGAAGGCGCAAAGAGCGCGGTGGGCAAGGTTTCGAGCAGCGAAGGCGAAGGCGAAGGGGAAGAGCTATATAGAACAGGCGTTCCGCAAGGCGAATCGGACAAAAAGCCGAAAGTTAAGGTCCGCCTCGGGAAATAATAAGTAGAAAAGCCGTGGCCCGAGCGTAAAGTGTTTGCGTGGCAGACTACGACGACACGATCTTGTTTGCAAGAAGACGCGAATGACCTGTGTATAGTGTAGGTAAGCGAGGACAGATCGATCTGGGGCACCCGGCCCTGGGCTACCCGTCCAAATTGAATGTGGATGCAGCTTGCAGGTTCGACATAGCGAGCATGGTTCATCACGCACTTCGACTGTGAATATCCAGCGGCTGTACTTTCCATTCCTGACGCTCTCCAGGTACTTTCGACATAGGCGTGCCCGCTGGGTACAGCAGGAGTTCCACTCCTGCAAATCAGTGATTGATCTGGGAGGGTCTCCTGCCACTTGGGCGGGCTTGACTTTCCCCGAGCGAATCACGATTGTGAATCTGAAGGAACGAGCGCCAGATACCGCACTGGATGGCAGGTCGCATTACGTGCGTGCTGACGCTCTTCTCACTCCATTCCCAGATCAAGTTTTCGATCTTGCGTTTGCCAATTCAGTGATTGAGCACGTGGGCGACACGAAACAACAGGAAACTTTCGCGTCCGAAATGTTGCGTTTAGGAAAGCGCGTTTACTGTCAGACACCTAACAGATGGTTTCCCGTAGAACCGCATTATCTGGCATTGCTGGTCCACTGGTTACCCAGTAAATACTTCACTTATTCTGTCCATCGGTACTTTACAGTTCACGGGCTGATCACAAAACCATCGCGGGAAAAGCACGAACGCGTCAAAGCAGGCTTACGACTGTTGAGCCGACGCGAACTGCAACGCCTGTTCCCCGGGTGCAAAATTAAAACCGAACGTTTTCTCGGCATTCCTAAATCTTACGCCGCCTACCGCTAAAGCGATTTGACGATGTCAACGACGGCCCACAGGACCCGCTTCGAAAAAAGCGCGAGCCTGAGACGCTCCCAGTTTTTCTGGCTGCCGACAAAAACCCAAACTCAAGTCTAATGAGCGATACGGAGCACCCGATTGGCAGAAAGGAACGGGTGATGTCTGCTGCTGCAAGAGCGAGGATTTCAAAAGCGACGAAAGCGCGGTGGGCAGAGTTTAGAGCAGCGAAGGCGAAGGGGAAACGCTAGGGCCACTAATTTTGCACGACCTGTCCACAGATTGTCCGAACCGCCCTATTCCCCTCTGGCGAGTATTCCGGTTTGTATTTCAACGTCAGGCAAAAGTGAAGCGTGTTGATGCAATCTCGGCCTAGGTTTCCTCCCTTCGGAGAGCGTTCATCGCCGAGGCAGACCTTCGCAAATTTCTTGGTGACGAGTTTTTCGTGCACTATCTCCGCTATGTCTTGGAAAATGTCAAATCCGCCGCTCCTGCAATTGCGGTTGGCGCACGAAATAATCGGACTTGTGACCGGACGCAGCAATCCATAGACTCTACTCGGCGGCGTACTGGTATAAGGGTTGCCTACTCCCGCGCCCTCTTGCCAAGATGCAATCAGAACGGTTTCCAGGGTCGGGAAGGCTTTCAAAAATTCAGCGGCCACGGCAATTGTGCCTCGCAGACTATGCGCCTTGGGACAGTATAAGCGCCAAAGCAAATGACCGCATTGAGAAAACGTGCCAGCATAGTGCAATGAAACACCCAAAAAAGCACAAGCGTCCTCCGGAGGCCCATCCTTCTGCGTTGTCAGTACCGTCGTATCATCGCATTCTGGTCAAGCATGGCCTGATTGAAAAGACTCTGCCCATCCCCGATGCGTATGAAGTGTTTTTGAAAGTGGGTGCTGACCCAGAAGTACAAACACTCCGTCGCAAGGTAGAACTCGGCAATAAAATGAAACACGTTCCCGCCCTGCATCTAGCCACAGTGATGGCTCTGCAAGGCATGACCAAGCAGGAGCTTGAAGCTCTGAAATTGCGGATGAAAGAGAAACGAGTATGAACCTTGAGGAAGTCGTGACGGTGGTGGATGGCTCCATTTTAGAGAATTACTGCGTACTCCTCTGTTCAAGGCCAGTCCCATCTCTCCGCGTGATCTCAACCCGGACCCCGATGCCCGGAGCAAGTGGCAGCAACAGATTTTCATTCGCAGGGCGGCGAGGTTCAAAGCGATGTATGGGAATTGACTGGACCTGCCCAAGAGTCATGAGGCGGTTAGCTACTTTGCTGCGAGGGCCTTTGCATCCTGTTTCCGGGCACTCGCGGCACTCTTAGAACGGGCATTAACTGAAAGAAGTAGTGAGACGATCTCCGCCCTCGTGGAATTCTTCAATTGAGTCTCCTGTTCGGGAATGGCATCTAGGATTTGCACTGCCATACCAACAGTATTTATCCTTTCGAGAACTTCCATAAACTGATTCGCCTGAGCCATGGTTGAGCGGTAGATGACCATAAACGTTACACCGATGAACTCGGTAATAATTCCTGAGATGGCCGCGAGATAGGATGTTTTGAGGGACTCCGGGTTGGAGACACCGTGGCTAACACCCCATAGAATAAATCCGAAACCCACAATCATCACAAAAACGGCAACAAAGAAAATCATTCTGACTTGCGAGAGGTTTCTATCGAAGTACGCCTCAAGTTTTACGCGTGCCAGGTCCCAAGCGAATTTTGTCTTCTCAGGTTCTTTCTCCGCCCGAACCTCGATTTGCTCGATTTTCTTTTCTTGGAGGGACCTAGATCGATGCTCATAATAAGCACCTACGCTCACACCCACTATCACACCCACTATCATGACTAATCCAGATATACTCACGGGGAATTCCGGGATGAATTCCGGGATGAATTTCTTTTGAATGACAATCACATATATAACCTCAAATACGCCTATAAGCGCAAATACGCTAAGGATAGCAATTACAATCTCCTTCGGCTGAGGTCGGCGCATGGATGTTTCCTCGACTGTGCAAGCCGAATGAGGATACCGCGCTGGTCGGACAGATGTAAAGACTGCCAAGCGACCCATAGAATTCACCATGCCGGGCGGCACGGTTGAATTCTTGGCATCGCGGAAGCGAGGGCGGCGAGGTTCAAGGCGATGTACGGGAATTGAGCGACGGAATTCAGCAGGCGTCGCTCTCCCTCCGGGGGTTTCGACTTACATACAACATTCCCTTGGCGAAGAGCGAGAACTTTCCTTTCCCCGGTGACAACTCGTTAAGACGCTTCCCCATCCGAAGCAGGTGGAACGAAATGAAAGCCGTCAACTTTATGGTTGAGCCGAAGGGCCTAAGGCCACAGCGCTCAGATGAATTGACCGTCCTTTGCTCGGTGGACGATGTATTTATTGTTGTGACTAAAGAGTGGTCGAAGCCAAAAGTATCAATCAAAAAAGGTCGTGTTTCATCTGGCCGACAATTCGATCAGCGACCTTGCGTTCACCACCTCTCTTCAAACCACCCCACCACAAAGAGCGGTCTCCAGCTTCGCCTGCCCAAACTAAGGTTTTGTCCTTAACATTAAGCAATTTGACATTACCTTCATTCTTGTCCTTACCGTTGAAGACCGTGTTATACCAATGGTCGTCTGCCTTCTGTGAACCACCTGTCAAAACAAAATCGGCGTCCTTTTCCTCAGTTACGACTGTAATGGGCAGCTTTCTCTTCAATATTTCAGCAGCTACAAAGCCATCGAGTCCTCCATCCATTTGGGCGATGTAGAGTTTAGAACCGTTAGGCACTTTCGATTCGTGGTTTTTGGCATAGGTCCCTACCGCAAGAAGGAAAACCATGACAAGCATTAGTCGCTTCACTTGATAATCTCCTTGAAACGAAATGGGGAGCTGAATTCAAATCCGAGTTCACCCCCTCTGGTCGTTGGCGATGAGGATAGCACAGCGTATGTTAGAGGTTTTTTTTAATTATGATTTTCATTGCCCAAATAAGTAACAACTCTAAGGGCAAACTCGTTCGCCTCCACAATCTTGTTTGTCTTGGCTTGCCCGCTGATAAAGAGCACCGAGGCGAAGACGATTGCGACGATTCCTAACGTCTTTATCCTGCGGTTTTCTCCTTCCAGCGTCTCAAGTCTGGCGTCGATATCCATACCGTCCTCCGCAAAAGCTCTAGTTCTGCGTTGTGCTGTCCACGCTTCCAGCCGGGTTGTGAGTAGTTCTAGCTCGGACAATCCAAATCCCAATTACAATCGCAACGAACAATGCGACCCAGAGGACCGGATCGTGTATGAGCCCTCGGACATTGAATGCGATTGCGTTATATCGGGAAGCACCTTTAGCTGATTGTGCGAGTCGATACATCGTAATTTCCATTCGTATCACGGTATATGAGATTCCGCCCACGATGAAGATGACCACGCCGAGAACCACGCCTTTCAAAATCCACATTTGCCCCTCCCGAAGATTCCTTCATCCGCACGGCGGGAGTTTATCCCGAGGACCTCAAAGCGACTCTACCACGCCGGGGCCGGGCGAATGGCAGTCCGGCAAATTTTCATTCGGAGGGCGGCGAGGTTCAAAGCGAAGTATGGGAATTAACTCATCCTCCGCCTGCCGCAGTGCTCTTCGAGACGCCTGTCAGATGTTCCTGCATAATTTCGTCGTAGACTTCATCGTGACGAAACTCGTCAACGTGTGCGACCGACTTTCCTGCCCGTTTCTTGGCCCATTCGCGCTTCGCCTGTTCATGTCTAATCCATTCCTCTTCGTGAAGCTTTGCATCTCTGTACTTTGGATTTCCGGGATGCCGCCCGTATTCATCCATTGCCCAAGCAGAGCCGTCGTTCCGTCCAACGATGATTTCGCTAGTAAACGGAACCTTGTAAAGGTGCGGCAACAAGAACCAGTCTTCCTCTAACTTTGCCCACTCTGCCGTGGATACTCGTTTCTCAGGATATAGCCACTCCTCCTCAGCCGCAGCGATGTATCGTGTGGCACGCCGTTTCAAAATGTAATTGATGCGGAGAACTTCATCTTCCTCCAACTCCCGCCCGAATTGGGTATCCAACAAACACTTCATGGTTTGCTGATAAGCCCGTGCATTCACCCTGGACATCGTTGGATTGGCCCGAGGATTCCGAACAAGTTGCAAGTGCGTAATGATGAGACAGGAGTCTAAGCCCAAGGGAAACAAGGTACGGGTGCCAATTTGATCTAAGCCAACGTCTTTGGGGTAGGCGAATTCGCTCGGAAACGCCCGTCTGTTGAAAAACGTAACAGGTTCATCTGTCACAATAAACTTTGTCTGGCTCTGACGTGCTCTCACGAATTCCCACACACCCTCACCCCACATTGTCGTGTGGAACCGATACAATCGTTGCATCGCAACGAGCATGACGTTCCGATCAGACGCGTGAATAGTGTCCCGTAAGTAATCCAGTCCTTTCGGTGTTCGGAAGCGTTGAGCGTCCATGTACTGCGGCAGTGCTTGAAATAGTCCTGGCACATCGCCCCTTGAAGTGCAGTTGGAAAGACCCGTAAATTCCCCAAAGAACTCCACCGCATGCCTGCCACGATTATCAAGCATGCCGAAAAAGAACCTCTCCACATCATCTCTGCTCAAATTGCCGAGCTTTAGGGTGTACAGGTCGTTTTGACAAAAGCAGCGATCAGGTCCCCACCGAAGAAGAACACGACGTTGATACTTCTTTCCTTCATTGATGACGGTCTCTGGATGCAAATCGAGATAGTAAAACTGGAATTGACCCGCCTTGAGGAATCTCTTCTGATACCAGCGGGGGACATAGTGGTGAACGTGCGATTGCGTCATGCCCATACAGCTAGTTTGCACATCCCTCGGGCGGAGGGACGCACAGGAATCCGTTTCTCCTCGGGGTTAAAAACGCCCCAGTTAGTCCAATTTATCACGAACGCGCTAGATAGAAAAGCAAGCGAAGATAGCGAAGATAGTCAATGTGAGGCCAACCTTAAAATCGAAGCACTGAACGCCGGGGCACCATTCTTCCTGCACGCCGCCCTCACGTTTTTGTTTCCAGGCTTCGATGTCCACCAGGCGATTCTTTCCGCTAGGACATAGGATATGGTCTCGCTTTGCAATGAGAGAACTGGAGCCGAGGAAGGGAATCGTGATGCAGCCAGAATGCCCGGTTCACTCAACTGAGATGGTGTCTTGCCTGCAACACACTGGATAAAATTGGGTGGCAAGCCCTTTCCGAAGCCGATTCATATTTGCACCAAAGAAGGTTGTCTTTACTTCTACGATGCCACTCACGGCTACTATAAGGTTCCCGAGAGCGAGGCCATTGGGAATCCACTTATAGCAGTATTATCCCGGTTTCGATTTTTGGAGAGATGACCAGATGCGGTCACCGGATGTGATCTTAAGTCCGGCGCGTGGTGTTCCGATGCAACAAGTCTACTATTGTTCTATTGAAGCGCAACGTTCAACGCTTCTAGAAATGCCGTCGTGTCAGCATAGTAGTTTGGATATGCAGCCCGTAATTGCTTAATTGAACTAACCGAGACTAGGACGGCATCAAGATTCTTGTTTGTGGATGGCTCTATTTTGGCTATCTCCCGTGATGCTTGGCGGCGATCAGTAAATCCTGTCACTTGAATCGTATTTTTCTCCGTGTCCAAAACAAGCAATAGCCACTTGAAATCTGTAACATTTCTCCGAGGCAAGGTCCGAACGGCCTGCGCCCACCTACGTAGCCGCTGCCGAACTTTCAACTCTCGAACTGACTTTCGTAATTCCGCTGTTAATTCCGGTTCATTCTGCGGTGTGCCGTTAACGAGTGGCGTTCTTTCTCGTACACCCAGTGCTGAACCCATCAGTGAGAAAAACCGCCTCCACTCAGCAGGTCCAGCCCCGAACTTTAGAGGTTCCTTCGTGAAGGTGGTCACTGTCTCAACTGCTGTTGCAAAGGCATGCTGAAGCTTGGTGCGCAGTTGAATTTCAATTCTCTGGCCGTCCCATGGCGCACGGGATTCCCGACGCGGATGATAACGCGCTACCACATGGATTCCCCTGTATCCGTCATCCTTAGGGTTGGTAATGTAATCGTAGCACTTAAGAGATGTCTCGTCGTTTAGAAGAACAGGCTGGCCACGGTACATCTCAAACAAGGTTCTGACAGCCTGAACGTCGGAAAGGATCGCACGACAGCCTCCCAAGTCATGCATCTGAGATAGTTTCATTCTAGGTTCGCGAACCAATTTATTCATAATGGATGAAAATCTTTTTAGCCGTTGGGCGACAATTACGTTAAGCTCGACCCGCTGAGCACGACTGCGGAGTACGGCTTGAACGACATTTAAGGGGAGTCCGTGAGATGTGCGCCAGTTCTCAACTACTTTGTATGCTTGAAACTGCCCATCATCGAGTTTAGGATTGGGGTCTGTCCACCACGGAATCAGCATCTCTCCACTTCTGTCTATTTCGCCCTTGCTATGTCCACGCTTCACCCATTGGACCATATCGCCTTCCAGTTTCTTCTTGGATAATAGCCTAAGGGCTTCCTACTTGCCAAAAAGCGGGACCGGGCGGACTTGAACCAGAAACGGGTACTGTCTGCTGCTGCGAGAGCGAAGATTTCGAAGGCAACAAAAGAGCGGTGGGCAAAGTTTAGAGCGGCGAAGGGGAAGGGGAAACGCTAGAGCCTAATCGTTGCCACAAACGACGAAATGCGGACGCCGCCAGTCAGCCTGCTGGCAGCCGAGAGACCTGCAAACAGCTCTCGGTAGGATGCGAGCACCAGTGAGTGTTTCAGCTGGATTCGAAGTATAGTCTTAGGGGGGCTACTGCTCACCTACGCACGCTTGTAGCTCACGCCTCTCATTGTAATTCCCAACTGCGGCCGGGGCGGAAGCCTTGCTCGCGTCGTTTTGCAAATGACTCGTGCAGTTGGACTTGATATTCATCGCACAAGTTGTAGGCCACATCATTGAAGAATTCCACCGCCATGTAAGGCCCCCCAAGTTTTTCAATTTTCTTTATCGCAGCCGGTACAGCACCGCCGAATAGAAACGGCGTTATGGAGTAAATCTCGAAGACCGTTTTCACCGTTCCCGCCCTGGGTCGCTGGACACTCCACTCCCAGAGCCGGTTTGCGTATGGACGTTGCCTCCAGCTTTTCTCGTTCCTTATTGCGGTTAAGCAATGTTTCGCTGGATGTGCCTCGGCTAAAATCGTTTGCGGTCGCACGTGCTTCAGCCTGTCCCCGACCTGACACTACGCTTCCAAGAAAAGTCTCCGTTAGTGGCCTTTCAAGGAAGTCGTGTACGTTCTGCCCGGCCCGGCAAGCAGCTTCAACCACTTTGCCGTGGCCTCTGATTGAAATGAAGCTTAACCAGGTTGTCCCGAATTCCGATTCACCAGGGCTCTTGTTACTGGACCGTTTCCTGCGGCCTCTTTACGCGAACGAAAAGGCTGTTTCCATCCTCTGTTATCCGAAAAGTCCGCGCAGAAATAAACGCCTTGGCCATTTTCTGGTGCACAGGATCGACTCGCTGCTTTCCATGCAAGACGGTTCCTTAAGCTCAAGAGTCTCCAACGAATTTGCCTCTGGCAAGAGGCATTATCAAGTCCGAGTGTTCAAGCTGAAACCTCATTTGAGAAACAGCCTTGCGCCTACCTTGGCCGTGCTACTGGAGAGGAAGCACCGAGCATCGCTTGACCTCTTACAAATCGGTCAAAAATTCCGCTTGACGCAACGGCAAACCGAGGCCCTCGGGCATCTGATGCAGGGATACACAACCAAACAGATCGCCAGGCGGATGGAAATCAGTCCCAATACCGCGAAGAGTTTCTTGAGCTCCGTCATGTTCAAGTCCAAGGCTTGTAACCGGTCAGGAATCCTGGCGAAAGTCATGCAAGCTTTCGGAGTGTGCGAGGGGTTAGAGACCACAAAATGAAACGCACAACCATCTGGCTGACTGATTTACAAGTCGCCGCCCTGACGATACTCAGCAAGAAAAGTAGACTGAAACAGGCTGACTTGATTCGCCGCTAATTAAATCAATCAGGCCAGCAGCAGCCGAAGCTGTGCGAAAAGTGGGAAAAACGCGACAGCGTTTCTTTTTTCCCAAGGCGGGCCAAGCCTGCCATCTTTTCCATCAGCTCCGGCTCTTGGGTTGGGTCACTTTCGCGGCAATTCCCGATAGCGCCCAAGGTTTGTCCAAGCCTGGGCTGTTTCAAAAGACTGCACGACGCTTGAGGATTTCTTGAAGTCCTGTGAATTAGTCGCGTTTTTCGTAGATACCGGAGAATGGTGACTGGTGGGACCTGAAGGACCTTGTGCGGAATTTCTGGCCGGGGCTTTCCCCGCAGGCCCGGCCTTTTGTTAGAATCAAGCGCCGTAAAAATCGAAATTTGGAGCATAGCAGTGAACATCGTCAGAATGCTTCGGAAGGAAGAAAAGAAGTTAGCGCAGAAGGTCCGCAGCGTTCGAGAAGCCATCGATGCCTTAGAAGGCTGGAGCGGCGCAACAAAGCGACTCGGGGCTATTGCTCACAAGAGGAAACCGATGTCTGCCGCGACACGAGCGAAGATTTCGAGAGCGCAAAAGGCAGGGTGGGCCAAGAACTGAACCGCAATTGGCATGCAAAGCCAGGGCCATTGCCAAGGCGCGGAAGGACCGGACCGTGGAGAACTACCGGGATTCATGAAAAGAAAACTATGAATCAAGAATCGAAACGCGAGGGAACAATGAACTTTCGCAAGACCGCACGCGAGGCCGCTATCTTCATGCTGCTCGGCCCGGTTGTGGCGGCACCAGCGGTCTTCGCGTTCTTCCAGCACCGTAATGTCGAGGATGTGAAGACGGAAGCGGCTCGTGGAGTTTACGCAATCGACGCAGTTCAGGAGCCCGCTGGTTTTACGCCAGTCAACTCGGTGCTGGTGCCGTTGACCAATGGCGTGAAGTTGTATGTCGCGGATTGCAGTCAGGCTGCGTACCTAAATCCGACAAACATGCTTGAATTCAGTTCCCACGCCGAAGCAGTTGATGTGGGAAAGAAACCCTGTAAGACGTGTCGAGCCTGAGCCTGTTTCTAAAAACCATCGTGCGCATCACCGCGACTGGCCGGGAGATTGCTACGTTTGCTACGCCAACACACTCGATTACAGGTCATTTTTTCCTGCGGCCTGCTTGGCTATTTTTCGTAATCCTGTAAGTCCTTTAAAAACTGCTGTTTGCCGATGGCTACCGATGGCAAACTAACGTAACATGCGTGAGTTGGAATCCCACCCTCTCCGCCATAATCTTAATTTCCTTTAAAAACTAGGATTCTTGAAGAAGCGGTCAGCCAGTTACACGCGGCTGGCCCTTTTTGTTTTTACGGGCATATACCAGCATTCGCGTCCCAAATTCGTTATAATCCGCGGAAGGTGACGCCCCAATATGGCAAACGATTGGTTCGATGACTATGCTGAAGAGGCCGACGATATTCAGGTTGAAGAATATGACATTACGAGATGACTGGAGCGGGCGATGGGAATCGAACCCATGTCCGAAGCTTGGGAAAGCTGTCCAGTGAATCATGAACGCGATTGGAGAGCGGGAGCCATCACCGGGCTGCACTTCTTCAAAAAAAAACGACACGATTATACAACTACACGTACAAGTAACCGCTGGGTGGGAGTTTTGGATCCGCGGATACCTTTCAAGCAGACGATACGGGAGTTACATCGTAGTGGCTGGAAGGCGAATGTCGAAGGGTAAGTAAGCCAGGAGCGCACTCGCCCCTGATCCTCACCCTTCGACAAAGACGCGAAAGATGAAGTACTTGTCGGAGGCTGAGGAACCCAATTCGCGCTGGGCCCAAAACTAATGGGTCACGGTGACAGTTACGGTTCCCAGTGTTCTTGTGGTGTTGGTACCGGCAGCGGAGGCGTTCACTGTAAGGGTGTAGCTGGTCGAGCCCCCCTGCGGGACCGCGCTTGTGCCACCACTCCCGCAGGAAGACAAGGCCAGGACAAAGGGAAAGAGAATTATGAGTACGGTTCTCGTCCGGGGCGTCCATTCTCGTCTTGCGCCTGCAAACACCCACACGGCCCAGATAGGGAACAGGGCCGTCAGTGCCAGAGAACGCACTTTCATTTCACGAGAAGGATGCGTAGAAGCCGTAAGTGCGGCTGTCACCGTTATGTTCGTCGTCTGGGAATTGTTGGCCGTAGGTTGAAGCATCGTTGGCGAAAAACTGCAACTCAGCTGCGACGTGCCTGCACAACTCAACGACACGGTTCCCGCAAATCCGGCCGTTGCGCTCACTGTGGCACTCAGCGGCCCACTGGCACCGGCAGTCACAGCGAGCGTGGATGCACTCAGAGAGCCACTGTAATCAGCAACATAGAAGGGGAACGACGCAACGTGGCTCAGTGACCCCGAGGTTGCTGTCACTGTGAGGGTGTGGGCTCCCAGGGCCACTGTCGAGGGTACGGAGACCGTGAGACCTCCAGGGGTGGGCGCGGCCGAAGATACATTGATGGTACTTCCTGTGCAGTTACCGCCGAAATCCGTACTGCAGCTTAGGCTTACCGACCCAGTGAAACTTCCGACAGCTTGAACGTTCGAGGTAGCGTTTACCGTACCTCCCGGAGGCGCCCAGTCAGAGGCTGCACTCGGAGCCAGCAGGCTGAAGTCGCCAACCGCCAGGGTGAGGGCAACGGAAGCGGTGGCAGGTCCGCTGACTACGGATACTGTAAATGGATAATTTCCCACAGCGACGCCTGAAGGTACAGTTATCGTCAGATTCAAACCCGTTGTACTAGGATATGGATTCTGGGTTCCCGTGAACGAACACGCAAGTCCCACCGGCAACCCGGAGCAACTGGGTGTGTAGGGCGGGATACCAGAAATGGCGATCGCGGTAGTGCCTATGCCAGGCGATGTGGCCTGCGGGTTGTTGCCAAACGGGCCCACGGTCAGTGGTAGGTACGATAGGGTGAAGGACCCTCGCGCAGCAACATTACCGTCATCGGCTACGATGGTCACCGGGCCACTGAACCTGCTGGCAGCATTCGTCTGGACTGTCACAGTGGTTGAGGCCGCGGTTGATGGCGAAAGAGACAAAGTGCTCGATCCAAAAGCGCAATTTATACTGATGGGCACTCCGAGAACCTGGTCAACCGGACCCAAGCAACTCAGCTTGGCCGTTGAGCTATAGTTTTGCAGTGGCGTAAGGGTCACGGTAACTGGTGCCGCGCTCTGACCGGCATAGACGACCTGGGCGATGTCCGGGGATAGACTCTCGGTGAAACCTATGACGTAACTCTGCGAGGCGTAAGCTATGGCAGTGCTGGTCCCGAGTGTTGCTTGAATGTCAAAAACCTGATGCCAGTCGTAGCTGGTATCCAAGGTGTAACAGAATTGCTGGCCCAAAGACCCGGCCGGAATTGTCACCGAAGCAGGAAGAACCACGCCGGCGACGCTGCTCGCCAAAGTTACACCAACGTCGGCGGGACTCGGGACATTCGGGAAAATCCACCCACAACCGGAGTTGCCGATAATTCGCGTCTTCTCCAGAGCAATCTGCAAAGCCGGGGCTGGTCCACCGTTGAAAACATGCATAGAAGAGCTGGCGCTGTCGATTTCCAGCAGGTCGGCGAAACCATCCCCGTTGAGATCGTGGGAGTATTCAGGGAAATAATACTGCTTGATAAAATCGAACACGTCGTAGGTTGGGAAAAAGGTTCCATCGCCATTACCCATTAGAATCTGGGCATAAACGTCTGGATTGCTTGCGCTGACCCTCTGAAACGCCACTTCGTCAGCCTTCCCGTCCCCGTTTAGGTCGGTAACCAGAGAGGTCGCTGTTGGATCGCCAAGTTGCAGGTAGGGTCCGGGTTGAGTGGGTATTCCCTGATAGGCAGCATACGAACTGCTTTGAACGAACGTTCCGGAGGGCTGATCAAGATAGGTACTGAATTTTGCTGGCCCATAAGTTTCCGTGATTCCGTCTGGCCAGAAAAAGTCATAGCGAACGATATCCGGCCAGGAATCACCATTCACATCGGCAAGGACCATCGGCTCAAAAGTGCTGAACAACTGCTTTCCCGGTTGAAGACTTCCATCCCCGTTGCCGAGAAACTCCCAAACACTAGAATTCGTCGTCCAGTAGCCGTTGCCGGTAGTGTGTACGAGGATATCCAACTTGCCGTCACGATTGAAGTCCCCGGCATAAACGCGGTCAATGTCTCCTGCCGTGTCTGCAAAGGCAACGCTTCCGCCCCGGCGAAACGTTCCATCCCCGTTTCCAAGAAACATCGTGACCACTTTTCCAGTTAAGCTGGAATTCGGTGAGACGACGGCAAAATCGAGATTCCCGTCCCGGTTGAAATCGCCAATGGCCATCTCCCCATCGGCTCCTGGAGTTGCCACAAAAACCGGCTTTCCAAATGTCCCGTCGCCGTTGCCGGGCATGAAGAGGATGTATTCGGCGCCGCTCGAATACGCTAGGCTCAGTCCGATGGCAAGAAAGTCAAGGTGCCCGGTGTGTCGGAAGTCTGCGAGCCGATAATCACCCATCCTCTGGAAGGGGACGGTGATCCCGGCATCGGAGCTGCGAGGATCTTCGAATTTTCCCGAGCCGTCGTTCAACAGAGTAATGAGGAAATACTCTCCCGAATAGCCTTCGTCAAGAAGCACAATATCCGTCTTTCCGTCGCCATTCACGTCGGCAAAAGAAGCAGGCGCGATCGGAGCATTGATCAGACCCTCGCCAGGCACACCGATCCATACACCCTGCGGAGAGCCGAACCCACCGGACCCATCGTTAAGGTAAACCGTCGCGGTATCCGTATCCGGACTCACACTGACAACATCGGGTTTGCCATCCCTATTGAAATCGGCGATGGCAAGGGAGTAGGACTGTCCCGTTCCAACGTAATTACGCGCCGGAGCGAAGTTCCCATGGCCATCTCCGAAGGCTACGGAGAGAGTGTTGCCGGCGACGTGCCCTAGCGCAGGGTTGAGAGCTGGAATTGCCGTCGTGACAAGATCGAGGTGCCCATCGCCGTTAAGGTCAACCAGCCGCAGGGCCGCGTTGCTGTCGCCCATGAACACCGGTGTCAGCGCACCGAAGTTGCCCTTGCAGTCGCCGAGAGCAACCCAAACCAAGCTGGTGGCATCAGCTACCGCTGCGTCCAAACAGCCATCCTCGTTGAAGTCCCCGAGTCGGGCGTCCTGGATAAAGTTACCGCCGCCCGCATCGCTGAGCAAGATGTGTCCAGGTGTGAACTGACCGTTGCCCGAATTCAGATACACCTGTGCATTCTGCACATTCGTATCCGCGCCTGGAGGGCCAGAGATGATCAAGTCCGGCAGACCATCATTGTTTACGTCGCCCGATGCAATGTTGGTTGCCGTGCTCCAAAAAAAGCTGGCGTTCGGCGAAATCACCGGGCTAGCAAACGAACCCGTGCCGTCACCGAATAAGGTCGCGACATACGGGTAGCTCGACGTGCCGCTCCCCGCGATGGTCATCACCGCCGCGATGTCCGGCTTTCCATCGTGACTAAAATCGTCCACTACAACGGCTGTCGGTGGCTGAGGTAATGAGTAAATCTGTTCGAAGCCAAACGTTCCATCACCGTAGCCTAGCAGCACGCCGATTGTCGATGTGTCGTATTCAGCCACGATTAAATCCTGGGTCCCGTTTCCACGCAAGTCCGCAGCTACAACGTAGATTGGCGTCTCGCCCCTCGTGAGCGGAACAATTCGGGGCAGTTGGAAGGTTCCATCGCCTTTGCCGAGGTAGATCCACAAATCGTTGGTGCCACCATTGGCAACCACGAAGTCCATATGGCCATCGTTGTTGAAGTCACCGGTAGCCACGGCATTAGAAATTGAACCGGCCGGCAATGTTGGGCGGAATTGGATACCTGGAAAGATCGTAGTGCTCGTGGCCGAAACAAGGGGGCGCGGCGCATTGGTGCTGCGAATCCGGGCTTGCAACTGGCTTGCCCGTGCCGCTTCTCGGTCCAGAAGATACTTTCCTGGAACCGCCTTCTTCAAGTCTGCTGGTGGCACCGGATGCTTTGAGAATAGGCGCCTTTCCACAGCTGCCTTGGAGAGAGCGGCCCGATCGGGCGGGCCCTGCCGAAATTGTTGGGCGGAAATTGTGAGCGGAACCAGAACTATGAACAAAACTGGGTGAGTGCATACTCGCAACGGGCGCAACTAGCCTCCTTTGAACACGCTAAGCTATTCTTCTGAAGTTAATATGTCAATGGAACCACGGAAACCACGGGAATGGAACCACTGAGACTTATGGAGCGGGCGATGGGAGTCGAACCCACGTCCGAAGCTCGAAGCCGATTGTGCTTCTGGGCGTTAGGTTGCGCGATTCGGTAGAGACTCACTGTTCTTCTTTGGCTCGGCATAGGCGTGATATCCCTCCGCAGGTTGACGTGGCTATGATTATTCCCGAGGGCTGGAACCCTTTCAACACAAGTCCTCTAAAGCTCGCGTGACCGGACCAATACCTCCAGGTGCAGAAGGAAGATTCCGGACCTTTTGTCGCCCACTCGGAAATATGCAGAAACGCGGTATAGAATCAGGAGAAAAGTACAGCAGGGTTGCTGTGTCGTGGCGCGGACTTTCCGCACTGCGAGGCGTTGGCGTGAGGCCAACTGATGCTGAACATCCGGAGATCGCTGCGATCGCTTGCTTCGCGTCCCGTTTTCCCGGTTGTGGCCGTCGCGACGCTGGCCCTGGGCCTCGGGGTCAACGCCGCGATCTTCAGCCTGACACGCGAAGTCCTGCTCCGGCCGCTTCCGTACCGCGATGCCGATCGGCTCGTGCGGGTGTTCGAGGTCAGCCGGGCGCTGGGGGTGGCGTCCGCGCCGATCGCGCCGGTCAACTACATCGCGTGGCGCGACCTCGTGGATGCGTTCGAGCAGACCGCGGTTTTCCGCCGCGTCGCCTTCAACGTGTCGCTGAGAACGAGCGCGGTGCAGGTGGAGGGATTCCAGGTCGCACCCGCATTCTTGCCAATGCT
>Ga0137370_10000293_pt1 | contig 18829 bp, 21 predicted proteins | sample SagtaG_11_FD_104920 | JGI IMG/M metagenome (GOLD analysis project Ga0137370, IMG submission 104920) | Vadose zone soil microbial communities from Sagehorn Ranch, Mendocino, California, USA - Sage1_R_20_16 metaG | ecosystem: Environmental > Terrestrial > Soil > Vadose zone | place: USA... | reverse complement strand
TCGCTTCAGACGTGCGCCGCTATCGATGTACTCAAAACCAAAACGCCCTCGCACGCAGAGCCCGCCGTGCCCCTTGGCCGTGTCGGCTCGGTCGCCCCATTTGTTCTTCCAAGACAGAGGTGAGGTCACGCGGACGACTTCAGCGTCCTTGGTCTCAAGATACATCTGGCAGCCGTCCCCACAGTAGTTACACGTCGTTGTCGTTTTCTTCATCTGCCATGGCTTATACAAATATTTAGAGAACTTGTTCGTGATGGCGCCGACCGGGCAAACGGCGAGACAGTCTCCGCAGAACTCGCAGGACAGGGCGAGATCTCCCTTCGGCACAACTTGATTGAAGCCGCCCTTCTTCATGAACTGGAGCGCGTCGATCATCAACACGTCTTTACACACGTTGATGCATTCCGCGCAGGCAATGCATCGGTTCATATTAAAGTCGAGCACCGGGCTGCGCGTATCTTCCGGAATGAACTTCTGTTTCGCGTTGGCCAGGTTCGTGACCCCGTGCCGAAATGCCGTGTCTTGCAGTTCGCAATGGCCATCGGCGTCGCAGACCGGGCAATCGAGCGGGTGGACCGAGAGATGTTTTTCCACTGCTTTCTTTCGAGCTTGGAAGAGGTCGTCCCCCTCTGTTCTGATGATCATACCGGCCGTCGCTTTGGCGGTACAGGAGCGGACGGGCGCCTTCTTGCCTTCCTGCATAACCAAACACATGCCGCAGGAACCGAAGGGATCGAAGGTATAGTGGTAGCACATGGCCGGGATGATCTTGCCCGTGCTCGAAATCACGTCGTAGAGCGAGACCCCACCCTTTGCTGTCACGGATTTCCCATCGATCGACAGTTCAATCGCGACTGCTTCCACGTCAGGATTCGTTGCTGGCTTCAGTCCCATATTGCCTCAATGTTGAATGGTGAATTGTGAATGTTGAATTGAGGAGCCGTCTCCCCATTCATCATTTAACATTCAGCATCCAAAATTCCCTTGTCATCGATCGCACTCCCCCATCACAATGTCATAGGTCCCGAAGATCGTGACCGCATCGGAGATCAAGTAGCCTCTGGACATGTGGTCGAAGGCGCCCATGTGAATAAACGAGGGGGCGCGAATTTTCAACCGGTAGGGTTTCCCGCCGCCCGTGCTGACGATGTAGAATCCCAACTCCCCCTTGTGCGCTTCGGTCCCGCAATAGATCTCTCCCGGCGGGGCGTCGAAGCCCTGCGAGAAGAGCTTGAATTGCTGGATCATGGATTCGAGATTCGTAAAGACTCGTTGTTTGGGCGGCAACGTGACGCTAGGTACATCGGCCATAATGGGGCCATCCTGCATCTGCTCCAGGCATTGCCGGATGATTTTCACGCTCTCATAGAGTTCCTGGACACGGATCCAGTACCGATCGTAAGTGTCTCCGTTCTTGCCGAGCGGCACACTGAATTCGCATTTCGGATAGGCCGAATAGGGCTGGGCTTTACGGAGGTCGTAGTCCACACCGGAACCGCGGAGTGGCGGCCCACTGAGACCGAAGCTTACGGCGTCTTCCGCCGAGATGATGGCCACTCCCTTGGTCCGCCCGACCCAAATCCGGTTCTTTTCCAGGAAGACTGTGTACTCTTCGATTTTTGGCGGAAAGTAGTCCAGGAATAGTTTCAGCTTTTCGAGCAGCGAGGGCGTGAAGTCCCGCTCGACGCCGCCGATACGATACCAACTCGTGGTGAGGCGTGCGCCGCAGAGTTCGTCAAACCAATCCATCAGAATTTCCCGATCCCGGAAACAATAGAAAAAGACGCCCATGGCTCCGATGTCGAGAGCCTGAGTGCCGAGCCAAAACTGATGGCCGATGATCCGTTGGACTTCCGCCACGATCGTGCGCAGATATTCCGCCCGGTCCGGCACGGTGATATTCATAAGTTTTTCGACCGCACGGCAGTACGCAAAATTGTTGTACATCGCGCAGACATAGTCGAGCCGGTCGGTATGAGGAATAAATTGGTGATAGGTGCCGTCTTCCGCGAGCTTCTCCACACCGCGGTGCAGATATCCCAACACGGGGGTAGACTTGACGAGGCGTTCTCCTTCCAATTCGAGGATCACTTTCAGCACCCCGTGGGTGGCGGGATGCTGAGGGCCCATGTTGAGTAGGAGTTCCTCCGTGCGCAGCGTCGGGAGGGTCTCGCTTTCCGGATGAGCCGGATCGATCTTGTAGACGGTTGTTCGTTGATCTTCAAGAGCCATCGTCTGTCCTACCGAGCAGTTTCGTCCAGGAACTCGAACGTGTCGCGCCAGCCTTTGCCACGGAGCGGAAAATCTTTTCGCAACGGATAGCCTTCGGTGTAATCGTCCGGCAGGAGGATCCGGCGGAGATCAGGATGGTGTCGGAAGCGGATTCCCATCATGTCGTAGACTTCGCGTTCCATGAAGTCCGCGCCTTTCCAGAGATCCGTCAGGGAATCCACGATGCAATCCGACTCCGGCACCCTGGTCTTGAGCCGGATGCGTTGCCGTTTCTTGATCGAGTAGAACTCGTACACGACTTCAAACCGTTCTTCGTCATCGGGCCAGTCGACCGAACTCACATGCACGATGTAATCGAAGTCCATGGCCGGGTCGTCGTGAAGGAATTGTGCGACCTCATGGAGTCGGTCCCGCATCACAGTTACCGCAAGATCGCCACGCCACTCGACGGCTTTTACGAAGCCTGTGGCAAAGTTCTCTTGGATTCGGCTGGCCAGTTGCTGCAATAACATCGATCGAGACCTATACTTTAAGGCTGGGCTTGACCTGATCCGGTTGTTTCAGGAATACGGGTTTCAGCATGATTCGTTCTTGTAACTTGAGGATGCCGTCAAAGAGGGCCTCCGGTGTTGGAGGGCAACCCGGTACATAGATATCGACCGGCACAAAGCGATCAACACCTTGGACAACGCTATAGCTGTCGTAGATATTTCCTGAAGTGGCGCACGATCCCATTGCAATGACATATTTCGGCTCGGGCATCTGATCGTAAAGTTTTCGAATAACAGGGGCCATCCGCCGGCAGACGGTACCGGCCACGATCATCAGATCGGACTGGCGCGGTGTGGCCCGGAAGACACCGGCGCCGTAGCGGTCCATATCGTACCGTGACGAGACTGCAGCGATCATTTCGATCGCGCAACAGGCCAGGCCAAACGTCATAGGCCACAGGGAGCCCTTGCGAGCCCAGTTGACGGCTTTTTCCACCGTCGTGGTTACGACGTCGGACGTGCCGTCCTTTTCATGACGACCGATTTGGATCAGTCCCATTCCAGGGCTCCCTTCCGCCAGGCATAGACATAGGCCACCAAAAACAATCCGATGAAGACCAGCATTTCAACCAATCCGATCAACTCGATCTTGGTAAAGACCACTGCCCAGGGATACAGAAAAATGACCTCAATATCGAAAATAACGAAGAGCATCGCGAAGATGTAATACCGAACCGGAAAGGGCATCCGAGCATCCGAAAACGGTTCGGATCCGCACTCATAGGTAGTGAGCTTCTCCGATTCTGGATATTTCGGCTGGACCAGATAGCTGAGGAGTAGCGTCGCCACGCCCAACACCAGCGCCACAAAAATAAACAACAGAATCGGAAAGTACCTTGTCAGGTACTCAAGGAGTAACTCAAACCCGCTCATGGGGCTGACCTTTCAATAGCTTGAGATGCAAGGAGGGCTGGATTTTAGACCCTGGATTACGGGGATAGCAAGCGTTCAAAAGACCTGTGGGATCGACCCGAAAGTCCTAGGTGCTATGCGTTCAGACGCGTCGCCTTGGTGAGTGAATAGTCAGGGTTTTTAGGCGTTTGTGCGACCGGAGGCATGGGCGAAGCTCCACCCCAAAAACCCGGTTCTACTCATGTATTTCTATTGTCCGACCAGAGTAATTCATTTATGAGTGGTTCTTGGCTTTGTTGGGTGGGGCAGGTGCCATTCGACCTGGTGGCATTCGCAGGTGGGAGGGCTTTACCTTGTCAATTTGATCCCATTCAGACTCAAGTGCCGAGAAGGCTTTGGCTTTCTTGCGTCGGTGAATCTGGGTCTCGATGCGAGGACGATCTTGGCGTTGAGCGCCGTGGGTTTGAAGCTGGTCAGGTACCATGATGTCCCCAAGTGTGAAAAATCATTCTCCAGATCACCATAGCATCGGGTGAATTGGCGGGTCAATGGGGACAAAGCCTCAATATTCTTGACAATGCAGGACTATTTGCTATGGTTCTGACAGTAATACTAGCCTTACATGAAGGACAACCACCATGGCTAACTATTCATTGAAATCTGTCGTGTCTCTCATGGTCTGGACCTTGGCCACGCCGCTCCTTCCCCTGGCCTGGGCAGCAGATGACCTCACTTCGATCCGATTCGGAGAACCGGCCTTGGCCTATTCGTCCGGCTCCATCCAGCGATCGACTCCACAAGATGGGTTCGTGAATGTGATTACCGGAGACAATCAGACTACCGGAGATCACATGATATTGGGAAGCCAGGATGTCCTATACCTCCGATTGAAGAATCCAGTCGATGTCGCGACCGGTGATCTTTTCACGATCTACAAACGAACGCACAAAGTATTCCATCCCACCACTGGTCAATACATGGGTCATTTGGTCAATCGACTCGCTGTGGTTCAGGTAACCCAAATTGACAAGGACTTGACCACTGTTCAGATCATGCGGGCCTACGCAACTGTATCGCCGGGTGATCCGGTAATGAAGTTCGTGCCTCCGACTGAGGGAGCAGCGGTTGACCAGCTTTCCCACGGCGATGTGGAGGGCCGGGTTGTGGAGTTCCAGTCCAACATGGGAATCATGAACCTTGTGGCGCAAAGAAATATCGTTTATGTGGACCGAGGACGAGAAGACGGGATCAGGCCTGGGGATCGAATGGATGTGGTTCGGTCCGGAGGGAGCCTTCCTCAACGGGTTGTAGGCGAATTGAAAATCCTGTCCATGGAAGATCGAACTGCCACGGCATTGATCACAAAATCCATCTCCCGTGTTCTCAAGGGCGATCGCTTCATGGTGAAGGGTCATGCTCCTGAGGTCATGCAGTCTCTGGATGTCTCCCCTGCTGTGGCTTCTACTCCAAGCAAGTTCCAGGTCCAGAATGTCGCGGGCGAAACCCGAATCAGCCTCGATGATTTGACGAAGCAGCTCCGGTTTGAATCGGGCGAAGCCACGATCAAGTCCGAGGGCTATCAGGTGCTCGATGAAGTGATTGCGTATCTCAAGACCGCTGCCGGCGATCAGTTGATTCGAGTCGAGGGCCATGCGGATAACATGGAAATCGGCCCTTCCCTTAAGTCTCTCTACCAGACGAACTGGGACCTGTCGAAAGCTCGGGCGGGGGGCGTCCTCCGCTATTTGATTGAGAAGGGAGGGATCGATTCGGCGAAGCTTTCGTCGATCGGCTATGGTGATACGAAGCCGGTAGCCGGCAATGCGACTGAAGTGGGTCGACAGAAAAACCGCCGGGTGGACATCGTGCTCTATTCGCCCGAGCCAGCCGGAGAAAAGCTTGAGCCGGCGGCGAAGCCAAATGAGACCGGCGATAACGGATACAACATGTCCCGTCTCAGTTCAGCGGAAAGCGGAGATCCAATCCCTACAGTGGACACGACGACGATTCCAGCGGCTCCAACTGGCTCGTCCAAAGTGGAGCCCTTATCTCTCCCTGCGAATCCTGCTTCGGCAACGACTCCGGCGTCAGTGGAGCAGGGCAATTCAGGTGAGAAACCCGCTGCTCCTGTCGCCCCGCCACAGTAAATTCATCGAGTATCGTGCGGAGGGTTGACGATTCAACGTCAACCCTCTCCGATTCCCCTTCAGAACTTTTCCGTTCTTTCCCTCTCGTTGTTCTCCCTTTTCCTGTGCTGCTACAATGCCGCATGATTTCGACGCGGGCAACCCCTCCATGCACAGAGCCAGAGGCCCTATTCGCAGATGTCATTGTCCCACGACATCTGGCAGGCCCATTCACCTACACCGTACCATTGTCGCTCCAGTCCACGTTGCGTATTGGACATCGAGTGCTTGTACCTTTTGGACGGTCAATCCTCCAAGGAGCCGTGATCGCTCTCTCCCATGTCCTTCCTGAGGGTCTTGATCAAGCACGCCTCAAGGAGATTCGCTCGCTGCTCCCGGAGGGGACCGCAACAGATGTGGCCTCAAACCTGTTCCAGCTCTCACGGCAGGTGGCCGAACAGTATGTCGCGCCATGGGGACAATGTCTTAGGCTAGTGCTGCCTCCGGCACTCAAACCACGAGCGCAGGTTAGCCGCTACGACCTGACGGAGCAAGGGCGGGCCGCACTTGCGGCTCGGGAACCCTGCTCGATGAAGGCGCGGGCCCTTCTTGCACGTCTCGGAAAAAAACCTTCAGGACTTCGCCGGTCGTCTCGCAGTCCTGATCGGGACGACTTATTGTACGATCTCAAGGCTCGAGGATGGGTGGTGGAGGTCCAAGCCCTTCCCTCTGCCTCCACGGCGCCTCTCGTCCGACCAAACAGACAGGCGGGCCAGGACAATTCTGGCATTACCGCATCGCTCATTCCTGACAATGCAATGTCTTGGGCGGAGCCACTGTTCGAGGCGCTGAGAGGCCAAGGACCGTCTCGGGTTCTGGTGCAGGCCTCCTGGACCGATCGATTGAGGCTGTTGCAGCGGGCCGTTCGTCTTGTGCTCGACCGTGGACAGACGGTCCTCATCATCGTCGGCGAAGCAGAACGGGCCCAATGGGTTGCAGGCTTGATCCGTGATGACGAGACGGGCATCTCTCCGGTCTGTTTCCATAGCGGTCTTTCAGCCCAGGTGAAATCCGATATATGGGATCGGATCAATCGGCAGGTCATTCGCTTGGTCGTGGGGACCCGTTCGGCCATCTTTCTCCCGTTGAGTGCAATCGGGGCGATTTGGATCGAGGGAGAAGAAGATGCAGCGCTCAAAGAACCACAAGAGCCACGCTACCATGCACGGGAAGTGGCCTGGGTGAGGACGCAGGATGAACAGACGGTACTGGTCCTGAGTTCGTCTCATCCCTCCCTTGAGACCAGAGCCGCGGTGGAACAACGTGGGGCCGTTGCACGTAAGCTCATGCCATCTGATGCACGACCGAACGTACAGGTCGTTGAATTACGCGATCATGGTTGCGGCACGGTGCTGAGCCAGCCGCTCGTTCGGGCTATTGAGCAGGCGATCGGCCGCCGAGCCGGCGTCCTGTTGTTTCTCAACCGGAAGGGCTATGCAGGCGCTCTCGTCTGTCGTGACTGCGGCCAGGTTCCCCGCTGTCCTACCTGTCGCGTGGCACTGATGTACTCTCGGCAGGCAGGTCGTCTGCTCTGTTCCTACTGTGGGGACTTTACACCCATACCCGAGACCTGCGTCTCCTGTTCCGGCCTTCGCATGCAATTGATTGGGGAGGGCACAGAGCGGGTGGAGGAGGATGCGAAGCGATTGTTTCCTCACGCGGCAGTGATTCGGCTCGATGGAGATACCATGCGGCTGGCGGTGCAGGCCGAAGCCCTCTGGCGGAGGGTCGAGCGGGGGGAGTGGGATATCATCGTCGGGACACAACTGCTGCTGCGGCGTAGGCCTCTCCCGACAATGGGCCTAGTTGGAATTGTGCAGGCGGACGCAGGACTCAGCGTACCGGATTTCCGATCCGCCGAACGTACCTATCACACCCTCCTCGATGCGGTCAGTCTCGCCGGTTCGGCAGAGAATGGCGGTCAGGTTATCCTGCAGACCTATCTGTCATCTCATCATGCAATTCAGGCTGTGGCTCAAAACGACGAATCTGTCTTCTTAGCGGAAGAGCTGTTGCATCGGACTGCACTGGGGTATCCGCCCGCGGTATATCTGATTGCCCTCCTAGTATCGGGGACCAACGAAAAAATGGTTCGCGACGCTGCCACAGCCTGGGTAGCACGACTCACCGCCCGCTCCTCACCGTCTGTGACCGGAGAGACGACCGCGGCAAAAACCATTTTGACGGCCCAGTCGATTGGTCGGGCCGACTGTCTCACTGTACTCGGGCCAGTCCCTGCTCAAGTGCCGAAACTCCGGGGACGATATCGATGGCAGGTTCTCATGAAATCATCCGAACGGGAAACGGGGCTTGAAGCGGCACGGATCACGGTCAAGGACATGGAACGGACGTATCAGCACCGAGCCATTAAGTTCGATGTCGACGTCAATCCTATCGAGCTGTGGTAAGCCTTACCGGCGTCTACGAAGACGTTTTGATTGCGGCGGAGGGTGATGACTGTTGGTTGCATCAGTTGATGAGGCTGCAATGGGCTCGTTTGCTCGCTTGAAGAGCCCATAGGAGATCGTTACCCAAAAGACTGCCGAGATGATTCCCGTCAGAACGGCTGAGAGAATTGTCTCCATCTGTTCGTCGGTCGGCTCCGTCGTGATCGAGCGGGCCTGAACCATCGTGACAATAGGCCACGCAAGACTCTCCAGGCCAAGCAAGAGTGTGGCCCAGGCCCAGACCAGTCCGATCGTGCGTCCCTGCCAGATCAGAAGCCCTGCGATACTTCCTGCGACGAGACAAACTCCCCAGGGTGAGAACGAGTCCCACGCCAGCCAGGCACCCGCCGCCACAACGAGGCTGCCAAGCAAGGCATTGAACTTAGGGCTCCACCACGTGGTGACCATACTGGGTGTGTTCTCCTGAAACGATGCGCGGCTAGTGTGAGTTCTGACGGCGCGGTTGTCAATGGAGGTGTCCATCGACGAGACGAGGGCGAAACAAGGCTGGGCCTTCAGGCAATCAATCGTTGCCGCGAACTCAGGATCGACTCCAGGTTCACACTCTTTGAGGGCACGATCGAAGATAATATCGTCCTGAGACATTCCTATACTTCTTACTACGACGTCCGCTGGACTTTGCGCTTCACCGCGCTCGAAGAAAACGCCGCCGCGACCCAGCAGGGACCAAGTCCACATTCGAGCCCCCGAAAAAATTCTTGTCCCGACGCATATCATGGGGATCTTGCTCACACGAGCTATCCTCGCCCATGCTTCAAATTCTGATCCTTGGCGGCATCATCCACAACATGCAACAGACCTGCGTGAAACCTTCTTCATGTCGTAGGCCGTTTTGCGGTCGCAGGGCTCCGCGTCTCACGGAGCAGCCGTTGTGAGTTGGAAGATCTCGAGGTGGTCCGGCGGAGTCTCGACCAGTACTTTTCCATGGCAAGCATGACCGTGCAGCTCTTGACGCAGGAATGGATGGCCGTCTCCTCGACAGAACGGGAAACTATCAAGTGGAAAGGGAAGAGCGGACCGCTGACAAGACAGACCCGAAGATAATTCAGGTCATTCCGACTCTGGCGACTACTAGAGACAGTGGAGGAGGTGGCGAAAGATATGCGTGATGAAGGCACAACGGCGATCCAGTGCACGAGCCTGCTGTTTGTCGGTGAAAGTTTTTTTCATCGACTTCTTGAATCTCTCTCACCAGGCAGCGCGGAGGGACCTCCCGTCAGACTAACGGCCCGGACGAGCCTGAAATCAACCTCCGCGATAACCCAATCCCGCCTCCACTCGCCGGTGACACCCCACAGTCAGCACCGCGTCCGGGGTAGTTTACTGCTAGGTTACCCTATCTTCGTATCGCCCTGACTAGTTCCTCGTCTGACAGCTTGAAAAAGCTGCGCACGTTCCTCCTCGGTGAGCGGTTTCCACGCTCCGGGGACCAACCCGTCAAGCGTCACATGCATGATCCGAACACGGTGCAGGGTGAGTACCCGATATCCCAAACCTTGGCACATACGCCGAATCTGTCGATTGCGTCCTTCGGTGAGGATAATGCGGAACTGTGTGGAACCGAGACGTTCAACCCTGCAGGGTTTGGTCGGGCGCTCGAGAATGACGACCCCTTGAGCCATGCGGTCGATGAAGGTTTGATCGAATGGATGATCCACTGACACCTCGTATTCCCGTTCGTGCCCATGCTCTGTTCTTAGAATCTCGTTCACGATGTCCCCGTCGTTCGTGAGAAGGATGAGACCGGACGATTCCTTGTCGAGTCGGCCGATCGGAAAGATCCGATCTGGATGTCCGATCTCCGCAATGATGTTACGAGGCACATGCGACTCACTGGTCGTCGTCACACCCACCGGCTTGTAATACTTGATATAGAGCGAGGCCGTCCCCCAGGGAATCACCTGTCCATCTCGCTCGATGACGTCGTCAGGACCAACCTGATCCCCTAAGCGGGCCACCCGCTGATTGATGGTCACGCGACCGGATTCGATCAAGCGATCAGCCTCTCGTCGAGAACACATGCCGTGATGTGTAAAAAACTTATTGATGCGAAGCTTATCGGTCACAGCGTGGGTATGCCGTTTTAGCAGCCTGCGGAAAAATCAGTTTACACTTAATACACCGTAGGAATCTTACATGCCGGTGCCGAGTCAACATAGTCTCAGGATGCTCAAAAAGGCCGTCCAGCAAGGCCGCAGCGAGCGAAGAGGCGAGGCGTACGCTTCGGTACGTTGAGTCTCTGAGCGAAGCGAGAACGCCGCTGGCGGACTTTTTCAGCATCCTGTTAGTGGACGCGACGGCCTGCTTTGATCCGTCCCAACATGCGGTAGATCAATCGGGCGACACAAAACTGCGGAGCGACAAACCCTTCGATCGGAGCCAACTCGCTGATATCCATCCCAAGGATACCTGGTCCATTGGCTAAGGCCGTCACAAGGTTTACCATGTCGTACCACCCCAACCCCCCAGGCTCGGGAGTGCCGAGCGCGGGGACCAGCGAGGCGTCAAGCCCGTCACAATCGAAGGTCAAGTATACCGGCCCACGACAGGCCTTCACGACATCGGGAGCCCAGCGGGCAGCCTTCCCTTCGTAGGGGCCGGACGGGTCAAGAATCTCGGCAGCAAAGAACGTGGCGATTTGATCGGTGCTCTTAATGCGATCGATTTCCTCGGGGGAAATGGAACGAATGCCGACTTGGACCAACGGCAATCCGTCGTCAACCACGCGGGCCATCACGCTGGCGTGGCTATACGGGTTCCCTTGATATGCCTTCCGCAAGTCGCCATGCGCATCGATTTGCACCACGCAAAGATCAGGATAGCGTCGGGCATGGGCTCGGATGGCCCCAAGCGCGCCGGTATGTTCCCCTGTCAAGGTGATGATAAACCGCCCGATACCGACATAGGGAGTGACAAACGCCTCGATGGCATCCACTGCCTGCTGATCAACTTTGCCGTCAAGATCGAGCGAGCGAATGGTAGCAACACCGCCCCACTCTCTATAGGGCTCACACCGGAGTGTTTCGTCATATAACTCGACTTGTTGAGACGCCTGGATAATGGCTGAAGGGCCTCGATCGGAGCCTGGCACATAGCTGGAGGTATGTTCGTAAGGCACAGGCAGGACATAGACACCCGCCTGATCAGGATGGCACCAGGGCTCCTCGAGCCCGAGAAAGTTCTGGTCGATAGCTTCCCATCCGGAGGGAAGTGTCATGGGTGTATGCTCACACGGCAGGACTACCGACGCCGCTTTGGCAGATTTTCTTCTGGTATGAAGACAGCCAATGCGATCACTGTCGTCCAGCGATTGGGTTTTCCGATAGCGGACTGGGTGATGTTGAGGGTCCGAACGATCTTGCCGGCCATTTTGAAGACTTGTTCCCGTTCTTTCCAGGCGATGTTCGGATCGAACTCGACACCGAGTGTCGTGGCCAACATCTGCGCCGCCAAGTCTTCCGTATACTCACCCGTCTCTTCATCGGTTTCGCCATGCGCATGGTGTTCGGACAGATACCCATAGGTTCGACGATCAGTCGGGATCGCCAACCCAATCGACGCGGAGGCCAGGCGATTCCTTTCATTCGTTTCCGACCGTGCCATCACACAGAATGTGATTTCACCAGGGTTCAATAATTTCTCGCCGCGCGCACGCGGGACAATTTTGCAATTCGGCGGATAAATCGACGACACCGTGACGAGGTTACAATAGGCGACGCCGGCGCTACGCAAGGCTTGCTCGAAAGAGGCCAGCTTTTCTTTGTGGACTCCAACGCCTCGCGTCAGAAACATCTGCGTAGGTACCATCGTTCCTTCTCCTTACTTCGTCCAACCAATCGGATAACGGCCGCCTCGTTAACTGAAATGCACGTCCATGGTAAACGTCATATAGGCACAGGGCCGCTGTTGTACCAAGATTGGCTCAGCTTCGCAACATCCTGCGACAATTTTTTCTCTCGCATGCTTCGGAAAAACTATTTCAGTACAGCAGAACTTCGATGGCCTGCACGTCTGAGAACAAACGCGGTCTGTCTGGTCCATATGGTTAGTTACTGCAACCACACAAACCAGACAGACCGAACAAACCAAATGAACAAAACAGGTTGGCGGACATTTTCAGCATGCGTTAGGCCCCGGCAGGTGGTTTCAGGTTTAACACCAGCATGCGGGGCTCGGTCATCTCCTCGATTGCGACCTGAACCCCTTCACGTCCGAGCCCGGAGTCCTTCACGCCACCATACGGCATGTGATCGGCGCGAAACGTCGGAATCTCGTTTATCAGCACAGCCCCAACTTCAAGGTGCCGAAAGGCATGAAAAATTTTGTTCACATCCTGGGTGAACACCCCAGCCTGGAGCCCATAGTCAGACTGGTTGAGCGCCATGATCGCTTCGCTGAAGTGCCGGTAGGGGGTTACGGTTACCACCGGCCCGAACAGCTCTTGACAAGAGACTTTCATCGTTGGCGTGACGTGCGAGAGCACAGTCGCCTCCATCACCGAGCCCATGCGTTTGCCCCCTAGAAGTACCCGCGCCCCTTGCGACACGGCTTCCCCGACCCACGCCTCCACACGATGGGTCGCTGCCGGATCGATCAGTGGTCCGACCACCGTCGAATCGTCGCTCGGGTCGCCGGCTTTCAGACGCGCGACTTGTAACAGGAGCTTCGTGGTGAAGAGGTCCGCGATGGAATGATGGACGAAGATTCGCTGAACGGAGATACAGGTCTGACCGGCATACCCGAACCCGCCGACTGCGCAGCGCTGTGCGGCCAACTCGAGATCGGCATCGGGCTCCACGATCACGCCCGCGTTCCCGCCAAGTTCCAACACCACCTTCTTCTTCCCACACTTGGCCTTCAGCATCCATCCCACGGCGGCGCTGCCGGTAAAGCTCAGGAGTTTGAAGCGAGGATCGACAACAAGCTGTTCTGCCAGCTTGTTGTCGCAGGGCAGGATGTTGAGTGCGCCAGGAGTAAGTCCTGCTTCCACAGCCACTTCGCCCAAGAGCAACGCGGTCAGGGGTGTCTGTGGCGCCGGCTTGATAAGAATGGAATTGCCGGCGGCCAGAGCCGGCGCGACCTTGTGGGCCACAAGATTTAGGGGGAAATTGAAGGGAGTGATCCCGAGCACCGGACCGATCGGAACCCGACGGAGAATGCCGAGATGGGAATCCGTTCCCGGCGTCCAGTCGAGAGGGATCACCTCGCCAGGAATTCGCTTGGCTTCTTCAGCCGCGACGGTAAATGTCTGGACAGCCCGACTCACCTCGCGCTTCGCGTCGGCAATCGGCTTGCCTGCTTCAGCCGTCATCAGGCGGGCAAATTCCTCTCGTCGGTCATAGAGCCCGCCCGCGATCTTTTGCAACACATGATAGCGGGCGTGGGACGGCAAAGCCCCCATCACGACAGCAGCATCGACCGTCGATTGAATCGCAGCCTCGGCGTCGGCGGAACTCGCGTTCGACACCTCGGCGAGTAGCTGACCCGTAAACGGATTGATCACGGGAACAACGGTCTCCCCGTGTCGCCACAGACCGCCAATCAAAAATGGACGTGGTTCCTGCACGAGAGACGCCCCGCGGGTAGTGAATACTCAGTCGGCGGATTTAACCGATGCCGCAGGAGCTGGCTCAAGATTGGCAGCCTCTTGGGCGATACCGGCTTTGGCAACCAAATCCTCTGTGCCCCAATCACGAATCGCCTCAAGGGTGAAGGCCTCATAGGTCGAGACACCGTGGCACGTCGGGCAATCCGGCATCGGCACCTTGCGATAGAAGACTTCTGACAAGCACGACATGCACATCCAATAGGGTGGTTCCCCGTCACGTTGCGCAACTGACCAAAACGATTGTGTTGCAGACATAGGTAATCCTTAGTGAATGATGAATTGACTGTTCTCTGCCACCGCCGTTGACCCGTGAGGCTCGGTGGGTCCTCCCTGGGACCGTGGGGTAGTGGCCAACATGCGATCAATCTCCTCGGCAAACTCGCTGAACGGGACTGCGCCGGGAATCGCGATCGCCGGCTCTTTCTCAGTGGGCCCACCAGCCGTTCGCATCAGAATAAAACCTGGCGTGCCGTGAAATCCCCACCCGTTCGCCTCCTGACGATCCTGGAAAATGGATGCGAGATGTTGCCGCTCGTCGAAACACTTGGCAAACGCCGTCTGGTCCAAGCCAATCATCTTCGCGTAACCTTTGAACGATCCCGGGTCTAAGCGGCCTCGTTCGTTGAAGAGCCGATCGTGCATCGGCCAATATCGACCCTGGGCTCCGGCGCAGCGCGCCGCCACCGCAGCCTCAACACCGATCCCCTGGTCCGCTCGAGGATAGTCACGATAGACAAACCGTATTTTGCCCGTATCGATATATTTGGCCTGCAAGCGAGGCCAGGTCTCCTGAAAGAACTTCGCACAGTATCCACACGTGAAGTCAGAATACTCGATCAAGGTGATCGGTGCATCAGCGCTCCCTCTGATCCGTCCGTCGTCTGTGACCGACCCAGCACCAGCCTGAGTCAGCTGCACGAGCAACAGCAGCAGGACCGAGGCAACTGTGCGAAAGAGGTATGCGCCCATCATGTGCGGGGAGTGAGCTTTTGCTTTAAGCGCTCCAGCAACCCGACCATCAGGAGAGGCCAGACAACCGTGGCATCGCTCAACACTTCAGCAAAGCGCCCGCCTTCTTCCGGCGGAACAAACTTTCCCCACGAAATGCCTTCTTGATAGGTACAGCCACTCAACCCGCCCCAATAAGCCGGTTCCGGACAGATGCGCACACCGTACCGGAATCGAGGTGGCTGTACATTGAGGCCGAGCCGCGTATTGCAGATCTCAATATAGGGGCCGACCTGTTGCGACCAATTGCGAGGCACTCCCCCGCCGATCGTAAAGATGCCACGCCGCTTGGCCGAGATGACATGGCTCGCATAACTGTTGAGATCGAGGTAGGGATTGAACGAAGGACAAGCGCGATGAATCGCTCTCAGCACATCAAGATCACTGTCCCCTTTTACCTCTTCACGAACCCGATCGAGTTCTCGACTCATGGCCCAGGTTCCAAGATCCAACCCCATCTCGGAATCGGTAAAGGCAGGGATGAAGACTGGAACTTTTTTCACATAGGCACTTTTGAGAATACCAGCTCCGTCATATTCTTCTGCGAGCGTCTTGCCAAGTTCACGGGTAAGGATTTCGGAGGAAATAGGCTGGTCCTGATCCATTCGTTTCATCGTTCGGGCGACAACATGCTCAACATAGTTGAGGTTGGACTCCATCTCCAGCGTGTCGTAGACCCGATTGTACCCCTTCTTGAACAGCTCTTCATCAGACATGGACGAATGGTGCCGATAGTGTGTTTTCCCAACCGACTCAGTCAGCCCATGGGCGATCAATGCACCAGTCGAGACGACACATTGCACCATTCCATGATCGATCATCGAACTGATGATCTTGCCCATCTTGGCAATGGTCATCGCCCCTGACAGCGTCAACACGACGAAGCAGTCTGGGTCTTCGATCATCGCCCAAAGCACTTCATAGGCTTCGCCCAAGCTGCGGCCCCCAAAGGCTGTCTTTCGCATAGCGGTCAGCAGGCCGTCGAAGGACCCGATCTGCTCCGGATCGAGAGGCTCAAGGGCTTCGAGTCCATCTTGCGCCCCATCGTGGAATTCACGAGCACCCATGGCGAGTCTACCTACCATAAGAAGTGAATGGAGATATGGCGCATTCTTTATACACAACCGACGATAGAGGCGTCAACGAAGTTGCACCCGGAGAAATCCTTCACAGCATCCTGGTTCGTGGGTATGCATGCCAGTTCGCCGAACCACCACAATTGCCGAGAGGAAGGCAGCGGAACGCGATCAACCGGATCCTCAACGACCGAGACGTGGATTCAAAGACCTCCATGACGTACGCGCTCAAATACGCGGCCCGCCTCGCTGGAGGTAGCCGTAAGAAGATCTACCGAGAGGGGCTATCCCTGTGTCATGCTCAATTCAATGGCCTGCACCACGGAGGGATCATGGAGGAAGACAATCGTGAATGGTTTTACTTTAGCGCAATCGCGTAAGCCACACGCAAGGGGCGAGCGAACTCGGTGTCGTGGTCCCAACGGGATTTGAACCCGTGTTTAAGCTTTGAGAGGGATGGTTAGAGGAAATTGGCAAACTGAATATTCACGTTTAATTGGGCGGTCTTCCCATATTTGCACAATTTTTCCGATAGTTGATCGAGACGGTAATTTCGGTCCTCCTTCCATTAATGCTCGTCCGACCTACATAATCCGATCTTCTGTCACGCTGGTGTCACGGTATTCTCAATCATTCTTCTGATTAATTACAGGCCACCTGGTTTATTTTAGGACTCCGGTACTCAGCCCGCGTCGGCTGTCATCATTTGGTAGCAATACACAATATGATGTCGAAATTACCCGCCTGCACAATCCAAATCTGATTGTTGTGCCCACTTAAATTGTGGAGAGGAAACTTAGTCAGCTGGATGCAGGAGATCCACTGAATTTATTCATAACCCATCGCACCGGAAGAGAGCCGAGGATTTTTCACCAGAGTCTGCACGCGGCGTCCCTTGAGAAATGGAGACTAGCAGAGGGCTGGATGCCTTGTAAAATTGACGGGTTGCGAGGCGATCGCATTATGCTCTCCTCTCTGTTACATCTTTTCGTATCCCTCTACTACCACTCCGCCGCACAACAGGTGATCGCACGCATTTATTCTGATGCTCATTGACTTTGTTTATTCAAGGGGGGTAGCCTTCACTCCCCGTCACGTCTATTTCCGACCTCGGACTTGGAGGGAACAATGCGGCTGGATCGATCTTCTACTCCTACTCTCGCCCAAGGTCCGTGTGCCCGTATGCAGCTTCCTCCCTCAACAACCATTTTTCACACCTTCTCTTATGTGGCGCGTCGTTGTTTGCCTAAATCGTTAAGAGGAGCCGAGTATCTGCCAGGTGCGCATGAGAGCCATGTATCCCTATCGGTCCCAACATCAAAATAGATAAAGGTATGTATTTTCTTTGATTCGGGTAGGTGTCTGAACGTGATCTATGTTTCGGTCAACAAAACGTCTCTTTTCTGTAAAGGAGGCCTCCTAGTTCAGGCTAGGGCCTGTCATGGACAGAGGTCTAGGCACTCTGAGACATGATTCATACTGAGTCCATTCGCCAAGAAAAATTCCACCGGTACATTGCGATTCAGTCTGTGAGAGGCTTGGGAACAAAGATTGTTAAGGATGTAGTGGACGCGCATGGAGGTTGGATAAGAGTCGAGAGCGAGGAGGGCACAGGGACAACGTTTGTATTCAGCCTGCCGTTTGAACCGACACGGCAGGACGCGATAAACGCCTGAAGAGCATGTGAGAAAGGGGGGAGCGATGTCGTTAGGGAGAATCTTGGTGGTGGACGATGAAGCGGACGTCAGAAAATCAGTTCGTCTGACGTTAACGAAAGCCGGCTATGATGTAGTTGAGGCCGAGGATGGAGATAAAGCAATCAAACAAATTAGATCCGATGATAATCCGTTTAAGGTGGGTCTCATTATCTGTGACATCCATATGCCAAAAGTAAACGGACTGGAAGCCATAGCCTATTTCCGTCAAGAGTTCCCTTCTGTGCCCGTCATAGTGTTAACCGGGGAGCCTGAGTTAGCCGGAGCAACTCATCTCTTCAAACAGGGTATTGTTGATTACTTGGCGAAACCGATTTCACCAGAGAAGCTTACCCAGGCCGTAAAGAAGGCAGTCAGGGATCATGTTTTCAAAGGTCCATCTTAGTAGCGTCCGGTTGGAACAGAAATGGTCCATTATTCAGATTCAACCCATTGATTTGTACAGAAACAGTTTTGGTCTCGCATTGGAATCTTGACCGCCACTAAAACTCAGCAGAGGCGTGCATTGGCCCCAGCGAAGCCCACCTATCTGCAACCGGACACTACAGGATCCGTTTATAACGTAGAAGCAAGACCGACCGACTCCCCAAAAACGAGTCCAGTTCCTATGGGAGGGTCCGGCCGACAGGAGCGTCGTATCCCTCGGCCGCTGGGCCGTCATCAGTCATCGTTCCCGGTTCGGGATTACGTGGGGCACTGGTTCAAGTGCTGTTGACCTTTCCCCCAAAAAAACTAGACCACGCTATGCTGGAATCTTGTGATCTTGAAGTTGGTCATGTTCCGAGATAGTTCTTAGCTAGTACAGGTGAGTATCCATCCACTGCCAGCGCCATTCTCCCGGATACCATACACGTTCCCGCGTGGAAGAGGCGAATTCGTCCACAGCCTCGATACTTGCGCTGTTCTCTTCATCCGCCTGCTTCACCACTTCCTAGATCGTACCATCGAATCAGGCGGTCTACTTGAACATCCCCGGATGGACTTCTATTTCCACACGGGTGATTTTTTCTGCTGAGATATTCAGCAGACGCGCGTGTTCGAGCAGAGACTCTGGGTTGGGAGCTTCATATTCACAGTATGTTTTACCCTCGGATTCGGAAATATAGCTCTTAATCCATACCACCCCAGGAATT
>Ga0137370_10000278_pt1 | contig 19322 bp, 13 predicted proteins | sample SagtaG_11_FD_104920 | JGI IMG/M metagenome (GOLD analysis project Ga0137370, IMG submission 104920) | Vadose zone soil microbial communities from Sagehorn Ranch, Mendocino, California, USA - Sage1_R_20_16 metaG | ecosystem: Environmental > Terrestrial > Soil > Vadose zone | place: USA... | reverse complement strand
GACCCTGAGCCGCCGGTCGCCTTTCTCCATACCGGACATTCACGGATAGGATAATCAATTCTCCGGCGCGGCGCAGTCCAGTGCTTGAAGCTGTCCTGAACGGCGCACAATCGGTCTTGTTAATTTCGCTCCACCTGCGTACCCCTCAGCGGGGGCGATCGGAGCGAGTCTAGTATCGCCTTTGATGATCGACCGATACGGCAGCTATTGGCCGTATCCAGCCGTTCCGGAGCTCCACGAAAGTTGCGACCTCTCGGGATCTCTCTTCTTTTCCAACGTAGCCATTTCGTACCCGGTCCAAAACGCCGACCGCGGTGGTAAAATGATTTCGCTAAATCACTTTACGGTGCACCCATGGCCTCTACGGTCACGTTGAGCAGCAAGAACCAAGTCGTCATCCCACAGGAAGCGCGGAAGAAGCTCGGCGTCGGGCCCGGTGCGCGCCTGCTCGTGCTGGTCAAGGAGGACCGGATCGTCTTCATGCCCGAGCCGCGCCACTTCGTTAAGCGCTTCTCCGGTCGGCACAAGGGCGTCTGGGGTAAGGGCTACCTTGAGCGCGAGAGACGCGCTTGGCGGCGTTAGCTTCGGCTCTCGCCGGCCACCGACTGGTCGCGCTTGACACTTCGGTCTGGATTTATCACTTCGAGGGGTCAGCCGCCCACGGTCGGGCCGCGGACGGCGTGTTGGAAGCTATCACCCAGGGACGAATCGGGGCCGTGGCTTCCGAACTGGTATTGCTCGAACTGCTGGTCGCCCCGCTTAAGAAGGGGGCGCAGGACGTTGCCGACGAGATCGAGCTGACGCTGCTGCATTTTCCGAATCTGCAGCTCGCACCGGTGACGCGGACCGTACTCGTTGCCGCGGCCGAGATTCGGGCGCGATACGGGCTGCGCACCCCGGACGCGATCATGCTTGCTACCGCCGTCGAGTCGGGTGCTACGCTTGCTGTCACCAACGACAACGCTTGGCAGAAAATGAAAGAAATCGAAGTTCTGTTGGTGCGGGATCTGAAGGCTTAGCTAAACCCGTTCAACAAATTCCGGGACATTGCCTGACTGCTTTGACCTTGTTCCTGATTGAGCACCGCGGCGATGATGCAGGTATCAAGCAGGTATTTCACTTCTTGAAGAACAGGGCGGCAATCCGCGGACCGAGTTTCCACGAGGGATAGGCGAATCAATTCGGCCGCGAACTCTTCGGGCGGTGGGAGCGCTCGTCGGCCGCTACCTGGCGGTGCCCGGAGCAGCGATCCTGACCATCTTCGCGATCGATGGCACGCCGGCGCTGTTGAGGATGAACAGCATGTAGTATCCCGGCGGGGCGATGTTGGGATTGGCGGGCGCGGTCACGTTGAGGCCGGTTCCATCGGTGGTCTGCGAAAACACCAGCGGTATAAAGCGCTGGTTCTGGTTGAACTCGTGCGTCGTGGAGGATAGGCCGACGAGCGTTAGCTTCTTGACGTCCGCGGCGTCCGGGGTTCCCAACACAAAGGCCTCGCCGTACCCCACGCTCTCCGGGGCTGCGCCGATGGCAGGACGGGCTCCCTTGAAAAGGTACGGTGGCGAGTAGTATTCGGCATCGTAGTGGTCGTTATCGCCGACCGGGTTGTTTCTGGTGCCCCCTCCTCCGGCGGTGAGAACGCGCCCATCGGGCAGCAGCACGGCCGTGGAGTGATACAGGCGCCAGACGTTCATCGCGGCCAGGGTGGACCAAGAACCCGTTGCCGGGTCCCACACCTCGGCGTTATTCACTGCCCCGCGCGGGTCGCTGAATTCGCTTGAGCTGCTCCCGCCAGTGACGAGGACTTTGCCGTCCGGCAGGATCGTCGCGTTCAGAAACCGGCGCGCATAGGTCATTGAATTGGTGTATCGCCACTGCGGGGTGGCGTCATTCAAATTGATAACTTCGGCCGAAGCCGTCGCCGGATTCCCGCCGCCCACGATGAGGACCTTGCCCGGCTCGTACATGACGGACGTACCCTCATACTGGTGTCGATCTCCGAAATTGGTGAGGGCCACCATCGTCCAGCCGCCTGTTCCACTACTGTCGAGATACCGCGTGGTTCGCCCGGGGCCGGCGTAGAAGATCTTGCCGTTGGGCGCCAGGTGCATCCAGGGATAGAGCTCAAGGCTGAGCTCCGCATTGTTTAACGGGCGTGAGCCGGTGGCCGCGTTCCAGACCTCGGGGACCGTGTTTATGTTGGATTCGCTGTCGATGGCTCCCGAAACGACGACCACCTCTCCATTCGAGAGCGTCGTGTTGGTGGGATACCAGCGTCCGGCGCTCATGCGGGGACCGGCGCTCCAGGTCCGACTGCGGAAATCGAAGAAGGTGGTGGTGTCCGCGCCGTGGAAATCATGAATGTGACCGCCGAGAACCAGCAGACGACCGTCCGCGAGAAACGAGTGGCCGCTGCAGTAGACGTCGACGAAGGGGTTGGGGACCTCCTGGATGACGGGCTTCGGCAGGTTGGGATCCCACAGACGCACTTGGGCTTTGCCGTCGCGCGGAGGCGCGTTGTCATTGCCCCAGGCGAGGACGGCCCCATCCGGCAGCAAGTGCAAGTGGATAGCGACGATCGGAAGACTGAGCAGGCCTGACCACTGACCAACGCCGGCCAAGACATCCGCTTCCTTGGTAATCCTTATCCGGTTGATGTTGAAATATTGCTGGTCCGCCGCTAGACGGAGCATGTGCTGACCTTCGTTGAGCGTGATTCCTCCTTTGCCCACGTCCTGGAAGACTGACCAGCTCCCCGTATCGGGAACACGGACGCTTCCCGTGACGTTTGCGCCATCAATCTCGATATGGAAGGAGGGGGTAAACCCGCTGTTGCTCGCGCGGATGTCGATGCGGTAGGTGGCAGTCTGAGCAACATGCACGGTGTAGGCGAGCCATTCGCCGGTCTCGAAGTTGTTCACGACGTAGCCGCCGCCGGCGGAGTCGGAGGAGGCGATGATGTCGACGTCTTCGCTCTTCCGGTACTGGCCCCCGGCGTTGCCCTTGACGTTGTCGTGGTAGGCGACGCCTTCGCCGCCGCGATCGAAGTCCTCCGCCTCGAACGTTCCGGGGACCGGTATGGGCGTGCCGGTAAACGGCGCAGGCGCAGGGGCTGCCGCGATTCTGATCGAGTTCAGATCGAAGTACTGCTGATCGGCGGCTATCTTGAGCAGGTGCCGGCCGGCGCCGAGCAGCACGCCTTGTCTGCCGACCCATTGAAATGTGCTCCAGCTGCCGGTGTTGGGCACGGTAATGCTGCCGGTGACATCAACGCCATCGATTTCGACGTGGAAGCGCGGCGGCGGCGACCAGTTGCTGCTCACGCGCAGTTCGATGTCGTAGCGACCGGCAGTCTGCACATTGACGGTGTAGATCAGCCACTCGCCGGTCTCGAAGTTGTTCACGACATAGCCGCCGCCGGCGGAGTCGGAGGAGGCGATGATGTCGACGTCTTCGCTCGTCCGGTACTGGCCTCCGGCGTTGCCCTTGACGTTGTCGTGGTAGGCGACGCCTTCTCCCCCGCGATCGAAATCCTCCGCCTCGAACGTGCCGGGGACCGGTATGGGCGTGCCGGGATAGGGAGATTGGGCTGCGGTCGGCATGCTCGCAGCAAGAAGAAACGCAATCGCGGCAACGAAAGATAGGCAAATCAATCCGGCGGCGAAGCCTGAAGGACGGGCCCGCGCGCCGCAATCCCGTGCTTGAACCCGCCCCGAATCGCGCACACTGCACATCATGTCAATTTCGCTCCGCTACGCACCCGCCCAGGTTTGGCGGCCTTCCATCATTGCCTGCTCCGCACCCGACCACAAAAGCGGACAGGAGTGAGGCGATAAACCCAATCAGGAGTTGGGAATGACGCTCGAATCGGTTCACTCTCCGCTCCGGTCATCCGCTCCTGAAAGCGCGATGACGACTATTTTCTTGTTGCGGCCGTAGGAAGTCTGTTCGGTATCGTACGCATCAAGATCTCCACGGGCATCCCCGAATTTGACGAGTTGAGCTGCGGCGGACTGCCGCGGAACCGCACGACGCTGCTCAAGGGCGGCGCGGGGCTCGGAAAGATAGGCAAATCAATCCGGCGGCGAAGTCTGAAGGACGGGCCCACGCGCCGCAACGCTCTTTCCTCCTATTGCTGCTTAAGAACATAGACCCCGGCGCGAGTAGCCCCATAGACAGTCGCCGGCACAAACGGGTCGATGGCCAGTCCCGTGATGAGTATCCCACCGACACCGGAGGCGAGACCCTCGAGACCGGTGTTGATGGCGCTCCAGATAGCGCCGCCGTCGGTGCTCTTGAAGACGCCACTGCCATGGGTACCCGCATAGAGGGTTGTCGGAGTCTGGCGGGCGATCGCCAAGGCGTTGATGTTAAGGTTGGTGAGGCCGGCGTTGACCGCAGTCCAACTGCCGCCCCCATCGGTACTCTTGAATACCCCCCAGGGATGGTTGCCGCCCGCGTAGAGGGTCGCCGGCGTCAAGGGGTCGATAACGAGCGCGTTCACGGGACTGGTCTGAGGCGCGGGAGGCGGAGCAGGCAGGCCGGTGTTGGCAGCGCTCCAGCTCCCGCCTCCGTCGGTGCTCTTGAAAACGCCGTTGAATAAGAGGCCGGCGTAAAGGGTGGTCGGGGTCTGCGGGTCGATTGCCAGGGTCACGACCGCTTCACAGCAGCTGCCAAATTGGTTGTTGGGCAACCCGGCGCTGGTGGAAGTCCAGCTCCCGGCTCCGTCGACGCTTTTGAAGACGCCAGAGTCGGTGCCCGCGTAGAGGGTGCTTGGGGTCTGCGGGTCGGAGGCCAGAGCGCTGATGGTCCCTCCTGCTGGCCCGGTGGTCGTCCAGACGTTGACTCCTGCCTCGGCCCTTTGCAGACCAACCGACGGCAGGAATGCCGACAGCAGCAGGACAGTAGAAATCCGGAATGAGGCCGTCTTCATTTCTTCCCCCCGCGCGTAGCGATAAGAAATCCTTACGGCAAACTATCCCCCTTGTATGGTAGAGACATGCGCGGCGCCTCGGCTGGGAATGCCCCATCTGGACTAGCACCGCAGTCTCATCCGGTGCAAGCTAGAATCGCCGCGGCGCCCAGCAGCCCAGATGTTCGAGGATTCTGCGAATGACGTCTGCGTCGTCGACGCAGGAGTCGCTGGTTCGAATCCAGTCACCCCGACCAGTTTTCCCAACCCGACCGTCGTCCCGTCCCGCGCCGGTATAATGCGTTCGTCGCAAGCCGCGACGCATGCAGCCATTGCAGTGTGAGCAAGCTCTTACTTCTCGTCATCGCAATAGTCGTCGTTTACGTCGTGTTGACTGGTCTTGCACGCAAGCGCCGGCAGCGCTCCGCGCCGCCCGCGGTCGAGCCGATGGTTCCTTGCGCGCATTGCGGGGTCAACGTTCCGCACAGCGAAGCGCTCGAGGCCGCCGGCCGTTTCTTCTGCAGCGAAGAGCACCGTCGGCTCGGCGCCGGTTGAGGACGGTCGTGGCCGCTTCAGCGATGCTCAGCCTCTCGTGGCTTCCGCAGGAGGGGGCCGTAGCGGACTCGTTCTGGGTCTCGCTCAAGTACTTCAATCTATATCGCATCGCTGTGGCCGCGATCTTCCTGCTCGCGGCGCTGATTTTCGGTGACGCGCTCGACCTCGGCAACCACAGCATCGTGACGTATACCTACTCGAGCGTCGTATATCTGGCGCTCGCCGTGGTATTTCACGTGGCGCTGCGAAAGGTGCCGGCGTACTTCAACCTTCAACTCACCCTGCACGTGGTCACAGACGTCGTGCTCATCGTCATGTTGATGTATGCCTCGAGCGGCATCCGCAGCGGCCTGGGCGTGATGCTGCTCATTTCCTTGGCGGGTGCCGCGCTGGTCAGCCGCGGCACGCTGACGCTCTTCTACGCCGCCTTGGCGTCGATCGCCGTGCTTCTAGAGCAGTCGTACTGGGTGCTGGTACACGACTCCAGCACCGCCAACTACGTCCAGCCCGGGCTGCTGTCGATCGGTTATTTCGCGACGGCACTGATTACCAATCGACTGGCGCGGCGCCTGATCCTGAACGAGCGCTTGGCGCAGCAACGCGGTGCCGATCTCGCCGATCAGCTTCGCATCAACAAACTGATTATCCGCGATGTGCAGGACGGGGTGCTCGTCGTGGATGCCCATGGACGGGTGCACCTGCACAATCCGCGCGCGGCTGATCTGTTGGGGCGGTTAGTACCCGACGCGAGCCGGATCGAGGATTTTTCAGAGGAGCTCGCCCAGCGACTTGCCGACTGGCGCGCCGGCCAGGGCGCGAGCAGCGTGAATGTGCGATTTTCCGAGAGCGGTCGCCTGGTGCGTGCGCGTTTCGTCTCGGCGGGCGTCTCCGGCGGCAGTTTCGGCCTGGTGTTCCTTGAGGATTTGTCCAAGCTCCAGGAACAGGCCCAACAACTCAAGCTTGCCGCGCTCGGCAGGCTCACGGCCAACATCGCTCACGAGATCCGCAATCCCCTGTCGGCGATTACGCATGCCGGGGACCTCTTGCAGGAAGAACAGCGCGGACCGCATAAGGAACGCATGGTGAAGATCATCCGGGACAACGCGCGGCGGCTGGAACGCATGGTGCACGACGTGCTCGAACTTTCGCGGCGCGACCGCGTTCAGCCGGAGACTATCCGGGTGCGCCCGTATCTGCTTACGTTTATCGAGGAGTTCACGCAGAACGACAGCATCCCCGGTGAAAACTTTTCGGTCGAGGCGGCCGAAGACGTGACCTTGGAATTCGACCGAGCCCATCTCAACCAGGTGCTGTGGAACCTCTTGCACAATGCCTGGCGGCACTGCCGCAGGCTCGCCGGAAGCGTGCGCATCACCGTTTCACGCCGGGCAAATCGAGTAGAATTGCATGTCATCGACGACGGCGAGGGCGTGGCAAAGGAGTTGCAAGCGCAGTTGTTCGAGCCGTTTTTCACCACCTTCGCGAGCGGGACGGGGCTGGGCCTCTATATCGCACGCGAGTTGTGTGCCGCCAACGGCGCGAGTCTTGAGTACCTGGACCGCAGTCCGGGCGCGGACTTTAGGATCCTATGGCAGGAACCGTAGCGAACCGGCGCGCGGAACGGCGAACGAGCCTTGTCCAGGGCACGGTGCTCGTCATCGACGACGAGGCGGACATCCGAGAACTGCTCGAGCTGTCGCTGGTCCGCATGGGCCTGGCGGTGGAGTGCACCGGTTCCGTGGCAACGGCCAAGGAGCTGCTGCAGTCCAAGCGCTATGAGCTCTGTCTCACCGACATGCGCCTGCCCGACGGCGACGGGGTGGAGCTGGTGCGTTTCATCGGCGTTCAATGCGCGGACCTGCCCGTGGCTGTGATCACGGCGTTCGGCAGCACCGAAAACGCGGTGGCCGCGCTCAAGGCGGGTGCCTTCGATTACCTGACCAAGCCCCTGTCCCTCGATCAGCTGCGCACGCTGGTCAAATCCGCGTTGTCCCTGCCCCAAAAACCGGCGCCGGCGAAATCGGGGGAAGCGCAGCTTCTTGGAGCTAGCCCTGGGGTCGAGCAGGTGCGCTCGATGATCGAGAAGCTCGCGCGTAGCCAGGCGCCGGTTTACATTACAGGCGAGTCCGGGAGCGGTAAAGAGCTCGCCGCTCGCCTTATCCACAGCAAGGGGTCGCGGCGCGAGAAGGCCTTCGTGCCGGTCAACTGCGGCGCCATCCCCGAGAACCTGATGGAGAGCGAGTTCTTCGGCTACAAGAAGGGTGCTTTCACGGGCGCGGAAGGCGACCGCGACGGATTTTTCCAGGCTGCCAGCACCGGCACTCTGTTCCTCGACGAAGTCGCCGACTTGCCGCTCGCGATGCAGGTCAAGCTGCTTCGAGCGATCCAGGAGAAAACTGTGCGCAAGGTCGGGGCGACCTCCGAAGACGCGGTCGACGTGCGCATCATCTGTGCTACGCACCAGAATCTGGCCGCGTGCGTCGAGTCGGGCAAGTTCCGCCAGGACCTGTACTACCGCCTGGCGGTCATCGAGCTGAAAATGCCTCCACTGCGGGAGTGCCGTGAGGACATCCCGGTGCTTGCGGATGCGATTCTGCGGCGCCTTTGCGGTCCCGACGCCAAGCGGGCCATGCGCCTCGCCGAGGGAGCGAAGAAGGCCCTCGCGGACTACGATTTTCCCGGCAATACCCGCGAACTGGAGAACATTCTGGAGCGTGCCATCGCGCTCGCCGGGCGCGAGGAAATCCAGCCCGACGACTTGCAACTCGCTCCGCCGACCTGGGTCGTTCCCGAACCGGGAGCCGCCAACGCCAAGTGGCCGCTGACGGAATACCTCGACCGCGTCGAAAAGGAGGCGATCCTCGAGGCCCTCGAGAAAACCCGCTTCAACCGAACTGCTGCGGCCAAGCTCCTGGGCATCACCTTCAGGGCGTTGCGCTATCGCATGGAACGCCTGGGAATCCGGTAGGTGGAGCTCGACCCCCTCGACGGGGAAGGGGTGCTCCGCGGCGCGGTGCAAGTTCCCTCGCCCAACTGTGATGAGCGCCCAGCTGACTCGGCAGTGCGCCTCCTGGTCGTGCACAACATCAGCCTGCCGCCGGGTCAATTCGGCGGTCAAGCAGTCGTGCAACTGTTTACGAACACCCTCGATTTTGCCGCGCACCCGTATTACGAAACTCTTCGCGATCTGAAGGTATCGGCGCATTTCCTGGTGCGACGCGAAGCCGAATTGATCCAGCTGGTGCCCTGCGCAAAGCGCGCCTGGCACGCGGGCCCCTCGAGCTGGCGGGGGCGCGAGCGCTGCAACGATTTTTCCGTGGGCGTGGAACTCGAAGGCGCCGACGACCAAGCCTACTCCGATAGTCAATACTCGCGTCTGGCGCAACTGCTCGTGGTTCTGCGCGAGCGATATCCGATCGTCGACGTCGTCGGGCACGTCGACATCGCGAAAGGCCGCAAGACCGACCCCGGGCCTGCGTTCGACTGGGGACATTTTCGCCAGGCACTCGCCCGGATTCGGTAGGTCCGCGCGCCCGCGGCTTTGCCGCGACCGATTTCCTGTCCTAGGTCGTTCCGCCCTTCAGCGTCTCCAGCCGACGACACTTTCCGTTCGTTGCTGCAATGCTCCGAAGGAGCTTTGAGCAAGTTTCGCCTGCATCTTGACATTACACTAGTATTAGTTGCACACTGTTGCCAGGGTACTATATATTGTGGTCAGAAGAGGAAGTGCCCGAAGTCCCGGTTTCGCCGCCCTCCCTCATACCCACCGGGGTGGCGCACAAAAAAGAGTAGAGGAGACGGTATATGCAGATCGCGGCTGAGGTCACGCCTTCACAGTCGATTGCCGGTGCGACGACTCTCGCCGACGTCAGCTCTGCAATCCAACCCGTTTTTTCGCAGTACAGGATCATCCGTCGCAACGGCGCGGTGGTGGGTTTCGAGCCCGGCAAGATTTCCGTCGCGGTCACCAAGGCGTTTCTGGCGGTCGAGGGCGGCCAGAGCGCTGCGTCGGCTCGGATCAGGGAACTTGTTGCCGCGCTGACCGACGCGGTCGTGAGCGCACTCGTGCGCCGCCAGCCGGGGGGCGGGACCTTCCATATAGAAGACGTCCAGGACCAGGTCGAGCTCGCGTTGATGCGTTCGGGCGAGCACGAAGTGGCGCGCGCCTATGTCCTGTACCGGGAAAAGCGTGCCGAGGCGCGCGCCCACGAAGCGGCACAAAAGAAACCGGCACCTCAGCCGCAGCTTCATACCGTCGAGGACGGCATTCGGCGCCCGCTTGATCTGGCCCGCCTCGGGGAGCTTATCGCGTCGGCTTGCGAGGGCCTGGGCGAGGTGGTGGATTCCAAGCTGATCCTTGCCGAAACCCTGAAGAATATCTATGACGGAGTACCCGCCGACGAGGTGCGGAAGTCCGCGGTGCTCTCGGCGCGCGCACTGATCGAAAAGGATCCGGCCTACAGCTACGTCACAGCGCGGCTGCTCCTTCACACCATCCGGCGGGAGGTTCTGGGCGAAGAGGCCTTGCAGGCGGAGATGAAGAAGCGCTATGCCGAATACTTTCCGCAATTCGTCGCGCGGGGCATCCGCGCCGAGCTCCTCGACGAGCGCATGGCCAATTTCGACTTGAAGAAGCTCGGCGCCGCTCTGGACGCTTCGCGCGACCTCAAATTCGGTTACCTCGGCCTGCAAACGCTCTATGACCGGTATTTCCTGCATATCCAGGGTACGCGCATCGAACTGCCGCAAGCGTTTTTCATGCGCGTGGCGATGGGCCTGGCTTTGAACGAGATCGATCGCGAGACTCGCGCCATCGAGTTCTACAACGTGCTGTCCTCGTTCGACTTCATGAGCTCGACGCCGACGCTGTTCAATTCCGGCACGATGCGCTCGCAGCTTTCATCGTGCTATCTCACGACGGTTTCGGACAATCTGGATGGGATCTACGAAGCGATCAAGGAAAACGCGTTGCTTGCAAAGTATGCCGGAGGACTCGGTAACGACTGGACCCCGGTACGGGCCCTGGGTTCCCACATAAAGGGGACCAACGGCAAGTCCCAGGGAGTCGTACCTTTCCTCAAGGTCGTGAACGACACCGCAGTGGCGGTCAACCAGGGGGGCAAGCGCAAAGGGGCGGTGTGTTCCTATCTCGAAACCTGGCACCTGGACATCGAGGAGTTTCTCGAGCTGCGCAAGAACACCGGCGACGACCGGCGCCGCACTCACGACATGAACACAGCGAACTGGATCCCGGACCTGTTCATGAAACGCGTGATGGAGAACGGCGAATGGACGCTGTTCAGCCCGTCCGACGTACCCGACCTGCACGACAAGTGCGGGCGTGCCTTCGAGAAGGCTTACATCGGTTACGAAGAGAAAATCACAAAGGGCGAGCTGAAGCTATACAAGAAGATTCCCGCAACGCATCTTTGGCGCAAGATGCTTTCGATGCTGTTCGAGACCGGGCATCCGTGGATCACTTTCAAGGACCCCTGCAATTTGCGTTCGCCGCAGCAGCACGTCGGCGTGGTGCACAGTTCGAACCTCTGCACCGAGATCACGCTCAACACCAATGACCACGAGATCGCGGTGTGCAACCTCGGCTCGGTCAACATGGTCGCACACATGCAACTCATCGGCGGGACCCTCAAGCTCGACCACGACAAGCTCAAGAAGACCGTTGCTACGGCGATGCGGATGCTCGACAACGTCATCGACATCAATTACTACGCCGTGAGGAAAGCGCGCGATTCCAACATGAAGCATCGGCCGGTGGGACTGGGCATCATGGGGTTCCAGGACTGCCTGCAGATGCTGCGCATTCCCTACGCGTCGCAGCAAGCGGTGGATTTCGCCGACCGGTCCATGGAGGCGATCGCCTATTTTGCCTATTGGGCCTCCACCGAGCTCGCAGAGGAACGCGGACGTTACGCATCCTACAAAGGGTCCCTGTGGGACCGTGGCATCATGCCGCAGGACACGTTGAACCTGCTGCGCGAGGAACGCGGCGGATACGTCGACATCGACATGTCGGAATCGATGGATTGGAGGGCCCTGCGCGAGCGTGTCAAGCGCCACGGGATGCGCAACTCCAACTGCCTTGCCATTGCGCCGACCGCGACCATCGCCAATATCATCGGGGTCTCCGCGTCGATCGAGCCGACTTTCCAGAACCTATTCGTGAAGTCGAACTTGTCGGGCGAGTTCACCGTCGTCAACGAGTTCCTCGTCGCCGATCTGAAGAAGCTCGGCCTCTGGGACGAAGTCATGGTGGCCGATCTCAAATACTTCGACGGCAACCTCGCCCGCATCGATCGCGTGCCTGCGGAGTTGCGCGGCCTCTACGCCACTGCGTTCGAGGTCGATCCCGTGTGGATCGTCGAAGCGGGGGCGCGGCGGCAGAAATGGATCGACCAGTCCCAGTCCCTCAACATCTACATCGGCCAGGCTTCCGGCAAGAAACTCGACGAGAGCTACAAGCTTGCCTGGCAGCGGGGCCTGAAAACGACTTACTACCTGCGCGCCATGGGCGCGACACACGCCGAGAAATCCACGGTGAGGGCCGGTCAATTGAACGCCGTTCCCGCCGAGGGGGGGATGCCGGCGGCGAAACCCGCCGCGGTAGCCGGTTCGCGCGCGTCGGACGAGCCGGAGATCAAGCTGTGCAAGATCGACGATCCGGAATGCGAAGCCTGTCAATAATGCGAGCAGACACGAGAACATGGGGGGAAAAATGCTGTCTTTTGATGACATCGCGGCCGAGGCGATACCGGGCCTCAACCTGCGAACGGTGAGCGGGTTGATGCCGTCGTCTTGCGTGCCGGCAGCGAATCCTGGGGAGCGCTATTCCGCCGGCAACAGCCGGCGGCGCGTGAGCGTCGAGGACAAGGCCATCATCAATGCCCAGGCGGACGTGAATCAGCTTGTGCCGTTCAAGTACAAATGGGCGTGGGAAAAATACCTCGCAGCCTGCGCCAATCACTGGATGCCGCAGGAAGTCAACATGAGCCGCGACATCGCCCTGTGGCAGGACCCGAACGGCCTGACCGATGACGAGCGGCGCCTGGTCAAGCGCAACCTGGGTTTCTTCGTCACGGCAGACTCGCTGGCCGCGAACAATATCGTGCTCGGCACCTACCGCCACATCACCGCGCCGGAATGCCGGCAATACCTCCTGCGGCAGGCGTTCGAGGAGGCCATCCATACCCACGCCTACCAGTACATCGTCGAGAGCCTGCGTCTGGACGAGGGCGAGGTATTCAACGCCTACCACGAGATCCCGAGCATACGGGACAAGGACGAGTTCCTCATCCCCTTCATCGACATCCTGACCGACCCGACTTTCCGGACGGGGACGCCCGAGGCCGACCAAAAGCTGCTGCGCAGCCTCATCGTGTTCGCATGCGTGATGGAAGGACTGTTCTTCTACGTCGGTTTCACGCAGATTCTCGCGCTGGGCCGGCAGAATAAAATGACCGGCTCCGCCGAGCAATATCAGTACATCCTGCGCGACGAGTCCATGCACTGCAATTTCGGCATCGACCTCATCAACCAGATCAAGATGGAGAACCCGCATTTGTGGACCCCCGAGTTCCGCGAGGAGATTCAGGGTCTTATCAAGAAAGCGGTCGAGCTCGAATATCGCTATGCCGAGGACACCATGCCGCGCGGCGTGCTGGGGCTCAACGCTCCGATGTTCAAGGAGTACCTGCGCTTCATCGCCAATCGCCGCTGCCAGCAGATCGGCGTCGATCAACTGTTCCAGGGAGCGAGCAACCCGTTTCCCTGGATGAGCGAGATGACCGATCTCAAGAAGGAGCGGAATTTTTTCGAGACCCGGGTTATCGAGTACCAAACCGGAGGCGCGCTCAGTTGGGACTAGGCCCCTACCGCTTCGATGGAATCCTCTGAGGGAACAGCATGCATCGCGTGACCGAATGCAAGGCCTCACCGGACTACAAGCTCTGGCTGAAATTCGAAGACGGTTTGGAGGGGAGCGTGTATCTCGGGAATCTCCTCGAATTGGTCGCTTTCAGGAATTGGCGGGATGTCGATCAATTCTGCCGCGTTGCCGTGGACCGAGACGCGGCGACGGTCGTATGGGACGGCGGGATCCAGTTCGATCCCGACATCTTGTACCAGGACCTGCTGTGCAGCAGGGCAGGCAAAGAATTCAATTCTCCGGGGCCTGCCCCGGCGGTTGAATAGCCCGCGCCCCAACGGGCGGGTTCGTTATCTCATAACTCTTGACGGAGGCAGTCATGGCGAAGAAGAGAAAAGGCAAGAAAGCGGCAAAGAAAAAGAAAAAGAGGAAAGCAGCAAGAAGAAAAGCTAAGAGGAAGTCGCTGAAGAAGCCAGCAAAGGCCAGAAGGAAAGCCCGCGCGAAGCCGAAAAGAAAAGCGGCCAGGAAGGCAGCTGCCAAACCGGCGGCAGTGACGGCGGGGTCGACGGCCACAGCGCCTTCGATGGCGGCAACGCCAGGAGGGGCGAAAACCGCCCTGAACCCCGCAGCCGCTTGGCCCTTTCCGACGGGTTCGAGGCCTTAGATGGCTAGCGAATGAGCTGCGGTCAGTCCGGGGGCCTTTGTGCCCCGGGCTGAACCGCAGACATTCGACCACAGACGGGAGTAAGATGTGGGGGAGGCAGAGGGAGTATGAGGAGTTTTGTCTGCCTTTCAAAAAAAAATGGAGGTAGGTGCGATGAACACCACCGGGGTAAAGCATGGCTTGCTGGGTCGGTTCGGAATAGCGGTAACAGTACTTCATCATGGCTTGGCTCTCGTCGGGTTGGCGGCCGTGGTGCTCACTTTCATGCGCGGGAAAGCCTTGTTCTTCGAGGAGCATGCCAGTGCGTCTCCCACGATCGGCTCGATCCGCTACGACGGGGCAGTTTCGCTGCTCGATGGAGCCGACGATGCGGACGTCCAGAAATACCGTGCGCTGGCCAATTACGTCTCCCGTAAATACCGGATCGCGCCGGATGTCACCGAGCAGTTCGTGGGCGCAGCCTACGATGCCGGCCGGCAAGTGGGCCTGGATCCCCTCCTGATACTCGCGGTGATGGCGGTCGAGTCACGATTCAATCCGGTAGCCGAGAGCCTGATGGGCGCCAAAGGCCTGATGCAGGTGATTCCCAAGCATCACCTCGACAAGCTGCTGGAACACGGCGGAGAGGAAGCGGTGCTCGATCCGACGATCAACATCGCGTTGGGAGCGCGCATTCTCAAGGAATACGTTCGCCGCACCGGCAGCCTCGAAGCGGGCCTGCAGTTCTACAACGGGGCACTGGCGGATCCTTCGAGCCAATACGCCCAGAAGGTCTTCGCCGAAAAGGAGCGCTTGCAGCAGGCCGTGCGCCAATTCGGCCGCACGGGGGTGCGCAGCTCAGTATGATCGCCGCGGGTCGCGCGAGCCCTCCAGCATCCGCGCGATCCTCTCCACTCCTTCCTCGAGATCCGCAAGCGAGCGCGTGTAGGCAAAGCGCACGTGACGCTCGGGGCGGTTTGAGCCGAAGTCGAGCCCCGGCGTAATGGCAACACCCGCCTCTTCCAGCACCCGCAACGCGAATCGGGCGCTGTCCTCGGAGAGGCTCTCGCATCCCGCATAGATGTAGAAGGCTCCCTGGGGCATCACGGGGATGCGAAACCCGAGCGCGCGCAGCGCGGGAACCATGTAATCGCGGCGCCGGTGGAACTCCCTCCTGCGCTCCTCAAGAACCGCAAGCGTTTCCGGCCGAAACGCCGCGAGCGCCGCGTACTGCGCGGGGGCGGAGGGACAAATGAATGCGTTCTGAGCGAGCTTCTCGATCTCCCGCACGTGGGTCTCGGGAGCGACGATCCAGCCCAGTCTCCAGCCTGTCATGTTGAAGTACTTGGAAAAACTGTTGACGACGAACACGTCATCGGCCAACTCGAGCACCGTCGACGCTTCAGCGTCGTAGACCAGTCCCTGATAGATCTCGTCCACTATCACGAACCCGCCCGAGCGTCGCGCCGAGGCGATGATCGCACGCAGCTCCCCGCGCGGGATCATGGTCCCGGTCGGATTGGAAGGTGAAGCGAGCAGCACTCCGCGCGTCGCTGGGCTCCAATGCGAGCGAATATCGGCGTCGGCAAGTTGGTAGTGCTGGCTTTCGTCGACTGGAATTGCGCGAGGTCGGCCTTCGAACAAGCGCACGAAATGCCGGTTGCAGGGATAGCAGGGATCGGGCATCAGCACTTCGTCGCCGGGGTCGACCAAGGCGCCGAGCGCGAGCAAAAAGGCGCCCGATGCCCCGGCGGTGACCACGATGCGCGAAGAGGGAACCGCCACGCCGAGCCGATCACGATAGAAATCGGAAATGGCCTGGCGCAGCTCCGGGATGCCGATCGAAGCCGTATAACCCAGGCGTCGCTGACGGATCGCCTCGATCGCCGCCTCCGCAACCAGAGGCGGCGCCGCGAAGTCCGGCTGACCGATTTCCATATGGACGATACGGCGCCCCGCGGCTTCCAGTTCATGCGCGCGGTTCTGCACGTCCATCACGTGGAAGGCCTCGATGTCGGCCATGCGGGCCGCGAGGATCAAATTTGCGTCACGCTTCATGAGGGCTGCCGCACATTATGCCGCAGCGTGCCGGCGGGAAGCGAAGGCGCCGCGGCGCGACGAAATTCGGCTATCATGCGGCCAAGCAGCACAAGAACTTCAAGTCGCGAATTTCCCATGGATGAAATCCTGCGCAGGAGCGCCCTGGAGTATCACCTCCGGCAACCGCCGGGAAAGATCTCGGTCACTCCCACCAAGGGTTTGCTGAACCAGCGCGATCTGGCGCTTGCGTACACGCCCGGGGTGGCGGCCGCTTGCGAGGAGATCGTGCGCGACCCGGCCGAGGCGCGCAAGCTGACGTCGCGCGGGAACCTTATCGGTGTCGTGACAAATGGGACCGCCGTACTGGGGTTGGGGGCAATCGGCCCGCTCGCGTCCAAGCCGGTGATGGAAGGCAAGTCGGTGCTCTTCAAGAAATTCGCGGGAATCGATTGTTTCGATATCGAAGTGAATGAGCGCGATCCGGACAAGCTGGTCGAGATCATCGCGGCGCTGGAGCCCACTTTCGGCGGAATCAACCTCGAGGACATCAAGGCTCCGGAATGTTTCCTCATCGAAAGGAAGCTGCGCGAACGCATGCAAATCCCGGTTTTCCACGACGACCAGCACGGCACCGCCATCATCGTGGGCGCCGCGGTGTTGAACGGATTGCGCGTGGTGGGCAAGGACATGGCCAAGGCAAAGCTCGTCTGCTCGGGCGCGGGTGCCGCTGCGCTTGCCTGTCTCGACCTGCTGGTGAGCCTGGGACTGAAGGCGGACAACGTCTGGGTGTCCGACATCAAGGGAGTCGTGTACCAGGGTCGAAAAGAGGAAATGGACCCGAACAAGGCCCGCTACGCCCGCAAGACATCGGCGCGAACGCTGACCGAGATCATGCCGGACGCAGACGTCTTTCTCGGCCTTTCGGCCGGCGGGGTTCTCAAGGCGGAGATGGTGGCGCAAATGGCCGACAAGCCGCTGATCCTCGCGCTCGCCAACCCGGAGCCGGAGATTCTCCCCGATATCGCGAAGAACGTACGTCCCGACGCGATCATGGCGACCGGGCGGTCGGATTTCCCGAACCAGGTGAACAACGTCCTGTGCTTTCCCTTTATTTTTCGCGGCGCGCTCGACGTCGGAGCGACCGCGATCAACGAGCCCATGAAGCTCGCCGCGGTCCGCGCCATCGCCGAGCTCGCGATGGCGGAGCAATCGGAGATCGTGGCCGCCGCCTACGGCGAGCAGGTCCTCAAGTTCGGTCCGGAGTACCTGATTCCCAAGCCGTTCGATCCGCGCCTCATCGTAAAAATCGCTCCCGCGGTGGCGAGGGCCGCAATGGACTCCGGTGTCGCCACGCGTCCGATCGCCGATTTCGACGCGTACAACAACCAGCTCCTGCAGTTCGTCTACCACTCGGGCCTCATCATGAAGCCGATCTTCAACTCGGCGAAGGAAGGTCCGCGGCGCCGGATCGTATTTGCCGAGGGCGAGGACGAGCGCATGCTGCGTGCGGCGCAGGTCGTGATGGACGAGGGCCTTGCCAGGCTGATCCTGGTGGGGAGACCTCCCGTGGTCGAGCGGCGCATCGAGCGCCACGGCTTGCGCATCCGGCCGGGCGCGGATTTCGATCTCGTCAACCCCGAATCCGACCCGCGCTACCGCGACTATTGGACCGAGTACCACCGCCTCACCGAGAGGCGCGGGGTTTCGCAGCAATTCGCGCAGATGGAGCTGCGCCGCCGCCATACGCTGATCGGTGCGATGATGATTCACCGCGGCGAGGCCGACGGAATGATCTGCGGCACTTTCGGCACGCACGGATTGCATCTGCAGTACATCGACCAGGTCATCGGTTTGCGGCAGGGTGCGAAGCATTTCTATGCGATGAACGCGCTCATGCTGCCCAAGCGCACGGTTTTCATCTGCGACACCTACGTCAACCTCGACCCAACCGCCGAGCAGCTCGCGGAAATGACCACGCTCGCCGCCGAGGTTATCCGACGCTTCGGCGTGGTTCCCAGGGCGGCCCTGCTCTCGCACTCGAGTTTCGGCACGAGCGATGCGCCTTCCGCGCAGAAGATGCGCGCGGCGCTGCAACGGATCCGTTCGCTCGCTCCGGAGCTCGAAATCGAAGGCGAGATGCACGGCGACGCGGCCCTCAACTCGGAGCTGCGGCTTGCGAATTTCCCGCGCTCGCGCTTGAAAGACGAGGCAAATCTCCTCATCATGCCGACTCTGGATGCAGCCAACATCGCCTTCAATCTGCTGAAGACCGCCGCGGGCGACGGCATCACCATCGGGCCGATCCTGCTCGGCGCGGCGCGCCCGGTGCATATCCTCACCCCTTCGGCGACGGTCAGACGCATCGTCAACATGACCGCCCTCACCGTGGTGGACGTCAACGCCTCCGGCGAGGCGTCCCGGACACCCCGAAGCTAAGAACTCCATCCGGTTGCCGCCGATTTCCGAACGACTCTCGCCTAATGGCTTTGAACCCCGAATCCATCAAATCCAAGGCAGGACTCGTCCTGACCGGCGGCGGAGCCCGGGCCGCGTATCAGGTCGGCGTGTTGAAGGCGGTGAGGGAACTGTTGCCGCTGCCCGAGAAGAATCCGTTTCCCATCGTGTGCGGCACCTCGGCGGGTGCGATCAACGCCGCGACGCTCGCGGTATTCGCCGACAATTTCGACGCCGCGGTCGGGCGGCTCATCGAGGTCTGGGAGAACTTTCACGTTGATCACGTTTACCGCTCCGATCCGGTCGGGATCGCCCGCATGGGGGCGCGCTGGCTCGCCGCGATAATGCTGCTGTCGCGCACCAGCCCGGTTTCGCTGCTCGACAACGGGCCTCTCGACGATATGTTGTCGCGCAGCCTCGACTTCGGTCGCATCCAGGAGAACATCGACAACGGCTGTCTGTATGCGGTCTCGATCACCTGCTCCGGGTACTCTTCCGGGCAGAGCGTCTCCTTCTACCAGGGAGGGCCCGACACCGAATCTTGGGAGCGCACCCAGCGCGTCGGCGCGGCAATGCCGATCCGGGTCGAGCATCTGATGGCTTCATCGGCGCTGCCCTTCATATTTCCTGCGGTGAAGATCAACCGGGAATATTTCGGCGACGGGTCGATGCGCCAGATCGCGCCGATCAGCCCGGCGCTGCACCTGGGCGCGGACCGGGTGCTGGTGGTGAGCACCGCCCGGCAGACCGGGCATGTCGAGGCGCCGCGCGTGCGCGGCAATCTGTATCCATCGGTGGCGCAGATCGCCGGCCACGCCCTGAACAGTATTTTTCTG
>Ga0137370_10000277_pt1 | contig 19359 bp, 20 predicted proteins | sample SagtaG_11_FD_104920 | JGI IMG/M metagenome (GOLD analysis project Ga0137370, IMG submission 104920) | Vadose zone soil microbial communities from Sagehorn Ranch, Mendocino, California, USA - Sage1_R_20_16 metaG | ecosystem: Environmental > Terrestrial > Soil > Vadose zone | place: USA... | reverse complement strand
GAGTCCGGCCACCCGGACGCGCGCATCGGCTGCATCGGCCCGGCGGGCTAAAATCGCGTTCGTTCGGCCATGTTCGTCAACGATTACAATCACACTGCCGCTCACGGTTTGGGCGCTGTGATGGGTTCCAAGAAGCTGAAAGCGATTGTCGTCTGGGGCACACAGCGGCCACGGGTTGTCAGCAAAGAGAATCTGATCGATGCCGGTTTGCGCTGGAGGAAGGCATTGCAGCCCCGCGTTTACAGTGTTGCGCAAAAGCAAAAGAGCGTGGGGCACGGGGACTCCTGGGGCGCGATCACGAAATTGAATTGGCGCAGCACGGTCATCACCGACGAAGCCCGCGGCTTGGACCAAAACCGCGTCGTGCTGCGTCCCTGTTTCCAGTGCCCGCGCCTGTGCCCGTGGGACGTGGAAATCGGCGAAGGACGCCACACAGGAAAAATCGGCCACTTCAACGCTGGCAGCGAGTGGATGGACACGTTTTACAATCTCGGCTTCAAGGGCAACGATGTTCTCTATCTTTCCGAGCGCATCAATGATCTGGGCATCGAGTGCAGCCACTACGCCTGCGGCGCGGGCCTGGCCTTTGAGGCCTGGGAGAAAGGCGTGCTCGGTCCCGACCGCACGGACGGACTTAAATTAGAGTGGGGCAACTTGGCAGCCGCGGAAACTCTGTTGGAGCGCTGCGCGCGGCGCGAAACCTGGCTCGGCAATATCCTCGCCGACGGCCCAAAGGAATTAGCGGAAATTTTGGGCGGCGAAGCAAAGAATTGGGTGGTTCACACCAAGGGCGGCACGCCGGCGCAGCATGAGTGGCGTCCTTTGCTGAGCCAGATGCTGCGCGAGCTGGTCGCCAGCGGCGGCATGAAGCCGCAAGGTGCCGGCGGCACAGAACCGCCGCCGGATCTCGCCTATCGCGAGAAATGGGGCCCGCTGGATATGCAGAAGCCCGATGGCTGGACGCATTCCCATCTTCTGACGGAAAAATATCGCCAGGCCTGCGGCATGATGGGCGCCTGCTGGTTCGCGCTCAACGACAAGATGCCCGACGCGTTGAACAGCATGGTCGATTCGTTGAATGCAACCACCGGTTGGGATGTGAGCCTCGATGAGATGTTGGATGCGGGCCATCGCTCGATGATCCTGCAAAGCGTTTTCGGAACGCAGCGCGGCTGGATCGCTGAACATGACTGGCAGGACGTTGGGCCGAGATTTTTGGAACCGATTCCCGATGGCAAATACAAAGGCTTCACTATCGCCAAATGGCTCCCCGATCTGGTTTACGAATACTACCGGTTATCCGGACGGCATGAAAAAACCGGCAGACCTTACATGGACACGCTCACGAAGTTAGGGCTCGAAGAGTTCAAAGAGTGGAGTCAGTTGGATTAATGTGATTTCTCAAGAGTCGCCGAGGAGTACGATTATGTTAAAAAGACTATCCGTAACACTTCCGCTACTCGCCTTTTTCTTTGCGTCGGCTCTCGTTAATCCCTCTGCTGTCCAGGCCCAGTCCGGACTGAAAAAGGTCCGTATGGGAAGCTCCTCGACCAACGTTTCTTTCCTGGCGATTTACACCGCTCTCCACCGTGGCTTTTTCAAAGACGAAGGCATCGACCTGGAGATCGTGTTCATGCCCGCCAACTTGGCCAGCGCCGCGGTACTAAACGGCGACCTTGATTACAACGGCGCGGTGACGGGAACCATCGGTGCCGCGGTTCGTGGCCAGCCCATGAAGGTATTGCTCTTTACCGTCGCCAAGCCCTTGCTATTTCTGATGAGCAAAAAAGACATCAAAGATATTAAGCAACTTAAAGGAAAAAAGATCGCCGGCAGCTCTCCGGGCGGCTCAGCGACGCTTCTCGCGAATCAAGCTCTGAAGCAGATTGGGCTGGAGCCGGGGAAAGACGTTTCGGTTCTTCAAATGTCTGGAAACGCCGCGAGTCGTTATGCCGTTTTGGAGTCCGGAATCGTCGATGCCTCGCTGCTCTCGGTGCCGGAAAATATCATCGCGCAGGAAAAAGGCTATCATGAGCTGCTTTTTCTCGGCGACGTCGTGGAATTTCCGCAGAACGGTTTCGGCACATCGGAGAAAAGAATCCGCGAGAACCCAGACGAGGTCTATCGAATGGTCCGCGCCACGCTTCGGGGCCTTCAGTTCGTGTGGGACAAGAACAATCAGGAGGCCGTGACCAACATCCTCATGAAGCAATGGAAAGTGAACGATCGTAAGATGGCCGCAGAAATGGCCCGGCAAGTGAACCGCGTCTTGACCAAAGACGCCTATGTCAAGCCGGAGTCCGTACAAGTCCTCATCGACCTCGCGCGTGACAGCGCCAAAGTAACAAAGCCCGTATCCGTCGCAGATGTGGTGGACTACACTTTTCTCGACAAAGCACGGAAAGAGCTGGGATTCACAAAATAGTCTCGGGTTTCGAGTCTCGTGTCTCGACCCCGGACTCGGATCCGGGGCCGAAACTCGGAACGCGAGACCCGAGACCGATTCACATTAGCGGATCGATAATGATTTTGATGGACTCCCGACCATTCGCTGTGAGTTGAAATCCTACGCCCGCTTCGGCCAAAGCCAATCGGTGCGTGACCATGTCAGCCACCCGCACTTCCCGCTTACCAATCAGCTCCATGGATTCGAGCAGATCCGGACCGCTTCCCGCGTAGGACGTCACGATGGAAATCTCGTCGCGCCAGAAATCGAAGAGCGGTATCGGCACATCAACCCCCGCAGCCGTTGGGGCGAAGAATAGTAGCGTACCCCCACGATCGACGGACCTGACGGCCTGTTGAATGGCCGGCATAGCGCCGGTGCAAACAATCACGACGTCAGCTAACCGACCACCATTCAATTCACCCAGACGCCCGGGCACATCTTCACTCCCGTGAATGGTCGCATCAGCTCCGAACTGGATAGCCGCCTTGAGACGGAAATCGCTGATATCGGTTGCTACAACGCGTGCGGCTCCACGCGCCCGAGCAAGCTGAATGTGGAGCAGGCCCGAAATGCCGCTGCCGATGACAAGCACCGTTTGGCCGGCCGCCAACCGCACGAAACGTTGCGCGCGGACGACGCAAGCCAACGGTTCGATAAAAGATCCTTCGTCGAATGTCATCCCATCGGTCAAGCAAAACGTTCCCAACTCGACATTGATCTTGGGCACGCGAACATATTCGGCGAATCCACCGGGATCGAAGCGCGTGGTCCGCAACATGTCGCAGACGGACTGATGTCCGGCGAGGCAATAACGACATTGGCCGCATGGCACGTGGTGCGAAGCAAAAACCCGATCGCCAACCCGAAAATCTTTGACCCCCTCACCTACTTCCACGACTTCGCCTGCGATTTCGTGACCCAACACCAGCGGGGCTTTCTTGACGCGGTACCATTCCATAAGATCGCTACCGCAAATGCCGCTCGCGCGAACGCGCACTAGCAATTCACCTGGACCGATACGAGGGACAGCCATCTCTTCGAGACGAACGTCGCGATTGTTGTAGTACATGGCGACATGCATGGAGAGTCTCGAGTCTCGGGTCTCGGGTCCCGGGTCCCGCGTTGGATTAAAGTCGCTTGCCACTGCGTTCTCTTCTGGTGGATGCCTTATATTTCGGACCGCTGAGGTCTGATTGACGTAGATAACTCATCAAACCTCCGATTTTACGACCCGTGTCACGCGCTGCTTTTTCTAGACTACGAAAGTCGTCGTGATTGATATAACCCTGATCTAATGCAACGTACAGGTGCGAGATTACTTCGCCCGCAGAACCTTTGGCGATAGCCAAGAACTGTTGAAACTCTCCAGAACCGCCCCTTTCAAATCCCTCAGCTATATTCGCCATGATTGAAACACTCGCATCTCGGATCTGTCTTTGAAGACCAAAATCTTTGGCGAAAAGGGGCTTCTTCGAAGCGCCATAAATCTCAAAAGTTAGTCGCCTCGCCATCTGCCAGCCTTCAATATCCTCAAATGTCACGAACGTTGCCACGATCAATCCTCAGTCGTCATCTTCCAACCCGAGACCCGAACACGAGACCCGAGACGGCCTAGCCCGCCGCCCGCCGCGCCTTAACTCCCTTCTCGCTCTCGTAAATCTTACAAGCTTCCTTGACGGAAACGTGTTCATGCACGATGGACCGAACAGCCTTGATCATTCCCACGGGTGAATCCGATTGAAAGATATTCCGTCCCATGTCGACACCGACAGCGCCATGGGTCACCGCATTATGTGCGAGTTCTAAAGCTTCCATTTCGGGTGTTTTCTTTCCGCCGGCGATGATCACCGGAATGGGGCAACTTTCGATGAGCTGCTCAAAGTCGTCGCAGTAATAGGTCTTGACGATATGCGCGCCAAGCTCGGCCGCGATGCGGCAGGCGAGCCCCAGGTAGCGGACATCGCGCGCCATGTCTTTTCCCACGGCCGTTACCGCAAGCACGGGAATGCCATACTTTTCACCTTCGTCCACGAGCTTGGCCAGACTGACGAGCGTCTCCTTTTCGAATTCCGATCCTACGAAGATCGAAAGCGCCATGGCCGAAACGTTGAGACGAATACAATCATCGATCGAAACCGTGATGTCTTCGTTGGAAAGCTCCTTGAGGATACTTGTCCCTCCGGAGACTCGAAGAACTACCGGCTTGTCGGATTTAGGATCGACGGACGTCCTGAGCACGCCACGCGTCAACATAATCGAATCCGCGTAGGACAAAAGCGGTTCAATGGTTTTTCGCGGCTGTTCTAATCCACTGGTTGGCCCAAGAAAATAGCCGTGATCTACGGCCAGCATAACGGCCCGGTTGTCTTCAGGTTTGATGATTCTAGCCAAACGATTCTGCATTCCCCAATTCATGGTTTTTTAAAACCTCCTTCATTTTACCTTCAGAGTTAGCAAAACCTATCACAAAAATGTTCAGGAATCTAAACCGCGGGCGACGCAAGAGAGAGACGAATTTGACAGGTTGGTAGTGGATTGGTAGGGTTCGGTCAACGTCGGCACACCGGAGGGAATATGCCAATCGAAGTCATGGACATGGTTGAGATGGCCAAAGAAGGTAAGAGAAAAGTGATCTTCAACACCAAAAAATTCCATGCCTGGGTTCATGTTTATCCCGAGCCCGGCGACAAAGACGACATGCACTGCCACAACGTCGATCAAACCTTTTATGTGATTGACGGCGAGTGCACGATGCATTTTCCTGACGGCGGCAAGGCCGTGATGAAGCCCGGAATGGTGGCGACGATCACCGGTGGGTCCTTCTATCAGCTTGAAAATACTGGCGCCGGACCGATGGTACTCATGGGCAATCGTTCAGGCCCGTCGGAAGCGATCCAGCATATCAATTACGAGCTACGAAAGGACATCAAGACATTGTCACGGGAAGAGATGGAGAAGATCCGCCACGGCGGCAATGTTCCGATTTCCGGTTAACTTCTGGCAAGAGCCGTAGATTGTTCCCACTCTGTCCATGGAGGCGGACGTTCAAGCAAAATCTCTATCTCCGCGCTGCGCTGGGCCGGCGGTCCCGTTGAACAACTGCCACAGGGTGCGAAATCCTAAACTCGTGATAATTAAACTGCCGCCGATCAAGGTTGCCTTCGACGGCACCTCGCCGACGGCCAACGCCACCCATATCGGATTCAAGACGGGTTCGATCAGAACGATCAGCGAAGCTTCTTGAAGGGAAATTTTTTCCAAGCCCTTCGAGAACAGCCAGTAGGGAATCCCCAGCTGCGCGATTCCCATCACGGCGACGATGCAACCTTCATTGAAAGAAAGTGAAAGCTCGGACTTCACGAACGGTAAGAGAATAAGACAGCAGGCCAAATTATTGAGAAACGTCAAGGTCCCAGGGTTGGCCTCCTTGAGGTAGCGGAGGCTGACCATGTAGATCGCAAACAGCAGCCCGCTCAACAGAGCGATCGCCACACCGGCGGCATCGGGTTGCCCCGCGCTTCCGACGCAGATCACCGCAATGCCGAACATCCCAAAGACAAGGGAAACCCAGCTGATGCCGGCGATCTTTTCGCGAAATGAAAAATGAATCATGACAAAGACAAAGATCGGCGCCGTGTATTGTAGGGCAATGGCATTGGCTGCGCTCGTGATCTTATTGGCCGAAACAAAGGCGCTGATGGCCGCGGTATAGGCGGCCATCGAGACGAGCAGCGGGCCGCGCGGCATCGCAACGCTTCTCCGCACAAAGAACGAGAAGAACAGCGACGCAAAAAAGCTCCGGTAAAAGACAATCGTAAGGGGCGGGAGAGAGAGAAATTTGATGAAGATACCGGCAAGGCTCCAAAGCGCGGCAGCGGTAAGAAGCAGGATTCGACCGCGGTTCAGATCGGCATTCCCGGAGCAACTTTTACTATTCATTTACTTTTGTTTGTTTTGCGCGATATCCCTATTGCCACGGCTACCTTGCATTATCAGCAAATGTAACAAGTTCAGAGAAGCCGAGCTGCAAGACAAAATGGGAATAGCGCTCACACCCAGAGATGCCATGCTTCACTTTCGACCAAGCGAAGTCTGGCCCATCAGAGACGTCTTAGGCAGCCATTGAAGCGGCACCGCGTCGTACGGAATTGGCGCCTGATAATGAATTTTTTCACAGACACCTTGCCCGTCTGTGGCTCAGCGAGTGGAAATTTGAAAAAACCGCAGGCCAATTCGCATTGGCAAGCGGCTATCGCCGGTTGATAAAAACAAAACCTCGGAGGCTGAAACGACTCATTCGCTTCGCGTTACCCTGGCTTGAGAAGACGAGTCGCGTTAACCCATCAGTTAGACAGGCAGGAAACCCCGCTCCTGACGTTAGGAGTCAGCGTTAATCGGTTTCGGCGACCACTGACACCTTGAGCGGCACGGTTAGTTCGGCGGTCAAGCGAACGGGGACTTCGAAATCACCGAGCGTTTTAATCGGCTCGTCCAAATGAATCTTGCGCCGGTCTACGTCTAGCCCTTTTGCTTTGAGGGCCTTCTCAATCTGAATGTTCGTCACCGAACCGAAAAGCTTGCCCTCTTCACCGGTTCGCATGGGTATGGTGAGAGAGACACCTGCCAACTCGTTACTGACGGATTGTGCTTGGCGCAAGAAGCGCTGCTTCTGATCCGCGACCATTTTCTTCTGGTGCTGGAAGGTTTTGAGATTCCTTTTGTTAGCGACTAGTACCAACCCGCGAGGCAGCAAGTAATTACGCGCAAATCCGTCACGGACCCGGACAACTTCACCGATCTTACCTAAATTTGGGATATCTTCTCTGAGAATAACTTCCATAATCCCTCCGTTAAGATGCCTGGCTCGGATTGAGGTCGTTTTTCCTCAGCCGACGAAAGTCACCCCAAAGGTCGAAAAGACCCACGCCGACAACCAGCAGCGTAAAAATTTGTTGGAAAAAAATGAGCAGGTAGGTCAGGCCGCGTAGGAAGCGCGGGACGTTATTCTTGTGAAAAAAATAGGCAATAACGGCCAATCCTTGAGCGAAGTAGAAGGCCGCAATGACCACAAGGATATTAACGGCAAGTATTCTTAACCATTCCAGGCCAGGGATAAATAAAGTGAAACCACATACGATCAGCCCCCAGACCAGGGGCTCAGGCCCCTTCCACTCGCGAAAGTTATCAACCGACAACCATTCCGACCGCCGCTCTGGAAATCGCCGGCATAACAAGACAACATTGACCAGTACAATCAGAGCGAGGCTCACGAAAAATACACCAGGCAAGAGCTGAAGCAGAGTTTCTACGATTTGTGGCGTTCGTTCCCTGAGCAGATCCACGGTATCCTGCGGAAATCCCATTTTTTCGTGAATTCGCATCGCCGCCATGAGGTGATTCGTGAGACTTTCGCGAAAATCGTCAATCATTTTGGCCCACGAGCCAAAGAAATACAGCGAAATCCCACCTGTGACGGCAAACACAACGCTCGTAACAGCCAGCACCAAAAATTCGATTGCTCGGAGGCGGCCCAAAAATCCGAACAGCAGTCCTGCGATGAGCGCAAATAAAGCGTAAATAAAGATCAATTCTTCTGCCGCGAAAACTGCCAGAAGCCCCCCCGCAACTAGCAAGACTCCCAAACCCCACCCGACCCCATATTTCAGACCGAAGACGAGCACCGGTTGAGGAACGAACGGCAAGAGAGCAATGCCGACGGGCGGCACTACAACACCGCTAACGAAGAGAAACACGGTGGAGGCTAAAGACAGAAAGAATTTTCTCACGACTTCTGGCCGTCGCATAAGAAACCGCTCCGGGCAAAGATTCAGCTTTTGGCGGTAGTGAAGGGAAGCAGCGCAACACTGCGTGCCCTTTTAATGGCCGTCGTCAACAGCCTCTGATGATGCGCACAGTTACCTGTGATTCTGCTGGGCGTCATTTTCCCCCGCTCGGTCACAAACTGTGTAAGAGTCCTAACATCTTTATAGTCGATCCGGAGTGTCTTGTCGGCGCAGAATCGACAAACCTTGCGCCGAAACATCGGCCTTCGACGAGGAGCGCCTCTCTCGTCTTCTGACCGCTCCCGATACGGCCTCCCGCCTGGTTCCCTTTGTACCATGGGTTAAATTCCCTCACTCTCCAATCTTAGCTGTCGCGGCCCGCCAATTAGCGTTGTAAATCTTCCCCGGGTCTAAAGCGACAACTGTTTATCTTATCTCTCGGTTGAATCGATAACTATGATATACCGCGACGGGAAACTCACAAGCCGTATCCCGGTGGGCGTATAGCAAAAGATTACAGTCTTTGCCAGTTTCTCGCAGGATGACCTTCCCCCATCGAGATCTGTGTGGTTCCGTTATGCCTGGGGCTCTGATTTGGTAGGCCCCTCCGGAGATGGTGTCCTGTGTTCGTCTGATTGGCCTCTCACTGACTCTGCCGGCGCAGCGTTGTGTTCATCATCAGCACGCACGGTTAAATAGCGCAAGATACCATCCGTCAGCCTTAGATTTCGCTCCAATTCTTCAACTGCCCGGCCCGATGAGCGATATTGAAGCAAGGTGTAAAAGCCTTTTCCTTGCTTTTGGATACGATAGGCAAGATCTCGCAAACCCCATTCATCCACGTTGGACACGGTGCCGCCCTGGCCCTCGATAACCTTTTTGAATCTCTCGATGAATTCTTTCATTCTTGGTCCCTTTTCCGGGTGAACAAGAAAAAGGGTCTCATATAGCGTCATGGCTTTTTTACCTTCCAGGAAAAATTTTTTTGTCTACCATAGCCCCTTACCGTTTACAATGGCGACTAGAGATTCAGGATGTCCGGTTGAACCGCTCCATGGCCCGTTGAACGCCGTCCTGCAGCAAGCAAATAACCGCCTCGGAAGCCCTGGAAATCACCTCGTCGAGCTCCCTGGCTTCCTCAGGACTGAAGGGTTCCAACACGTAATCCGCCGCCTCCATGCCTTCCGGTGGCCGCCCGATACCGACCCGAACCCGATAGAACGGCGCCCCTTCTAGACTTTCCATCACTGAGAGTACTCCGCGATGACCGCCGGCGCTTCCTTCAGGACGGATTCGAATACGGCCAAACGGTAAGTCAAGATCATCGTATACAACAATCAGGTCTTTTGCGGACACGCGAAATTCTTGGAGCAGTTCTCTGACCGACTCCCCGCTGCGGTTCATGTAAGTTTGCGGCTTGGCCAACAGAATACGTTCTCCATTTGACCATTCACCGACAAGCGCGTCACAGAGTTTCCTTTTTACGACAACTGCTTTTTCTTTTGCGACGCGGTCGATGATCAAGAATCCTATGTTATGCCGCGTCCGCTCGTACTTCCCGGGATTTCCCAGGCCGACGACCAATTTCACCGATCAGTTCCCGAAAACCCCGCTCACGGAGTTTTTTTGGGCTCCGCGCCCTCTTCCTTCTGTTCTTCTTGCGCCTCTTCTGTCGGCACGGCGCCTTCTTCGGTGGGCACAACCGTCGGCGTCGGAGCCTCTTCAACCGTCGGCGGCACCACGCTCACCAGCGGGATGTTCGACTCATAAACTGCCGTCACGCCTTCTGGCATAGCGAGATCCTCTATGTGAATCGAATCTCCGATATCGAGGGCGCTCACTTCGACGTTGAAGAATTCAGGAATATCCAGAGGCAAGCATTCCACTTGGAGCTCCCGCACAATCGGTTGGAGAATGCCGCCGCGGACAACGCCGGCCGCCTTGCCGACAAAGTGAAGCGGTACATGCACCTGGATCTTTGCCGTGAGATCCACCTCATAAAGGTCTGCATGCATGACGTCACCGGTAATCGGGTGATACTGCATGTCCTTAACCAAGGCCACTTTGTTCGCCAAAGCGTCTGAGTTCGACTGCAGGCGCACCAAATGGGAGCCCTCAAGGCCGGCGATACGATTGGAGAACTCTTTCTTATTGAACTCCAGAGGAACCGCCTGAGTCTTGGGGCCATAGAGAATCCCGGGGATTTTCCCGTCGCGGCGCAGACGCCGGGCCGTTCGTTTGCTTCCTACTTCACGAGCATCGACTTGAATCTCAAGGGTTTCCAAGGGAAGTTACCTCCTGGTACGTCGCTGACAACAAATTCGTTTAGACAAACAGAGAACTGATAGATTCTTCTTCATGGGTCCGTCGAATCGCTTCTCCAATCAGATGGGCTACGGACAAAACCTTAATCTTGTTACAACCTTTAGCTTCGGGGCCGAGGGGAATTGTGTTAGTAACGATCAATTCTTCCAAGGGGCATTCGGCAATTCGCTGTATCGCCGGCCCCGACAGCACCGGATGCGTACAACACCCAAGAATTTTCTTAGCGCCTTTCTTTTTCAAGGCATCGGCCGCCATCGTCAGCGTTCCGGCGGTATCCACCATATCGTCTAATAAAATCGCGATCTGATCTTTAACCTCGCCAATGATATTCATCTCTGCGACCACATTGGCACCAACTCTTCGCTTATCGATGATCGCCAGGGAGGCGTCGAGCCGCCTCGCGATGGCCCGCGCCCGCTCCACGCCACCGGCGTCGGGGGATACGATTGTGACTTCGTTGTGATTGAGTTGTTTCTTAAGATGCTGCAACAGCACCGGCGTCGCATACAAGTTATCGACCGGAATGTCGAAGAACCCTTGGATCTGCCCGGAATGGAGATCCATCGTAAGCATCCGCGACGCTCCGGCGGTCGTGATCAAATCCGCCACAAGCTTAGCGCTAATGGGCACTCGCGGAATTACTTTCCTATCCTGCCGGGCATAGCCGTAATAGGGAATCACCGCTGTTATGCGGTTTGCCGAAGCCCGTTTGAAGGCATCGAGCATGAGCAAAAGCTCCATCAGGTTGTCGTTACCCGGAGCGGAAGTTGATTGGAGTACAAAAACGTCTGTTCCCCGCACGTTTTCCTTTATTTCGACCTTGCTTTCACCATCACTGAACGTTTCCACCACCGATTTACCTAGCGGGACTTTCAGATACTGACTGATCTCCTCTGCCAGAGGAGGATTCGAATTCCCAGCAAACAGTTTCAATCCGGCGATGTGCTGACTCATGGTCTAAAGTAAACAGTGATGCCGTTATCCAGTTTGCCGCTCATTATCACTCGCGAAGATTCTCTCTTGCTGTTCATAGCAGCTCAGCTCGACGCGATCCAGTGAAATGAAGGCGCCGTTCATGGACGAACGGCGCCGCGTAAAAATTGTTCTTATACTCTCTTTTTTGCCAGTTTTCTTTACCAAAAACTGGCTGGGCGGGAAGGATTCGAACCTTCGATACCGGATCCAAAGTCCGGGGCCTTACCGCTTGGCGACCGCCCATCCCCGAACTTCTACAAAAGAAGTTCATCCGGCCGCACGGAAGATCGGATCATTCGTGCTCAAGAGCTTTTTGGCTCCCGCCCTCGGCGACCACTCTGTGATACTCCCCGATTATTTTCTCTTCGATCATCGTTCGCGTTTCGTTATTAATCGGATGAGCGATATCCTTATAGGTACCGTCTTTTCTTTTTTTGCTGGGCATCGAAACGAAATACCCAGTGGTCCCTCGAATGATCTTAAGGTCTCGGATCACGAAACAGTGATCCAGCGTGATGGTTACATAAGCCCTAAGTTTATCCTCGTCGACAGGAAAGACCCTAACCTCGGTAACCTGCATAGGGACCTCCTCTTGATAACCCAGAAGCGTTTCCGGCGGTTGAATTAATGGGCTTCTTTAACGGTTCGCTAAGTTAACGCCTGTACCAAAAAAGTTTCTACCCCTTCCTCTTTTCTCAACCGGCGAAGAGCCTGCTCGGCCCTTCGCCTCGAGTCAAAAACACCAAATACCGACGAACCGCTACCTGACATGAGAGCCCCTGCAGCCCCCGCTCGAATCAATTTTTCTTTCAGCAAGCCAATCTCCGGATACCGGCCCGCCGTCACGGTCTCCAAATCGTTAACGAGTAGTCTCCTGATTTTATCCGGACTCCTCAGCAGAGAAATAATGCTAGTATTTACCCTAGATTTTGTCAACTTAGGGCGCAGGTTTCCGTATACCCAGGCGGTGGAAACCGGAAACCCTGGGTAGGCGATAACCAACCACAATGGTGAAAACCCTCTGATAGGAGTTAAGCGCTCCCCTACCCCCCGTGCTCGAGCCGGAACTCGCTTAATGAAGAACGGCACGTCCGCGCCTAGCGAGAGGGCAATTTTTTCAAGCTTCTTCAATGAATAATCGAGACCGAGGAGTCGGTTCAAACCGACGAGAACCGCCGCCGCGTCGCTGCTACCCCCTCCCAAGCCGGCACCCACCGGAATCCGTTTGCTAATATGGATATGAACATATTCCCGAATTTCTTTGTGTTTCAGAAGCATGCTAGCTGCTTGATACGCGAGATTCTTCTCGCCTCCCGGGACCAATGGATGATCGCAAGTCACCTCCAGGTGCTTTGAGTTCATCTCACCGGCGCCATGCGTTCTTTTTTTGGTGATGTCGATTTCGTCGTAAAGCGATACCGGCACCACGATTGTATCAATGAGATGGTAGCCGTCCTTTCGCTTTCCGACCACGCGCAATCGAAGGTTGATCTTGGCGGGAGCTCGAATCTTCACGCGCCATTAGGTAACATAGCCGTCACCGAATTGCGAAGGACGATGTGATATGGCGTATGAGATCGCGAAATTTCTCGGCGCGGCGTGGGAAGCCGCAGACGCGGCCGGAACACTGATTCGCGAGAGCTGGCAGCAACCCAAAGAGATCGGTTACAAAGGCGCCATCGATCTAGTGACTTCCGTGGACCGTGAATCCGAGCGTCGCATTGTCGATATATTACAGCGAAACTTTCCGGATCATTCCATATTGGCTGAAGAGGAAACGAACCTCGTCGGCGCCAAGCGCAATTACCGCTGGATCATCGATCCATTGGACGGCACGACGAACTTCGCCCACGGCTATCCTCAGTTCTGCATTTCGATCGCCTTGGAGTACGACGGCAAAATCGTTTTGGGATTGGTTTATGATCCCATGCGAAGAGAGTGCTTTAGGGCCGTCAAAGGCCAAGGAGCCACACTCAACGGCAGCGCGATTCAAACCTCTGACATCAAAGAATTGAACAAAGCGCTTCTCGCCACCGGTTTTCCTTATGACGGGCGCGAGAAGGCGGACTTGTATCTTACTTTCTTCAAAGAGTTCATGACTCGATCTCAGGGGATTCGTCGCGCGGGATCCGCGGCTCTCGATCTCTGCTATGTCGCTTGTGGGCGACTAGACGGCTTCTGGGAATTCAAGCTTCGTCCGTGGGACACCGCCGCCGCCGGCTTGATTGTCGAAGAAGCGGGCGGGAAACTCACGGACTTCTCCGGTCATTCGTTCTCTATCTGGGAAAACGAGACCTTGGCCTCGAATGGCACCATCCATGATGAGATGGTCGGTGTTATGAAACAAATCCATGTTTGACTTGGCAGAATTGAGGATAGAGGATCGATGATCGATCTTCTATTCTCTATCCTCGATCTTCGGCTCCCACGTTGACTGCATGTACACCTGATGTTAAAAAGCTAACGGCGCCCGTAGTGAAAGGGATATCACGAGGGTCTCCGGAACCCTAAGTCCGAGTTCGATTCTCGGCGGGCGCACCATACTGATTCTAAAGCGAAATCCCCAATTTTCCCTTGAGCTCCGCTGCTTCGTAAGAAGCGTAGTCGGGATGGATTAGTCTTCACGCTAAAGCGCGCGGCCGAGCACGCGAGGATTTTGCCATTTATCGCCTGACTCCCGTTGTTTTAAAGATTGGCTCTTCAGGCTTCCGTGTGTGAAGCCGGACTCGGAGATTGCACCGCGGAGACGCCGAGGGCACGGAGTAAAGAGTTTTTGATTAAAAAATACTCTTGAACTCTGCGCACTTTGTGCCTCTGTGGTGAATACTCCTTCACAATCAACCCTTAAGAGCCTAAAGAGTTAAGATCCCCGCCCACTTTTCCCTGATCTGTTTTTTGAACTCCGCGCTCGATTCGGCCACTTTGGGAAAGCGATCGCGCAAAGGAAACGGCCGGCAGGCGTCGATCACCGCGCAGGAGCTCGTGTGGCCGGCATTTTCGTCGAACCGCGAACGCACCATCGGATCGAGAACATTCGCGCGGGTGTGATCGATGAGCGTGATCGAGCGGATCGGATCGCTGCGCGTGCAGACCGCCCACATGACATCTTCGAGGTTCATGACATCGATGTCGTCGTCGACGACGATCACGTAGCGTGTCGGGTGCGAAGGTTGGAGAAGCTGTGAAGCGACCACTGCCACCTGTCGCGCGTGGCCGTCGTAGGCCTGCTTGAGACTGATAAGCGTCAAGAGATTCGCCCCGCCCGACTCCGGCCGGTACACGCCGGTGATGCCGCCGATTCTGGCGCGCTCGAGCAATTCCCAAAGATTGGCCGATTTGATGATCGAATGCCGATAGGTGCTGTCGTGCGGCGGCCGCCCGGGCCATGCGCCTAAAATAATCGGATCATTGCGATAGTAAACTGCCTTCACTTGGATGACCGGTTCCGGCCTGGCATCGCTGACATAGTAGCCCGGCCATTCGCCGAACTTGCCCTCGCTCTTGAGCTCGTTAGGATAGAGGAAGCCTTCCAGAACGATTTCGCTGAACACCGGCAGTGGCAGACCCGTCAACCGTCCGGCGACGACAGGGATCCGTTCGTGTAACACCGAGCCGACGTAATTATACTCGGACACGCGCGGCGCCAACGAGAAAGAGCCGGCGAAGAGAAACACCGGATGGTGTCCGGCAGAGATCGCAATCGGACAGGGCCCTCCTGCCTTCCAGTAGCTCTCCATAATGATCCGGCCATGGTGACCCGGAGCAATAAAAATGCCCGCGGACTTCTCGTCATGAATCATCACCCGGTAGGTGCCGAGATTAACCCAGTCGCCGTTGCGCTCGCGCATGATCGCCACCGAGCCGGTGCCGATATAGCGCCCGCCATCATCGTGGTGCCACAACGGCGCGGGGAATTTGAGCAGGTTGACCCGATCCCCTTCATCGACGTTTTGAAAGATCGCTCCATCCTTGACCGCCATCGGTGGAAACTCGTCGAGCTCATCGCTCCAGCCGCGCATTTTGTCCTTCATGCTGCGGATCAGGTCCAAGCCTTCAACACCAAGCGGCATCTCCAAGGTCAACGACAAGCGCTTGGCGCTCGACATCGCTCCGGCGAGCAGACGAAATCCCGCGGGATAGTCCTTGATCTTGTCGAACAGCAGCGCCGGCCCGCGCGCCTTGGCGTTGAGCTCGACCACGGTGCCGATCTCTTTGTTCCAGTCGGCGCCGTCGACAGTCTTGACCTCGCCGTGAGATTCGACGGCGTTTAGCCAGGCTCGCAAATCAGTTTTCATTTTTTCCCTCGGTCTTTGAACTAACCTCCGCCTTCACGCAAAAACGAGAATAAAAAAGACCTCGCCAAAAATTCTTCTCCAACCCATCTCTCTCCTCCGTCGCTCGCTCTTCCCTATTCGTCGGATATTTCATCGCAGCTTGTTCGAAGCCGACGATTTTTCCTTACAGACACGAGACCTGCTGATCGATGTCAATTTCGCTATATCCCAGCCTCATATCAATTGCACCTTCACCCATGCAAATGATTTCATGATGGCGGCTTGACAATCCAAACCGCTAAACACTATTAAGGAATTGAAAATTTCCATTGCGAGAACGGAGGAATCAGGATGGACGAAATTGTATATACGCCGCAGAAAGCCGCCTATCTGCGGTGGATGGAGCAGGAAGGTATTCCAATTTTTGACGGACTTGCGGTCGAGGATGTCACCGAGCTGCCGCGCAAGCCGTGGGCGCGCATGGGGGGAACCGGTTCTTACATCCAGTTGAAGGGTAGTGGCGGCGTCACGGGCATGTACGTCGTCGAGATTCCGCCTGGCGGCGCGCTCGAGCCTGAAAGACACATGTACGATGAGCTGCTGTATGTTCTTAAGGGCCGCGGCAGCACCGAGGTCTGGTATGACGGGATGCGCAAGCAGGCCTTTGAATGGTCGGAAGGCAGTCTCTTTGCTCCGCCGCTGAATACCTGGCACCGCCTCTACAACGGCGCGCGCGAGTCAGCCTTTTTGTTGGCGGTCACGACCGCACCGATTATTATGGATTTCTTTCGCGATCCGGAATTCGTTTTCAACAATAGTCATGCGTTTAAATCCCGCTACAACGGCGAAGACTCCTATTTCGCGATGAGCGACCGGCGCTACAAGGCGACGCGGACAAGCATGTGGGACACGAACTTTATCGCTGACGCGCGAGTCGCCACGGTCGAGAATGCGCCTTACAAAGTCGCCGAGGGAGGAATCACCTGCTTTGAGATGGCGGATAACAGTTTAATCGGTCACATTTCTGAGTGGCCGTCCGGCATTTACCACAAATCCCACTATCATGCGGCAGGAGCAATCCTCCTGGTCGTCCGTTCGTACGGGTATATCTACATGTGGCCCAAAGAATTAGGCGTACGTCCCTTTCAAAACGGTAAAGGCGACCAGGTGGTGAAATACAATTGGAAACCGGGCAGTATCTATAGTCCGCCCGACGGCTGGTTCCACACGCACCTCAACAGTGGACCAGAGCCGGCAAGACACATTGCGCTCCGTCTTGGGAGCCGCAAAAATCCCACCACGATTCATGACGCAAGCACCCGCAACAACCGCGAAGGTCCGACGACCAGCTTACGCGAAGGCGGCACACTCATCGAATATGAGGATGAGGATCCGGAAATTCGTCGGGTGTTCCTGGAAGAGTGCAAAAAGAATCGCGTCGAGTCGAGAATGCCGCCGATTACTTACCGCAACGATCCGCTGGTTGTCACCTAGCCAAACGGAATCAGTCACCACGGAGACACAGGTCGTGAGAAAAAATCCCCCATATCCACTTGATTAGTTATATATTCGATGGCTGAGCAAGGCTAGAGCATAGTACAGGTCAGAAAGCAGCCAATTAGACGCGGCGCATAAGTAATATTTGGGGGTAACAAGGTGGGAGAACAAGGAGAGGGTAGCGAACGGAATTTGCCGGGGTTGGGAGCGGTTTTTCAAAGCGATCTTGCCAGAGAAGAAACTGAGGCGAAGCAAGAGGACGAGAGAAGAGGGGCAAAGCCGCGCTATGAGGTGATTGACCGAGAGCAGTTGTTTTGGCGAGTGGTGGATGTGGAGCGGTTAATCGGAGAAGAACATCCCGCGCGAGCGATCTGGGAGTTTGTGGGGAAGCTAGATTTGAGCGGGTACAGTGGCGAGATCCGAGCGGTGGAGGGTGAAGCGGGACGGCCGGCGTGGGAGCCGCGGTTATTGATCAGCTTATGGGTGTATGGGTACAGCGAAGGAGTGGGGTCGGGGCGAGCGATCGAGCAGATGTGCGAGTGGGAGGCTGGGTATCAGTGGCTGACGGGAGGGAGGGTGGTTAATGCGCACACGCTGACGGACTTCCGAGTCAAACACGAAAAGGCACTCCAGGGGCTGTTCGTGCAGATATTGGGGTTGTTGAGCGCCGATGGACTGATCACGCTAGAGCGAGTGATGCAGGACGGGACCAAGATTCGAGCGCGAGCGGCGTCAGACAGTTTTCGTCGAAAAGAGCGAGTGGAGCAGGCGCTCAAGCAAGCGGCGGAACAAGTGGCGGCGGTGGAAGAGATGGGCGAAGAGGAAACGAGCCGGCGGGCCGCCAAGGCACGCCAGCGAGCGCAGCGCGAGCGAAAGGAGCGGTTGGAGAAGGCAGTTGAGGAATTTGAGAAGCTGGCCGAAGAAGGCCGGGGCAAAGACCCACAGAACCGACGGGTGAGCAGCACTGATCGCGAGGCCCGGGTGATGAAGCAGCCCGACGGCGGTTATGCGCCGAGCTACAACGTGCAGATCGACACGGATGCGAAAAGCGGCGTGGTGGTGGCGGTGGGAGTCGTGCAAGCGGGCAATGACTTTGAACAGTTAGAGTCTGGCATCGAGCGAGTGGAACAGAATCTCGGCAAGACTCCCCAAGAGGTGGTCACCGACGGTGGATTTGTCAGTCGGGACAATATTGTGGCGATGAACCAGCGGGAAATCGAGTTCATCGCGCCCTGTGTGGATGAGGCGGGCAAGGGACAGAGTTCTTATGAAGGACGCGGCGTAAGCCCTGAGTATCACAGCTCGCAGTTTGTCTATGATGCCCAGAATGACAGTTATCGGTGTCCGCAGGGAAAGATTCTGTCTTATGAGGGGAAAGAAGAACGGCACCTGCGGGTGAGCTACCGGTATCGCGCACAGAGATCGGATTGCCAGGGATGTCCGGTTAAGAGCCAATGTTGTCTTGGCAATCGAGTGACGGGCCGATCGGTGCATCGCGGTGAGGAGTTGGCCGAGGTAACGGAGTTCCGTCAGAGGATGGCGAGCGAACAAGCGCGCGAGATCTATCGGCAAAGAGCGCAAGTGGCAGAGACGCCCAATTTGTGGATCAAGGAGAAGTTTGGACTGCGCCAGTTCAGTGTGCGCGGATTAAGCAAGGCGGGGATGGAAGCGTTGTGGGCGTGTCTGACCTACAACATCCGTGTGTGGATTCGTCTACGCTGGCGGCGACTAGGAAAGGTGGCGGCAACGGCGGCGTAGTAAAAGGGAGGAAGAAGGTCTTGTAGACGGAAAAATCGCGAGTTTGGGCGGCTGATGAGCCCAACCGCATGTCCGAATCGCTACAACCGCTGAGCACGGGTGGTTTTCTACAACTGAGAGACCGCTGACATGCGAGAACGACTCATATCTCCAAACTTCGATTTTTTCTCACGTCCACAGAGTTCGCAGAGTTATTATTTTTACTCTCTCCCCTCCGTGTCCTCAGCGCCTCCGCGGTGAGATATCCAAATTCCTTCTCACCACGGAGCACAGAGTTCGCAAAGGACTCTATCGGTCT
>Ga0137370_10000275_pt1 | contig 19409 bp, 24 predicted proteins | sample SagtaG_11_FD_104920 | JGI IMG/M metagenome (GOLD analysis project Ga0137370, IMG submission 104920) | Vadose zone soil microbial communities from Sagehorn Ranch, Mendocino, California, USA - Sage1_R_20_16 metaG | ecosystem: Environmental > Terrestrial > Soil > Vadose zone | place: USA... | reverse complement strand
GCGGAAAAACCAGATCCAGCAGGACCTCAATCGATTGAACCGTTAGCAACCGTTCAATTAGCTCCGACGCGCAACAAGCAATTTTCTCTATCCTGTGGTTCGATTCCCTGCACTCAGGCCAATTTCTCCTTGAGCCTTGAGAGGATAACGGCTCTCACATTGCGACCGCCCATGTGCCGGCCAATCGGGCTATGTCGCCGCGCTGATCGAAGCCAAGGGAATTGCCGAGAGAAAGCCCCAATCGATAACTTCATCTGCCCCGGCGTCATCGATAGGTAAATAACTATCGGTTCTTTTTCTTGCCAATCGATTAGTGATATGGCTTGGTGGCGCAGGGAGGCAGGATTATGGCCGCAACAAAACAAGAATATCTCGTCGGCTGGATCAGCCCCACCAACCGGCCCGATGGTAGAGAGACCAAGCTCGACGACAAAATGCCTTCCAATATTCGTGTCGCAAATGTAACGACGAACTTCACTCGCGGCACGGAGGAGGAATTTCGCGCGTCGATGCCTGCGTACGAGGCAAAAGTCCGTGAACTTGCCGCCATGAACGCCGACCTTATTCTTCCGAGCGGGGCGCCGCCCTTCATGTTGTTGGGTTTTGAGGGCGAGCGGCAGATCATCCAAAGTTGGGAGAAACAATTCGGCATTCCGATGTTTACCTCGGGACAAAATCACGTGCGCGGCTCAGAACATTAGGCGTTAGGCAGTTCGTCGGAGCCAGCTATTTCCCCGAGAAGATGAACTCTATCTTTCGGCACTATTTCACCGAAGCCGGTTTTAGCGTGTTGGCAATGGGAGGAATTGACGTACCGTTTACGGAAGTTCCAAAGTTGCCGCCGGATCAAATCTTCGATCACATTAAAAGAACTCTGGCCCGGCACCCCGACGCGCAGGGAATTTACATGCTGGGTTCAGCGTGGCGGACTCTGAATATCATCGATCGGCTGGAGCAAACTTTCAGGCTACCGGTCGTTCACCCAGGGCCCGCAAGGTGGTGGGAAACGCTCATACGACTTGGAATAGGCCAGCCGGTATCAGGTTATGGAAAACTTTTGGCAGAGATGCCTGAGGCTGTGACAATAGCGTGATTGGCGGATTAACTAACCGATTTTCCGCGCGCATCGGTCTCCTGTCGAGCCTTCTGCCTTATGAGCTGCAAGAATTCCGTGGCGCCAACGAGGAGGAGACTGAAAGAATTATTATTTGTGGACCGTCTCGGCCAAGAAATTTTCCGGAGAGCTCAAGACATTTCCGTGAGAGTCATCGAGTAAGCCGCCAATTGTCGCACGGCGGCGCTGTCTCTTTGAAAAAACAAGATGCCGTCCTTGAGAGGCTCGATAGGGCCGAAACGAATTTTGAACGGCTCGATCTCGATTCCGTCGCGCTCGTTTTGGAAGGAAGCCTGGCTTACTCGCGAATCTGAACGATGACTTCGGTCTCGACAGCCGCTTCTCTGCTGAGAGAGGCAACACCCACCGCCGCGCGGGCATGTTGGCCCCTCCCGCCCCATAACCGAACCAGCAAGTCCGACTCGCCATTGACGACTTTAGGCATGTCGTGAAATCCCGGAGCTACGTTCACGTAGCCAAGCACCTTGACGATCCGCTCCACCTTGTCCAGATCGCCGATGGCTGCCTTGATGATGGCGAGATGGTTGAGAGCGCAGTTGCGCGCGGCCTCATAGGCCTGGTCGAGCGTGACCTTATCTCCTACTTTGCCTGAGTATCGGAGTTCTCCATTGATGCGGCCGATATTGCCGCCCACAAACAATAGATTACCGACTCGCACGCAGCCGATGTAATTTGCCGCCGGCAACGGCGGATTAGGCAGCTCAAACCCCATCTCCTTCAGCTTATTCTCTATTTCCACGCGCGCCTCCTTCAACTGAAAAGCTTCTGATGATGGAACAAAGTCTATTTGATCGACCCTCCCGGTGGCAAGAGCAAAGTAAAGCGGCCCATGGCCGAGCGGAGAATGCTTTCAAACTTTCCCTTGGACTCACGTTCGTCGTCAACTCATTGTTGGTTAGATTCGTAGTTGGGTTCTGATCCGCCTGACGATTTCGCCGGGCGGCAATGAGGCATCGACTCGCAACGCCTGCTCCGACTCTTCAAGAGTATCGAACTGGCTCTGAATCAGATCAGGATTCATGAAATGGCCGGTTCGATTCCTCAATCGCTCTCGAACTGTGTCAATATTTGCCTTGAGGTAAACAAAAACCACTTCGCCCGCAATCCGAAGCATCTGCCGGTAGGAATGTTTCAGCGCGGAACAAGCAATAACGGCATTCTCGCTTCGCTCGACCATTTTGCGGATGGATTCCCGAATAGCTTCCAGCCAAGGTCTCCGGTCGTCGTCGTTTAACGGCATCCCACGTCGCATTTTTTCGATGTTTGCCGGAGAATGAAAATCATCTCCGTCGAAAAACTTCCAGCCGAGCTGTTGAGCGAGGAGTTTGCCAACAGTGCTTTTACCGGAACCCGTGACGCCCATGAGCACTATAATCATGTGACTTGCGGTTTAAATGGTAGCATCTGTAAGCAGTTCGACAAGACTACAGGACGATTCCTGGTAAAATTCTACGGCTCAGAGAAAATCGTCGCGGCTGTCCTAGCACTTGACTTTCGTTTTCGCCACGGCTTTAACAGACATCAGACGAAGAACCTTTACGCGGTCATGCGAGATCACCCTGACTACCGCCGCTGAGATCTCAAATTAAATGGCTGCTCAATTCCATATCGGCCGGCAACAATGATTACGACCGTTATCTTTGATCTGGACGGCCTCCTTGCCGATACCGAACCCTTGCACTGCCGAGCATATCAAGACGCGCTGCAGTCTGAAGGCGCCTCATTGACGAAGGCTGACTATATTGAACATTGGGTTCGTAGCGGCAAAGGGATTGCAGACTGGGTGGCACTTCACAGCTTAAACGTCGATCCACTGGCGCTCCGCGTTAAGAAATCCGCGCGTTATCTCGAACTGCTGGCTTCGTCCTTGCGCCCAATGGATGGAGCATTGGAACTTTTAAAAGTTTTATACGGCAACAAGACGCTCGCGCTGGCTTCCTCCTCCTATCAGGACGCCGTGGACGGCGTGTTGGAGGGGCTAAACATCGCTCACTATTTTGAGGCGATCGTAACCGGCTTGGATGTGCCGCGGGTGAAACCCGCTCCCGATATCTTTCTAACTGCAGCCCGTCGCGTCGGAGCGGTCCCGTCGGAATGTGTCGTTATTGAAGACGCCGAAAAAGGTGTGCTTGCGGCATATCAAGCCGGAATGTCTTGCATCGCCGTGCCGAACGCACATACACGACACCATGACTTTTCAAAAGCATCTCGGGTCTGCTCATCACTCAACGAAATCACGCTTCAATCGATTGAAACCATGGTGCTATTCAATTTGACGTAAAGACGAGAAAATATTTCCAAGGTGGCCCGCTGAATCAAGGTTTATTGGAGAATCCATGCGGGAGGAATTTATGAATCTATTCAGAAGGGTTAAATTCGCAGCCATAGTGGTGACTTTGCCGATTGTGATCGGTTGTCAAGCCATGACAGCAAAGACTCGCGTGGAGAATCCCCAGGAGGCGGCTATTACCAAATCGGTACGAGCAAAACTGCAGGCGGAAAAGACTGCCAATTTGACGCGCGTGGACGTGGAAACGAAAGGCGGCATAGTTTACCTGAGTGGCATCGTGGCCTCGTTAGATGCTAGGGAGCGAGCCATAAAGCTCGCGTGGGAGGTAAGTGGAGTCGAGACCGTTGTCAACCATCTAGAAGTCGAAAAATAATCAATTGAAGCTTAAACAACGATTGTTCGCTCAATCACCGCTAACTGTGCCAACCCGATCTACTATGTATCCTCAGCCGCTCAATGCGCTACGAGCCTCGGACGAAGCATTCACGCGGCGGCTCTATTGCGTCGTAAAGTTTCCCCAGCGAAAAGACAGCAGCCTTAGTCTCATCATCACACAACGTCGCGGCGATCGACAGAAACTGCGCTAAAAAATTCGCTTCTGGCATTTTTCTGAAAACTCTCCTCGCCGGTTCTTTTTTGGTGATCTGCTTGCCCAAACCCTGCACGAGAAGCTCTGTCTTTTTTTAATGCAAGGTAGTAAAAGAGCCGCTAGAAGCGATTTGGAATTCGGAGACGCCAGCGACAGGAGGATGCTATGCCAGAAGAGATAAAAGAATTAATCCGAGATTACCGCGACGGCAAAATAAACCGCCGGGAGTTTATGCGGCGAGCCGTAATTTTCACCGGCAGCCTCGCCGCGGCTGACGCATTGATCGCCGGGCTCATGACATCTCGCGCGGTTGCCCAGGTTGACCCGGGTGATCCCTCGATTCTCTGGCACAATATCGAATACACCGGCAAGGCTGGCCCCGTTTTCGGCTATCTTGCTCGCCCCGCGGCGGCGGGCAAATATCCCGGGCTGGTGCTTATTCATGCTAACCAGGGATTGAACGATCACATACGTGACGTGGCGCGCCGGTTGGCCAAGCAAGGATGTGTGACCCTCGCCCCCGACTATCTTTCCCGCCAAGGCGGAACGCTCAAAGTAAATCCGAAAAGCGAAGGGTTAAGTAACATCCGTGAGCTCGCCCCCTGGCAGAACGTGGCCGAGGATACCGATGCGGGCTTTGCTTATCTTCGGACTCTTACCGACGTCCGAGGCGACCGGCAGGGCCTCATCGGCTTTTGCTGGGGCGGCGAGATGACCTTCTCTTCCGCAACGCAGGTGCGCGGGCTCAAAGCGGTCGTGGTCTTTTACGGCCGCAGCCCGAAGCCCATTGACCTCGTCAAAAATATCGAGGCGCCGGTGCTCGCCCATTACGGTGAGAAAGATCCCGGCGTCAACCAGGACATACCCTCCACCGAAGAAGCGACGAAGAAATATCACAAGACGTATATCTATAAGGTTTACCCCGGTGCCCAGCACGGTTTTTATAACGAGACCACAGCCGACCGCTTCCATCCGGAGGCGGCGAAGGACGCATGGAACAAAACGCTTGAGCTGTTCGCGAAGAAACTTAAGGGCTAAAGCTAAAAAACGACATTGAGTTGGCTTACTAAATCTCTGTGAGTTTTGCGCCTACCTTGCTTTGACAGGTTTTACTGTATTTTTGGGGGAGGAAATTTGTCTGTAAACTTTTTGCCTAAACAATCGTCTGATATTGCAGAACCTTTTTCCTGAAGGAGCGATAAATGAATAGGATCCAAACATTTCTCTTCGGTGGTGCGGTGTTAGCTTTGTCAACGTTTACGGTAGCTTTCTCGCGGACGGCAGTCTACGCGGACGCTCAGGCCGGTAACTCAGGAACTTTCACCCAGAGACCCGGAATGCATCGGATGTTCGGTGCTGAGGCTCCGTTGATCAGCATCGCGCTAAAACACCAGACCGAACTGAACCTAACCGGAGACCAGGTAGCGACCCTGGAAAAAATACGAACTCAGTACCAGAGTCAGACGACTCCGATCGTTGAACAGCTACGTTCTGTTGAAGGAGAAATCAGAAGCCTGCTTCAGCAAAGTCCTGCGAACTTAGTCCAGGTAAAGCTCAAGATCGAAGGCGCAGAGAAACTACGCTCAGATCTGCGCTATCTGCGAATTGAGGCACTGGAAAACGGCAAATCTGTCCTAACCACGGCGCAGCAGGATCAATTAAAGAGCCTCTTCGCTTCAATGCGGCAAAACTTCCACAGATCCCACGGGCAAGCTTCCTAAACAGCCATCAAGTTGAGCAGGAAAGGCCCGACGTTGCGGCGTTCGGGCCTTTCCTTTCCCGAGTCCGTCCACACCGTAATCGGTTTTCCAGGGCATTTCAAATCGGGTTCCCGGGCCTTCGCCGAGGACCAGTCGACCAATGCTCACCGCTCTTTAGCCGATCCCGACACAAATCAGCAGATGTGCTCTCAGCGAAACGTAATCATCGATAGATTGGTGAACTGAAACAGCTTGTTGGCTTCCGACGGAAGGACGGTGGACTGGTGCAAGGAATATTCGTGCTCGTATTTGCTGCTCGCATTGACGCCGTCCATCGGGATGACAATGTTATAGCGGTGCATCCGCGCCGCGGTCGTTGCGGTGTAAAGTACCACCGCATTGGTCGATGAACCGGTGATGATCAAAGTCTTGGCTCCCTTCCCCTTTAGAAAGATCTGGAGCTCCCCTCCGACGAATTTATCAAAGGCATCCGGATAGATGACTGGCTCTACCTCTTTTCGCCTCAGTGGAACCCCCAGCTAGCCGAACAACGTTCTTGCATGCTCGCATAAATATTACCCCGGTCGCCCACCGAGCGACGGACATGCGTTTGACTATCATGGGATAATTCGATTATTCTTCAGGTGTGATTGTCATTCCCGATTTGGTAGCTTTCAATCAGTCAAGCATTCTCCCTAGCTATAGCGGCGTGGTCGTTACGCGCTCCCTGTGGTTCATCGCCCGTGCCTAACGAGTCCACTCCGAAAGTGTTGACAGAGTTTCTCCGGCCTCCGCCTCGCTCAGGCCTTATTCGCGAGGCTCTTGGAGTCTTTGAGCTGCCCCGCCTCTTGTTTTGCATCCCCACGCTCGCCCGCCAACCGCGAGGGTGCGGCGAGCCGGTTCTCGTTCTTCCGGGTTACGGTGCCGGCAATATCTCAACGGCGCTCCTCCAAAGTTACTTGCGATTTCTCGGCTATCGGGTTCGTGGCTTGGGACGCCGATCAAGTAGAGGCGAAGTGCCGGCACTGCTAACACGTGTAATGAGACGGCTGATCTCTTTGACTCGCGACAATCAGCAGAAAGTCCGAATTGTCGGCTGGAGTCTGGGAGGATATCTTGCGCGGGAAGCCGCCCGTGAGCGCCCGGATCTGGTCCATCAGGTCATTACCCTTGGTACTCCGGTTATCGGTGGTCCCAAATATACCGTGGTAGCGCACCGGTTTCGCCGCCGGGGCATCGACATGAATGTCATCGAGGCCCAGATCGAATCCCGAAATCAAATCTCGCTGACGACGCCGATAACGGCGATATACTCGCGTCTGGACGCCGTGGTCGCGTGGGAGGCGTGCATCGACCGTCACACCTCGGACGTGGAGCATATCGAGGTAAGGGCCTCACACGTTGGTTTGGGTTTCTCTCCGGACGTTTATAAAATTATCGCCCAACGGCTCGCTGCTGTCGCTGCTCGCCGGTCCGATGAACCCGCCTTTGAGACTATTACCACGACCACGATGGCGCCAGCCCAAGTGCTGAATGCGCCGGTGCTGACCAAAGACAAAGTCTAACTATGGTTTAGTCGCCGATCCCTGAGAAAATTGTCCGATTCGGTACCGTAGTCCGGCGTTTGTGTCGCGGCAAGAATCGGAAGAGAGGAAGAAACAATGGCCGAATCAAAAACCAATTGGCGGGACAACGGCGTTCGAATCGTTCGCAGTGACCAACTTGATTCAAATACTCCGCAGACGCCGGGAATGACTCGCGCCGCGGCGATTAACCTGGCAATGGCCGGCGCCCATAAGCTCTGGGCCGGAACGGTCAAGATCGAGCCCAATGCCAAAACTGCTCCTCATCATCACGGCGAGCTGGAAAGCATTATCTACGTGATCAGCGGTGGAGCCAGAATGCGTTGGGGTGAACAGTTAGAGTTTTTCGCCGATGCCGGCCCCGGCGATTTTATTTACGTGCCGCCTTTTGTGCCGCATCAAGAGACCAACGCCAGGAGTGACGAGCCCGTGATGTGCGTCGTCATCCGCAGCGACCAAGAACCCGTCGTGGTAAATCTGAATATTCCCGCGGCCGAGTCGCCTGAAGAAGTGCGGTGGATCGATCCGTCTCATCCGGGATCGTGAGTTAATAGTTTCCTTACTCCAATTTGCCACAGCGCTCTGATTTGGCTTCTTCAGAAAAGGGGTCTGATCGCGAAGACCGTAACGGTGGATCAAGCGGCCGATGCCTCCATCGGGGAAGAAGTTCTCAAAGAGATGGGCAGGTAGCCTGCTGGTTCGCCTGACCACGGCGGGTTTCCAGCTATAGTTGAAAGTATCGCCGAACTATGCAACACAAGAAACCCAAAGGCTACTATTTATTCGGGGCTTTGCTTGCATTTGTTCTAAGCGCTTATGGTTTCGCTGGCATGTTGGTTGGGAAGCGCGGTTACCTGAGCCCCGGGTCCGGCACGTTTCTTTGCTTCGTGATCGGGATAGTGCTTATATATTTTTACTTTAAAGACAGGTAGGTGTTATGTTCAAACTTAAAACTAAGAAGCTTCTCTTCATAATCACGACCTCGGTTCTGCTCGCCACCACTATTCTATCCCAGGCTCAACAAAGCGACCGGGTACGTCTCGACCAAATCGAACAATCACTGAAGGGCGACGTGCCGCGCATCCTCTGCCTGGACAAAGACTTCGCCACCGGCGCTCAGCCGACGGACCAGGCCTATGCTAAGGCTGCTGCCAACGGCTTTCACTCCGTGCTGAGCTTGCGAGCCCGCAATGAAGGCGTCGATCTTTTTCGAGAGCGCTCTTTAGTCGAACAAAGCAAGATGAAGTATTTCAATATTCCCGTCGTGTCGAGCGCCCCTCGTCCGGAACAGGCCGAAGAATTCATTCGGCTAGTCAAAGACCCTGCCAATCATCCGATGCTGATTAACTGCGCCAGCGCCAATCGTGTCGGCGCGTTCATGATGATCTATCGTGTGCTTGAACAGGGCTGGAGCGAAAATAAAGCCCTTGAGGAAGCAGCCAAGATCGGGCTAAGCAACGAAGGATTAAAGAAGTTCGCACAAGACTACATTGCGCAGCATAAGGGAAATCGCGGTTAAAGAGTTCGACCGCGGGCGGATACGAAGCAAGCGATCTGACAAAATAGAAAACTGCCACGCAATCCGGTGACGGATGATGTGAGGACGACAAGCAAAGTTTCCGCACGCTCGGCGGTTCTTTTACTAATCGCTCTGGGACTCTGTTCGAGTCTCTTTGCCGAAACCGCTTCGCTTGAGAAGGCGAAGGAAGAAGCGAAACTCACATTTTACGCGGCGATGAACGCCGCGGATGCTGTCAGAGTACAAACAAGCTTCGAGAAAAAATTTCCTCAGATCAAAGTAGACCTTGTCAGGGCCGGGGCGCCCGCGACGTTGCAGAGGATTCTCACCGAGTACCGCGGCGGAAAGGTTTTCGCCGACGTCGTTTTGGGCTTTGGTTATATTCATTACGAGCTAACAAGGCAGAAGCTGCTGGCTAAATTCGACTCGTCCGAGAGGAAAGCCTATGGCCCACAGTTCAAGGATAACGAGGGGTATTGGACCAATGTTATTCCGATCGTGCACACCATCGCCTATAACACGAGACTGGTCGCGGTCGCGGAACTGCCGGTCCGATACACGGATCTTCTCTTACCCAAGTGGAAAGACAAGGCGGGCATGAACGGCAATAACATCATGTTCCTCGCGGTAATCATGAACTTTTACGGCAAGGACAAGGGAATGGATTTTTTGCAGAAGCTCGCGGCGCAAAACCCTCAAGTGCGCGGCGGCGGCACGCAGTTAACGATGCTGCTCGCGGCAGGTGAATTTCCGATGGCATTTTCCATTAACGAGAACAACATTGAGAATTTCAAGCAAAGGGGCGGACCCATCGACTGGGTGCGACTCGCCGATCCGCTTTACGGTGAAACCGTGCCGGTCGGAATCATGGCGGGGGCTCCGCATCCCAACGCCGCGCGGTTATTTGTCGACTATGCGCTTTCCAAAGAAGGCCAGGAGCTCTTTAGAGACCTCGGAAAAATCCCGGCGCGCGGCGACGTCACGCCGAGAATAAACATCGACCGGGACAAGATCCGGATGATTCCTCCCGAAGAAGAGGCGAAGACGGTTTATTACGGAAAACTCTTCGACGAACTTTTTGTGAAGCACGTAAAATAATAGCACGTACCCTTAGCTCTGCTGCTACCAATCCACATCACGAGCTTTGAGTGTCGGCAATCCCGATTCATCGGTGAGATCTAGTCGTCGCGTTTTAAGTCCGCCGGCCGGCATGCCTCGAGGCATTTTCTAATCAGCGTCTCCGGCTCCTTGTCGAAAACGACCATTCCTCGAGTGGGCTTTTTGCAGAAATCGATAATCTCCCGGATGTGGTTGGCAATGCCGCCGGTTCCTTCCACAACGCCGATGATCTTTCCTTCATCGTAGGCAATGGTGAATTCATTGAGCGTGCCCGTCGCGCCGCCGAAAAGCACGACTATGTCAGCCGAGCGCACATTGATGACATTGCGACCCTTCAGGCCGAAGCCGGTATAAATGATTACATCCGCGCCATCATCGGGCAAACCATACCGTGTGAGGTGTTCTTGGCGATTCTCCGCGGGAGAAATCCCCAGCGCAAGCCCGCCGTGGTCACGAAAAGCTCGTGATACCAAGTCAGGCAGACCAGTCGTCGCTCCCGTTATCAAGACGCATTCATGCTTGGCGAGCGCCGCTCCGAGATCTTCCGCAAGCCTTTTAAGGCGCGCCTTTGCTGATTCCGTGAGCGCATCATTTTCCGAAGCGCCCATTACGCCGACTACCGGTTTGCGCATCAATTTTTACTCTCCTGCCCGAATCAGATGACTTTATCACAGCGCAGCTGAGTGATCGTGTTGGCGTCGTAACCGAGCTCCTTTAAAATCGTTTCGCTGTCTTCTCCTAGACCGGGAATTCGCTCGTAACGCGCTTCGCTGTCGGACATCTTGAGAGCATTAGCGATGACCGGGACTTTTCCAACGGGCGAGTCGGCTTCGCGAATCAATCGGCGTGCAGCGACTTGCGGGTGGGCAAGGACTTGGGCGATACCACGCACTTCACCGTAGGGCAGCTCAGCTTTCTTGAGTTGCGCTAACCAATGATTGTGATCTCTCCCAAGAAAAATATTTTCTATCAATTCTTCCAAGAGCGCGCGGTTTTTGCGCCGGCCTTCGACGGTGGCGAAACGCGGATCATCGAGTAACTCGGGCTTCTCGATCACCTTGCGGCAAAAAATTTCCCAGTCCGAAGCGCTGGCAACGGCCAGGTTTACATATTCGCCATCGCCGGCAAGGTACGGACCGTAGGGCGTAACATAGTGATGGCGCATCCCTACGCGCGCGGGTTCCTCGCCCGCATGCCAGTAGTGATGGGGAAAGTAACCGAGCCACGAGACGATGGAATCAAGCATGGAAACATCGATGAATTGGCCGCGGCCGGTCTTTTCACGTTGATAGAGCGCCAGAAGAATGCCGATGGCCGAGTACATGCCGGCAGCGATATCGACGATGGCGAGACCCGCGCGAGCGGGCTTGTCGGGATAACCTGTAGTGGCGATAATTCCCCCTTCGCCTTGAATGAGGAGATCGTACGCTTTGACATCGCGGTAAGGTCCATCTTGACCGTAGCCGGACAAGGAGCAGTAAATCAGCCGCGGGTTTGGCTCGCTGAGCTTCTCGTATCCCAAGCCGAGACGCCCGGCCACGCCGGGAGCATAGTTTTCAAAAAAGACATCTGATCTTTTCGCCAATTCTTGAAGTATCGCTTTACCTTTTTCTTGCTTGACATCGAGAGTGAGGCTGCGCTTGTTCCGGTTGAGCCAAACGTATCCCGAAGAGAGGCCGCGCACGACGGAATCCCAGCCGCGGATCACGTCGCCGACTCCTGGCCGCTCGACCTTGATCACCTCCGCACCCATGTCCGCGAGCAGGCATGTTGCGAATGGACCGGAGAGGACTTGCTCGAAGGCAAGTATTTTGACTCCGTCTAAGGCACGCGTTGATTGAGTCTGTTGATTTGCCGCCACTCTAACCTCAAGTAACAGTTTAAACCGTTCAATAAGTTCAAGCCGTTCAAACGTTGGCTACGATTTCTTCTCCTCTTTGATCTCCGGAAAGAGATCTTGTTTCGGCGCGTAGGCTTTTTTCCAAACCATCACGCTACGTGAATAATCGATCACGACCTTGCCCTCTTGCTGAATGCCGCGCGTGCGAACTTTGATGATGCCGCACTGCGGCTTGGATTTGGATTCGCGCCTCTCCAGAACTTCGGATTCCGAATAGAGCGTGTCGCCGGCAAAAAGCGGATTGGGCAGCTTGATCTCATCCCAGCCCAGGGCGAAACCATTCTCACTGACATCAGCGACGCCCATCCCTGCGACGATGGCCAACGTCAGGGCGCTGTTGATCAGACATTTGCCGAATTCCGTACGCTTGCCGTACTCATTGTTGAAGTGAATTTGATTGGTGTTGTTGGTCAGCAAGGTAAACCAGATATTATCCGCCTCCGTGACGGTTCGTCCCAAACGACAACGATAAATATCGCCGACTTCAAAGTCTTCGAAAAAGCGGCCTTCCCAACCCGGCTTCACGGCCATAAGTCTCTCCCTTTCTGCAATGCAGGCTTTGCGCTATATACTAGTGGCTAAATATAGGAGGAAGTAATGGATTTCAACCTAACGCAGGAGCAGCTTCAGATCCGCGAGGAGATCCGCAAAGTCTGCAAAGAATTTCCCGACGCCTACTGGCGCGAGATCGACGGCGAGAAGAAATATCCTGAAGCGTTCGTGCGAAAACTATCGGAGCTGGGCTGGCTTGCGGCTTTAATCCCGGAGGAATACGGCGGCACCGGCCTTGGCATTATTGAGGCGAGCATCATCCTGGAAGAAATCAACCACTCGGGCGGGGTTGCCACCGCGTGTCACGCCCAGATGTACACGATGGGAACGCTGTTGCGTCATGGCAGTGAAGAACAAAAGCGACGCTATCTGCCGAAGATCGCCAGCGGGGAGCTGCGGCTCCAAGCCTTCGGCGTTACCGAACCCAATGCAGGATCGGAATCAACGCGAATTCAAACTACGGCGACGCGCAAAGGCGATCGTTATGTAATTACCGGTCAGAAAATTTTTATCTCGCGCGTTCTCCAGTCCGATCTCATGCTCCTGCTCGCGCGGACGACACCTTACGATGAGCTGAGAGACAAAACCAGCGGCTTGTCCGTCTTCATTGTCGATTTGCGAGAAGCTAAAGGAAAGCTTGAGATCAAGCCGCTAGATCTCATGATTAATCATCACACCAACTCGCTCTTCTTCGACGGAGTTGAAGTTCCGGCGGCGAATTTAATCGGCGAAGAAGGAATGGGCTTTCGTTACATTATCGACGGCTGGAACGCCGAACGAATTCTGGTTGCGGCCGAAGCCATTGGTGACGGCAGATGGTTTGTCGAACGGGCCGCCAAGTATGCCTCGGAGCGCGTCGTCTTCGGCCGCCCCATCGGCGCCAATCAAGGGATTCAGTTTCCCATCGCCAAAGCCTACGCCAATATTGAAGCCGCGGACCTCGTTCGCTATCAAGCCGCGACTAAGTTTGACCGCAAGGAAAAATGCGGCGCGGAAGCGAACATGGCAAAATTGCTTGCCTCGGAGGCGGCCTGGGAAGCGGCCAACGCCTGTCTAACGACCCACGGCGGCTACGGTTTCGCCGCGGAATACGACGTGGAGCGAAAATTCCGCGAGACGCGGCTTCTGACTGTCGCGCCCATCAGCAACAATCTGGTCCTGGCGTACTTGGGGCAACACGTGTTAGGGATGCCGAAATCGTACTAAGCAGTTTTCTCAATCAAGACGGATTTACTACTGCGGTTGCAGGGCTGCGCAGCCGCCGCGCCGCCAAGATCCCAAGCAGAAACAGCGCCGTTGTTCCGAGCGGTCCGATAATAAAAACGCTGCCGATGCTGGTGGCCTGAGCGATGACTCCTCCGATCGTCGGGCCGAGGAAGCTTCCGAGGTCTCCCGCCGCATTGTAGATTCCCGAGCCCAGCCCGCGCGGCACTTTGTTCTCGTCCACGTCCTGCACCAGGCCCACGGCATTCGCCACAATCACGATTGCGCGCATGACGCCGGACATCACGTAGATCGTTAGAACCGTGCCGAAGCCGGTGAAAAGCGGAATGAGCGTCAAGATGGCGGATTGGAGCGGAATTCCCGCGTAAGAGAGGCGGCGATGACCAAACTTGCTGACTACGTGGCCGCTGATCGGGCGGGTAACCGCATTGCAGCCCGCAAAAGCGGCGCGAATGACGCCGATCTGCGTGAGGCTCATTCCGATCCCCAGACCATAGAGAGAAATGAAGACGCCGCCCATCTGGTGCAGTAAGTTGAGAAATACCGCCGTAATTACGACTATGGCCAACTCCGGTTCCAGCAGCGCCTTCCAGGAGTCTCTCGAGGTCAATCGCGTCGCTGTCTTTGGTTTGATCTCGCCTTCAACCGGCGCGCCTGGGCCGCGAAACAGCCAAAGCAAAACACAGGGGATTAACGATAGAAACGCCGCCAGCTGAAACGTAACGCCATAGCCGTAGTGATCGGCAATCAAACCGCCGAAGACATTTCCCGTCGAGTAACCCAGCGCCAAAGTACCGACGTAATAGCCCATGGCATGGTTGCGATTTTCTTCCGGCGGAAGAGAATCGACGTAAAACGCCATGTAAAGAGTCGTGACGGCGCCGTAAGCAAAACCGTTAATGGAGTGAACGATGGCAAATGTCAGGCCGTCGGTGGCGAAGCTGTAGAAAAAATTGCTTATTCCCATGACCAAAACCGCTATGGAAATAAGCAGCCGCGCGCCGCGTGGATTGTAGGCCATGCCGACCGGCAGCCGCGATACCAGAGCCAGAATCGGATTCAGAGAAATCAGCGTCCCTAGGGCCGCAACGGAAATGTGAAGATCTTGGAGAAACGGTGGAATGATCGTCGACGCGGAATTGTTTTGGATCGTAATCGCGACCACGGGCAACAAAAGCTTCAAGGTCTTCAGTTTCATGGTTAAGCAAATCTACCTTCGTCAGGTGAATAAAATATATCCCTTTCTTATTCTCCAAAAATCGCGCCGGCGCAACCGAAGGGAGAACAATTCTACGGATAGACATTTGCCATGCCTTCAGGTAATGAAACGGCTCAAGGAGAGAATCTGATGGATCTCAAACGTTCATGGATGTTTGTGCCGGGGCACCGGCAGCGGATGATCGATAAGGCGTTGGTGCTGAACGCCGACGCGATTATGCTCGACATCGAAGACGGAGTTGCGCCCAACGAAAAGGATACCGCGCGCCACCTCATCGGCGAGGCTCTTGGCCAAGCGAAAGCACCGAATTCACCGGCACGCTTCGTGCGCATCAATGCCATCGGTCACGCGCGCATGGATGCCGATTTGGATGCGGTCGTGCGACCCGGGTTGGAAGGTCTCGTCTTGCCGAAAGTCGAAACCGTTGACGAGGTGCGAAAGGTCGATGCGATATTGACCGAGCGGGAGCCCAAACTTAAGATGCCGGCCGGCGGCGTAAAACTTTTAGTCGCCATCGAAAGCCCACGAGGTTTGCTCAACGCGGCCCCCATCGCCGTTTGTTCGGCGCGCGTCTGCGGCTTGATGTTCGGCGCCGAAGATTTCGGCCGAGAATTGGGCTTGCCGACTTCGCGCGAAGGCGAAGCACGCGACATGATCTACGCTCGCTCAGCGATGGTCATCGCCGCGGCTTCCGCCCACGTTCAAGCCGTCGATGGAGTCTGGGTCGATCTGAAAGATGGGGAAGGACTCATCGGATTCGCGCGGCAATCGCGCCAACTCGGCTTTTCGGCAATGTCGCTCATTCATCCGTCGCAGATTGATCCGATCAACACGCTTTTCAGCCCGACGCCGGAGGAGATCGATTATGCTCAGCGAGTCGTCAATGCCTTCGAAGAAGCCAACGCCCGCGGCGACGGATCGATCGCTTTTGGCGGGCAGTTAATCGACAGGCCGATCGTTGAGCGCGCGCGGCGCACGTTGGAGATGGCGAAGCTGTTGGATATCGGGGCATACGCAAAGGGGGCTGGGGGTTGAAGCGATTGGTTACGGGGTTTGTCGGTTTTGACGGCAATATGACGCTCTAGGCTCATACTTGCTCCCTCTCACCAAAGTTTCGTCGTATCCAGAACGTAAACCCGTCCCGAGTATTTCTGCACGGTCTCGACCATGTCCTGGGTTCCGCCGACGCCGTCTCCGCCTTTACGATTCCACAAGCAAACAAACCGGACCTTGTCCGGCCCCCAGGCAAGCGCCGTGTAGAGTTGCCAGAGGTTGTTGCGCGAATAAGGATTGGCGCCGGTCGGTAGAGGACCAAGCTCATCGGCCATCACGTAGACGCGCGTCTTCGCATCCGACTTCATTTTAAAATATCGCTCCGCCCAACCGTCTCCAGCGAAGGCTACTGACTTTTGCAGGAACGTCGGCTCATCGAAGGGAATCCGGACATCGAGCCGGACGCCTCGTTCCAAGCATGCCTCGGCAAAAAGGAGGTCACCGCCGCAGGCTCCGCCGCAGAGTGCCAAGTCCTCCGCTCCCGCTTTCAATTCATCCAGCTTAGCCGCGATCGCACCCGCGGCAATTTTTTCCTTATCTGCCGGAAACCGCGGCTCTTTGCGGTCGGGCACGTCGATCATATGGCCGCTGAAAAGAAAAACTTGTCGTGGCGTCCACGCCTTTTCCGGAGGGTTGATCCTGGTCAACGCACGGTCGAAAATCACCAGGCCCGCGGCGACTTCTTGCGTGCGGAAGCCGAGATTTTTGAGCAGCAAAAGTTGTTGACGGGAGGAAGTCAATTGAAACCAATCCTTCTCGGCCACAGCCACGGCACTTTTGTATGCGTCTTCGACGATATCTTTCGTGCTCAGTAACACCTCAAGATCAGCTAATGTGACGCGTGCCCAATAATCCTTCGGATCTTTTTCCAAAGCCCCGCGCACATCCCAGCGGACTCCACCTTCCATTTCCATTCGCACTCCGGGTCGCTCATCTTTGCCGGTGAGATGACTTTGCACATACAAAAGAGTTACCGCGTTAATTCCTGAGTAATAGTGCATCGGATCCTTGCGGTAGCCGGTGGCATAGGCGTTAATGGCCTCTCGCAACGATCCTTCTTCCAGGACAGCGTCACGACACATCTCTTCGCTTGTCTTGCCATCCCGTCTCCACATATCTACCCAGCCATCCTTCTCGATTCGGCCTAATAGCGCCCAGCTCTCGGCATCATCGGGAAATTCTTTGACCAACGCGTCAATCCACTCTTTGGCCTCGTCGTACTTTTTTAATCGTCCGAGAAGCAATCCTTTTTGGCGCTGGCTCTCCAAATCCTTCGGTCTAATCGAGAGCGCGTTTTCATATTGAGTCAGCGCCAGTCTGAATTGCCCCAGAGAAAGCAACGCTTTCCCCGCGGTCCGGTAAGCCTCGACACGAAAAACTCTTGTCGGCGCCTCATCAGCAAGGACTAAAATGTCGCCCGGGCGGTTTCTTCTGCGGGCTACGTCGATGCGCATCGCCCACGCGTCGTACTCGTCCCAAAACTCCTTGGCTTCTTCGACCCGCAAAGACTTCCAGTCAGGCTCTTTAAGATAGGGGAGCAAGTGATAAACCGGACTCACCTTGCGGTCATACCAAGAATTGATCGTCTCGGTCGCGAATTGAGCCAGTTTTTTCCTATCCTCCTCCAGGCGCGTGGGATCTGGAACGGCGCCATTCGGAGGATTCTCCTTGATATGGTAACTGAGCGAGCGGTCGGTGTAGACATCGAATGGCACGTGCTCGCGACGGCAAGTGATTTGAATCACGCCTCTCCTCCTCAGCGCATGGCGCACCCCGAGCTCGTACCAAACATTTGGATTGTCGATGGACAGATCAGCGACGACCAAGTCGGCAAGCAGCAGCTCTTGAAACATATCCGTACGGATATCCCCCGCGCGCATCTCCTCGTCCGCGCGGAAGACTTCGAAGCCGACGCTTTCTAATGCCGGCTTGATGAGATCAGAATAGATCTTATTAAAATCAATCCCTTCCTTGTTACCGAACGGCATGGCTACAAAAACGTGATAAGCCATTTGGGTTTACCTCGGCTCAATTATTCTGCTCTCCTCGCCCACAATTTTTTGCCAACGCATAAAACATCAGTGGAAAATACCACCCCCATCGACCAGGATAGTTTGGCCGGTAACAAAGTCGCTGTCCGGGGACGCGAGATAAACAAGCACTCCAAGGAGGTCTTCAGGCGTTTGCAATCTCTTGATCGAGCGCGCCTTCAGCTGGAATTCGGTAAACTCTTTCGGCGCGGTCTGTCCTTCGTGTTGTACCAAACCGGGAGCAATCGCGTTAACGCAGATACCGAACTCGCCGACTTCGCGCGCGAGCGACCGCGTCATTCCGATGAGCGCAGCTTTCGACGCGACGTAATGCAGAAAGAGCGGCGTGCCTGCAAAGGCAGTCGAGGAGGAGATATTTATGATTTTTCCGCTGCGTTGCTTTTTCATCTGCGGGAAGACCGCTTTCGCGCAGAGAAACGGACCTTTGATGTTGACCGCCGAGACCCGATCCCATTCTTCCGCCGTTATTTCATAAAACGGCTGCCGCTGGATGTTGATGAAGATCGCTGCGTTATTGACGAGGATGTCGATCCGACCGAAAGTCTTCACGGTCTCGGCCGCCATTTGGATCGTATCCTCTTCTTTCGAAACATCGACTTTGAGCGCCATCGCTCGACCGCCTGCCGCCGTGATCTCCTGGACGACCTTATCGCCGTCCAACACGTCCGCGATGATCACCGCCGCGCCCTCAGCCGCGAGCTTCCGGCAATAGACCGCGCCGATGTGACGCGCCCCTCCGGTGACGATGGCAACCTTCCCCGCCAATCTCATAGAACGACCCCACCGGACTGGAGTAATGGAGTGGTGGAGTGATGGGGCCGATTCCAATACTCCATTACTCCAACACTCCAGTTCATTCGTCTCATTTTAGTCTCTTGAGGTGTTCCTTAAAGTCCAGCGGCGTCCACCAGGGCTTCAGGCCCAATGATTCGGCGATGACACGCGCTGCGTTGTAACCGGGCGCGCCCGTGATATTGCCGCCGGGATGACACGACGAGCCGCACAAATACAGACTATCGATCGGCGTCCGGTACTGGCCCCATCCAGGGAATGGCCGGTTCTCTAATGCCTGGTCGCCGGAGTATTCTCCCACCATCCAGTCGCCGCAGTACATGTTCTTATCATGACGCTCGATATCCAGCGGCGTAGTGGAGTCAGTGGACAAAATATTATTCTCGTCCAGATTCGGCGCAAAGCGCTGCCACACCGAGAGCTGCTTTTGGAGCCATTCGCCGCGCACCTTGTCCCAGTTCAGCGCATTGCCCCAGAGATTGTACGTTGCGAGCTGCCACATGAACGCTGTCGCCTTGCCCGGAGGCGCTTGCGTGGGATCATGATGCGACGGAGTCGCTCCGTTCATGAACGGCTTGCGCGGAAGCTGGCCCGTACGGCAGTCCTCGAACAGATTTTTCAGATCCTGGTATTCATCCAGGCCAACGATGTGCATGAACGAGCCCGCCACTTCCGGATACTTC
>Ga0137370_10000271_pt1 | contig 19571 bp, 15 predicted proteins | sample SagtaG_11_FD_104920 | JGI IMG/M metagenome (GOLD analysis project Ga0137370, IMG submission 104920) | Vadose zone soil microbial communities from Sagehorn Ranch, Mendocino, California, USA - Sage1_R_20_16 metaG | ecosystem: Environmental > Terrestrial > Soil > Vadose zone | place: USA... | reverse complement strand
TTCCCGGTCTATTTCCTCGCCGCAGTGGCTTTAGATCCCAATGAAGTAACCAATCGCGAATACCTTCAGTTTGTGCTTGCAACCGGCAATCCTCCGCCGGAGTACTGGGTCCATGGCCGCTATCTCGCCGGGACGGACAACGATCCCGTCGTCCTGGTGAATTTCCACGAAGCGACCGCGTACTGTCGCTGGGTCGGCAGACGATTGCCGACGGTCGATGAGTGGAAGTCGACGTGCGAAGGAGGGAAGTTAAAGAAGCGTGGGGATATTTGGGAGTGGACTTCCACCGACGTTGATCTAGGCGGGCAGATCTATAAAGCTCTCTGCGGCCCGGGCAATTCCTGCGACTGCACCCACCGCTATTTGCCGGAGTGGAAGAACGAAGTGAAAGGTTTTCGGTGTGTCCAAGACTCGACACCGGTAACGTGGTTGCCGCTAGTCGATGCAAAGGCGACGATTTGACCCTGATTTCTGTCCCGCGATGGCGTTATTAAGGAGACCGGAATGAAATATACGGATAAGGTTGCCCACCGACTGGCGCTGCTAGAGGGACTGAGTCTTTCTCCGGACGATCTCGAATCCATCGCCACCGAGATCGAGGATCTTGAGTGGGTGGTGGCTGAACTGGAAGAGTTCAGTCAAGGCACCCCGTGGATCGCGCTGCAAGTCCAGCCTGCAGACAAAAAGATTTGATCATGGCTCCCGCTGATATTCTTGAATTGAATTCGGCCGACCTTTCCAGGCTTATTGCCGCGCGCGAGCTATCATCGTCAGAGGCAGTGAGAGCCGCTCTGACGCGTCTGGAGCTGCTGAACGATAAGCTCAATGCCTTCATCACCGTTCTTCCCGAGCAAGCGCTCGCAGACGCGAAGAAAGCGGATGAAGAAATTGCTCGCGGATACTATCGTAGCCCGCTTCACGGCGTTCCCGTGAGTATCAAAGACATGTTTGAGATGGCCGGGGTGCGCACCACGGGGGGTTCAAAGATTTTGGCAGAGTGGGTCCCTGAGACGGACGCAGCCCTGGTGGAACGCCTCCGAGCAGCTGGAGCGATCATCTTAGGAAAAACGAACCTGGACGAATTTGGCCATGGCGGCACATCGACACTCTCCCATTTCGGCCCGGTCCACAACCCGTGGCACCTCGAGCGTATCGCGGGAGGGTCGAGTGGCGGCTCAGCGGCTGCCGTTGCATCATGCATAGGGCCGCTCTCCTATGGCACCGAGACGGGCTCATCGGTGCGCCGCCCGGCATCGTATTGTGGCATCGTCGGTTTTAAACCTACCTTCGGCATCATTAGCCGGCACGGCTCGTTCCGAGGCGCCTGGAGCCAGGACCATGTCGGGCTCTTCGCGCGTTCAGTGAAAGATATCGCTCTGGGGCTCGACGCCGTCGCCGGATTCGACCTACGGGACCCGGCCAGCGTATGTCAAGAAAGCCCGGCTTACGCGTCTCGGCTCGAAGCGAAGGTGAGAGGGCTGAGAGTGGGTGTGCTCCGACGTTTTCTGGAGGGCGTGGACCCTGCCGTACGCCACGCATTTGATGATGCGCTCAAAGTCCTTGCCGGCTTGGAAAGCGATGTCGTCGATTTAGACGTTCCCGAGATCAGCTACGCGGCGATGACCTCGATGATGACCAGCGCCGCCGAGAGCGCTGGGATTAACCGTCGCTGGTTTCGGGAGCACTATCATGATTTCGTTCCTCACGTGAGTCGGGGCTTGGCGGTGGGCATGACCATCACCGCCTCGGAGTACCTCACTGTCCAGCGCGCGCGACACCATATTCGCCAGGCGCTACGAGCAGCGTTCAAAACGGTAGATATTATCGCCTCGCCGACGACAAGTAGAGTTGCGCCGCTTTTGTCGGAAGGGCTAAAGGGCAATGGCGACGATACCCGCCATGCGAGCTACAATCAGTCAAATCTCCTTCGCTACCCCAGTATGCTCGGCTTGCCAGGCTGCTCGCTTCCATGCGGGATCAACGCTGAAGGCCTGCCGATCGGGCTGCAACTTGTCGGCGGATGGTTCGCTGATCAGACTGTCTTGAATGCTGCGTTCGCCTACCAGAGCTCGACGGACTGGCACACGCGGCGTCCCGCGCTAGCGAAAACATAGTTGTCACCACGAAGGACGCTAAGAGCACGAAGGAAGAAATTTTATCGCGAAGAAAGCATAGATATCTACGGCGCGGCGAAGAATCTGGTGTGGAAGGAAGATGAGGCCCGATGAGAAGATGTTCGGCTGGGATATGAAGATCATATAACGACGCGCTCGCCAACAAGGATTTTCAGTACCTGACCAAGAGCTACCTTCCCGGAAAGCTCAAAGAGAAAAATTGCTTGGATTAGCCGAAGCGGACAAGGGGGACACTCACTGGCCTTGGGATTTTACGCGCGAAGAAAAGGATCTCGGAGTGCAGAAACAAGGATTGTAATCATTGGTGTTGTTATGCCAGACCCTAATCCACTCCTTCCCAAAAGCAATTCCTATCATTTAATCAGCCCAAGGGTCAGCCGGTCGGGTTTGGCGATGTTGTAGATATGATTGGCCGCTATAGCGGTCGGCGCCCCGGGCATATTCTGCACCAGGATATCGGGATTTCCGGGAATATGTTTCCCCAAATATTGCGCTACAAAACGAGCCCAATCGTCCTGCGCCCCTCCGGCTGAGTTCCCCAACCACAAGCCTGACCGCCTTGCCTTTAAAGAATTCGTCCGACGACGCCCCGTGCACAATGCTAGTGAGGGTAAACCCGAACACGAAATTTTACGCCTATTGTCTCGTCCTACGCCTGTCGCCTTGGGTCAGCTACTTTGCAACTCTTCGGGGCGAATCGGCAGTTTTCGAATGCGCTTGCCGGTGGCGGCGAAGATGGCGTTGGCAACAGCCGGGGCGAGCGGCGGCACCGCCGGCTCTCCGATTCCGCCCGCGGCTGCTTTGCTCGGAGCGATGTGGACCTCGACGACCGGCATTTCGTTGATCCTCAGCACGGGATAGTCGTGGAAGTTGCTTTGCTGCACGCGGCCCTTGTCGATGGTGATGGCGCCATAAAGCGCGGCGCTGAGACCGTAGACGATGCCGCCCTCCATCTGCGCTACCACCTGATCAGGGTTTACGTGCACGCCGCAGTCGATGGCGCAAACTACCCGGTGGACACGCACTTTGCCGTCTTTCGCGATTGAGATCTCGGCGACTTCGGCGGCGTAGCTGGCGTAAGAAAATGCCACCGCGATGCCGCGAAAGCGCCCCGGCGGCAGCGCCGTCCCCCAACCGGCTTTCTCGGCGGCGAGTTCTAAAACTCCTCTGTGCCGGAGCGCGTTGGTGAGTAAACCACGCCGGAACTCGAAGGGATCTTTGCTGGCCGCGGCGGCGAGCTCATCGATGAAAGACTCAGTGATGAAAGCATTTTGCGACGCACCGACGGAACGCCAGACACCGACCGGGATGCCGACGTTCTTGTATATGTACTGGACTTCCAGGTTTGGAATCGCATAAGGGATATTCGCCGCGCCTTCCACCATCGAGGGGTCAATGCCGTTTTCCAGTTTCTGCCCCCGTTCCACGCTGATGGAGGGTCCAACAATTCGATGCGCCCAGGCCGTCGGCGTGCCGCGCTCATCAAGCGCGGCGCGCAAAACGTTATAGGTCGCCGGCCGGTAAAAACCATGTTGAATGTCGTCTTCTCTCGACCAGATAACCTTGACGGGAGCGTTCACGGCCTTTGAGGTTTCAACCGCATCGGCGACAAAATCCTGTTGCCCGCGTCGGCCGAAGCCTCCGCCCAGCATCATGGTGTTGACTTTGACGGCTTCCGGTGAAAAGCCGGTGATGCGCGCGCCGGTCGCACGAGTACCCGTCTGGTTCTGCGTTCCAACCCATATCTCACAGTCATTTTTTCTCACGTGCGCCGTACAGTTCATGGGCTCCATGGTGGCGTGGGCAAGAAAAGGCACTTCGTAAACCGCTTCGACTTTCTTTGCGGCCGCCGCCAACGTGCTTTCCGCGTCGGCTTCCTTGCGCGCCACCGGCCCAGGCTGTTTCGCGGTCTCGGCGTAGAGTTGAGTGATCGCCGCGCTGCTTTGTTGCCCGTTCGGTCCGTCATCCCAGGTGATTCTCAGCGCCTCGCGCCCTTTTTTGGCGGCCCAGTAGCTATCCGCCACGACCACGACTCCGGAGCTGATCTGCACGACATGACGCACGCCTTTGACCGCCTTGGCTTTCGTCGCGTCGAAGCTGACCACTTTCCCCCCGAAGACGGGACAGCGCTGCACGGTCGCGATGAGCATTCCCGGGACTTTGACATCGATGCCGTAAGCCGCACGCCCCGAAACCTTGTCCGGGGTGTCCAAGCGCGCTACTTCCTTGCCGATGAAACGAAACTCCTCAGGGGACTTGAGCTTGGGCTCCTTCGGCACCGGAAGCATTGCCGCCTTTTCGGCAAGCTGGCCGTAGGTCAATTTTCTTCCGCTCGATCCATGGATCACCACGCTTTGTTCGGCGCGGCATTCTTCCGCTGGAACGCCCCACTCCTTGGCCGCGGCAGCAATCAGCATTTCGCGGGCGGCCGCGCCCAGGCGGCGCCAGTACATCAACATGCTGCGAATGCTTCGGCTGCCGCCGGTGGATTGCGTGCCGCCACGCTCCGGATCGCCAAACGCGGGATCCGCGGGGGCTTGTTGAAAGCGGACCTTGGACCAATCGGCCTCCAGCTCATCGGCAATGATCATGGGCACCGAAGTCGCGATTCCCTGACCCATCTCCGACTGACCGACGACGATCGTGACGCTGCCGTCCGCACCGATGCGCACTAACGGAGTTAGAGAAAATTGCTCCGCCGACTCGGTTGCCGCAACGGCTAGACGCCTAGACAAGGGCAGATAAAGCCCAAGGACCAACCCGCCGCCGGCGACGCCGGCTTTGAGAAAATCGCGACGGCTCAAATTAATAATCTGGCTCATCTTGCACCTCCTTGCGCCATCATGGCTGCGGCGCGATGGATAGCGCGGCGAATGCGCTGATACGTTCCGCAGCGGCAGATGTTCCCCGCCATGGCCGCGTCGATGTCGACATCGGAGGGGTTAGGTTTCGCTGCCAACAAGGCCGATGCCGACATGATCTGCCCCGATTGGCAGTAGCCGCACTGCGGAACGTCTTCGGCGATCCAGGCCTTCTGTATCGGGTGGCTGGCATCTGCCGATAGCCCTTCAATGGTCGTGATTTTTTTTCCGCTGGCGGATGCTACCGGCGTGATGCAAGAGCGGATCGGCTTTCCATCGAGATACACCGTGCAGGCGCCGCACTGCGCTATGCCACAGCCGAATTTGGTGCCGGTCATGCCGAGGTTTTCTCTCAGCACCCAGAGTAAGGGCGTATCGGAACTGACATCGACTTGCTGCCGCTTGCCGTTGACGATGATCGCGATCATGAGTCCCTCCTTATAATTAATATCGATTGGCTTTAGCCAGGAGCGTGGTTGAACGGCTAATTGTCAAGATCGAAAGGACAGATGCCAGAACGTTGAATGACATCATGAACGCATAACGTATTGCTGTGCGGCGGGCGTGCGCGTTGGTGAAAGATCGCACCGCGCTTACGGCCCGTCCGCACGAGCTACGGGTTACACACTGCTCTCTCAAGTAGTAGCGCCAAAAAGCTCTCGGAGAAACTGCTCAGTTCCTTAAGAGTGAACACCTAGGTCTATCGGAAGAGTCCCAGGCCCCTCCTGAAAGACATCCTCCGATAAAAGAGATTATCTTCGATCCGCGAATTTAAAAGCCTCTTACCGCAATTGGGGGGCAAATGTCCAGCCCTGTCTGCAAGCCGCCTACGAGGTGACCTGCCGCCACCTTATCGGATACTGTCTGCCCCAAAGATGGGGGTACGGGGCCAGTCTGTTTTCTGAGTTAGCCGCTTGAGGCTCTGGAACGCGGGCTCGCACCGGTCGTCGTGGTAATTTTGAGTGCTCAGTGGTCAACCCCCAAAGCAAATTCCTATCATTTAGATACGCATTTGTTCTGGGACCGTGGTAAAAGGGTCGATCGACGCATTCTAGCGAGCGGCGGCGCTAACATTTAGCGGATACTCCAACGTTCCCGATGAGCCGTCTTTCTCGAAAGTCAGAGCCTACCTCCAGCTCGCCCGGAAAACGAAATGGTAACTCCAGGAAGGTTGTTTTCGGTGCGAAGTGCGGATTACGGGGTCGGGGCGATTGATCGGGTCGTTCAATGATTCAATAGTTCAAGTCGGTCTCTGCTCACGCCGCCGCTACCACTGAGACGATACCTTTAGAGTATGATGCTCACCGTCCCGTGGGGCCTCAACGCTTCCAAATCCAGCACGGCCTTGCGGGTGGCGATCTTGAGCGCTCCATCAACCCGCCTTAAGGTGTAGACGTAACTCCCGATGAGCGGATCGACTTGTCCGCTGCGTATGCGGTACACCAGAAACGACGCGTTCACCAGGATTTCTTCCCCGACAATCTCCTTGATCCTCACGTTGGTGATAAAACGACGGGTGCGGGACCAGGGAAATTCGCGATGAGCATGGCGGCTCTTCAATCGCTCGACCCGTCCGCGCAGCCGGGCCATATCGTCATTGATGATTGCCAAGGTCTCCTTCGGATCGGCAGTAGGCAGGTCGGTCGCCGGGACCATGTAGCGCGCGTCCTCCGTGAACAGAGCCAACCAATCATCAAGACGCCATTCGTCCAACAGCGCCGCCTCTCTGACGAGAAAGTTTTCCACCTCCCGTTCCAATAATAGTGCTGCAAGCCTTTGGTCGAGACTGTCATCGCGCTTGGACATCATTTTTTCGTGCCCTCGCTAATCCTCTCTCCGTCGAGCGCATCGTGATGGCGTTCGGCCTTTGCATAACCCAAAATGTTGGCATGCCACTGGCGCCAAAAGGCGCGAACATGGAGCTCATCCAGGGCGGTCGCCTCGCGGTGCATGCCCCGGGAGGCGTCGATCCACTCGGGACCACCGGCGCGAAAACCAATTTGGGCGGATTCCATGGCCTCAATGTCGTCGGGGTGGGCGAAACCTCCGGGTCCGAGAAAGCTCAGAAAATTTTCCAGGCGCCGGTTGAGCAAGCCGGCGGATTCGCCGCGTGGCGCGAGCGTTTGGACCGTGACCTCCATATATTCTTGCCCCACGGGTTCAAAATAGCGCAGGCTCACGCCCGCGATATCATGCAAGGCGAAGTTGGGATAAATCAACATCAATCGATTCGTGTTGCACATGAGGTAGGCGCGCTCCTCGCCGAATTTTTCCACTAAGCCGGCGCGTCGTTTTCTAATTTCCTCTTTCGATTCGTCGCCGAGAATGGGGTGCCAGTGCGCGATGGGCCGGGCCCTTGCCAGCGATGGAAAAATATCGATGCCGTGACCGTTTCGTAACGATAAGGAGCGACCCTGCGCGCCGGGAAAATCGATGGGAGGCAAAGGCGGTGGGTCGCCCGATCCCAGGCTCTCGGTGTACTTAAAAAAGGTGGAGTGCAGCGGCCGCACGTGGTAGCTATCCAAGCTGTTGAGCGAAAACATTTTCCAATTGGCCCTGACGCTGTACTTTTGTGTGCCGGGGACAACGCGCCAGCCTTCCTCCGCCTGATCGAGAATGAGGTCGATGTATTCCTTCGCGTTTCCCAGATAAGAGATGAGATCCTCGACGTCGCGATTAAAGCTCACAAAGTAAAGCCCGCGATAATTGTCGACTCTTGGCGGCGAGGCCAGCCCCATCGCCTCTTTGTGAAAACCCTCGCCGTAAGCCGCCTCATCAGGGACGCTGACGAGATCCCCTTGGTCGTTGAAAGTCCAGGCGTGATAAAAGCATTGGAAAAGTTCGGCGTTGCCCTCGTCGAGGCGACACACGTTGGCGCCCCAGTGGGTGCAGCTGTTGTAAAAGACTCGCGCTCGCCCGTCGCTGCCGCGCACCCAAAAGAGCGGTTGGCCGGCCAGCGTCCGGCGCCGAAAGTCGCCGGCATTGGGAAGCTCCGATTCGTGGCCGAGATAGAGCCAGCAGCGCTGGAAAATCTTTGCTTGCTCCAGCGCAGCGATCTCAGCCGAGGTAAACGCCGAGCGGTGAACTCGGAACACTCCCCCGAACCGGTCCTCGTCAATTAGCTTTTTTAGATTCATTTCTCCCCTCGTAAGGTCGAATGCAGCGGATTATTCCGAATCATTATCCTTGGTTTTACTCACAATCCGTAGAGTCGTTTCGGGTTATCGCCTAAAATCTTTTGCGCCAACGATGGGCTGATTTTGCCGCCGCGCGCAAGTGTTTGGATAGCCTCAATATCGTTGGAGTAGTCGGCGTGGCCGTAGTCTGTACCGACCATGAGATTATCCTCCCCAGCGTACTCGACTACGTAGGGAAAATCGTCCGAAGTCTGGCAGGCGACGTAGATCCGGTTATCCCGCAATAAGCTAGCGGCGGCGAGATTGCGCTCCTTCGGACGAACTTGGGAAAGCACATGCCCTGCGTACTTTCGCTGAAACTCGCGTTCGGCTTGCGTCCGAATAACCAGATCGTTGATCACATAGGGAATCCACTGGGAGGTCGTTTCCACAAATGACCACCGCAGGTTGGGAAACTTCCCCGGCACTTCCTGATAGATCAAGTTATTGAACGCGCCTACCGACGGAAGCTTGAAGCGTGAAAATACATCCTGTCCAAACTGATCGTAGTAGCCAAGATTTCCCGTGCCGGCGTGAATGCAAATGGGTAGATCGAGCCGTTGGGCCTCTTCATAGATGGGAAACAGGGAGCTGTCGGATAGCAGGCGCTCGCCCTCGAAGCCGCGCATAAAGACGCCGCAGGCGCCGTTGGCTTTGCCAAAATTGATTTCTTGGATGGCCCGGTCCATGCCCGAAGCGGAGGCAGGACAATCCAGCGAAGCCGACCTTTCCCCAGTTTCCAGATTTCAGCCAGCCAGCGGTTATAACCGCGACAAAGCGCTAACTCCACTTCAGCTCGAACCATCAGCGGCCGTAAAAAAAGCGACGGATAAAGAACCTGGATATCAATGCCCAATGAGTCCATGTGAGCGAGTCGCGAGGTGACATCGGTAAGATCACGGGACTCCTCGGGGACGTTGAGACCAAGATTGGAGTTGGGGAAGACGCGGTCCTCGATGCGCCAAAACTCGACTCCGTTCTTGGTCGAAACTAAGAGCTCGGGTGCAAAGCGCCGGTCTTCTTCTAGCATGAAACTCCAGGTTCGTTCTGTTTCAATCACATGTGCGTCGGCATCGATGACACTCATGAATTGTTTTCCTCCTCCGAGATTTGGTTTCTCAGCCGTCCAATGCCCTGAAGTGAAGATTGACCGTAAGATTCCACCCGGCAGCCCCCTTCTAGTCGCACGAGCAAGTCCTGTCAACTCAACTTTGGCAGATGGAGGAAATCTTAGAAGAGGAAAATGAGAAATAGGGTCAGGGTGAGTCGTGTCTGAGTAGTGACTTATTCTTCTCGCCGACTCGATTGCACTTGCAGTCGCGGTCGAAAGCGGCGCCTTGCGATTGAAACGACGACCCTCGAAAGTAGAGATGGCAAAAGCGAGTCCCAGGTAAAGTGGTCTTGCTCGGTGTGTAGCGACCTACTGATATTGACAGCATGAGACGCCTGCGATAGAGACCAAGCCGTCGCAAAAGAAGGAGGTTCGATAATGGAAACCATACATGACCTTTACTCTTCTGGCTCCACTCTTTGCAAAACCCTTCTTGTTGTTTGTTTGATTCTACTTCTTTTTGGTCCTTCGTCATTGGGGGCACAGGGCATGAAGAAGGTGGCGCTGCCATTCTCGCCCATAGGCATCAATTGTCTGCCCTGGTTTGTCGCCAAGGAAGCCCGCATCTATGAAAAAAATGGCATCGACGTCGATCCCGTTTTCATCGGCGCATCCTCGGCTCTGTTTCAGTCGATGCTGTCAGGAGCCGCGGATATGGCCGGGTCGGGCGGACCGTCGATCATTTCGAATGTTTTGCAGGGCGGCGATATCATTCATGTGACAGCCATGGTTCCTCGGTTCACCCAGTCAGTTATGGTTAAGCCGGAGATCAAAAAGCCAGAAGACATGAAAGGCAAAAAAATAGGGGTGAGTCGGCTCGGCACCGTCACACATTTCGCGCTGCAAACGGCCTTAGACGGTTATGGGGTGAAAAACGTGACGATCCTGCAAATGGGTGGACAACCCGAGGCCGTAGCGGGATTGGTCCGTGGCTCCGTCGATGGCGCTGTGATTTCCCCGCCCTATAACTTTCAACTCAAGAAACAAGGATACAACGAACTCGTCTCCCCCAATGATTTGCAGAAGCTAACGGAGTTTATCACCAACGGTATTGTCGCCCGCCGGTCGGTTGTGGAAAAGGACAAGGACTCCTTGATCCGGTTGATCAAAAGCACCGCTGAAGCCATTAAACTCATCACGACCGATAGAGAGTTTACCAAGAAAGTAATCACCAAATGGATGCCATTGAAGGACGCCGATTTGTTGGAGCAGGCCTATCGTTTTGCGACTGAAAACTATTCAAGAGAGGGTACGGTGCCAGAAGGCGCTCTCCGCGCCATGGTCAAGCAGATGGTGCAAAGCAATCTCATCGACGCGAAAATGGCTGCCAACACGCCGTTGACCGCTTACTACGACAACCGCTATGTCGAAGAGGTAAAGCGCTCCGGTTTCTTCGATCAACTTTGGAAATAGCGCCGCATTCGTTCTAAGGGCGGAAATCTAAGAGCAGACCTCTACAACTCGAATTTGTTGTGAGCACTTGGGTTCGTGCCTGAGCATTGACTTATTCTTTTCGCCGACTCGATTGGACTTGCAACCTGGGTTCAAACAGCCTAAATCGTTCAATCGCCTTTCATAAGCAAGAGATGGAGCGAACGATCGGCGGTCTATGGTACCCCTGGCGGTTTGGTTTTTTTGTCGTAGTATTCCTGGGAAAATTCCGGCTTGCGTCTCTCAGCGAAAGCCGCCGATCCTTCGTCGTAGTCTTTGCTCTGGCGCAGGTGGGCGTAGAATTCCCGGTGAACCTCGAAGCCTTTTTCCCAGCCCTGAATCTCGTACAACAGCTTGTCCTCGATGTACTCCATGGTATGAGCGGCAATGAGGCGGCCGTTACGGTTGATCGTCGTGCAGAGCTCGACGCAATCCTCAATGAGTTTGTCGGGCTCGCAGATTTTCTGCACGAGGCCCAGACGAAAGGCGGTATCCGCTTCGATCATCTGCCCGGAGAGCGCGAACCAGTACGCCCAACCCGTGGGTAGTTGGCAAACGTAGGACGGCCAGGCTGCCATGTGCGACCAGCGCACCTCCGAGCAACCGAACTTCGACGTCGGGACGCAGTAACGGATATGACATGCCAGGGCCAAATTAAAACCGCCGCCGACCGCGTAGCCGTTGATCGCGGCAATGATCGGTTTGTGCATTTGCAAAGCGCGCGTGTTCGAGTACGGCCGCGGGCCGGAGCGTGGTCCTTTCATCTCGCCCTTTGCAAAGGCGAGGTTTTCTTTCAGATCGCCGCCAACGCAAAAGGCGTCCCCGCTGCCGGTGAGGATGATCGACCACACGTCGTCATCCGACTTGGCTTTCTGCCACGCTTCATCGAGCGCCCAGTAAAGATCGCGGCTGATGGCGTTCTTTTTTTCCGGGCGGTTCAAACGAATAATGGCGATGTGCGGCTCGCGCTTCTCGTAAAGACAAATGGCTTCTGGTTCTGGCATGTTTTGGTTCCCCTTTCTGAGATTTTGCCTTCCCTCACCCTTCGTTCTCCCTGAGGGACGAGATTAGACCCTGGGTTGGTGATTGAAGCGGATGCGGAATGTATTTTACCTTTGCACTAATACAAAACTTTCTCTTCGTCCAATTGTTTAATCTCTTCGTCCGAAAGACCCAATAAATTCTTGGCTATTTCATAGGTGTGCTCGCCCATGAGCGGCGCTAGTCCGCGCACCTTGCCCGGCGTTTCAGAGAGACGAATAGGGACGTTTTCAGTTACCACGTCGCCGGCTTCCGGCTCTTTCATTTTTACGAGAAAGCCCGTGGCCGCGTATTGCACGTCGCGTTTGAATTGGTCTTCCACGTCCTGAACCACCGCGGCGCAAACGCCGACTCCCTGTACCAGGTTCATCACGTCGTATGGATCGTGTTGCAGGGTCCAAGCCGTGACCCACTTGTCCAGTTCTTCTCTGTGCCGGACTCGTCCGAGATGAGTCGCAAACTTCTCGTTTCGTTTCAGTCCCGATTTTTCCAGTAGACCGGAAAAGCGCTCCCACTCATCTTGGGTATAAACCGCGATCACGCACCAGCGGTCATCGCCCCTGCAGTGGTAAGGACCGTAGGGCGCCGCGATCAAACTGCGATTGCCCTCCGGCTGCGGCTCTCGTCGGTTCACCGAATATTCCAAATACTTCGGCCCGAGCAGTGATGCACCGATCTCGACTTGGGCGCTGTCGATCCATTGTCCGCGTCCGGTCTTCTTGCGTTGGATCAATGCCAACACGACACCGAAAGCGCCGGTCACGCCTCCCATAAAATCAGGATGCTGGGTTCGCGGCTCCGCTGTCGCGGTGCTCGCCGCGGGATAGTTCCACAGATAGGTTGTCCCCATGGTGTTGCCAACGTTGGGGCCGTAGGTCAGATCGGCAGCGTGAGGTCCGGTGCAACCCATGCCCTTCACGCGAATCAGGATGCAAGCCGGATTAAGTTCTTTGAGCTGCGGATAATCGAGTCCCCACTTTTCGAGAATGCCCAAGCCATAATTCTCCACCAGAACGTCGGATTGCTTGACTAACCTCTTGACGAGATTGCGGCCTTTCTCGGTCTGCATGTTCACGGTGAAGGATTTCTTCCCTCTCTGGAGCTTCATGAAATCAGGATTCTTATTCCACTTGGCCGGATCCTCGCCGCGGTGGCCATCCCCGCGCAATCGCGTTTCACAACGAATCACTTCCGCGCCGAACTCGCAGAGCACGCGCGCGACGGTTGGACCGGCGGCTCCGGTGGTGAGTTCGACGACGCGGATTCCTTCTAAAGGAAATTTTGACACAGGCTTTTCTCCCCGATTGCGAAAGTGTGTTCGAGCCCTGTGTCATTCTGAGGAGCCAGAGGCGACGAAGAATCTAAAACTCCTCTAATGCTCCTGATGCAAGATTCTTCGCTTCGCTCAGAATGACAAAAAGCAACAACAAACTTTGAAAGTGATCGTCGAGTGTGGTGTTTTGTGAGTTCGTGCACCTAAATCACTCCGCTGGCTCGCAGCGCGATGAGATCGTCGTTACTCATGCCGAGCTCGCCGCCATAGATCTCTTTGTTGTGTTCGCCGATCAACGGCGAGGTGCGTATGACCCGTCCGGGCGATTCGCTAAGTCTCGGAACCGGACCGAAATGCGCGTATTTGCCAATCACGGGGTGTTCCATGTCAATGAATGCTTCGCGAGTCTTTACCTGCTCGCTGTTCATGAACTCGCCCACGGTATTTATCGGGGTGACCGCGATACGCTGCTTTTGCCCCTCTTCGTAGAGTTCTTCTTTCGTATAGCGGCGACAAAATTCCGTGATCGCTGCCACCACGATATCCGGATGTTTACGCCGATACGCCATCTTCTCGAATTCCGGGCCGGAAATAGAAGGCGGATGTCCCATCCAATCCACCAGCCTGCGCCATTGCTCGACCGGAATGATAAAGATGCGCGCGTAGCCGTTCTTGGTCGGGTAAGGGTCGTAGAGGTCCGTCTCTTCACCCTTGCGCGAAGCGCGCGCGGGCTTGGCGCCGGTGTAGCCGTAGTTGGGAATAAAATAGCCGGCGATATGTCCCGAACATTCGTGCATAGAGACAACGATATGCTGACCTCTGGCGCTTTCCAGACGATGATAGAGCGCGACCGCGATCCCAAAGGCCCCATAGGTCGACGCCATGCCGTAGGCGATCTCGCCCGGAGGTTGTAACGGCGGCTCCCCGGGTTCTCCTGCCAAGTACAAGAGGTTGCCGAGCGCCAAACCGGCAATGTCGTCAGCCTTGTAATCGCGCCACGGGCCGGCGTCGCCGAAGGGAGTAATCGACGCAACGACTAGACCGGGATTGCCGGCGCTGAGCTCTTGGTAACTGAGGCCCAGTTCATCTCTCTGAGCCGGACGATAACTTTCGACCAAGACATCGGCTTTGCGGGCCAACTCCAACAAGATTGCTCGGCCGTCCGGCTTTTCGATGTCGAGCGTGATGCCGCGTTTGTTAGTGTTGAAGTGAAGGAAGTAAAGACTTTTCTCTGGATGCGGCGAATCATCTTTGAATGGCGGCACCCGCCGCGCTTCATCGCCGCCCGGCGGCTCGATTTTTACCACGTCGGCGCCCATGTCGGCGAGGAGTTTACCGCAGTGAAAACCCAAAGGGCCCGCGAGATCTAAAACGCGATAACCGGTCAAGGGCGGTGCTGTCTCATCAAGGTTCGCCATATGAATTCCGCTCAGCGATGCGCTTGGTAATTTCGCCGTCACTGTTACTCGGATCAGATACTTGTGTCAAGCAGCGTCGAGTTTGTTGCAGCTTTTCTTGGAGATTGGTATACGGCATCAGACTTAGCTGAGTGCAACGGCATCCGATCGCAATCTCAGTTCAGGAGGACAACCGCATGTTACATGAAAAGCTCCGGATCGCTCCCACTTGTTATCACGTGCTTCATCAAGTGCCCGTGATGACCGCCCACGAAATGAACTTTCTGTACGATGAGGGTCTCAGAAACGCGAACGGATCGCCGGCGTATGAGATCTTGCATGACTCCATGGTGCCCTTTGGATTGGAGAAATTAGGGATCTCGCAAGCGATGAAAGAGAAATCGGTGGATATCGCGCTGGACGTTCAATCGCGCACGGTCTTTTTTCAGCGCGCTCGAGGCGCCGACCTTTACATCATCGCGGGCTGGAGAAACCAGCACACGAATGTCTGGGTGGCTCCGCCGCATATCAAGTCGCTAACGGATTTGAAGGGCAAGCGGGTCGGCATCAGCGACTTCAATAGTATCCGCCATTGGGCGATCCAGATTCAGTTGAAAAAGGCGGGGTTGGATTTGGAGCGGGACGTGGAGTGGGTGAGGATAGGAGTCGCCGCTCGGCTTCATAAAGAGGCAATCAGGAGTGGTAGAGTCGAGTGTGCGCCGGTGCCCACCTGGGATGCGGAGGGCCTTAAGAAGGAAGGCTGCAACGTGCTCGTCTCGCCCGCGGATCAATATCCCGATGGACGGCCCGAAAGAATCATTGCCTCTACCGGACGCATACTTGAAGAGAGGCCCGACCTGGTCAAGAGTTTTCTCAAGGGGCTGATCCGTTCGTATTGGTTTGTGCGCGACATGCCGAAGAATTATGAATATATCAACCATCTCGAAAAGAGGCTTCGGCTGCTAAGTCCGGACCCGGAAGAGCGGGTGGTTACCAATGCGTCGCGCACGCAACGGGATCTCGAGGCGATGCCGTTTCCCATCGACGGACTTGCGACGGGATTTGAAGACATGCTGAAAGAAGAAGCGCGACTCGGCGAGCTCAATTATGATGTCCCGGCGATCAAAGATGTCTGCGCGCAGGATCTGGCCAAAGAGGCGTTCAAGGAATTAATACAGCGAGAAGAGCTGGCGCCGGAGTATCAGCGCGTGCGCGCGTTCGCAGAGCGATGGGGATACTAGACGGGACTTGCACATGACATCGCGCCGTTCGCCCTTCGACGCGCTCAGGACGAACGGTTAAACAGTCGAGTTCTCATGTGCCTCACGCCCCTTCGTGGTGAGCACGTCGAGCCATGAACGGGCGGTTAAACAACCGCTCCTTACATGTGAGAACAAAAAGATGGTGATCAGTATGAGAACTCACGCTATCCGTCTTCTATCAAAAGCGTTTCTAATACTGCTTTTTCTGGCCACTTCCGCCGCGGCCCAGTCCGGCAAGAATTTTTTCGAAGGGAAGACGCTTACTCTCTTTGTCGGGTCTTCGGCGGGAGGTGGGACGGATATAACCGCAAGGCTCATCGCGCGGCATATGGAGAGGTATATCCCGGGGAATCCCAGAATCCTCGTGGCCAACAAGCCGGGCGCGGGGGGGATGATCGCGGTCAATGAGCTCTATAACCGGAGCAAGCCTGACGGCCTTACCATGAGCACCATGAATACCGGGAGTCTTTTTGGTCTTGCCACAGGCAACGACGCCCTCAAGTTCGACCTGCAAAAATTCATTTGGGTGGGTCAAGCTTTGGATGAAGCGCAGACGGTTTACGTGAGATCGGCGACTCCCTACACTAGCTTTGAGGCAATCAGAAAAGCCAACAAAGAGGGCAAGCAGCCGAAAATGGGAGCGCAATCGCTCGACCATACCAGCAATGTCGTGGTGAAGATCGTTGAACAGATTTTAGGTTTGGATTTTCAAGTCATCCCCGGTTATCAAGGCACGCCGGAGATCTTGCTCGACATTGAGCGCGGCGCTCTCGACGGCCGATCGCAAGGAACGGGTTCGCTGTTGGGTACCAGAAGAGAGTGGATCGAGAAGCGATTTATTCGGCTGCTCGTTACCTCAAAGAACAAACGCGACTCGCGCCTACCCGAAGTGCCAACTATCGAAGAGTTGGCTCCTCCGGGGAAGAAAAATCTCCTCAGCGCGCTTTATGCGGCCGAGAATATCGGCAGATCAATTGTCTTACCTCCTGGAGTCCCAGCGGATCGCGTCAAAGTTCTCCGCGATGCGTTTGCGGCGATGGCACAAGACCCGCAATTTATGAAGGAGGCCGATAAAATAGGATTGGAAGTCGGCTTGACCCGCGGTGAGGACATGAACCGTGACATTGAAAACACTGTTCGGGACAAAAATTTGATGGAAGTCTATCGCAAGATTATGACGGCGCCGTGATTGAGAGGTATTTGACTACTGACCACCGACTACCGACAACTGACGACTGTTTTGGACTCCCTCGCACTCCTGATTGATTTCGGCAGCACCTACACCAAAGCTGTAGCGGTGGATCTTCGCACGGCCGAGGTGATCGGGCGAAGTCAGGCCGCGTCCACGGTAAACACCGACGTGCGCGAAGGTCTCCTGCAGGCATTGACGAACCTGCATGAAGCGAATCGCCTGTCCCCGGAGCGGGTCAAGGATTTGAATGTTCTCGACAGCACGTTGGCTCTTGCCTCGAGCAGCGCGGCGGGCGGCTTGAGAATGGCCGTGATCGGGCTGGTTCCCGGATTGACGGTGGAGGCTGCGAACATGGCGGCGCTCGGCGCCGGCGCCAAGGTAGTTGGATCGTGGTCGTTCAAGCTGGAAAACAAGGCAATTGACGAGATCGAAACGCAGCGTCCCGACATGATCCTGCTCACCGGCGGCACCGATGAAGGCGACTCAGCGACCATCCTTCACAACGCGCGTTTGCTCGCGAGATCCGCGCTATCCGTTCCAATCGTTGTGGCCGGCAACCAAACTGTGGCCGCCGAAGTTTGCGATATTTTAACAAACAGTGGGAAAGAAATCCGCCGAGCGACGAATGTTATGCCGCGATCGGGGCAGCTCGCGGTGGAATCCGCGCGCGAAGAGATCCGCAAGCTGTTCATGGAGCGCATCACCCATGCGAAGGGGCTCGATGGCATCAGCGGACTCGTTTCGGTTGTTCTACCGACACCCATGGCGGTTCTTCAGGGCGCGATTCTGGGGGCGGAAGGCGTGGAGGGAGAGAAGGGTTGGGGCGACATGCTCGTGGTCGACGTGGGAGGCGCGACAACGGATGTCCATTCCATCGGCTACGGAGAACCGCAAGGGCCAAACATCGCTGAGCAAGGTTTGCCCGAACCCTTTGCGAAACGGACCGTCGAGGGAGACCTGGGCATTCGTTTCAACGCCGGCACTCTGCTGGATCGCGTGGGCATCGACAGATTCGAGGCGGAGTTTCGGGCTGCTTTTCCTGCCTTTGCCGTTTCGCGCGAAGCGCTTGCGACTTACATCAACGATGTGAGTCAGGAGACTTCGCGGCTGCCGCGAGAGGATTGGCAGAGCGCGGTAGATGCTCAGCTGGCGCGTATCGCCGTGAATCTCGCCGTGGAACGCCACGTCGGGAAAAAAGAAAGAATTATCACGCGGGAAGGCGAAACCTGGGTGCACTACGGCAAAGACTTAACCGAGACGCGCACCTTGATCGGAACCGGCGGAGTATTTATTTACAATCCGCACGTCGCTCACATCCTTTCGTCGGGTAGCGGCGGCCATACGCGATATGAAGTGTTGCGGCCCAAAAATCCCAACCTCTTCGTTGATTCTTCCTATCTCCTGTACGCCGTCGGACTACTTTCGCAGAGTCACCCGGACGTGGCCGCGCGGATTTTCAAGAAACACATGAAACCAGTCGCGCCCATAACACATCGCTGAAAATAGAAGGTATTCGGATTCAGGAACTACAACGTCGAGCTAGCCCCTTGCGCTCAGGGGTGTGGTCTTTTACTTACGTTTGTAAGCGTTCCACCACGCCAGATAGAGAATAAGAGCGATGATGAGAATCATTGCCAGAGGCGGAGCGACGGCGGCCATGGAAACCTCCTTGTTAACCCTTACGCCAAGATAGGATGATCAATAGCGACATTCTTTCATCGCCCGATCACGGCTGTCAACCTGAAACTTCGCTTCATTCAAATGCTGGGTCTCTGGTAGTCCGCTTGGGAGCAAGGATTCACATTCCAAATTACGGGAAGTCTGTGAACGTCCGGTTCTGGAAGAACTACATCGATCCGGCCGGTGGCGATGATTTCCATTGACTTGAAATCATCACAGTGATAACCGGCAAGCGAAATCGAACCGCGCAAAGCAATCGGAGAACTTCACATCATGACAAAGCGGCTCTTTCTGAAATCGCCAAGATTGTCAGCGGTGATCGTCCTCGCGATGATCTGGCTGAGGGGAGCGCTGGCGGCGGGTGCGGAGTCTCAGGGGAAAGGCCCAGTTCCCGTTACGAAGATCAGAATTGCCGCCCCTTCGGCATCGCTGAGTTACCTGCCGATTCATGTGGCGATTCAGAAAGGCTTTTTCGCAAGGCGTGGTTTCGAGATCGAAATGATTCAGATGGCGGCAGGCCTATCGGCTCCGGCGCTGCTTAACCGCGCGGTTGATTACACAACTATACCCAGTGGGGTTGCCACGGCCGGCGCACGGGGAGCGCCGCTCAAAGTCATTTGCTTTACTTCAGTGAAGCTCCAGCATCTTCTCGTAAGCCGGCCCGAGATCATGACAGTAACAGATCTGGCTGGCAAAAGGATAGGCGCCGGTGGTTTTGGAAATCTCCCCGCGTACGAGGTTCGGGTTCTCATCGACAAATACCGTCTGGGAATGAATACGACGGTCATCCCTTTGAACTCGACCAATGACAGAATGATTGCCACGCAGAAGGGGACGATCGATGCCACCGTTGTCCCGGCTCCGTTCGACTTGAAGGCCGAAGAGATGGGGTTAAAGCGGCTCCTGCACATGGGGACGATACTGCCGATTCCACAAGCCGGGTTGGCCACAACCGAAGAAAAGATCAAGTCACACCGGGGAGAAGTTATCGAAGTGCTCAAGGCGACGATAG
>Ga0137370_10000270_pt1 | contig 19572 bp, 20 predicted proteins | sample SagtaG_11_FD_104920 | JGI IMG/M metagenome (GOLD analysis project Ga0137370, IMG submission 104920) | Vadose zone soil microbial communities from Sagehorn Ranch, Mendocino, California, USA - Sage1_R_20_16 metaG | ecosystem: Environmental > Terrestrial > Soil > Vadose zone | place: USA... | reverse complement strand
TCAAACCGATGCCGCGTTGAATCCGGGCAACTCCGGGGGACCACTGGTCAATTCAGCCGGCGAGGTCGTAGGCGTAAACACGGCAATGATTAGACCGGCCCAGGGTATCTGCTTCGCGATCGCTAGTAACACCGCCAAATTGGTTGCTGGATGGCTTATCCGCGACGGACGCATTCGGCGTGGTTATGTCGGCGTAGCTGGGCAGAACGTCCCGATTCACCGGCGCATCGTCCGATTCTATGGTTTGCCTCTTGAAACCGGTGTCCTCGTTGTTTCGGTCGACAAGAAGAGTCCCGCGGAGCGCGCGGGATTGCGCGAGGGAGATCTGGTTGTTGCGTTCAATGATCACCCTATTGGGAGCGTGCATCATCTGCATAAAATTTTGGTTGGCGAACAAATTGGCGTGAGCGCGAAGCTCACGGTCATTCGCCACACCGAGAAATTAGAATTGTCGATTTTGCCGGCTGAGTCGCGATCGGAGTGAACAGTTTCGCGATGCCAGTGTGCCGCCTGTGATTTTCGAAAGCATTGCGGCCGATTCGGCTACCTCTACAGTCAAAACTGATTCACCATGAGAATTCTCGTTATTGGCAGCGGCGGCCGTGAACATGCGCTGGCGTGGAAACTTCGGCAGTCTTCAGAGGCAGAACGAATTTTCTGCGCGCCAGGAAACGCGGGCACTGGAGAGATTGCCGAAAATGTCGCTATTCCCGCTGGCGACTTGGATGCCCTCCTTCGTTTCGCCAGGGAAAATCGTGTCGATCTGACCGTCGTCGGTCCGGACGATCCTCTTGCCGCAGGGATCGTCGATCTTTTTGCTGCTGAAGGACTGCGCGCGTTTGGTCCGACAAAATCGGCAGCACGCCTGGAAGCGTCGAAAATTTTCGCAAAAGAGCTGATGCGCGCGCAGAAAATTCCCACAGCAGAAGCGAGGACATTCCCCGATAGCGGCGAAGCGCTGGACTATTGCGAGCGAGTGAAATTTCCCGTCGTGATCAAAGCCGACGGCCTTGCTCTTGGAAAAGGGGTAATCATTGCCCCTGATGCTGCCACGGCAAAGTCCACTATCGATGAAATGATGAATCGGGGCCGGTTTGGCGAGGCAGGTCGCCGAATAGTAATCGAGCAATTCCTGCACGGAACAGAATGTTCGCTGCACGCCCTTGTGGATGGAAGCAGTTATCGTCTGCTTGAATCGGCACGTGATCATAAACGCGCGCTGGATGGCGATCAGGGTCCGAACACAGGCGGGATGGGCGCGTTTAGCCCCGCCAACAATTGGAATAAGAAACTGCAATCGCAATTCGAAGCGGAAATTATGCAGCCTCTGCTGCACGGTCTCCTGCAGGAGGGAATCACGTTTCGCGGTCTCCTTTATCCAGGCTTGATCATTACCAACCAGGGTGCGCGTGTGCTGGAGTTCAATTGCCGTTTCGGAGATCCGGAGACACAGGCGCTCTTGCCCCGGATGAAATCCGATCTGCTACCGCTGTTGCAAGCGACGATTGATGGGAATCTAAGCAACTGTGCGATTGAATGGGATACGCGCGTTGCGGTTACGATCGTGCTTGCGTCTGGTGGTTACCCCGGAGAGTACGAAACTGGGAAAGCGATCTCGGGTCTCGACGACGCGGCAAAACTCGAAGATGTTCAGGTTTTTCATGCCGGTACCAAGCGCGCGAACAGCGAAGTTAGGACGGCTGGCGGTCGCGTTCTCGCGGTCACAGCGCTTGGATCAACCCTCGAAGCCGCGCGCACACGCTCGTACGAGGCTGTTTCGTGCATTCATTTCGAGAACTGTCACTATCGGCACGACATTGCTTTAGGAGACCGTTGAAATGCTCGAATGGGTCAACTGAGAGAACTCCAAATCTGATATTCCGATTTCGAATTTTCGCGCAACGAGAAAATGCGCTATAGGTCGGCATCTGTTTCCATGTTTCAACACACGGCGTTGTCCTTCATTAGCTTTCTCCTGGCGTTAAGTGCGCTGGCGCAAACTCCGGCGCCGAACGTAATGTCTCCAGGCAGGGCTGCGGCGTCGCCAAAACCAGCCGCGGCATCTTCGCCCTCGGCCAGCCCGACAACAGAAGACCTGGTCAATTCGTTAGGCCCGGCTGATCTGCAGGCAGTCATCACGCTATTAAAAACTAATTTTACAAATCCGGATGCAATTACCGACACCGAGTTGAATCGCGCGACTGTTGAAGGTCTCATCATGCGGATGCCGCGCGGCGTTATGCTTTTGCCCGCCGGGGAGGCCACGCCGGCGGAAACGCCCACCGTGTTTTACAGCGAGATTATCGGAGGGCACATCGGATATGTGCGCATTGGTTCCTTGAACGCCGCTAATCTTCAGGCGCTGGACAAAAGCCTCAGCAATTTCTCGGCGAAAAACGTGAACGCGGTCATTGTGGACCTGCGGGCCAGCCAGGCAACGACTGATTTGGCGTTGGCCGCCGAGTTCGCGAAGCGGTTTTGCCCAAAAGGCAAAACGCTTTTTACCTTGCGCAAGCCATCAGCGCGTCAAGATCGCCTGTTCAGTTCCGATCGTGATCCGGCATTTCGCGGCCTGATTATGGTACTCACCGATAGTGATACGGTTGGTGCCGCCGAAGCAATCGCCGCTGCGCTAAGGTTTTACAACAAGGCGCTGATCATCGGGCAAACAACCGCCGGTCGCGCGGCCGAATACTCCGATTTGTCATTACCCAGTGGCAAAGTTCTGCGCACCGCGGCTGCGGAAATGATTTCCCCCGATGGCCGTTCGTTGTTTCCCGAGGGAATGAAACCCGATTTGCCTGTCGAGATGTCGATGGCAGACAAGCGGGAGATTTTCCAACTCAGCGCCGAAAAAGGAATGGGTCCATTTGTTTACGAAGCCGGCCGTCCGCACCTGAACGAGGCAGCGCTGTTAGCCGGAACAAACCCCGAGGTGGAAGCAGCGGAGGCGGCGCAGCAACGCCGTGGCCGCTCGCCAGAGAAACCGCCGACGCACGATCCCGTGTTGCAGCGCGCATTAGACGTGGTCACCTCGTTGGAGGTTTATCAAAAACGATAGCCACTGCATCGATTGGTTTTGCCAGTATCGCCAGGCTTTTTTCTCGCCAGCAAAGCGTAGCCGTTTTACTGAGTTGAGAGATTTTTCGATTTCGCTCAGAATGGCAAAGCAGTGACACCGCTCGAAGAACGCATCGGCTACAAATTCCGGAACTCACTTTTGCTGGCGGAGGCGCTCACGCACCCGAGCCTTGGCCATGAAGCGCAACGTTATCATTTTGATTATCAGCGTTTGGAATTTTTAGGCGACGCAGTTCTTCAGCTTATTATCACTGAGTATCTGTTTCGCCACTTTCGAGCCGAAGCCGAAGGCCAACTGACGAAACTACGTTCGCGGTTGGTTTCCCGGGAAGCCTTGCGGACACATGCTGCAGGGCTGGACTTGGGACGTTACATTTTGATGGGGCGCGGCGAAGAAAGCAGCGGCGGCCGGTCACGCACGTCCACCTTGGCGGACGCTTTTGAAGCGCTCATCGGTGCCATCTACCTCGATGGCGGTCTCGAAGCAGCGAAGGAGTTCATTTTGACCCAGACTCGCGGCGATCTCGCGCAACTGGCGGAAACACCAGTAGACGTCAATCCCAAGGGTCAGCTTCAGGAGTTGTTGCAAAGCATTTCGCCGCGCAGCCCCGTCTACGAGTTAGTTTCACAGAGCGGGCCTGAGCATGAGAAGACATTTATTTCGCAGGTTACCTGGGAAGGAATCGTCCTCGGACAAGGCGGCGGCCGCAGCAAGAAACAGGCGGAAACCGCCGCTGCACTTGAAGCAATGCAGTTAAAGCGTTGGGAGAAGAAGGAGGAACAGGAAGCCTAAAGTCGCCATGTTTTGGGTAGGGACGGGTCGCCGAGCCGTCCGTTCCGCGTTTCGGCGCGCCTGATGCCAGTCCGGCTCGGACCGGTCGCGCCCTACCAAGTCATATCGAATGATTCAGGGCGTGGAGGTGTCCCCATTGGAAATGTCGCGCGATCGATTCGGTTACGAATTTCTTGGCCTCACTGATCGCTTCTTCGAGAGACAGTCCTTTGGCAAGACCGGCTGTAATCGCTGCGGAATATGTGCAACCGGTGCCATGAGTCGCGACGCCGCGCATGAAAGGCGCTGAAAACTCGATAATGTTCCCATCGGCAAACAAAACATCGACAGCGCAGTCGCCCATCAGATGGCCCCCTTTGAGAAGGATTCCACGTCCAAATCTCTTCTCCAACTCTTTCCCTGCATGGCGCATGGATTGCGGATTTTCAATTTTCGCTCCAAGTAGCCGCCCAGCCTCATCGAGATTTGGCGTAATCAAGCTCGCGAGTGGGAACAATTCTTTCTCATAAGTTTCGATAGCCGCAGGCTCGAGGAGAGGATCACCGCTCGTCGCGACAAAGACCGAATCGACGACCAGCGGGATCCGTTGCGCAAACACCTTGCCTATGTCCTGTATCGCCTTCGCGACGGCGGAAACGATTTCCGCGGAGCAAAGCAGACCAGTCTTGATGGCAGCGATTGGAAAACTTTTTGCGAGCACTTCGATTTGCTCGCGAACAATTTTCGCGCTAGCCGGCTCAATCCGCGAAACTTTTCCCGGAATCTCCGCGACGATACAGGTCGCGGCGGTCAATCCATAAACGCCGAGCGCCGAAAATGTCTTGAGATCCGCCTGAATACCAGCGCCAGCGCTGCTGTCGGACCCTGCGATGCTGAGGGCGACGGGAACGTTTTCAGTTGCACGTTGGGCGCCCGCTCGCGATTCATCGGAGTTGGATGTTGGGCGTTTGGCATTTGGTTCTGCATTCACACGCGTTATGGCGCGCGCCCGGGTCCGAGCCGGACTGGCCTTCTCGCGCCCTACCATTTACGCCCCGTCGTTTCCGATCGCTTCGACCGGACAGCCTTCCATCGCTTCTTTGCAAAGTCCTTCTTCTTCTGGCGTCTCAGGTTGCTTATAGACGTAGGAATGGCCGCCGTCGTCGTTTCGTTTGAAATTGGCAGGCGCGGTTTCACGGCACAAATCGCAATCGATGCATTGATCATCGACATAGAATTTGCCCGGTACGTTTTCGGCGTATTTGTTTGCGGCATCGGCCATGGTTTTTCCCGTAAAGTGAAGTGGAACGCTAGAAAGAAACGCCCGCAGTGCAAAAGAATTTGCGCCCTAACGTGATTGCACGCAACCACCAGATGCCGTCGGCACGTTAGATGGTTAAAGCGTTGAAACCTTGAAGCCTAGAGCCCATTATCGCCCGACCCATTTACCAACTTAACGGTCTGGTCATTCCGCGGTTAAACACTTCGACCTTCCAATCATCTGTCCGTCATGAAAAAGGGAACTGCTAAGAGTCTACGAGCTTTCGCTATCGAACTGGCAGTCTATTCGGTTCTCGTTATCTGCTATTTCTTTCTGGTTCTTCATCTCCTTGGCGATTGGCTGTATCGGCTCGAGTCGCAACATCGTTACATGTACGCGGCGGTCGCAATCTTGCTCATCGCCGGGCAGGCCGTTGTTCTGGACACGGTAACGACACTCTTGTTCCGCTTCCTACGAGGACGCGGGAAATAGCTCATGTTTTTTCCAATCTCCAACACGCACATCAACCCGATTTATCTGGCTGTTGTCGGATTTATTATTGGAATTTTGGGCGGGTTCTTTGGTGTCGGCGGAAGTTTCATCGCCGGACCCGCACTGCGCTTGATGGGAGTAGATTGGAATTACGCGGTTGGAACTGACCTCGCGCATATCGTAGGTAAATCAATAGTAGCCGCGAGACAGCATCGCACGCTGGGCAATGTCGATCTCAAACTCGGATTATTCATGGCAATTGGAACAATCGGCGGGGCGGAAGGCGGCGCGCAGTTGATTCAAGCGCTGAAGCGCGCCGGCAACGTGAACTCGGTTGTTAGCTGGGTCGCGATCGTCGTCTATTTGGGCATCGCAGTATTCATGCTCTGGGAGAGCGGAACGACGCTCCAGTCGGACAGAAGGCGCTCCGCCCGAAAGATCAAAGGCGCTGAATTAAAGAAAGACCGCTCCGCATTCGGACCCGTCACTCAAAGAATTCAACGCGTGGAGATCTGGCCGATGATTACGCTGCCCACTTCAGGCGTACGAATTTCCCTGTGGACTATTCTTTTGGTGGCCTTTATTGGCGGGCTGTTTAGCGGCTTTCTTGGCGGAGGTGCCGGTTATATTCGGATGCCTTCGATGGTTTACGTGCTGGGTGTTCCCACGCATCTCGCGGTGGGAACCGATCTTTTCGAAATCGTCATTTCAGCCAGCTATGGAACGATTACGCATGCGATCAAAGGCAACGTGGATATTCTGATCGCGCTCGTCATGCACACCGGAGCGGTCGTCGGTGCGCAGATTGGCGTTGTTGCCACCCAATATTTCGCTGGGCCGAAAATTCGGCTCGCCTTTGTTCCGTTGCCATTGATCGGCGCGGCTATCGTCGTCTACACACTCATGACCGGTCATAAGCTCTAGCGATGAAAATCTTGATTTGCAGCGACGGAATGCCCGCCTCCGAAAATGCAATCGAACTGGCACCATTATTAGCCGGTCCGTTAAAGGCTGAAATCGCTCTTCTCGGAATCGCCGAAAAGTCGAGCGATGAGCGCCCGCTGCAGGAAGCGCTCGAAAAACAGGCGCAATCTCTGCGGACACAAAATGTTCGGCCGGATATCGTCGTGCGCGCCGGTGATCCTGTACGCGAGATTCTCGATCAGACATCTAAAACAAATTACGACCTCGTTCTTGTTGGTGCGCGATGGACTGGAGCGACGGGGCATTACTGGCGCTCGGAAAAAACGTACGAAGTGATCAAAGCCATTCAACCTCCCGTGCTGGTGGCAATCGGCGAATGCAAACACCTGAGACGTTTTCTGGTTTGCACCGGCGGCAAAGAATTTATCGAGCAAGCCGTTGAGTTCACAGGCAAGCTCGCGGCGGCTATGCACGCCTCGGTCACATTGCTGCATGTCATGGCTGCGCCGCCTGCCATGTACGCCAACCTGGTCCGCTTGGAAGAAAACGTCGACCAACTACTCAAATCAAAATCGGAGCTTGGGACAAATTTACGCCGGCAAAAAAGAGAGCTCGAAAGCCTTGATGTCCCGGCCGAAGTGCGCCTTCGGCACGGCATTGTCATCGATCAAGTTTTCGAAGAAGCACGCGCCGGCGATTACGATTTGATCGTGACCGGCACCTCTCAGGCGCGCGGGCTGCTTCGCCATTACATCATGGGCGATCTCACCCGCAGCATCTTGAACCAGGCAAGTTGCCCTGTGCTCGTTGCACGCGCCGGCAAACCGAAAGCAACCAGAACTCTCTGGAAAGCTATCAAAGGATTATTTAGCGCAAGCTAATGACGACCAAACGACGTCGTCTTGTGTTCGCTTGCACTCGTATTCTCGACCTTACTCATGCTCAGGCGCGAGAAACTCTCAAGAGGAGCACGCGTAAAAGCATGAGCAAGCAAGAGCAAGAGCATGGACATACCCGAACAACCAACTCTACGCAGCAGGCGGGTGCGCCGTTGGCTTGGGCACCTTTGGCGTGAATGGACAATCGAAAGTTGGCGCCCGATCGCTCCCGCTTTCGCCAAGCCTGAGCCTTCGAAGTGGAACGACGCGCAAGTAACTGCGGCATGGATCGGTCATGCCACGGTGCTCATGAATTTCTTCGGCATCAACATTCTCACCGATCCCGTGCTCTTTTCACGCATTGGAATTCGGATGCCGGGATTTACGATCGGTCCGAAGCGATTGACTGCGCCAGCGCTTCAATTTCACGAACTGCCTCGGATTGACCTCATCCTTCTCTCGCATGCGCATTTCGATCATTTCGATCTGCGCACCCTCCACCGCTTTAATGAAAACACCCGTGTAATCACTGCTCCGAACACGGCGGACTTGCTAAAATGGACACGTTTTCGAGACATCACCGAACTGCGTTGGGGTGAAACGAAAGTCCTCAACATCGCCAGCCAAGCAAAGGGCAGCATCGCAATCAGCGGCTTTCAAGTAAAACACTGGGGCGCGCGAAAACAGCGCGATGATTATCGCGGTTACAATGGCTACGTCATTGAACGAAGTGGGCGGCGTATTGTGTTCGGGGGCGACACTGCGTTCACGGACACTTTTGCCAAGCTTCGCAAGTACGGGCCCCTCGATCTTGCGATCATGTCGATCGCAGCTTACAACCCGTGGATCCGGAACCATTGCACACCGGAGCAGGCGATCGAGATGGCCAACGCCGCCGGCGCGCAATTCATCATGCCGGTGCACCATCAAACGTTCCGGCTCAGCTTTGAGCCGTTGCGGGAACCCATCGAACGCTTTCAGGCAGCGCTCAGTGAAACTCCGGAACGCATCGCACTGCGCGAAATTGGTGAGACTTTCGTGCTACCACAGTCTTAAGAGAACAACGCTCGCCTTGCCGCAGCGTTGCCACGATGCGATGTTTGCGCCGCTCGCGCCGACGTAGCTCAGCTGGTAGAGCAGCGGTTTCGTAAACCGCAGGTCACGGGTTCGAATCCCGTCGTCGGCTCCCACTCTTCACTCGCAACAACTGGAAGAGCGAAAGCTGTCACGCCATAACCCCCGACGGGGCCGAATCGTTTGAGGCCAAGTAAATTTTTGTCGCGAGCTACGACTTCGCAGGCACTCGATTGCGAATTGTTGGAGTCCGACGATTGAGCGTTGGCGCCCGCGGCGCCGTCAGCTTGCCGAAGGCGGGTTGAGCGTTAAACGTTTGGCATTTTAGGATGACAGACTCATTCACAAATTCCGTCTCTATCATTGTTCCCACCTTGAACGAGGAGGAAAATATTATGCCGCTGGTTTCGGAGATTGCTACGTGCGCTATTCCTAGCCAGGAGATTTTGTTCGTCGACGACGATTCCACCGACGCAACGTGCGACAAGATTCGCGCTCTAGCGGAAAGTCATCCGATTCGGTTGATCGAGCAAGACGGCGCGGGTCCTGGGTTAGCGACGGCGATCATGTCGGGCGCGCAAGCCGCGCGCGGCGAAATTCTGCTCGTAATGGACGCAGACCTAAGTCATCCGCCCGATCGGATCAAAGATTTGGTGGCGCCGCTGTTTGCCGGCACCGCAGACCTTGTGGTCGGGAGCCGCTATGTGAAGGGTGGGGCGACCCCGGGCTGGCCGGCATGGCGGCGGGCCGTGTCGCGAGCAGGGGCGGCGCTTGCGCATCCGCTCACTGGCCTTCATGACTCGATGTGCGGCTTCTTCGCCATTGGTCGTTCCCGATTGTTGGACCTCGCGCCGCAAACAAGCGGTTTCAAAATTGTTTTCGAGACAATGTTGCGCGCGCACGGAACGCTGCGCGTACGCGAAGTTCCGATCGTCTTTCGTGAACGCGCACGCGGGAAATCGAAAATGTCGTTCCGCGTCGCACTGCGATTTTTTTTCCGTTGGCTCCGCGCGATCGTCGAACATCTTGTCCGCGGCGTCTCTCGGCGTGAAAGAAGCCCAAGCCTGGCTGGAGCAGCGGAGGCTTTACATCCAGAGACTCCAGGAAAGTAACGCAGATGCATCGCGCCACACGTGGCTCGAGCTGTCGCCCAAGACTACGACAATCACATCCCTGCCGGGACGCGTACCGCTTGCGATCAGGCATTTTCCTGCAGCGTCGGTGTAACCGGTCTTCATCCCGTTGCAGTAGGGCAGCCTCCTGAGCAGCTTGTTCGTGTTTTCAAGCTCGCGTGTACGACCGTTGGCGAAGCGAAAAACAAGCTGTGGAAGGCAAACGATTGACCGGATTGTCGGATTCGCATAAGCAGCGCGCGCAATGAGTGAGAGATCTCGCGCAGTCGAGTACTGCCCCGGTATTGGCAAACCGTTTGGATTCATAAAGTGTGAATGCGCAGCTCCAAGTTGTTGGGCACGTCTGTTCATAACCTGCGCAAAGGCCTCGACGCTGCCGGCATTATCCCGGGCCAGACATCGGGCGACGTCATTGGGACTTTTCACGAGCAACGCGCGCAGCAGATCGATCCGCTGATAAGTATCGCCCGCCTTGATGTTCAACTTCACCGGCTCAGCCATTGTATCTGTTGGTTGCACGGTGACCTGGCGATCGAGAAAACCGCTCTCCGCCACAATCAGCGCCGTAAGTAATTTTTGCGTGCTCGCTGCGGCCCTGAACTGATCGGCATTTTTTTCGTACAATGTCTTGCCGGTATTCGCGTCGACCACAATTACCGAAGCCGCAGTGGTCTTTGGTATTCCCTCGGGGGTATACTCGGTTGGCGCGGGAATTGTCTCCGGTGTTTCCTTGGCTTTTGCGCGCGCTCGGTGCGTGCGACCATGAGTCGATTTCGAGCTCTTTGCTTTGCGAGTCGGAGTGGTTTCAGCATCAGCGTCCTCATCGGCATCAGACTGACTCTCTTTCGCCGTGACCGTCTTCGCTTTCCGGATCCGCGCGGAGACGCCGCTGGGTCGTACGGCGTCGGAGTCAGTGGCATCCTGGCTCCATGCGGTTGGAACCGATGCCAGGATGAGAATGCAAAGGAACCAGAGCCAGTTGCGCGAGAATCTCATGGGTCCGAAATAAGCGACAAAACGTTTAATGGCGCAAGCACCCCACCGCAAATGCCGGGTGTTGTGTCTACGATTTGTGTCCCCGCTCGATCAATTCGATCTCGTAGCCTTCTGGCGCGTCGATGAATGCGATTTTACCGGTGCCCGTTGAATGCGGGCCATCGGATAACGGATGGCCTTTTGCCTCCGCGTGCTTCGCGAACTTTTCCAGATCCTCTACTTCAAAAGCCAAATGGGTTAGGTCGGGACCCACGACTACCGGCCCGCTCTCATCAAATTTACAAATCTCAATCTCCTGATCGCTCTCGGGTGCTTTCAAAAACACAAGTTGCGAGCCGCGACCGGAAGTGTGTCGGCGAAGCTCCTTGAGTCCCAGCACATCCTTGTAGAAAGAAACCGTTTTCTCCAAATCGTGGACGCGATAGCGGGTGTGCAGCAGTTTCTTGACCATGGCTTATCTTAGTGTTCCGGGGCATGGATTCAAACCCGCGCTCTGGACAAAGCCGTTAAAACGGCTTGATTGCGCGTGCCGCGGAGCACCGGGGTTAAGCCCGGCGTTAATGAGAGTCCACCAACTCGATTGCCTTTGTGTCATGTCGAGCTAGATCGAAACACTCTTGCTGAAGTCTGAAGGTTCCAGAGATTTCTCGACTTCGCTTCCCGCTTCGCTCGAAATGACAAAAAATGCAGTTATGAAAAAAATTGGAATTCTTTTTGGCCAGGAACACAGTTTTCCTCCGGCATTTGTGGAGAGGGTGAACCAGAAAACCGGCGGCAAAGACATCTTCGCGGAATTTGTCAGAATCGACAAGGTGATCCAGGGCGAGCCGTGTGGTTACGACGTGGTGATCGATCGCATCTCCCAGGACGTGCCATTCTATCGTGCCTGGCTCAAAAACGAAGCGCTCACGGGATGCGCGGTGGTGAACAATCCGTTCTGGTGGAGCGCCGACGAAAAATTCTTCAACAACGCGCTTGCGACCAAAATCGGCGTTGCTGTTCCACGTACTGTATTGCTACCGTCGAATCAGCCACCGACGGACACAAACGACAAATCATTTCGCAATCTGGGTTACCCGCTCGATTGGGAAGGGATTTTCAATTACGTCGGCTGGCCCGCCTTCTTCAAACCGTTCGCAGGGGGCGGTTGGAAGAACGTCTACCGCTTGCATAACCCGGAAGAATTCTATCGCGCCTACAGCGAGACTGGCCAGCTAGTGATGATGTTGCAGGAGGAAGTGAAGTTTGACATGTACTTCCGCTGCTATTCAATCGATCAACGCCACGTGCGGATAATGCCGTACGAGCCACGGCATCCTTACCATTTGCGGTATCAAACCGAATGGCGGGCACCGAAAGATATTCTCCAAAGAGTCGAGCGGGATGTGCTGACGCTGAATCAGTTTCTCGGTTACGACTTGAACACGGTCGAGTTTGCAATTCGCGACGGTGTGCCGGTCGCCATTGATTTTTGCAATCCCGCACCGGATGCGGAAGCAGCCAACGTCGGTCAGGCAAACTTCGAATGGGTGGTAGAAGCGGTCTCCGAAATGGCGATCCGTAAAGCCCGCGAGCACACTCCCGGCCGCGATAATCTGAGCTGGGGCAGATTTTTGCAAGCCGCAGTGGCGAGGCGCTCAGTCAGCGATCTCGCGTAAGATCGACAAACAACTTCGCGCGTTCATTCTGAGCGAAGCGAATACTTCGCGAAAGGTCGAGCGTCACGCTGGGATGTTTGTGTGATCTGACAACTTGTGTGAGGTCCCTCGTCGTCTTCGCGACTCGGGGTGACAGCGCGCTGTTTCTGGCGGAGACTTGCTACCCTCCATGAGCGCGAAGCAGCACACATTTACTCTCGGTATCGAAGAGGAATTCGCCATTATCGATCCGGAGACACGCGAGCTTCGATCGCACATCCAGGAAATCCTCGAGGGGGGTAAAGTTACCCTCAAAGAGCAAATCAAGCCGGAGATGCACCAATCGGTCGTTGAGTTAGGCACTGAAATTTGCCAGTCGATTGTCGACGCGCGTACCCACGTGATCGAACTGCGCAGCAGACTCGCGGAACTGGCAGGTCGCAGCGGACTGCGAATTGCCTCGGTGGGCACGCATCCGTTTTCTCACTGGCGCGATCAACTTATTACTCAAGGCGAGCGCTATCAGGAGATCGTCAAGGACATGCAGCAGCTCGCTCGCGCCAATCTCATCTTCGGTTTGCACGTGCACGTCGGCATTCCGGATCGGCAAAGTGCAATTCACGTCATGAATCAAGCGCGCTATTTTCTCCCCCACATTTACGCGCTCTCGGCCAACTCGCCATTCTGGGTCGGTCAGGACACGGGCTTGAAAGGTTATCGACTCAAAGTTTTCGAGCGTTTTCCGCGCACCGGGATTCCCGACGCGTTCGAGAGCCTTTCGGAGTACGAGGATTACTGCAAGCTCCTGGTCAAAACCGGTTGCGTCGACAACGCGAAGAAAATCTGGTGGGACATCCGGCTCCATCCATTTTTCGAGACGCTCGAGGTTCGGGTGTGCGACGCGCAATCGCGCGTGGACGACACGCTGGCGATTGCGGCTTTAATTCAGGCAGTGATCTCAAAACTGTACAAGTTGCTCCGCCAGAATATTAGCTTCCGCGTTTATCGCCGCCGGTTATTGGATGAGAATCGCTGGCGCGCCTCGCGCTACGGCATCGATGGCAAACTAATCGATTTCGGCAGAGAAACGGAAGTGGAGGCGCGCAGTTTGTTAAACGAATTGCTCGAGTTTGTCTCGACCGAGGTAACTGAGCTCGACACTCAAAAGGAGATGGCGCACATCGAACGGATCATGCGCGAAGGCACCGGCGCGGACCGCCAGCTTGCTGTGTGGGAACGCACACACGATATGAAAACGGTTGTCGATCAAATCGTCGCAGAAACGTACGAAGGACTGAGCGTGTCCCAGCCTACGGCAGCCATAAAGTAGAATCATGTCTGCTCGCCCGGAAGACTCCGCCTAATTCGCTGCGCTTCTTTACAAATCGGAAATCACCCGTGGCAGGAACGCGGCTCGCAGGGCGTTGAGGACTGCAAGGACATCGATGACTTCCTGGGTGAGCGCGCCGGCAACGGGACTCAAATGACCAGAGGCTGCGACGAGCATCCCGACAACGCTGAGCGTCATTGCGCCTAGCGCGCTCTGAAGCACAATTGCACGCATCCGGCGACTGATGTGCATGAATTCGTCCACTCGTTTGAGTGAATTATCCAGGACGACCGCGCCCGCCGCTTCGGTTGTGATATCGCTATTCTGCCCTATTGCCATGCCGACCGTAGCGGCCATCATGGCTGGTGCGTCATTGATGCCGTCGCCGACGTAGAGTGTTTTGGCCACAGCGGTTTGCTGCCGAACGATGGCGAGCTTTTCTTCGGGCGCCTTTTGCGCATAGATCTCAGTGATACCGACTTGGCTGGCGAGATAGCGAACCTCCGATTCGCGATCACCCGATATAATCATCAGCCGCTGGAATTGGTGTTTAGGTTCCAAATGGGATACGAAGGAGCGACTATCTGAGCGCGGCGCATCGTGAAAGCGGAAGGTCGCGGCGTAGTGATCGTCGATCGCCACTACACATTCGAGTCCACCCGATCCCGTGGAAGCTGATCAGCCATAACCACTTTTTGCTCCAGAAGTTTTTTCAAACTCGTGATCTGCACTGACCGGCCAGCGACAACCCCACGCAATCCCTGCCCAGGCGGCTCGGTGACTTCGGTCGCTTCGAGCAGGCGGACTCGTTGCTCGCGGGCCGTCGCGAGAATAGCTCCAGATAACGGGTGTTTTGAGTAACGCTCGAGGCTGGCAACAAGCCTCATCACTTCCTCTTCTGCGAAGCCCGAGGCGATGAGTTGCTCCGTTACCTTCGGCTCGCCATAAGTTAGAGTTCCGGTCTTGTCGAAAATTGCGGTGCGACATAGGCTGATTTGCTCAAGCGCCACAGGGTTTTTGATTATGATCGCTCGACGCGCGCAAAGAGAAATCGAACCGATGATCGCGACCGGTATCGCAATCAGCAGTGGGCATGGGGTCGCGATCACGAGAACGGCGAGAAAACGAACCGCTTCGCCGCTTGCAGCCCATGCAATTATTGCGATGACGACGGCTACTGGTGTGTAGATGGCACCGACTTGATCGCCCAGACGCCGAAGTTTCGGCCGTTTCTCTTCCGACTCGCGCATAACTTCCATGATCTTGGCGTAGCGGGAGTCACGGGCCGGCCTAGTTGCCCGAATAGTTAGAGCAGATTCTCCATTGATCGCCCCAGAAATTACGGCTGAGCCCGAAGTCTTTGTGATCTGAAACGGCTCGCCGGTGAGATATGATTCATCCATCATGCCGTGGCCGTCGATGACCATTCCATCAACCGGGCAGATTTCGTGTGGATAAATCAGGAGCACGTTGCCCACTGCGATTTCCTCCACCGTGACATCAACAATCTGCGAACCACTCCTTCGATGGGCTATCGAAGGCATTCGCTGGGCCAGCGCGCCTAACACCGAAGCGGCACTGCGCAGCGCGTAATTCTCCAGCGCTTCTCCTCCCGAAAGCATCAGGACGACGATTGAGCCCGCCAGATATTCACCGAGGAGGATCGAGGTAATGATCGAAATGCCCGCCAGCAGATCCGACCCAAGGTCTCGACGCAAAAGTTTCTTCAGCAGTTCGTACACAAGAGGAACACCGCCGAGGACGAGGGTCAGTAGCAGCGGCAGTTGAGCTGTGGCCATGCTCGTACGAAAGCCAAAACGCAGAAGCAGATGCAGAAGGATCCCGGCGACAGCCAGGGCCGCGATCAGCGTGGTCTTCCCACGGGAAACTTCCAGTGTTGTTTCCCAAATACGGTGGTGTGGCGGCTGATGCCTCAGTTTGGGCTCAACAGCCTTCTTTTCGGCCTCGAGTATGCTTGCGGAATTCATTTTACGCATTCACACCGAACCAACCGGAAATCTTTGGTAGAATTGTCTTGGGCTGCGTACTGGTCATCGGCTTGATAACACTCGCCCGGGCGATCAATGACGTCATTCGCTGAATCAAGCCGACTCAGCGCCGAAGCTCGACAGCTCTCGCGCTGAAGTGTCAAATGTATTGACGAAAGATCCTGACAAAATCACCGCCCGATCCGCACTTGGCTTTCGTTGATCCCGAACCGCTGATCGTTCCGGTGGTGGGGGCGCATTTCGATGGCAAGATCACGTTGACGACGCTTATCGATGTACGAGATGAACCGTCGCACCAAAGCGGCGAGCCAAACACTTTGCCGTGTCGATCGCTTGAATCGACATTCTCGAAAAATCGATTGGCACCAGGATGTTTTGGATGCTTGTCCTTTTCATTTGGATGGCAAATCAGAATCAGTGCGAGAGGATAGCAGCGTATTATTTCTTTGGTGGTGTTTTCCTGAGAGCGTCGATGAGCTGATCACGCGCGCGCTGCATACGGCGCATCATTACTTCGCTCATTCGCTTGAACAGCTCGTAGCCGAGCGCCGAATCTTTCTCGCAATATTCGCGAAGAATTGTGCCGTAGAAAAAGATCGCCGTTGTCGGCTCGCCGGCCCGGGCTGTGAAATGCCACCTGTGCGGAGGAAAAATCCAGGACCAGCCCAACAAGTCGCCCGCGCCGATCATGTCGATCAAAACGGGCGCGCCGCCGATCTCTTGTGCCGATTCGAGAGCTACCTTGCCGTTCTCGACTAAATAGAAGCGATTGGCCGTTTCGCCTTCGCGAAAAATCACTTCCCCGGCTCGAAATCGCGCGCGCATGGCGCAGTCCGCTAGTAATCGAACATGCGACTCTGGTAGCCCAATCAGAAATGGATGGGCGGCGACGCCTTTCTCGAGTTCCTCGCGACTTTGATGTCCTGGCTGGCTCATGAGTTCAAATTCAATGTGACATCCCGCTCCGCATTGAACCAAGTCACAAATGAGTGATGTCGAGATGCCAGTCGGTCCCGTCTGTAATGTGAATATCGCCATTCGGCCGGTGGGTATAGGTGATGTGGTCGATCTTCACATGTGCAGGAAGCACATTGACGATGACCCCATCATCCAGCGCCACGATGCGCGTGCGGAGCTGTTCGCGTCGAACAAATTGACTATGCGACGAATCCATGGCGAAAAGGTAGCCTTTCACGCGAATGAGATTGCCTTCGTGACCCTCCACCGTGCCGACAAAATGACGCTGCGCGTCACTTTGGAAAAGCTGTCGATGAATGATGTGAACGTATTCGCCGGTGTTAAGGATCATACGCTTCTGGAGTTAATTTTCGCTTTGGTAGCACGCGAAGGTTTACACTTTTCCTGTCGAAATTACTTCGATGAGGTAATTAGACGCGTTCAACTCCCTGATTTCAGGAACTCGAGAATTTTTTTGTGTTCTTCCGGAGTGAGATTGGCGCGTACCCGCATATGCATCATGGCTACTTCCCATTGGGCGGGGCTTAACGAACCGGGCGATCTGATATTATGACAACGCACACAGTTCTCCGCCCAAAGCTGCGCGCCGCTTTTTCCTGTGGATGATGGAGTAGTGCCGGCAGCAACCTCTCCAGATTGTTTGTTTGTCGCGCAACCGAAGACGAACCACATCACGGCGGTACAGAAAATAAGGATCGTCGCTCCGGGCAAACCGATCCATTTGCAAATTCTCGCTAGAATTTCTTTCACGGTTAAAACCCGACCGCTGCTTGCATCATAAAGGCATCCTGGTCGCGGGCGCCGCCGTTCTTATCGTCGAACTCATAAGCCAGTTTCACTACAGCGCTTGGAGTGACCCAGTAGTTTAGTCCAAGAGTCCAGCGTTGTTCGTCAAAACCGACCGGGGTGTGTAGTTGGTTGAACCGATCGTAGCGGAAGACACCCTCGAAGTTCTTGATATAATCATTGTCGATGTGGGTGGGCCGATAGGCGAGTTCCACATATCCTCCATTGCGGTTGTTGTTGAATTCGAGTGGCCCGAAGCCTTGGCTTCCATCTGCATCGTAAACGAAATTGCCGACGTGCGACCAAACCCATTGCGCGCGGAAATTGATCAGGCCTTTGAACAACGTCGAATCTTGGACGTAATTAAAATCAGCCGATTGTAAAACTGCTGTCACCGCCTGATCGCGCGGTCCAACTTTTGAGCGCTGAATCCCATAACCGATTTCGACTTGCGGAATCGGAATGAATCCAACGTGGCCTCCCACAGCGACGTGCCCGCCAAAGTTGGCGTCGTTGTCGAAATCGAGCGTTCCCAGTTCAGAGAAGTCGTCCGGAGCGGTGATGAGACCGGGCGCATTTGCGACGAAGGTAACGTACTCCAGTTTCGTCGGGCCGATTGGGATGACACCGCGCAATTGCCCGCCTAATTCCGATTCGGGTAGTAAACCATCATAGACGGCCAACGGTTTGTCCGGAAGTTTGTTCACCCAATTCATGTGTTGCCGTTCGACAAAGAAATTCGTTGGATTCAGGAATCGGCCGACACCGATCGTCATGTAGTCATTCAAGAGATAGGAGGCTTGCGCTATCTCCAAATTGGTCGTTGTCTCCTGGTCCTCGAATTCGAATTCCAGTTCCCCTTCGAAGAAAAGCCGATCCGTCAGCTTCCAGAGGAAAATGGCATTGAACGCAGCATCAAAAAACGGGTCCTCACCGCTGCGGGCGGTAAATCCGGCAGTGCCGTAGCCAGCGAGCAAAAACTTTGTCGTTCCGGGAAATGTTTCCTTTACCTGCAACTTGAGCGTCTCGACTTCCTGACGCAATTCCTCCGTAGCGGCTTCAGGCGGCACGGAGACGACCTGTTTCCCTTCGCTAATGGGCTTCTTGGGCGCGGCTTCAGCGGGAGCTGGCGCTGCAGCAGCGGTCATTTGTTGAACCGTCGCCTTCAATGCGTCCAGCTCCTGCTTCATCGCCTCGTGTTCTGCCTTGAGCTTGTCGTACTCAGCGCGTGACACGTAATCGGAGGACGGCGGGGACGGAGCAGTATCTTGCGCCAATGCCGCCGATTGAGAGAATAAGCAGATCAGCGCCACAAAAGCGCACGGGATCGTTTGATTCACAATAATCGGAATTGCTCGGACCATTTATTTTCCAGCAAAAGTTTTGATGTAATTCACAAGCTCCCAGCGTTGTGTCTCCGACAAAGATCCCCTCCATGAAACCATCGGGGATCGGCCTTCCGTGATTTTCCAAAAGAGCGCGCCATCGGCTTCGCCGGCCTTAATGCGCGCGCCTAAGTCTGCCGGCTTCTTCTCTAATGCCGCACCACCTGGGCCATCGCCTTTTCCAGAAGGACCGTGACAGCTCATGCAGTTTGCAACGTAGAGCTTTTGCCCGAGTGCAGTCGCGTTGGCGTTTCCAGCAACTGGGTTCGGACGGTTGGCAGCGGTGGGCGGAGCTTTCCAGTCTGAGCTGCCTTGCGCCAGCAGCGACCCGCTCATTGAGAAAACTGCCAGTGCGATCAGTGCTCTTGAACAACTCGCAGCGAATTTTCTTGATTTCATAGCGATCAGGTGGGCGGTGCGTTGCTTCTGTCTTTGCGCCATAACGCATCGATGCTCCATCGTCCCGGGCCGTTAAAAATAATGAAAAAGAAAATCCAGCAGTTCACCAAGGCGAGTTCGCCTCCATTCATGATCGGGAAAAACTTCGCCTCCAGCGTGGGCACCGTTCCCACGTAAAACATGAAGTACGCGACTGCCATCTCGCCGCTCGCGAGAAACGCCGCGACACGCGTGAACAGCCCAAACGCAATCAGAAATCCGCAGACGAGTTCGATAATGCCCGCGACAAATGCGAGTCCTGACATCCCGTGACCGCCACCCGGATACCCGAAAAGCTTTTGTCCGCCATGACATGCGTACGCCAAGCCAACGATCAGTCGCACGACGCAGTAAACTGGATCCGCAAATCGATTCAGAGAGCTCAACTCGCATTGTTA
>Ga0137370_10000258_pt1 | contig 19986 bp, 17 predicted proteins | sample SagtaG_11_FD_104920 | JGI IMG/M metagenome (GOLD analysis project Ga0137370, IMG submission 104920) | Vadose zone soil microbial communities from Sagehorn Ranch, Mendocino, California, USA - Sage1_R_20_16 metaG | ecosystem: Environmental > Terrestrial > Soil > Vadose zone | place: USA... | reverse complement strand
GAACATGCTCAATAATCTGATGGATATCTTCCTGATTTAAATCGATCAACGACAGCATATCAGGAGTGATAACCGGACTATCAGGCTTGATCAATACTGGCGGTGCCAGAATTTCAGCTCGCCGGGCTGAGCCAGCCCAGCGGCCCGATTTAACAATCTCAATCAGAGGTTCCTTATTCTGTTTCAGTGAAATCCAAAGATCGCTAGTTATAAGCTGCTTATTACATTGGCAGATAATGTCATTGCCATGGACGAGCAGCGACACGTTCGCATTTTCCAGCGCAACCAGTAATTCTTGAATATTCATAGATAATTCTTCTCCCACAAAGCTGACTCACATTCATACGCGCTGCCGAAGCTATGAACGTCTGTTAATGGAGTCGCTGCAGAGTCAGCCGTAGTCTGAGTGGATGGAGAACTGCGATTTATCATCATGCCTTCGATTAACGCGTGCATTTGTGACTAAACAGTTTGCCAGGCGAGCCCATCCAGGATCCCGGATTCCCGCTCTGAATCTGCCGGGTTACATCACGGATGTTATTGCGCTAAATGTAATAACTCCATCTGGAACTCGTCGAAGTCAGCCTTCCTGACGGACTGGACATCAGGGGATAGCAATTGAAATTCCCGACGGGATTGTTCCAGGAGAGTTGTGTAAGAAATGTAGGGCCGCGCCTCAGGCTGCTGATGCCAGAACGCATTTCTTTCTGTAAAGACCCAACGATTGAGATTAACGGCTGCAGTTGTTGCCTCAAAGTAGTGCCACCAGAACCTTGGCATGTACAGAATGTCTCCCTCTCTGAGCTCATATTCAAAGCCCTCGGCCTTCTTAAATTTAGGGTACGTGTCATAATCCGGCAGTAGTGGGTCGATAGGACTGGCCCAGAGTCCGCTGTGAATAAACATCGCATAGATAGCTTCGTGCTGGTTTGGGGGAAACACGATAACCCGTTTTCTTCCAGCTATCTGTGCATTGAAGTTATGATATGGATCGCTGTGAATTGTAGATCTTTGTCCGGCAGCTCCGATCCACAATCTGTATTCTTCCTCGCACTGTTGTGGAAAGCAGCTGGGAAAATGACATTCGTTCACGAGTCCACGCATCTGTCGCGCGACGGCAGGATCATGGAGGAAGTCGATGTTACCCGCGTAGCGCGGCCGAACGCCTGGCGTCCCTTTTAATTGAATCGAATCTATATAGGTACGCAGGTCCATCATCTTTCGCGCCCCAACATGGCTGGTTGGAGCTGCTGCAAAGAAAGTTTTGAATTCGTCATCGGTCTCGCGAACGGGTACCTTCACATTGCCGAAGGCCTCCCTAAGCCGTCCAAGAGTCAGGCTGGACATCGCCGGCCAATCGAGCGCCGCGCCTACGAGGACGACGGGGTGGCTTGTCACCGGGGATTGGTTGCTGAGGTCCTCAATGGCAGAAACGCGGATTTCCTGAAGCGGTTGAAGTATCATGAACTCCTCCTCTTCTGTCTGCCTCAGTACTTCGAAGGAAACGAAGCCTTCCCCGCTGCCCGACGAGAGCGCGGAGCAGCTGGCGAACAAAGTCATTACTATTGAGAATGTTGTGCTGAACGCGGACCTGATTGATCAAGTGGCGGGAAGGGAAGCTAAAGCTCGAACGCTCACCACGAGTGTTGCGTCTGGACAGGCTGCCGCTATGCCACAGATTGTACCCTTCAAGTAAATGAGGGACGCGGACGATCGGACTCCTGATCGCTTCCCCTACCATCCCGAAGCACGAGACTATTGCGTGGGTCTTTCGAATGCATTGATCTCTCTTATCCACATTCTTAATCGAGATCAACCGTATGCGTCAGAGCAAAGCCATGGTTGACAACGAGAGTGGAGGTTAGCGGTTTTGTGAAGCCCAGGCGATCGGGGTGAGTTGGAGCAGGCGATGGATGGGAGTTTCGGCGAGACCGGGGAGGACCGCCGCCAAGTATTCGCGCACGGGGATGTTCAGCCGTCGGCAGGTTTCGACGACAGAGAGGATGGCGGCGACTTTGGGTCCGGCTTGCTCGCTGCCGATGTGGATCCAGTTCTTGTGACCGAGCGCCACCGGGCGCATGGAGTTTTCGGCCAGGTTGTTGCTGAGCTCAAGTTCCGGGTATTCGAGGAAGCGCGTGAGTTTCGGCCAAAGCGCCAGCGTGTGTGCTTCGGCATCGATGGCAAACAGCTCATCGATGAGCCTGACAATGCCAACCGCCTCGGCATCTTGAGGATGCAACTTCACCGCTTCCACGAATTTTCGTCTCGAATGCGACCAACAGGCCGCGTGTACCATCTTCGGCCCGCCCACGGAATCGTAGACGGCATATCCATCGCTTTGCAAAAGACCATCGAAATTCCCTAGAAAACGCTTCGGGCCCTCGCGCCCACGCCCCATGCGGAAGTCGAACACCACCGCCCCGTGCGGCCGCCCGTATTGCCACAGATACGCCAGATGGTTGCTGCCATTCCCATCGTGCATCTGTACGCCGACCGGCGTTTCATCCGCTTGCAGGTAACTTCCGCGGAGTAGCTCCTGCCGCAGCGCCTCGGCGAGAGGCACCAGGAATTCGCCCACGCGCATGACCCAGCCATCCAGTGTCTGGCGGCTCAGTTCCACGCCGCTGTCACGCTCGAGCATCGCGCTCTGCCGGTACAAAGGACAGTGATCCGCATATTTGCTGACCACCGTGTCGATCACCACGCGGTCGCTTACCAAACTCTTCTCGATGATACGCGGTGGCAGCGGCGCCGCCTGCACGCCACGCTCCTCACAACTCTTGCAAGCGCGTTTCTCGCGCTTGGTCACCACCACGAAATACTTCGCCGGCTCGACATCCAACTGCTCGCTCTCTTCGTAGCCAATCACCGTGGTTTCACGGCCGCAACCGCCGCACACGCACTGCTCGGCCGTGCAGGCGATCACCCGCTCGACCCGCGGCAGTTCCGCCGGCAGCGCCTGGCGGCCCGGATGCTGGCGAACCCTTTTCTCCGCTGGTCGCACAGGCACCGGCTCGCGTGCACTCTCCGCTTGCACCTCGGCGGTGCTCACTCCCGGTTCCAACTCCAGCAATTCCAGTTGCTCGTTGGTCAGCTTCTCGCTGCCCGGACCATATATCTGGATGCGCCTCAGCCGCAGCCGCTCTTCCAGTACCTGGATCTTTAGTTCTGCATATTGCAGCGCCAGGAACTTTTTGCTCACGGTGGCAAACAGCGGCTCGGGCAGTGCGCTCTTCAGTTGTTCGAGTAGTTCGTCGAAGGGAGGCTCGGAAGGGTTCGCACTCACGATAACTTACTAAATAACACGACGATTACCATATTGCAACCATATTCTCGCACTTCGCTGTGAAATTTCTGTAACATCCTTACGCCGCGGACTCTTCTGCGACTCCCCGTCGGTACCACCGCCGCCGTTTCGCCTGCCGCAGATCGATCCCGCCCAACAGCAGTGCCAGTTCTTCGTGGCTCAGCTGCACTTTATTCTGATCGCCGCTAACTTCCGGCCAGCGAAATTTTCCCTTCTCCAATCTCTTCGCGCACACCCACAACCCACTGCCATCCCAAAAGACCAACTTCAGCCGATTGCGCTGTCCATTGCAGAACAAAAACACATGTCCGCTCAGCGGCTCGCACTGCAAGCGGTCGCGCACCAATCCAAACAATCCGTTGAATCCCTTGCGCATGTCCGTTCGACCCACCGCCAGATAAATCCGTGTTGCCGCTCCCAGTCCAAACACGGCTTACGCTTGTTCCAACACGGCCAGCAAGCGCTCCAGCGTCGCCGCATCAAACCCCTCGGAGACTTCCACGCGCCGCCCTCGTGGCAGCACCACTGCCAACTTGCCGCTTGTCGCCGTTCCCGCTAATTCCACCGCCACAAGCCTGCCGTTGCTCGCCACCTCTGCCTCGGCATGCACTTTGCGCGCTTCCCGCTGATGGCCTGCGACATCTCCCCGCTCCTGCCGCCGCCTCTTCCGCCAGAAATTCAGCGTCCCCACTACTACGTCATGCTTCTGGCAAAATTCTCGCCGCCGCAACCCGCTGGACTCAAAGGCGTCGACCAGTTGCTCCACTTCTGCACGGCTCCGCCGCTGCTGAACTCTCCCAAGCGTGTGTTTTTCTCTCATTCCCCCACTTCATCACGCTTGCTTCTCGGGCGCTAGGTGCGTTCCTCTGACGCATACGATCAACCCATATCGTTCCCGGTAACCTCAACAAGCCAGCCACTCTGCAGTCTTATCCCTGGCAGCAACGATTCCGGTGAAGAGCGGGACAGGGTCACGCGTGAGAGGCAATGGTTCGCCGGCTGATGTTAGGAATTCTTGAACTCTGCCGGGCGTAAGCCATGCCGTTTCATTTACGTGTAAAGTTTTGTAGTCTGCACGAAGGTCTCGTGCTGCTTTGCTCTTGTTTCCTCCGGCAGCTTGCAAAGCTTTATGGATCGCTTCACGCTCTGCATCTGCAACAGCGACTTCAGCAAACTCCTTAAAAGATCGGCCACCGGCCGTTGGCCGGTCGGCGCTCGCCCTAGGAAGAGGCAGGCCAGTTGTGAGAAACGAGAAATCTTCTCGCTCGATCACGTCAGATGCAAAAAGCGCAACTCGGCGAACGGAGTTCCGGAGTTCTCGCACGTTCCCCGGCCAAGGGTAGCTCAGTAATATGTAACCAGCAGCTTCTGAGATCTCTCGGGCTTTGCTGCCTAATTCCAGGCTGGCCTCCGCTAGGAACTTGTTCGCCAGTTCAAGGATATCGTCCCGCTCCCTCAGCGGTGGCAAGGAAACCGTGAACTCGCTGACGCGATGATTAAAGGTCCAGGCGAAAAAAACCTTTCTGCACCTGTTGCTGGAGCATCAGATTGGAGGCCGCAACAATCCGTGCATCGACTTGAAAAGCGTGCTTGCCGCCAATGGGATACGTCTGCCGCTCCTCCACCACACGGGGAGCTTTGCCTGCATGGACAACGGAAGATTGCCGATCTCATCCAAAAAAAGAACCCCGTCTTTTGCCAGCTGGAATCGGCCCTCCTTGCGTTGATCTGCGCCTGTGCCCTTTTCATGACCAAAAAGTTCCGTCTCAGCGAGCGTTTCCGGGATAGCGCCGCAGTCAGCGGCTACAAATGGTTTTTGGGACCGGTTGCTCAGCTGATGGATTGCCCGGGCGACGAGCTCCTTACCAGTTCCAGTCTCTCCCTGCACAAGAATCGTCAGCGGAGAGTCGGCCACTTGTTTTACCTGCTGGATAACCTTTTGCATTCGCTGATCGCCATTGATAAGCCACCTCAAAGGACTTTGTGCGATCCCGGTTGCCTCATCCAGCTCACGCGTTCGACCCTCCAACGTTCGCTGAAGTTCTTTGGTGCGCTGTTCTGATGTTTCGTGCGCCTCCTTAACGTGGCGCCTGGACCCGCCAGTTTGAATCGCCAGGCGGAATGGGTCTACTAAATGGTTAAGATAAACCGGGTCTTGAATGAGGTCGAAAGCTCGCCCCGAATAGCATGTATTGCCAGCTGGTGCCGGCCGCACTCTGTGATCATTACGGCGAGCGTACCAGGCCAGCGGGATTGAACCTCGCCTAATAGCGACGCCTCGTCCAGCCCTGGCATATTGGTGTCACCCGCACGTGTGTCATTCGGAGCCGGAGGGCCTCAGGAAGAGCTTGCAGTAGCGCAGTATCGTCATGGACAAAGAGCACGCGAGGTTGGGTCATCGTTTGCATCTCCGGCACTCTCTAGAAAGTGGTTCTACGACAGGTCGCCAGACTGTCTGGCGACCACACCCTAGCGTTGGAGCCATACATTTGGGTGCTGGGGCTTCCTTTTGGAGGAAATGTCCCTGGCTCTCAACGTTTATTCTATCACCTGATTAACGCCTCATCACGCAACTTAATGAAAAATTAGAAGTAACGGTGACCTGGTTTTGCCTGGTCCATCTGGATTTGGGTTATGGCCCATTGAGGTGACAAAGCGCCCACATTGGCAAATCCCTTGCTGCGAAGTGATGCGTCCGAGTCACGAGAATTGGGAGAGACCTCGTTTTCAGTGGCGCTACCGGAGGATCAGGTGCATGTCCTGTCGCACTTTTTGCCTTCGACGCACAAAGGCTGGACCATGAGTACGCGGGACCTTATCGGAACCAACACTTCTTCGAACCAGGACGAGTTACGTTTTTGTGGCACCATAGGCCTCTCGACAACTCTCAGAACTCCACGCTTTCCATTCGCAAAGATGTTTTCCGAAGGGATCAACCTGTTGGGTAATATTGTAGATCCCGCCAGAGCTGTGTGCTATCCGCCTAAAGTGGAGATCCTTCAGCAAGACCAGCGAATTAGTTGCGCGTTTTTTGTTGTTTCTGGAATCATAAAGTTGGCCTATCTCCACAGCGACGGCCGGGAGGTCATCGTAGGATTAAGACAAGCAGGTACGATGGTAGGCGCATCAGCACTCATTCTCAATGAATCGAATAACCTGACAGCCGCGACAGTCACGTCCTGTAAACTGGTGCGGCTGGACTGCAAACACTTTATGAACCTTCTCAATACGGATCCCTCATTCGCGCAGTACGTGCACCAGCTCCACGCGAGTGAAAATCAACGATCACGCCAGAAAAATCGTCGATATGGCCTGTTTACCTGCGCTAGACCGGCTGAAGAAATTTCTGCCCGAAGTGGTCTGCGAACTGGGAGAAGCGCCCATTCCCCTCATCAGGCAGTGGGAAATTGCCGAACTGCTGGGGATTACTCCTGAACACCTCAGCAGACTTCTGAAGATCCTGGAATTAAAAGGACTCATCCAGCGTAACGGAAGTTGTTTTTTAGTATCGGATATAAAGGGATTGAAATCATTCCTCGCCGACAGCTCGCAGTGCAGTGAGACCTCTTACTGAGCAGATTGCGGAACACTGTGGGATTGTGATATCGAACGTGTTCAAGGGAAGCTTTGGCGCTAATTAACCCGGACGGATTAAAGCCTGGCGGCATCGTTTGAATGTGAACGACTACGCGGACAGCACCCGGATTCGCTCAAGCAGTCAGCAGAACGATCCCTGGTCCAGGAATCAAAGCTGGCTCCTGAGGCCGTATCGTATCAGTTTATTTCTCTCGTATAGACAACAGTGGGTTCCTCGGATGGTCTTTCGCGAACAGCGATGCACGGAGAGCGTCAGCCCACGCGCGCGACGAGATCCCGGCGTCCACTTACAGAACCCGGTAAACGCATATTTGTGAAGCTCACCCTAGGGCGACAAGAATTCTTCTATCGCCAGAATATGGTTGACGCCCGTGCATGACAAGATGGTTATCACATACTAAGACGTCGCCTTGTTCCCACGCAAAAATGCGCTCCTCGGATTTCATAGCCGCTCGAACCGTTTTCAAGTCCTCTTCGGAAAGGGGCGAACCGTCTCCGAAAAATGCATTATGTGGCAGGTCGTCCTCGCTCATCATCGAGAGGAGTTGCTTGTGAACGGATTTATCCAGGCTCGAAGGGTGCCATTGCTCCGCCTGATTTATCCATACGTATTCCAAGGTTCTGGGATGGCGCAAAATTGCGGGTGCCTTCATAACGGTTCGCAGTCCGCTATTGGCCTTCCATTCGAATTGGTAACCGTCCCTGTTAAGAGATGTTTCCACCTCGTCGCGGTCTTTCGTACGGAAGACATCCATCCATGATCGACCGAGTCCCTTCCCGCCATGCATGTTGTTCACATAGAGAATCCCTTTGCTCTCAAACCGACTGCGTAATTGTGGATCGATACGATCGAAAATACGCCGGCAATCTGCAAGTGGCGTTTGCCCCCCGGTCTGGGCTGGCTTTGCGCAATAGAACAGAATTGTGTCGGGCATATGTTTCAGGTAAGACGCTTCATTGTGCATCGAGATCCCGGCCTCTTTGGCATACTCGGTAGAAGTGAAGACATGTGATAACACTTTAGAACGGGGCGAATTGCCTCCGACATAGTCGCTAAACTCTGAACAAAAAACTTCAGCTATGTCTTGAAACTGCTGCGCCGAATCAACGCCGAATCCTCGAAGCAGAATGGCTCCGTGGACATCAAGAAGGCGCCTAACACTGTTTGCATTCAGGGTTAGCCATTCACGCAACTCTGTACTGTTTGCAGGTCTTTTACGTGGAGTTCCAGGGAGTGGAAGCATCGTGCTGTCTGATTGCCATTCGACCATAAGTTCCTTCCATAAAAAGGGACGGCCGGCTCAAGCGAATAGAGAAGGGGATTAGCCATACTTCTGCTCCGGCTAGATGTGTCCATGTTGTCGGCGCAACGAACTTGCCCGATGTCCTGACGGTGTCTGGCACCAGGGGGCAAAGCCGGCTGCGTTCATCCCTAGATGCTCTGTTCCTGCTTGCTTCGGTCTCCCCGATCCCCGCTGTGGTTTCCTGATCAGGCAGCCTGTCTCAGCCACAGCGGTTCGTGCCGCGTTCCATCCCGCAAGAGATAGAACGCTAAAGTCAGCATCTTCCGCGCACGTTTCTTCCAACCGCCTTCCGTCCCAGAAATCGCGGAGGCAGCGTCTCACCCAAGCCCCAGCACCAAAGAACGCCAGGCCAGACATAAACATCGTGGGACGGTGCGACTACTCCGGCTGAAACACCACGCGCCGGCTGACGATCGTCATATCGCCGTTCCGAATTGGCACAACGGTCGATGGTCGGGCATCTTGCAGAAATTTCCCTTCCGGCGGCAGCCCATAGCTTTCATCAAGCAGAAATAAACTGAGAGGTTTCGTACTCGGGGCGGTAAACTGAATCTGCACACCTTCAAGTGCAGTCGTCCAGCAAGAATAGGAACGCCAGCCATCCGTGGAATATTGGCGCAAACGTTCCTGCTGCCATGGAGGAAACATGTATCCTTGCACTGAAATCAACTCCACCTGAGAATCTGGAGGAAATGCAACACCCACTAAGGGCGCACCGCGTTGGGACCGCAACCCGGCAATATAACTCCGCTTCCCTTGTGATGATGAAACCTGCTGAATCGTCAGTGCTGGAGGGGGCAAATCCAGCAGCGGAGCTTTCGCAATGAAGGAACCAGCGATATTCCATGGATCAATGGACGCGTCTGTGGTGCGAAACCGGGCTGCGTTCAGCAAGGTTTGTGGCATCCACTGTGAGCTTGGATCTGCAATCCAGTAGGATTGTGCCGTATTTGCGTCCTGATAGTATTCAAGATTAAGAGTCCCGGGAGATTCAGCTGAGAACGCAGGAAACACCAGTGACAGGCCCGCCCCGACGAGCACTGCAGCAATCGCCGAGCTAACCAAAATCCACCGAAAGCGACTGCGGGGCGACCCGAAGAGAGGTGCCAGGGGTGATACAAGGAGTGTGACAAGGGCCGTTATTCCCAGCAATCCAGTTTTGCCGAGCGCATCGTAGAGGAACCAGATGATTTCAGCTGTTATCATAGTCGCGAGAACACCAGGCACGACGACTACTAGAGTAGTTGAGTAATCACTTGCCATCGGCATAAATACGATCGCCAAACCGACAACTGCTGCGGCGGCTGCTGGCAGTACGAATACGTAACTGAACGACGGCCTAAGGAGTGCCAGAATCAGGGCGACGCAGCCCCAACCCACCCAACTGCCGCTCCAGAATCCCCAAAGACCCGCCTTGCGATAAAACGTCACGCCAGCGACTGCTACTGCAACAAATCCCAAGGCCCAGAATGCCACGATAAGCGGAATCGGATACGCAACCCACTTCCTTGGAAAGACCCCGGCAGCACCGAGCAAGGAACAAAGAATCGTTGCGAAGAGCCCGCCCAAGAAAAGCATTAAAAGCCAAGCGCCCACGCCAACAAGAAAATGACTCACGCGCATCCACCGTCGATGGACTAGCATCAGGGTTTCGCAGAACAGCAACGCCAATGCAATCGCCGCAAAGCCGATCGTCCATTGGGCCGGCCACCAGATCATCTTCCAATTAAGAAAATCAAAGAAGACGGCATCGGACTCATCGTTCGACTGCAGGCTGGAACTCGCTAGTGCGCGCAGTGTGGCGAGCGCGTTGTCGCCCTGCTGCTGCATACTGTTCGCGCTGGTAACGTCAAATGTGTCACGGGGGGTGTGATAGCGCATGACATCGCCGACGAAAGCAAAATTGAATCCCTGATAGCCGGCATTCTTAAACACCCTGAAATCAGTGTTGTTGGGTAAGAGTTTGTAAATGCTGTAGAAAATGGATGACGTCTCTGGATGCGCTACGGCAGCACAATAGAGCCCCATGAGCCATTGGTTTGCGCTACCCGTCTCGAACATGACGCTAGGCCCCGACGTGCCACGCGCTTCAAGATTGACCACTGCTCGCACATCCTTTGCGAGTGGATCTCGGGCCACGAATGCTTCAGCACCTAGCAACCCTGCTTCCTCACCGTCGTCAATGAGGAGAACAATAGGATGGCGCATGGGCACAGAAGTCTTCAGTGCTCTGGCAATTTCGAGTATCGATGCCACGCTAGCACCATCATCAGAAGCGCCGGGTCCTGCGGGTACCGAATCGTAATGGGCGGAAACCATCACGGCAGCCCCTGGCTCACGACCATCTGTGCGAGCGACGACGTTGTTTACCTCACCGCAGCTACCGTAGGAGCTGCAGACAAAACTGCTTTCAATTCGCGGCCGATAGCCAAGGCGGTGCAATTCCGAAACCAATCGCGCCCGAATGAAGGCACTTTGGTCGCTCTCCAAAGGGTGGGGAAGAGCATCGCCGACGAGTTCTCGTAGTATTTTCCTCGCTCTCGCACTTGAGAATTCGTCAGCAGGTGCATCGGCGGGCTTCGGAGCCGGAGGCCGCGATCGAATCGCAATTGCACAAACCACTAGTGCATATAACGAAATGGCGATCAGAAGGCTGCAGCCGTTGGGATGATGCAGTACCGAATGTGAAGCGCCCAGTCTACATTGTGCCAAATTCGCGCCAGTGGCATACGATTTCACGTCGGTCGGCACGCTCCATCCATCCCGCGCTGCGATAACACTTCTGTCAAGCACAACGCTCTTGGCTCAGATATCCACACCTCAAAATTTACTCACGAGCGATGGAGACATGCGATTTTCGGTCTGCAGTGCAGTGCGATGAACTGCGATTTTTTAAATCTCGGGAAGCTTCTCCACATCGTCAACGCTTTCATGTTCCCATTGCCGATTTATGATAGATCTTCTAATCTCTGCTGGCCTCCAACCTAGACGAGTTTTGCGGAAGGCGAACACGACTTCTCTTTGGCAGATCCCACATTCAACGCCATGCTCACCTATGAAACAGTCTAATAGCGAATTGTGCCGTTCTGCGCGGTCACAGAAACAATAGCAAGGCAGTTGATACAAAACGCTTCGGATCGCAGCGGCAAGCTTATATATCCGCTGCACCACCGGTTTACTGGCGTATTGGTTGTGGTCTCTCACTCTAGGTAGGGAACCCTGCGGCTCATGCTTATGAAACTTCGGTGTCGCCTCTGGAGAATTGCTCTGGCTGGCACAGAAGCAAGGAATAGCGTCGCCCAGAATTGCCCAGCCCGCGAATATCCTTACGCCTGCGGCAATAAACGAGCGTCGATTTGTGCTCGGATTTGCGTTCCTAATAGGCTCTGACATAACGTGCTCCTTCCGGTCGGAAGTCTCGACAACAGCTTGCCCATCTTCCGTGCAGTTATATGAGCGTCCTCGTTACGAAAGGCGTCGCGATTGGCTGACGTCAGGATATCCGACTTGGTTGGCTGAGATCGCCGCGGTGACCGCGGTATCGCACTTTCATTCCCGAAAGTTGGTTAACACAACTTGGATGTTTCCACTCAAAGCCGCATCAAGCACATTTTTTTGAATAACGCCTGAAGAGAGCGCTCGATCCAACCCGCTCTCGTAACTCACCGTGCGGGCCTCGATCGCATTCGAAAGTCCGACGCCTAGTCCGGGCACCTGTGTCACGAACTCGCACCGCAATGCATTAAGACTCTCAGCAAGAAGAACCGCACTGAGATCAGCTCCTGCTGGACCACGGTTCACGATTGCTCGGTCCGATATAGTGGCCAAACAACCCGGGACGATGACTACGAGGTGCTCAGCTAATTGTTGTCGGAGACATTTTGTTTCGACTTTGTTTGTCGCCGAGTTGCTGCTGTCCTCCGCGCAAAAGATTCCGGATTCACTGTGGTTCAGTCCGGCAGCCGAAATACCCAGTCTTTCCAATTCCAGCGAAAGAAGAGCAACGGATCTCAATTCGCCCGCTGCGTAAAGCAGGTTTAGAGTCCTAGAGGAGGGAACTCGAGCGAACCTCCTGAAGGCGCTTGGCACGATGCGATCTGGCGCTTCTTTGATGGATAGAACGACTACGAAACGCTCGTATGGCGCTGCTTGGCATCGATCTCGGACCAACAGTGCGATCCTTGTGTAAGGTCGGGTGCGACTTAATGCGGGCGCGTTTATCCTTAAAATAGCGATTCGATAATCATTGCACATTGCATCGCACACTTAGATGCCTCCACAAGACTCCAAAGCTATGCAAAATGCGCTTCAACATTGAGACAAGCACTCAACTCCGATCAGGACACGCCATCTTGTCTGTGTTCGAATACGATATGACCCAAGTCGAATCGACTTCAGCTGCGACCGAGCGCTGGAGTACATGAACCGAGACTACGAGTCGATGTTCGTTCTTAACTTTAACAAGGTAGCCCTCAATGTCGCGGAAGGGGCCGGTTATGATTCGCACTTTTTGGCCGACCCCGATATATGGATGAGCGGCTGGTGGACGCCCTAAATCCAGAAGTGATTTAATATTGCTGATCTCTGCGTCACTAATAGGGGCAGGGGCCCCGCCAAACCCCACAATGCGAATTACACCTGGGGTAGTAACCACTGGGCTTGTAACGTCGCGTCTCAGTCGGCAAAACAAGTAGCCGGGGAATAGAAGCCCGGACCCTTGATGCGCTCGAACTCTTTCCCTGTTCGGGAAGCGCTCCGCCCTAGATGTGGGGAGGAATTCCTCATATCCCTTGTTGTGCAACGCCTGAGCGCACCTCTGCTCCCATCCGCACCGAACTTGCAAGGCAAACCAGCGGCCGTCGAACGCGTACAGATTCATCAGATTGCTCCTGCTAGATTGAGAAGGTTGACGTAAAGCGGTTGTGGGGCACTCAGTTCAAATTGCAATTGAAGAGGATCTGAAGCGAAAGCACTGTGCATGGTCTCCGTCCTGCGCTGGGCAGGCTGCCGCCATTCAGCGAGATTGCGCTCGTTTCGTGGCCGTCCCAGAGGGCTTGATCATGCGGCTCGGTAACATCCCTCAGACGAGCCGCTCAGCTCGATAGTTACTCAAAGGTGCTACGCAGCGCATTGGCGTGGATCAACTGAGTTCTTGACGATGATCAATGAAGATTCTTTACGCATTCGGCGAAACAATTCCATGTTCAGAAGACGTAATGGTTTGGCAAAGCCAAGGCTCCTTCAACGTGCTGATATGTCCCGCTTGCACATCTATTACGCCCGGATAAACGAACCCACCGACGAGAAGGACTTGGGGAGCGAAAGAACAGACAGCCTGTTCCATAAAAACCAGACCACCGGGGAAGTCCGCCGATAACGAAGCAGGTAAAACGTACCTGCCGTGGATACCCGACACCCGGCGCCTGTTACGTGCTCCACCCAGGTTTTCTCCGCTTTTGCTTCCCGTTCGGAATCGGAAAGTACGAAAGTACCCTGAAAGTCACGACCGGAATCAGCGTCAAGGCGATTATTCCGCTGTCGGGAGGAAGGAGTGCTTATTCGTGAATTCCCGTCTCCGCGGATTCCGCTCCGTGTAAAGTTACGATTCCGGCCAGATTGATCCAAATCAAATTTTGTGCTGTGGTCCCGACCCGCAGGCTTTCCGACCTCTACGTTATTGTGGTTCACTTTCTACTCTTCGCGCAGAGTCTTGACCGGGTCAATTCTCGCAATCCTCAGGGCTGGCAAAGTTGTCGCCAGCAATGTCACAACACCCTGCGTGAGCACTACGGCCACGATAGTAGGTACATCGTAAGGGGCTACTCCGAAGAGGACGCTACGCATGATTCGGAGAGTCCCGGCGCAGAGGATCAGGCCAACAACCAACCCCAAGGCTGAAGCGTATACTGCAGGCCTGCCGATGAAGATGATTGCATCTCGAACAGTCGAACCCAACGCAATGCGGATCCCCATCTCCCGTGTTCGCTGCGTCACAATGTTTGATATGAGAGCAAAGATGCCAATCGCGCTAAGCATTAGCGCGAGCGACGCCATTGTACTCAGTAGGGCGACTTCGATCCTTTGTATTGCAAGCGTAGAATCCATCAGATCGCTGATAGAGTAAAAGCCGGAAAAGGGCAAATTGGGATCAATGCCCGTCAGAACATTCTGCATTTGGCCAGCCAGGCCCTCCACCGGACCGGCAGCACGAATAATCCAGCTCGGCTGAAAGAAACTATGGATCAGTGAGAGAAATCTTGCATCAACGATTTGCGCTGCCGGCAGATAGACTATTTCTTCTTTGGTTAAAGGCGCGGCGTCCGCATTCAATCCCGCCGCAGAGGAGATAACCGTATCTGTTACAACGCCTACAATGACAGTATCCTTGTCAATATACCGCCCGACGGGATTCGCCCCGTGGAAGAACCTGCGAGCAAATGCCTGGTTGACCACAGCCACGCGCTGCGCCTCCGGGTTATCTGCGCTAGTGAAAGTTCGACCCGCGAGTACAGGAATCTGTAAGGTGTCGAAATAACCGGCCGAGGCATATATTTCATTAGTTGTGATCTCCTGCCCTGCCTCAGCGCCGTCGCTGACAATGACTCCGGCAACCGGGGCGCGCTCATACGGAAGAGCTAATGCAACAGCCGCATTCTGCACACCGGGAATGTTGCGCATTTCAGTGAGGCTCTTATTGAGCAAATTGCGGAACGCTGCGGGATCATGATATCGAATGTCGTCAAGGGAGGCTTTGGCGCTAATCAATCCGGACGGATTAAAGCCTGGCGCCATCGTTTGAAGGTGAACTATTGTGCGGACCAGGAGCCCGGCGGCGGCTAACAGCACGATGGTCATGGCGACCTCAGCAGCAATCAGTCCCTGCCGGAGACGAATGTTGCCCGAGCTGGTTACCGTTCGGCTCATCATGGACGACCGCAAGGAAAGCTCCTTCACGGTAAGTGCGGGCAACATGCCAAACAGTACACTAGTCAGGAGAGACAGAAACATTGTGAAGCCCAGCACTGGAGCATCGAGAGGCACGCTAGCAACGGGAAGGAAATGCTCGGGCAGAAGCAGCAGAAGACCACGGAGTCCAAGAAAACCTACCGCAACAGCTGCCGTCCCTCCAGCAACCGCCAGCAGGAGGTTTTCAATCCAATATTGTTTTAGAACCTGCCAGCGAGTAGCGCCTAGCGCCAAACGGGTAGCCATTTCTCCAGTGCGCTGTAACATGCGCACAAGGGCCAGTCCAGCCAGATTCGCGCAAGCAATCAGCAGAATGAATCCCGCGGCAAGCATCAGGGATAGCACCTGAGGCCGGAGCGCATCAGTTTCGCCCTTTTGTAAGGAGACACAGTAATAGCTCAACAGGCTCTTAGGATTGGCCTTTGCGAAAAGTTGCGTTCGGAGTGCGCTGGCCCACGCGCGATTGATCTCGGCATTTGCTTGTTGCCAGCTGCTGCCGTCACGCAAACGTATTATTGCTTCAAAATTCGTGCCTTGCCCCTGGCCTTCCCGACTCGGCTGAAGAGGCGTATATATGTCGGCGAATAAGGGAGTAATTGCGCCCTGAGGCAGCACGCCGATAATCGTATAAGGTTCGCCTCTCAGCAGCACAGCCTGCCCTAAAACGCCGGGCCCGAACGTAAATATCCTTCGCCACAATCCATAACTTATGATCGCTACTCTGGGGCCTTGGGGCCGGTCTTCACCCCCAGAAAAGTCCCGGCCCAAAAATGGGTGGATTGCCAACACATCAAAGTAGCTTGCCGAGACCCCCGCTGCGCGAACGTATTCCACACGTCTGCCCGCTTGAAGATTCACGCCCGAGGTTGTGGCACTCGAAACCGCAGCGACCACAGCCGGCACCCCATCGCGCAACAGTTCCCATTGTTCACCGTCTATATTAGGTCGTTCGTCGGAAGGGGAATAGATGGCTCCCAGGCGCTCCGGATGATCGTAGGGAAGACTTTTCAGCAGCAAAGCATCCACGACAGAGATGATCGCCGTGTTCGCCCCAATTGAAACTGCCAGTGTGACGACTACGGTAACAGTGTACCCAAGATTGTGCCGCAAACCTCGAGCGGCAACTCTGACAGATTGAAACAGAGCCGTCCTCCATGCGAAAGGAACTTCTGAGTTCGCCATGCAAAGGCTCGATTTGTTCTCACTTGCGGCACCAGTTAGGGAAACCCTGCCGTTAAATCCAGTCCAATCTGGGGCAAGTGATAGTCTCTACGGGCCTCTGCGCTCAAACGCCAGAAAGAGTCTAAATTACCGGGCGGCGTAACTCAATAGCAAGTATCGAACTTTAATCAGCTTCTTATGATAGACCCCATAAATGAGGAGTGGGAGATGTTTGAACCGGAGTGAGCTCCTTTGCATCCCCACCCTGCAGATCACGGGGTTGCGGTTTCAGTGAATCAGCGAACACCTGGCCGTTCCGAAGCTCGATAATCCTGCCAGCAGTGTGGTAATACTCCTCATCGTGGGTAATCACGATAACGGTTTTGCCTTTGGCTCTCAGCTCTGGTATCAACTGGCCGTAAAATACCTCTTTAAAGTAAGAGTCCTGCTCAGCAGCCCATTCGTCGAAAACGTATATTTGCCGATCCTCAAGACAAGCGGTAAACAAGGCAAGTCGCTTTCTCTGTCCCTGGGACAGCTCAACCGTGGAGAATGTTCCGTCATCACGGATTTTGACCCTGTTTGCTAAGTTCAATTTACGCAGGTATTCGTTGGCTCGATCATCTTCAGGATTCAACGAAATACCAAGCAACGTGTTGAAAAGACAGAAATCGGAGAAAATGACAGAGAAACGCTGCCGATACTGCTCTCTCTGCTCTGGGGTGTCAATAGGGCGTCCGTCAAGAGAAATGAATCCCTGTTCGGGCGCGTATAGCCCGATGAGAAGCTTGGCCAAGGTAGTTTTCCCGGCCCCATTGCCTCCGGTAATAAACACCGATTCGCCACGACTAAACGACAGATCAACTGGTCCCAGGATGAAATCGTTAATATCTCCGGCTTGAGCATACGAGTGGGTCACTGACTGGAACTGAAGTGTCTGCCACAACGATGTCGAGGGTACAGATCCAACCTCGTCGACGGGACAACTGGCTAATGCAAGGCCAAGCTCCTCGACTTTTTTCAACGCGACGTTCGCACGCCCCAGGACCGGAGTCATATTGACGATCATCTGCAAGGGACTCATAATATAAAGAAGTGCGATCGCGTATCCGGTCACACTTTGAGGCTCCATCTGTCGCAAGACTGGCAGGCCAAAGATGATTACACCAACGATGATGAACATCAGAGCTTGACCCCAACTTGCCGCCGCGTTATAGATCGTCATGCCTCTGATGTTGTTATCACGAAACGAACTCGATGCTTTCTCAAGTGCGTGATTCAAGAATTCATTTCGACGTCCACTGTGAATCTTTAACTCTTTAATTCCGCCGGTAAGAGAATTGAAGTGTAACTGCATCGCGTCGCTGTCGCGGCGCGCCAGTTCTAAAATATACTGGGCTTTTGCAACGGGTAGCCGGAAAGTGCTAACCCCAACGGCTATGAATCCGAGCAATATGAGGAGGAGTACCCAAGACAGATATCCCATGTAAGCAAGACAGCTCACAACGACAGCAATATTTATGCACAGAAGGGGCACGGCCAGGATGGTGGACGCGATATTAGGCAAATCTTCTGTGAGGACAGCAAGTAGACGTGCAGAACCAATCTTTTCTACTTGCCGCAGTGGAGACGCGAGTATTTGTCGACATAGATCGATACGTAGCCTGTACAGCGCCCACTGGCCAAGCCGATTGAGCAGAACCTCGGATAACAGTCTTGAGATGGGCAGTAACAGACACAGACAGGCGAAGCTCATTAAGAGAATCGTGGGGACAGGTGGATGGGTCTTTAATGCTGCGTTGATAACCGCGAGCAACAACGCATTCAAGGCACCAGTCAGAATGCCAGCCATTAAGCTGAATGCCATGCTCCATCGAGATTGCTTGACGCACAACTTAAGCAGATTCAATGAATGCTCCTTGGAATCCGGTCCCGGGCATGCATCCTCTTTCTCAGGCGCTGTCTCATAACGCATGCGCTCGGGAGGATTGGTAACACCAGTTCGTGGTCTTTCATCTGAGTACGTCGTCACGACTCAGTTTCACGCGCCTCGCGCCACCAGCTCGCCAGCGAATGCACATGCGGGGGTTGAAGAATCGAGAAATGATGCCCGGGTCCATACCAGGCATGCAGTTCATGGGCTCGGCATCTCCATGCGGCACTATAGAGCTGTCGTCGCCTTACGTTGCCATCTTCATCTGTGTGACTGTCTCTGACCAATACAAGGTGCAGCCTGCCCGGATAATCTCTGGACGGACAATAAGCAGTCCGAAGCGCTGCCGCGAACGTCGCAAATGGACCAGAAAGCATATAGGGAGAGCTGCGTGAAGGAATGCACTTCTCCCTGACCAGAGCAGTATGCAGAGTCTCTAGAAAGGTTTGAGTGTTGAGCGACGCAACCACGCTTTCATTAATATCCAGTGACTTGCCGAATATATCGTCATACACCTGGACAAACTCCCTGAATATCTTGAGCGTCTCTACAGGCCTTGCGATCGCTCCTGTCACGTCAGGGGGGTCGCTATCGATCAACGTAAGGGAAGCAACGGACTGGCCTTGCTCGCACAAGCGTAAAGCCATATCGAACGCAACGAGACCACCATGTGAGTGACCCATTAAATGTATCGGCCGGATCATATTCTGTCGGGCCAAGGCGTCGAGATTGTAGAGAGCAGCAGCCTCGACGCTTTCGTGAGGTTGTTCCTCCGCATTGATACCGCAAGGCTGAAGGCCATACGCCGGCCAGCGGCCACCCAAAGCTTCAACAAATTCGATGAAAACGGTCACGCTCGCACCGGCTCCGGGAATACACACCAATGGAATCTCATCACTTTGAGTGGCATGTAAGCACAACAGAGGGGTGGCCGTGCAGTAGTGTGCGCGCGAGTACATGGTTTGTTCGATTTGGGAAGACACTGCATCGTGGATGCCACTTCTCCTGTGCCCTTGTTCGGACCCGACCTGACTGACTTTAGCTGCGTGAGCTGGTGCCCGCGCGATCCGAGTGGTACTGAGGGTGGTGTCGAAGCGTCATCCTGATGAGATTAACAGTCAATCAAAGAGCGAACGCTGAGGCAACTACACCTATGACCTTGGAAATGGCTGCGCCAAGAAGCCGTAACTTCCTCGTGCCTTTCAACATCGTTGTGTGGCTTGCCAACAACGTTGATGTTGCTTTGGAACTCTTTCCATCCCGCCGATTCCGATACATGATTTTCGTCAGCCTCAAACAGCCAAGTCGGTGCTGCTAAACGTCAGGCCCAGCAGATGAATCGCATTGCTCCGGGACAAGCTTCAGCACCTGCGAAACTGAATGGCATTGATCCCGAAAGCTACTTGCGGGAGGTTGTGTGTGTCCGGCTTGGGGACAAGAAATGTGGAGAATGAGTTTAATCTTCTGATAGATATGCTAGATCCGGATTGTCTCCAATTCAACGACCTTTAAAGCCAGCTCCCTCAGGATAGGATTAGCGAACAAGGTGCGAATTTCGAGTTGAAGGCTCAAGCGACGCAGTCTTTCTATCAGTTGCACTGCGAGGAGGGAATGGCCGCCCAGTTCGAAGAAGCGATCGTGACGGCCTACACGTTCGATCCCTAGCAGTTCTTGCCACAGGCTTGCCAGGGTCTGTTCCATCTCTCCTTGGGGCGGCT
>Ga0137370_10000254_pt1 | contig 20128 bp, 19 predicted proteins | sample SagtaG_11_FD_104920 | JGI IMG/M metagenome (GOLD analysis project Ga0137370, IMG submission 104920) | Vadose zone soil microbial communities from Sagehorn Ranch, Mendocino, California, USA - Sage1_R_20_16 metaG | ecosystem: Environmental > Terrestrial > Soil > Vadose zone | place: USA... | reverse complement strand
TGCTCCACTTCTACACGACCAAGCGGCCTCGCGAGCTGAAACATATCTACCTGCGCGGAGCCGCCCAGCTCCGGCCTGATCGGACGGCATGACGGGCGGCCAGACGGTCAGCCGGCCAGCCGAGCGGACGACTGGTGCGCGTACGGTCGTCGTGTCGGCCAAGGGCGGGGGGCGGTGGGCGGCGGGCCATCCGTGGATCTACCGCACAGACGTGTATGCGGAGCCGCGGGACGAGCCGGGTGTCGTCGCCGTGACCGACCGCCGCGGCCGCCACCTCGGCCAGGCCCTCTACTCGCCCCAGTCCGAGATTCGGCTGCGCCTGTTGACCCGCGGGAGCGAGCCGCTGGACGCGGCGTGGTGGAGCGGCCGGATCGCGGCGGCGGCCGCACGGCGCGCCTCGGTCCCCGCCACCGCCTGGCGCGTAGTGCACGCCGAGGGGGACGGCCTGCCGTCGCTCGTCGTGGACCGCTACGGACCGTACGTGGTCGCCCAGCTGCTCTCGGCCGGACTCGAGCGCGTGCGAGATGACGTGGTCGGCGGGATCCGGAGCGCGCTCGCACCGGAGGGCCTGCTGCTGCGGAACGATGCCGGCGTGCGGCGCCACGAGCGGTTGCCCCTCGAGGTCGTGCCTGCGTTCGGCACGGTCCCCGAGACGGTGGAGGTAACCGAACACGGGGTTCGCTACCTCGCCGCGCCCTGGTCGGGGCAGAAGACGGGCGCGTTCCTCGACCAGCGCGAGAACCGCGCGTTCGTGGCAGCGCACGCGGCGCCCGCCGGCCGGGCGCTCGATCTGTTCACCTACCACGGCTCCTTCGCGTTGCACCTCGCCCGCCGGGCTGCCGAAGTGCTCGCCGTGGACTCGAGCGCCGAAGCGCTGGCGCGCGGACGGGAGAACGCGGCGCTCAACGAGCTTACGAACATCACCTGGCATGAAGCCAACGCGTTCGACCTGCTGCGCGAGCTGGAGCGCCAGGACGCGCGGTTCGACACCATCGTGCTCGATCCCCCGGCCTTCGCGAAGACCAAGGAGAGCGTGCCGCGCGCCGCCGCCGGATATAAGGAAATCAACCTGCGGGCGATGCGCCTGCTCACCGCAGGGGGCATCCTGTTCACGTGCTCCTGCTCCTATCACGTGCAGCGCGCCGCCTTCGCAGACGTGCTGGCCGCCGCGGCCCGGGACTCGGGTCGCACGCTGCAGCTCGTCGCCTGGGCAGGGGCGGGGGTGGATCATCCCGAGCTGCTCAACGTCCCTGAAACGGGATACCTGAAGGGGGCACTGCTCCGCGCGCTCGACTGACGCGGGGCTGCAATTGACATCGGGGGCCGGGTTTACAACCTTGCACGCATGCCCTCATCCCGGCCCGAAACGCTCGACCGGCCGAGCTCCGTGCGCCGAGTCCTCATACGGCTGCTCGTCGCCAACCTGGCGGTCGTCGTGGCCAAGCTCGCTGTGGGCATCGCGGCGAACTCGCTTGCCGTGCTGGGCGGAGCGCTCGACTCCGCGGTCGACGCGCTGAACAACGCGCTCGGCATGGTCCTGGTCCGGGTGGCCGCCAAGGCGCCCGATGACGACCACCCCTATGGGCACGACAAGTTCGAGTGGCTGGGGACCCTCGCGATCGTGGGCTTCCTGTCGGTGAGCTGCTTCGAGCTGGTGCGGGGCGCGGTCAACCATCTCCTCTCCGGCGGCCATCCGGTGGCGGTGAGCGATTTTCAGCTCGCCGTCCTCGTGGTCACCATGGGCGTGAGCGTCGTCGTCGCCTGGTACGAACACCGCCGCGGCAGCGAGCTCGGCAGCAGACTGCTGGTGGCGGACGCCCGGCACACGCGGGCGGACGCCCTCGTGACGGTGGGGATCCTGGTGGGCGTGCTGCTCGCCCGCCAGGGATGGTGGTGGGCCGACCCGGTGGTAGCCATCGCCGTGGCCGTGCTGATCGTCCGGGTCGCCTACTCGATCGTGTCGCAGGCGGTCCCGGTCCTGGTAGACGAGCGAGCGCTGCCGCCCGGGGCGATCCGGGACAGCGCCGAAGCGGTCACGGGCGTGAAGGGCGCCTACGGCATCCGCTCGCGCGGGGCGCCGCCGGTGCGCTACGCCGAGGTGACGATCGCCGTGGACCGCGGAGCCAACGTCGCCGACGCCCACGCGATCGCCGACGAAGTCGAGGAGCGGCTCAAGCACGACCTGCAACTGCACGAAGTGATCGTGCACGTGGAGCCGTGCTGAGCGCCGTCCCGGCGGGCGAGCCTCAGGGGACGGTGCGCCGACCCCCGCGCTCCCTGAAGCAGGAGTACGAGGAGTTCATGCTGCAGCGCATCGAGGAGTACAAGAACACGCTGGCGCGCGAGGCGCTGCTCGAAATCGGGGACCAGGCGGTCCGAGAGCTCGAGGCGAACGCGCGAGGACAGTACCTGCTCACCGAGGTCCTGCTGCTCGAGCACGTGGACCGCCTGATCGCACGGCGCCTGCGGCTCCCTTCTTTCCCGCGCTGGCGCCAGCGCCATCGTACGCTGCGGCTCTCGCAGCGGGAACCGACCCACTGGGGGCTCGAGCGCGGCGGGCCGCTCGTGAGCCTCGTGCGGCGGCTCGAGCCCGGCGACGTCGTCGTGGTGGTAGGCGCCACGGCGCTGCCCGGCGCCCTCTTCCTCGCGGCCCACGATACCGAGGTGTTCCTTCTCGACCAGGATCTGGGCGCGGTCGAGGCCGCCGAGAGTCGCGCGGTCTCGGAGCAGCTGGCCGGCCGGTTCCACGCCCTCGTGATCCAGTTCGGCAGCTGGCTCCCGGATGTGAGCCCCAGCCTCGTGGTGATCGAACCCACCGCCCTGGCCAGCGTGCGCGCGAAGGACCGCGGGGCCGTGCTGGCCGAGCTACAGGCCCGCACGCAGGCGGGTGGCGTGCACCTGGTGCTGCCGACCCCGGGATCGCGCGAGGTGATCCCCCTCGCCCCGGAGGCGCTGCAGGGGCAGTACGCTGAGTGGCAGATCACCGCCCGCAAGCGCTCCCGCCCAGGCGCCGGCTTCGTCGCCACCAAACCTGTGGGTCAACACGACGCGGCGCTGAACGTGTCGGAGTAACTACTCCGCCCCGCACCACACCACATAACACGTTGCACGACGCCATGTTGCACGAGCGCGCCCCTGGCAGGAATGTTGCCCTTGGAACGTGGCGTCATTCAACGTGCAACGGTGTCCATGACAAGTCTTCCCCTAGTTCTCGACGACGAGCCGCTCGGTATCATTCTGCGCGCGGGCCGACAGCTGCTCCGGCCGGCGAAAATCTGGGCGTACTGCTGGTGCGCCGACGAGCCGGAGGCGGAGGACCACCCGCACCGGCACCTGCCGCTAGAGCACCCGCGCTGAGCTGACCGAGTTGATACGTCACAGGGCCGGCACACGCCGGCCCTGTTCGTTTTGTCTTAGATTCCCGCCACTATGGACCTCGGCCTGGGGGGGCGGGTGGCGCTGGTGTGCGGCAGCACCAGGGGCATCGGGCGGGCAGTGGCGAAAGCGCTGGCGCAGGAAGGGGCGCGCGTCGGGGTCAACGGCCGGCACCAGGATGCGGTCGAGCGCGCGGCGCGGGAGCTCGCGTCCGAGACGGGGCGTGGCGTCACGGCGTTCACGGCGGACGTGGCCGTGCCGGAGGACGCCGAGCGGCTGGTGCAGAGCGTGGCGCACGAGCTCGGGCGGCTCGACATCCTGTTCTGCAACGCGGGCGGACCGCCGGCGGCGCCGTTCACCCAACAACCTGGCGACGCCTGGCGCCACGCCATAGACCTCAATCTGTTCTCCGCCGTGCACCTGGCACGGGCCGCCGTTCCGATCATGCGTAAGGCCGAATGGGGTCGCATCGTCTGTCTCGCTTCGGTAGCGGCGAAGCAGCCCCTCGCTGGACTCATCCTCTCGACCACGGCCCGGGCCGGCTTGCTGGGCTTCGCCAAGGCGCTCGCGGACGAGATGGCGCCCGAGGGAATCACGGTAAACGTCGTGTGTCCGGGATTCATCGCGACCGAGCGCATCGCGGAGCTGACGGAGATGCGCGCCACGCGGGAGCGGCGGCCGGCACAAGATGTGACGCGCGAGATGGTCGCCGCGATCCCCATGGCGCGCATGGGCCAACCCGAGGAGCTTGCCGCCGCAGTAGCGTTCCTCGCGTCAGAACGGGCCAGCTATATTACCGGCGCGGTGCTCCAGGTGGACGGGGGTTTCACGCGGTCCATCTTCTGACGCCATCCGCGTCCCGTTTTCCCATTCCTGACCTCATGCAAGCGATCGTCAAGGAGAAGCGCGCTCCCGGTCTCTCGGTCAAGAGCGTCGCCAAGCCTGCGGCCGGCCCGGGCGAAGTACTCATCGCCGTGCGGCACGCCGGGGTGTGCGGCACCGACCTCCACATCGCGGACTGGGACGCGTGGGCCCAGGGGCGCGTCAAACCGCCCATCGTGGTGGGGCACGAGTTCGCGGGCGAGATCGCGGCTGTGGGGGACGGCGTCGCCGAGCTCAAGCCGGGCCAGCTGGTCACGGCCGAGGGACACATCGTGTGCGGCCGCTGCCTCCAGTGCCGCACGGGCAACAGCCACATCTGCCGGCGCACCCAAATCATCGGAGTGGACCGCGACGGCGCGTTCGCCGACTACATCGTCATGCCCGCCACCAACGTCCTCGCGCTCGACGGCATCCCGACCGAGGTCGGGGCCGTGATGGACCCGATGGGTAACGCGTTCCACGCGGTGCTGACTGCGGAGATCCCCGGCAGCACCGTTTTCGTCGTGGGGTGCGGGCCGATCGGCTGCTTCGCCGTGGGCGTCGCCCGGGCGGCCGGGGCGGTCAAGGTGCTCGCCTCGGACGTGAACCCGAAGCGGCTCGCCCTGGCGGCCCGCATGGGCGCCCATGTGACGATCGACGCGGGGAAGGACGACGTGGTGAAGACCGTATTGGCGGAGACCGGGGGCGAAGGGGCGGATGTGGTGTGCGAGATGTCGGGCGTTCCCGTCGCGCTCCATCAGGCGCTCGCCGCCGTACGCATGGGCGGCCGCGTCCAGATGCTCGGCATCCCCAAGGGAGAAGTCCCGGTGGACTTCGCGAGCGAGATCATCTTCAAGGGGATCACCCTGTACGGCGTGATCGGTCGCAAGATGTACGAGACGTGGCACCAGATGCGCCGCTATCTCACGGCCGGGCTGTTCGACCCACGCCCCGTCATCACGCACGCGTTTCCCCTCACCCGCATCGACGAGGCCCTCGCCGCGATCCGCTCCGGTGACGCCGGGAAAATCATCTTGGAGATCACATGAGCTTCGCGTCCAGGCTGCGCGCCGAGCTGGACCAATTCCAGCGGGAGGGAGTCTACAAGCGCCTCAATTACCTCGCCTCGCCGCAGGGTCCGCGCGTGCGGATGGAGGGGCGGGGCGACGTGGTGATCCTCTCCTCCAACAACTACCTCGGCCTCTGCACCGAGCCCGCCGTAGTAAGCGCGGGCAAGCGCGCGCTCGACGACTTTGGCGCGGGCACGGGGTCGGTACGGTTCATCTGCGGCACCTTCACGATCCACCGGGACCTCGAAGCGGCGCTCGCCCGGCTCGTGGGCTGCCCCGCCGCCCTCACATACGTGAGCTGCTGGAATGCCAACGAAGGCCTGTGCCCAACCCTGCTCGGCGATCAGGACATCGTCATCTCGGACCAGCTGAACCACGCCTCAATCATCGATTCGATCCGCCTCGCCAAGGCCATCGGCAAGTGCCAGTCGGCCGTGTACCGGCACGCGGACATGAAGGATCTGGAGGAGAAGCTGCGGGCGGCGCGCGGTTGCCGGCTGCGGTTGGTCATGACCGACGGCGTGTTCTCTATGGAAGGCGACATCGCGCGGCTGCCCGACATCGTGGCACTATCACGACAGTATGACGCCATCGTGGCCGTAGACGACTCCCACGGAACGGGCGTGCTTGGAGCGGCGGGGCGGGGCACGGCCGAGCACTACGGGATGCTGGGGGACGTGGACGTCATCACCTCAACCCTGGGAAAAGCGTTGGGTGGCGCGGCGGGGGGATTCGTCGCCGGGCCCGCCGAACTGCCCGACTACCTCACGCAGCGGTCGCGTCCCCAGCTGTTCAGCAACGCCCTTCCCCCCACGGTCGCGGCGAGCGCCCTCGCCGCCGTGCAGCATCTCGAGGGCCATCCCGAGCTGGTCCGCCGGCTGCGGGAGAACACCAGCTACTTTCGGGACCAGCTGCTCGGGCAGGGCTTCAAGCCGCTCCCCGGCGAGACGCCCATCGTGCCGGTGATCCTGGGCGAAACCGCGTTGGCGATGCAGATGAGCGAGCTGCTGCTCGCCGAGGGGGTATTCGTGACGGGGTTCGGTTATCCGGTGGTGCCGCAGGGGCATGCTCGGGTCCGCTGCCAGGTATCGGCGGCACACACGCGGGAGGACCTCGACTTCGCCCTCCGAGCCTTCAAGAAGGTCGGAGCCCGGCTCGGCCTGGTCTAGCAGTTTCGGCATTCTTTCGGGTGTCACTTCAAGTAGTTTCAAGGCTTGGTGGGTTAACTCGCTGGCGTTTTTGGACCTGAATACCTATTTTCGGTGGGTTTCGGGGGGCCCCCCTGGGGCCCTCACGGGTCTTTACCGAGGAGTTGTGCCATGCGGGTTCAGACCATCGTCGGTGTCGCGCTCGTGTGTGGGGTCACGGCCCTGAGCGCTCAGCACGGCCACCAGCTAGAGTTCACCGGGTTCGGGACGTTCACTCGCTTTGACCCGATGTGGAACCTGGGAGACCGGGTCGGCTATGGCGGCCGGCTCGGCTACTTCCTCAACGACTACTTCGGTCTCGAGGTCGGTGCTGGTCAAACGAATGCGATCCCGAAAACGGGCGGAGGGAGCACGCCGGTACGGCCCGGCGACGTGAGCCTGCTGCTCAACTCGGGCGGGCAGCACAACGTCCTGTACGTCCTGGGCGGCGGTTCGCTGCTCAGCATGGGATCGGTGCCGCCCTACGCGTTCGGGTTCAAGGCCGCTCACGGCGCCATCGGCGACCGCATTTTCCTGGGATACCACCTGGCCCTGAGGCTCGAGGCGGGCGTCTACTACGACCTTAGCACTCAGCCGGGGATTCCCAAGCCGCCTCTCAATTACGTTGGCTCGGCCGGCCTGTCCCTCCTGCTTGGGGGCCACGCCCCCGGCCGCGCTGAAACGCCGGAGATCCCCAAGGCCAAGCGCGACTCCATCGTCGCCGCCGGCGGCACGATTCCCTCGGAGAAGCCGAGCGGCAAGACGTTCCTCGCCACGGGCACGAGCTGGTTGCACCAGTGGTTCTGGGGGGGACAAGCCGGCGTGATGGTGTTCAATACCGCGTACGACGGATTCTCCGCGGAGCCGACCTTCGGCGGGCACTGGCTGGTCACGGCGAAGAAGACAGCTCTGTACGTCGGCTACGAGCAGTCGTTCTTCCTGTCCGACCGTCACGCCACGATTCTCGAGCCGAATGGGGTGGTGGAACCGGGGAACGTGGCGTTCAAGAGCCTGCGCCGCATCATGATGGGCGTCCTGGCGTTCCCGGTGCAGAAGGCAATCCAGCCGTACGGCGGCGGCGGCTTCGCCATCATGGAGATCCTCAATCCCGTCACCACCTGCACGGGATGCACGATCTCAGACGCGACCATCATCCAAAACGCGGCCGAGAGCTATGCCACCAAGGCGTTCTTCTGGTGGATGGGTGGGATCGACGTCCGGCAGGGACGCCTGTCGCTATACGGCCATTACATCCTGACCTCATCGGCCAAGACGTTCCTGATCGACGGAGTGACTCACAGCTTCCAGGGCGGGCTCCGCTACAGCTTCGGCACCTCCCGCGAGGACGTCACCGAGACGCACTGATCGCGTCTCACCGGGACACCCATCCCGAGTCGGCGAGGAGGTAGCGCAGCGGCCAGTCCACGGCCCGCGTGATGCCGATGCGTGGAGTCGCGAGGACGGGACGACGCGCCGCCGGCATCCTGATGATGCGCACGGGGCCGCGCTGCAGCGGGACGCCGTTCAGCCGTCCCGTGATCGCGAGCGCGGCGCACAGGCGGGCGGGCCCGGCGCACAGCACGCGGTCCGGTACGCCGCCACGACGGCGTCGCATCGTGGCAAGCCCCGTGACCGGCTCCAAAGCGCGGATCAGCACCGCCGCGGGGTAGCCCTCCCGCCCCGTCACGGCGTTGAGACACCAATGCATGCCGTAGGTGAAGTAGATGTACGCCGTCCCGGGCGGGCCGTACAACCAGCGAGTGCGCGGCGTATGTCGGCCGCCATAGGCGTGGCAGGCGGGGTCGTGCGGTCCCACGTACGCTTCGGTTTCGACGATGCGTCCGGCCGTGCGCCGGCCGCCGACAGTGCTCACGACGAGGTGCCCTAAAAGCCGACGCGCGACCACTTCCGCTGGTCGCGCGTAGAACGCAGGCTCGAGCGGCCTCACGTCCCTCCGGTCAGCCCACGCTTCACTTTCGACCAAAAGGACTCGCCCTCAGGCCCCGGCATTGCATCGTCGGGTGGGGCGGCCGGCGGCCGTGGAGACGGGGATGAGGAGGGAGGAGGCGTGGCGGGCGCCGCCCGTGGCTCGTCGCGTCCCTCGGCCCGGTCGAAGCCACTCGCCGCACCGGACGGCTCGGGGCCGCGCCGGCCCCTGCCTCCGCGCCCCCGCCCACCGCGACGCCGCCCCCCGCGCTCGCCGGGCTCCCGCTCGCCCGGCTCGCGATCGCGACCACTCGTCGCCGGCCCTCTTCCCCCTCCCCTCCGCCCGCGGTCGGGTCGCTCGCCACGCTCTCTCGCTCCGCCTTCGGCGCGGCCGGCGCTCCGCCCGCTCTCGACATCCCGCGCCGGTGCGGACGTAGACGTCACGGGAGGAGGTTGTTTTGCCGGCACCAGCTCGATGCGCGGCTTGAAGTTGGGGTCGATCTCGACCACACCGATCTTGGGGATGTCGGGAGGCGTGACCCGCGGGCCCCGCGAACCGCGGCGGAAGCGTCCGCTGCGCGCCGGCACGCCGCCGACGGGCGCGGCCGCTGCAGGCGCCACATCCGTCGGAGCCTCGCCGACCGGCATCGACTCGTCGGGGAGCTCGGCCGCGACCTCGTCCGGGGCCGCCGTTGCTGCCCCTTCGTCGGCGCCGTCGTGTTCCTTGGAGAGATCGATCACCTCAGCGTCGCCACCTCCCCGGCGGCCGCGGCCTTCGCCCCGGCGCCCGCCCCGAGCGCCAGTTGCGCGCTCTTCGTGCGGCTCGCGGGCACGCATCGCCAGCGACGGCTGGGCGGCAGCCCCGGGCACGCCGGGACCGAGCCCAATCTCGTACTGGCCGTTGTCGAGCTTGGTGAGGTTGATCAGACCCTTGTGGGCGGCCTCGAGCACGAACTTCGAGAAGCGCGAGTACCCGACGTCTTTCTCGTCGAACCCCGGGTCGATCTCCTGCATCACCTGTTTCAAGCGGTCGGAGCGCATCACGTCGTTGTGGGCCGTCATCTGCTTCACGGCTTCGATCACGAGCTCCCACGGATCGTGACGCTCGTGGGTGACGTCGCTCTCCTTCGTGAACCCCGCGAGCTCGTTGTAGGAGTAGTACTCGTCGCAGTTCTGGATGAGGAGATCGCTCGACGACTCGCGAATCCCTACGCCGATCACGTACTTGCCGTACTCTTTGAGCTTGAGAACGAGCGCGGAGAAATCCGAATCCCCCGACAGCAGGATGAACGTACCGATCTCGGGTCGCGTAAACACCAGCTCGAGCGCGTCGATCGCGAGGCGAATGTCGGTCGCGTTCTTCTTGTTGGAGCCGTAGGCGGGCGCGAAGATCAGATCGATGGAGGATTCGGCCAGGGGGACGACGTACTGCTGGTAGCGCCGCCAGTCGGCATAGGCGCGCTGCACGGCCACCTTCCCGCGGATGATTTCGGACTGGAGCAGCCGCTTCAGCTCCGTCTGCAGGTCCGAGCGGATCGCCATCGTCACATTGTCGAAGTCGATCAGCAGCGCGGCGTTGGGGGCGTGGGCAGGCGGCTCCTTGTGAGCCGGCCGCCCGAGATAAGCAAGAGGCGGTTGAGTCATGTAAGGTTGCTCGATTCCGGACGCCCGAGCGGCGCGCACGCCAGCGGGCCCTGCCACGAGTCAGTGGTGGCAGGGCGTCGCGAGCGGCCCGTCAGATCGGGCAGTTGGTTTGTGGCGACTGCTGCGCGTGATAACGCGTTCAATAACCCGTCGCCCGTCGTATTGTCTGCGGCAGGATCACAGTGAGGTGGGTCGCCGTTGCACCACGGCGCGCCCTGGAGCGGTTCCTCGACTCTCGTGCCGAGGCCGTCAAGCGCCGCCGGATACCCGGATGCCATCCTTATACTGCCTGCCACGTCTATCAGCACGTTGAAAATAAACAACTTGCGTCGTAAAGCCAAGAGCCTTCTGGGACGTCACTCCCCCAACACCTTGATGATGACCCGCTTACGACGCTGGCCGTCCCACTCCCCGTAGAAGACCCGCTGCCACGGCCCGACATCGAGCTTCCCGGCCGTGATCGGCACGATGACCTCGTGGCCAATCGTCAGGCTGCGTAGATGGGCCGCCGCGTTGTCCTCACCGGTTTCGTTGTGGCGGTAGCGCTTGGGGTCCCAGGGCGCGACGGTCGTCTCCAGCCATTTCAGGATGTCGGCCCAGAGTCCCGACTCGTGATCGTTCACGAACACCGAGGCGGTAATGTGCATCGCACTTACGAGGACGAAGCCCTCCTCGACGCCGCTCTTACCTACCTGCGCCGCTACTTCGTCGGTGATGTCGATGATCTCTTGCCGCTGCTTGGTGGTGAACCACAGATAGTGCGTATGACTCTTCATTCCTTGACCCCTGTGTCGAATTGTCGCACCCGGGCTTTGGCCCTAGATTGCTGCCAGCAATATGCCGCTTTCGTTCCGCCAGCGGATCTTCCTCGTGCTCGCGGCGCTGACCGCCGTGCCGATCGTTCTCGCCGTGATCGGCTGGGCCCTGGCGGGGCGGGTGGGCGCGCCGTCGGCCGGTGCCCGCGCCTCGCTCGAGCAGGTCGCGAGCTCCGCTCGGCACATGCTGGAGCGTGTGGACACGCTCCGTCTCTCGCCGCTCGAGCGAGCGGCGGTGCGCGAGCACCTCGCGGAGATCTCCAACTCCGTGACGCTCGCCCGCCGCGCGGAAACGTACTTCCGCTATTACGCCGGCGGGTTCGTGGCCGTCGTAGTGGTGCTAGGCGCCGTGGCGCTGTTCGCGGCCGTGCGGCTCGCGGGGCACCTGTCCCGCCAGCTGTCGCGGCCGATCGACGAGCTGGTGGGCTGGACCCGACTGATCAGGCAGCGACTGCCCCTGCCGGCCGGCCCGCCGTCGCGGGGCGCGCCCGACTTCGAGGCGCTGCGCCAGGCGCTGCGCGAGCTGGCGGGGGCGCTCGACGTCGCCCGGGATCGGGAGCTCGAGGCGGAGCGCCTGCGCGCCTTCCGCGAAGTCGCGCGCCGCGTGGCGCACGAGATCAAGAATCCGCTCACGTCGATGCGCATCGCCGTGGATCAGCTGCGCCGCTCGGGCGATGCGGCGCCAGGTCGAGCGGCAGTCGCGGTCGACGTGCTCGCCGCAGAGACCCAGCGTCTCGAGCGCCTGGCACACGAGTTCGCGGACTTCGGCCGGCTGCCCGAGGGCCCGCAGAGCGAAGTCGATCTCGTGGAGCTGCTCGAGGAGCTGGGCCGCACCGCCGTCCCCGCCGACGTGCGCGTGACCGTGCACGCCAACGGCGGGCGACAGACGCTGGTGGGCCACTACGACCCGCTGCGCCGTGCCTTCGCGAACTTGCTGCGCAACGCGGGTGAGGCGATGGGGGGCCGCGGACCGATCGACATCGGCGTCGCCGGAGACGGCGATGGCCTGTTCGTCACGGTCGCGGACCACGGACCCGGGATTCCAGAGGAGCTGCGCCAGCGCGTGTTCGAGCCGTACTTCACCACCAAACAAGACGGGACCGGCCTGGGGCTCGCGCTCGTGCGCCAGACGCTCGAAGCGCACCGCGCCGCGATCCGCGTGGAGGAGACGCCGGGCGGAGGCGCGACCTTTACGATCGTGTTTCCCCGATGAGCCCGCGCGTCCTGCTCGTGGACGACGAAGCCAACATCCGCCGGATGGTGGGCGCGCTGCTCCAGGCGGAGGGCTTCGAAACGGCGGAAGCGGCGAACGGCAGCGCCGCCCTCGCCGCGCTCGAGAGCGTGGCCCCCGATGCGGTGCTGCTCGACCTGATGATGCCCGGCGGCCTGGACGGCCTCGCCACGCTCGAGCAGCTGAAGCAGCGGGCCCCCGACGTGCCGGTCGTGATGATGAGCGGCAAGGCGAACCTGGCCGACGCGGTGCGCGCCACCAAGCTCGGCGCGTTCCAGTTCCTCGAGAAGCCGCTCACGCCCGAGGGCGTGCTGGTGGCGCTGCGGGGCGCGCTCGAGCTGTCCCGCGCCCGCGCCGAGAACCGGCGGCTGCACGAGGCGCTGGGCCACAGCGATCCCCTGATCGGCGTGAGCCGGGCCATCGAAGACGTCCGACAGCTCATTGCCCGCATCGCGCCCACCGGGGCGCGCGTCCTGATCACGGGCGAATCGGGCACGGGCAAGGAGCTCGTCGCTTCGGCGATCCACCGGCAAAGCACCCGGGCCGCGCGCCCCTTCGTGTGCGTCAACAGCGCCGCGATCCCCAAGGACCTCGTCGAGTCGGAGATGTTCGGCCATGAGCGCGGCGCGTTCACGGGCGCGACGGAGCGGCGCCTGGGCCGCTTCGAGCTGGCGGACGGCGGCACGCTGTTCCTGGACGAAGTGGGAGACCTGAGCCCCGAGGCCCAGGCCAAGCTGCTGCGCGTGCTCGAGACGGGCGTGATCGAGCGGCTCGGCGGAGAGAAGCCGGTTACCGTGGACGTGCGCGTGATCGCCGCTACCAACAAGGATCTCGCCAAGGCGACCCAGGCGAGCCTGTTTCGGGAGGATCTGCTGTTCCGCCTGAACGTCCTGCCGGTGCACATCACGCCGCTGCGCCAGCGCCCGGAGGACGTGGCGCCGCTGGTGGTCCACTTCGCCGCGCGCCAGGAAGCGCGGCGCGGGCGCGCGCTGCGGTTCGACGCCAGCGCGCTGCAGCTGCTCGCGGCGTACGCCTGGCCCGGGAACGTGCGCGAGCTGGCGAACATCGTCGAGCGCCTCGCGATCCTCGCCGCGAGTGAGACGATCGGCGCCGACGACGTCTCCCGCGTCCTGCCCCAGGACGGTGTGGCACCGGGCGGAGCGACACTCGAGGGGGAGGGGCGCGGGGACGCGGGAACGTGGACCGACATCGCCCTGTCCCAGACGCTCGACCAGTACGAGCGCACGCTCATCGCGCGCGCGCTTTCGGCGGCGCGGGGCAACGTCGCGGACGCGGCGCGGCGGCTCGCGACCGACCGCGCCAACCTTTACAGGCGGATGCGGCGGCTCGGCCTCGAGCCGCCCCGCAACGTGACGGGATGACACGCATCGACACAGTCAGCGCCCTGCTCGCCCTGCTCATCCTGCTCGTCGCGGTCCTCCCCGCGCTCGCCTACGCGCAGGACACGGCGATCGTGATCCACACCGAGAGGGCGGGCGTCGAGGCCGCGCCGAGCGCGCTGCCGCGAACGGTCGGGGAGGAGGCGATCCGGCTCTTCAACGCCGCCACCACGACACGGCTGGTGGGTCGCACGTCGCTCCCGTACGGGAACGCGTGGCGCGGCGACGTCGGCGTGCGCAACGGCTCGGCCACCCTCGCCGGCCGGATCGAAGGTACGCTGCTCATCATCAACGGCGACGCGACCCTCGATTCGACCGCCGAGGTCACTGGAGACGTGATCGTGATCGGCGGCACGATCGTGCGCTCCCCCGAGGCACGGGTCGGTGGCGAGGTGCGCGTGTACCGCGAGCCGCTCATGTACCGCACCGACGGGGAGCAGATCGCGCTGGCCCCGAATCCGCGGCGCCGGCTCCCCTTCCTCGGCGCCCGCAAGACGTGGGCGACTGCCGAGGCGCGGTCGTCGCTGACGGTGGCGACCGGCGGGACCTTCAATCGCGTTGAAGGGCTCCCCATCGTATTCGGTCCGGAATTCTCCTGGCGCGTGCGGGGCGAGGTCGGATTGCGGCTCGACGCGCTCGGCATCGCGCGCTCGGTCGGCGACGTCGGCACCAAGCCGGGCAACGTCGGGTTCCTGGTGCGGTCCGAGCTGCGCACCGGTGAAACGCGCGGCGCTGGAGTCGGCTTCCGCGCCTACAACGGCGTGGCGCCGATCGAGGCGTGGGGGCTGCACTCCGCCGAAGTGGGTTGGGCGGCATTCCTGTTCCAGCGCGACTACCGCGACTATTACCTGTCGCGCGGCGTGACCGGGCGCGCGTTCGTCCAGCCGCGCCGCCCGCTGACGCTGGCGCTCGAGCTGAGCCGCGATTACGAGACCAGCGTCACGGCGCGCGACCCGTGGACCCTGTTCCGGAACAGCGGCGCGTGGCGCGCCAATCCGCCGATCGACGACGGGCACTACACCACGCTCGGCGCGAGCGTCATCTTCGATACGCGCAACGACCGCGACCAGCCCACGGCAGGGTGGCTCATCCACGCGGAGCTGGCGAGCGGCTGGAGCGGCGACGTGAGCCCGCAAGCGCTGCCGGCCGGCGTGCGGCGGCCGATCCCCACCGACGGCTCCTACGAGTTCCGCCGCGTGCTCGTCGACATCCGCCGCTACACGCGGGTCAGCCCGTCGGGCCGCGTGAACCTGCGGGTGCTGACCTCCGGTTGGCTGGGTGGTGACGCGCTCCCCTTGCAGCAACGGCTGTCGATTGGGGGGGCCGATCCGCTCCCGGGATACGGATTCCGCCACACGGGCTGCAACGAAGATCTCACCGACGCGGCGTTCACGAGCGCGCGGGTGGCCGCGTGCGACCGCGTTTTCCTCACGCAGGTGGAATACCGCGGGCATCTGTCGCTGCATTGGTCGTACGGTACGTCCCGGCCACAGGACGAGGCCGCGAGGTCGCTCCTGACCCTCCAAGGACCCGACCTGGTCGTGTTCGGCGACGCCGGCCAGGCCTGGCTGGTGGGTGACGGGCCCGGCCGGCTGCCGTCGGACCGACTCCCCACGCTGGGCAGCTGGCTCGCCGACCTCGGGCTCGGCATGGACTGGGGCGGCCTCGGCCTGTACGTCGCGAAAGCGGTGACGGCCGGCGAGCCGCTGCGCCTCACGGTGCGACTCGACCATCGCTTCTGAGCGGCGCAGGCTCGCGGTCCTCGCCCTCCTGGTCGGGGGGGGGGCGGTGCCTGCCGCCGCGCAAACGGCGTCGCTGTCAGTCATCCTCCAGAATGGCGTGCCCCGCGTCCAGGTCGTGGGGCTCCTCTCCGACGGCAAGTTCGTCGGGCTGATGCGCTCCGGCTTTCCGCTCCGCCTCCACTATCGCCTCGAGCTGTGGCGTACTCGCGCGAGCTGGTTCGACCAGCACGTGACCGAAGCGACCTGGGACGCCGTCGCCCACTACGATCCGCTCGCCGACGACTTCGTGCTGGTGCGCTCGGGCGGAACCACGGCGCGCTTCGCCACCGCCGACGCCTTGGGGCGCGCGCTCGAGATCCCGTACAAGATCACGCTCGCCCCCAAAGCAGCGGTGGGAAGCGGAGAGCGCTTCTACTACCTCTGCCGGCTGGAAGTCTCGACCCTGAACGACTCGGACTTACGGGAGGTAGAGCGGTGGCTGAAGGGCGAGGTGTCGCCGGCTGTGGCGGGCAAGGGCGATCTGGGCGATGCCCTGGTGCGCGGCGCGCAGCGGATCCTGGTCCGCATTGCGGGCCTGCCGCGCCTTACCCTCGAAGCGCGATCGGCGGCGGTGCGGCGGGAGCGCTAGCGGGTGCGGGAACGGCTAACTGCCGAACTGCGCGTCGATCGCCTTGCGGATCTGGGCGAGGGACGTGCCCCGTGCCGCGAGCTGGGAGGCGAGCATCGCCTCCCCCATGCAGATGTCGCAGCGCGAGCCGTGCTCCGACTCGAAACACGTGAGCAGCGAGCGGTGGCCGAACGACTTGCTGCAGTTGCAGTGGCAGTACAGGCCGTCCAGCACCTGAGGCGCCTGCCGGGCCGCCTCGTACGCCTCGAGCGCCCCGGGGGTGCTGGGCACGATGGACGGCGGCAGGACCTTCTCGGCCGTGACACCGGGGCGCGGATCGGGATGCCCTGCGGCGGCCGCGCGCCGGGGCCCAACCAGGACGAAGCCCAGGGCCCCCACGGCCGCGGCGGCGATGACCCAGGGCAGCACCCCCCGCTTCACATCTCCTCGAGGGTCGCCAGGACGTCGGCTCCGTAGAAGGTGCGAATGTACTTCGACTGAATCGACGTGAGCCGGCGCACCGCCCAGGCGAGGTGCACGAAATGGGGCTCGAACGGCGGCCGCAGCGGGTGCATCCCGGCCTCCTCGGGCAGCAGGTTGCCCTTGCGCGTGTTACAGCTCGAACACGCCGTGAGCACGTTGTTCCACCCGTTCGTGCCGCCGCGCGACAGTGGTACGAGGTGGTCGCGGGTCAGGCACTCGCGCGGCCGGAGCTCAGGCTGAGCGCGCCCGCAGAACTGGCAGCGGTAGTTGTCGCGGGCGAAGAGGAAGGTATTGGTGACCTGGCGCCGGAAACGGCGCGGCACGTGCACGAACTTCACGAGGCGAATGACCGCCGGGCGCGGGAGGGCGAGGCGCTCGCTGCGCACGACCCCGCCGTCCGCCTCGACGATCTCCGCTTTGCGGTCGATCACGAGGCGCAGGGCCCGGCGCACGGGCACCATGGTCAGCGGCTCGAACGAGGCGTTGAGCGCAAGGCAGCGCATGGCCACGTATGCTACACCAGCCGCTAACGCACGGCAAGAGCGTGGGTTAAGACCCGCTTCCCGGCTGGAGCGCCTTGCGCAGCTCCTCGAGCTGATCCTCTACCGACTTGCGGGACGATCCCCCGGGGGTCGCCCGACCCTCCACCGAGTCCTCCCAGCTGCCGAGCTGCGTCAGGGCGGCGCCGAGAGCGGGGTGGATTTGCGCCGCCACAGCGGCCGCGACGCGGTCGAGCGGCACGCCGGCGCGCTCCGCTTCGCGCACCAGGCGTCCCACCAGACCGTGGCTCTCGCGGAACGGCACGCCGGCTTCCACGAGCAGGTCGGCGAGGTCGGTGGCGCGCAGCGAGGCGTCGAGCGCGGCGCGCATCCGATCCCGATCGACGTGCATCGTGGCGATAGCCCCGGTGACGGCCGGCAGGACCACCGCGCAGGTATCGAACGCGTCGAACAGGAGCGGCTTGTCCTCCTGGAGATCCTTGCTGTAGCCCGCCGGGAGACCCTTGAGCGTGGCCAGCAGCGCCACCAGGTCACCGAGCACGCGCGCCGACTTGGCGCGCGCGAGCTCGAAGACGTCGGGGTTGCGCTTCTGCGGCAGCAGGCTCGAGCCTGTGCTGAAGTCGTCCGCCAGCCGCACGAAGCCGAACTCGGCGCTGGCGTAGAGCACCACCTCAGCGGCGAGTCGCGACAGGTGCGTGCCCACCAGCGTCAGGGCAAACAACACCTCGGCGACAAAATCCCGGTCGCCGGTGGCGTCGAGTGCGTTGGCGGAGACGGTACGGAAGCCCAATGCCTCCTTGAGCAGCACGCGATCCACGGGGAAGCCCGAGCCCGCGAGCGCGCCCGAGCCCAGCGGCAGCTCGGCCACGCGGCGGCGCGCGTCGGCGAGCCGCTGCCGGTCGCGCACCAGCGGCCACGTGTGGGCCAGCAGGACGTGCGCCCAGCGGATCGGCTGGGCGCGCTGGCCGTGCGTGTACCCGGGCAGCAGATCGTCGATGCCGTCGCGGGCGCGCGCCAGCAGGGCGCGCCCGAGCGCGGCGAGGTCGGCATCGACCTGGTCGATCGCGTCCAGCGTCCAGAGCCGCAGGTCGGTCGCGACCTGATCGTTGCGCGACCGTCCCGTGTGCAGCTTGCCGGCCACCGCGCCCACCTCCTGGTACAACAGGCGCTCGACCAGCGTGTGGACGTCCTCATCGGGCGCGCCGACCGCCGCGCCGTCGGCCAGCCGCTCGGCGACGCGGTCCAGACCCTCGAGCAGCTGCGACTCCTCGACGGGCGCGAGCACGCCCACCCGGCCGAGGGCGTGGACCCACGCCTTGCTGGCGGTCACGTCCTGCGGCCACAAGCGGTGGTCCACGGGGAGACTGCGGTTCAAGGCGTCCAACGCTTCGCTCGGCCCGAGCGCGAAGCGACCACCCCACATCTGGTGCGTGGCCGACTCGAGCGGCTGGTTCGCCATCAGTCGGCCGCCGCGCCGATTTCGCGCTGGCGGGCGGCGTCGAGGCCGGCGCCGATCTTGGTAGCGAGCCCGTACAGGTGAATGAAGCCTTCAGCGTCCTTCTGGTTGTAGACGTTGTCCTTGCCGAAGGTCGCGTAGGACGGCTGGTACAGCGCGTACGGACTGTCGCGCCCCGCGACGGTGATGCCCCCCTTGTACAGCTTGAGGCGCACGGTTCCCGTCACGCGCTTCTGGGTCGCTGTGAAGAACGCGTCGAGCGCTTCCCGCTCGGGCGACCACCAGCGGCCGTCGTAGACCAGGTCGGCGTAGTGAAGCGCGAGCTGGTCCTTGAGGTGCAGGCTGCGGCGGTCGAGGGTCAGCTGCTCGAGCTCGCGGTGCGCGGCGTGCAACACGGTCCCGCCGGGCGTCTCGTACACGCCTCGGGACTTCATCCCCACCAGGCGGTCCTCGACGACGTCGGCCCGGCCCACGCCGTGCTCGCCCGCGACGGCGTTCAGCGTCTCGAGCAGCTCGACGGGCCCGAGCGGCACCGCGTCAACCGAAACGGGCGTGCCCTCCTCGAACCCGATCGCGACGACGGCCGGCTCGTCCGGCGCCGCCACGGGGTCGGCGGTCATGACGAAAATGTGCTGGGGAGCTTCCTGCGAAGGGTCTTCGAGAATGCCGCCTTCGTGCGAGCAGTGCCACAGGTTCCGGTCGGTGGAATACGGCTGGTCGGCGGTGACCTGAACCGGCACGCCCTTGGCCTTCACGTACGCGATCAGGTCCTCGCGGCTCTTGAACTCCCATTCCCGCCACGGCGCGATGACCTGGAGATCGGGCGCGAGCGCGGCGTAGGTCAGCTCGAAGCGAACCTGATCGTTCCCCTTACCGGTGCAGCCGTGCGCCAGCGCCTGGGCGCCCTCGCGCTGCGCCAGCGCGACCTGGCGAGCCGCCGTGAGCGGCCGCGCCATCGCGGTGCCCAGCAAGTAGGTGCGCGCGTACACGGCCCCGGCGCGCAGGCAGGGGAACACGAAGTCCCGCACGAACTCTTCGCGCAGATCTTCGATCACGCAATCCGTGGCGCCGGACCGCTTGGCCTTCTCGACGAGATCGCCCAGCTCTCCGATCCCCTGCCCCACGTCGGCCGCGAAGCACAAGACCCTGGCGCTGTAGTGCTCGCGCAGCCAGGGAACAATCGCCGACGTATCGAGTCCGCCAGAATATGCGAGAACGACGAGCGGCCCCATGACGCGGTCCCGTACCTTTATGCAAGAGGATGCATAAACATACATAAGCCGGAACCCCTGTCAACAGGGGTGGGCGCTTCAGCGCGAGAGGCCGGCGAGCTCCTCGAGGCGGGTCTGGACGGCGCGGCGGGCGCGCTCGCTGCGCGTGATGACGAGCACGGCGTCGTCCCCGGAAATCGTGCCGATCACCTCGCTCCACCCCGCCCCGTCCAGCGCGACGCCGAGCGCCTGGGCCGCGCCCGCCGGCGTCTTGAGCACCAGCAGCGGGCCGACGCCGTCCACCGCCACCAACATGGCGGGCAGCAGCTGCTCGAGGTGCGGGCGGATACTGGGGGGGCCCTCGAGCGGCGCCGAGTAGTGCGAGCCGCCGTCCGGGGTTCCGACCTTGGCGAGCCCGAGCTCGCGAATGTCGCGCGACAACGTCGCCTGTGTCACGTCGAACCCCTCGCCGACCAACAGCTCGCGAAGCCGCTCCTGGCTCGCCACCTGGTGATGGCGGATGAGCTTCAGGATGGCAGCGTGTCGCTGGGTCTTCATGGGGCCCCAATGTAGCCGTGGACGGGGCGGCCGGCGACGAGGGTGAGTAGGGCGGTCAGGGG
>Ga0137370_10000250_pt1 | contig 20246 bp, 17 predicted proteins | sample SagtaG_11_FD_104920 | JGI IMG/M metagenome (GOLD analysis project Ga0137370, IMG submission 104920) | Vadose zone soil microbial communities from Sagehorn Ranch, Mendocino, California, USA - Sage1_R_20_16 metaG | ecosystem: Environmental > Terrestrial > Soil > Vadose zone | place: USA... | reverse complement strand
TTCTTTGAGCGCAGAAATTCAACCGGCCTGTTAACCCGTCCGTCCTACGTTCCCGGGATCTTCGAAGCTTGCTGGTGGGCGGCCTCGACACTGGCAACCCAGGCCGACCAAATGCCGCGCACGGCGTTGGCCAGAATCGTGGCGGTAATCTGGATGTTCGCCAGCGTTGTCTTTATCGCCTACTTCACCGCAACCGTGACATCGTCACTCACCCTTCAACAGTTGCGCGGAGATATCAACGGTCCCGAAGACCTTCCCGGCAAACGCGTCGCCACCGTGCAGGGAAGCACCTCCGCGGAATATTTGCGAAGACACAACGTTGATCCAGCGGAATTTTCGAAAGTGGAGGATGCTTTTCAAGCGATTCAGCAAGGCCAAGCCGACGCCGTCGTCTATGATGCCCCGGTCTTGCTCTACTATGCCTCGCACGAGGGCAAAGGCAAAGTTCAGACCGTCGGCAATATCTTCCGCAAAGAGAGCTACGGTATCCTCTTTCCATCCAACAGCCCCTATCGGAAGCGAGTCAACGAAGCGCTTCTGAAAATTAGAGAAAACGGAACCTACGATCAGCTCTACACTAAGTGGTTCGGTGCCCACGCATCCTAGTCGAATGCGCCAACGCCAATTTCTTCACCTGCTGTCCGCGTCTTGACAAAGCGCTTGGCCTTGGTGCCATATGAGTAAATAGGAGGATCAAATTATGGCGTTCAAAGGCCATACCATCATTGATGGCGACGGACATGTTATTGAAGATACCCGAGCCATTGTGGAATTCATGCCCCGACCCTACCGAGAAAAATACGACACCCACACGTTCTTCAATCCATTTCCACCCCTCGATCACCTGCATTCGTCGAACCTGCACGATTTTCCGCCGGGTGCCTTCAATAAAGTCGGCCCCGACGGTTGGGTCGCTTTCTTGGAAGACGTTGGGATTGAGACCTCGGTGCTTTACACTACTCTAGGTCTCGCTTTCGGCAAAATCGTCAGCCGCGACTGGGCCATTGATGTCGCGCGTGCCTACAATGACTGGCTGCATCAAACTTACATGAAGAGGAGCCCGCGTTTTAAAGGCATGGCTCTGATTCCATTGCAGGAACCGGAAGCGGCCGTTGAGGAGCTTAGAAGAGCTATTAAAGATTTGGGTATGTGCGGCGCGATGCTGCCTTCGACGGGGATACAGGCCCATTTAGGCGATCAACGCTATTGGCCGATCTATGAAGAGGCAGATCGGCTCGGCTGCGCTATCGGCGTCCATGGCGGGGCTCATGAAAATTTAGGGCTCGATGATGTGACCCCTTACGCGCCGGTTCATGCCCTCGGCCATCCTTTCGGCCAGATGATCTCCTTTGCCGGCATAGTCTTCAACGGAATTTTTGACAAATTCCCCAATGCCAAGTTCGGCTTCATGGAAGGCGGCGTCGCCTGGTTGCTGGTCTGCCTGGAACGCTTCGACCGCTCTTGGGAAACCCACGTTCAACACGATCCGCGCAAGCGTTTCTTCAATCTTCGTCCGAAGGAAAAGGTCAGCGACTATATCGCCCGGCAGATCGACGAAGGGCGCATTTTCGTCGGTTGTGAAGGAGACGAACCCGATATCGGTCACGCTGTGAAACGCGTCGGCAACAAGCCGTTTGTTTATTCCAGTGACTTCCCGCACGAAGTCAATAACGAATTTTGCAAACACGAAATCAACGAAATGCTGGAGAATAACGAACTGACAGCGGCGGACAAGGCGGCCGTGCTGCATGGCAACGCGAGGAAGTTTTATAACCTGGGTGCCCCGGGCCTATGAATACTGAAGCGCGCATCGGCCTCATCATTCCGTCGAGCAACCGCCTGACGGAACCGCAGTTTCATGCTTACGCGCCGCCGGGCGTGGGTATTCACGTCACCCGGCTGCGCATGACGGGTAAGTGGCGCAAGCCTTTTAGTGAACTTAAGGGTCCACTGGCGGAAGCCGCCGCTGCGATCTCGGATGCCAAGCCCGGTGTAATTGTTTTTCATTGCACGGCCAACTCGATGGAAAACGGCCTCGCCGGCGAGGCCGCTACGGTTGAAACCGTTCAGAGCGCCAGCGGTTGCCCGACCATCACGACGGCGCAAGCAATCCGCGAGGCATTCACCTACTGCGCTATCAAAAAACTCGTGCTCATCAGTCCCTACGTCAAACCAACCAACGAGCATGAGGTCAGCTACCTCGCAGAGGCGGGATTCACGGTCGTTCACGAATTGGGGCTTGGATTGGAAACCGACGGCTACGGCGCCGTTACGCCGGAGGAGTGGATCAAGGTCGTGATGGAAAACACACGGCCGCAAGCCGACGGTTATTTTCTAAGTTGTACGAACACGCGGATGATCGAAGCGATTGACGAGCTGGAGCGGCGACTCGGCAAACCGGTGATCAACAGCAATCAGGCCACCCTTTGGGCATGTTTGAAGAAGCTCGGCATCCGCCACACCGATAAAAGACTCGGCCGGCTCTTGGCTTCAGGTTAGCAAATGCGGTTGGGCGCCGCTCCTGGCTGGAGCAAGCATCTCTTTCAGTCCGGTATTTCTTTTCTCCACACGAACGTTCCGGATCGCCATCGCTAAAGCTTTTCTGCTCCCGACAACGAATACTAATTTCTTGCCGCGGGTCACCGCCGTATAGAGGATGCTGCGATAAAGCAGCATGTAATGCGATGTGTGCAGCGGAATCACCACCGCCGGGTATTCGCTGCCCTGGCTTTTGTGGATCGACGTCGCGTAGGCGAGGCTGATTTCATCGATCTCATCCGCCTCATACTCCACCACCTTCTCGTCAAAATCGACGCGAATGCTTCCGTCTTCCCTGTCGATACTGATGATACGCCCAAGGTCACCGTTGAAAACTCCTTTATCGTAATTGTTGCGCAGCTGCATGACCTTATCTTGAACTCGGAGGGTCCATCCCCCTCTCTCCAACGCTTCCCCCGCGGGGTTAAGCAGAGTTTGCAGCTCGCGGTTCAGTTGGATGGTCCCGAGCAGGCCGCGGTGCATCGGCGTGAGCACCTGTACGGCGTGGACGACTTGGTGCGAAGGCAACTGCAACGCCCGCGGGATGCGTTGGCGAACCAGTTCCTTGATCGTGTCTAGAATTTCTTCCTCGCTTTCCCGCGCCATGAAATCAAAATCGCGCGTCTCGCGGGCGTCGGCGAATTGCAAGTATTGCCCTTGAAGAATCCGGTGGGCATTGACGACGATTAAGCTCTGTTGATCCTGCCGGAAGATTCGCCGCAGGACCGCGACCGGCACGGCGCCGGAATCGATCAAATCCTTGAGCACGCTTCCGGGCCCCACGGACGGCAACTGATCGACGTCGCCGACCAGGATGAGATGACTGTGCGGATCGATGGCGCTCAGAAGATGATCCATCAGAGTCACATCGACCATGGACGCCTCGTCCACGATCACCACGTCCACTTGAAGCGGATTGTCCTCGTGGCGATGAAATCTGCCTTCCCGCGGGTTGAATTCGAGCAAGCGATGCAAGGTCGTCGCTTCTTCGCCGGCGGTTTCGGTCATCCGCTTTGCCGCGCGCCCGGTGGGCGCGGCGAGCGCGAAAGAGACGTCGGCGCGCCGGAGAATTGCCAGCAAAGACATCAAAAGCGTAGTTTTTCCGGTGCCGGGTCCTCCGGTAATCACGAATACTTTCTGCTCCAAGGCTTGCCGGGCCGCTTTGATCTGTTCTTCGTCTAATTGTAGGGGCAATGCGGCGAAAAGATCCAAGCTGCGAAAATCGAGCGCGCCGCGCGAGAACGCGCGACCTTTGTCCTTGGGGTTAGCGATTCGTTCGCCGTGAAGAAACGACGATGTTGAAAGGAGCCTTTGAATCGCCGTCGCCACGCGCTTCTCGGCGTGGTAAAGTTCTGCTATATAAACCCGCTTCGCTTCTTGAGCGGTATTTTCCTGTAAGACTAAATCGCCTTGCACCGCCAGCTTTTCGACGGCGATTTCGACTCTCTCTTCCTCGACTCCGAGCATCAGCGAGGCATTTTTTCTTAGAGACGAGAGCAGCACGAAGCAATGGCCATGCTCCGCGGACTCCCGCAGCACATGGAGCACTCCGGCCTGGACTCTGAGCAGAAAGTCGCCGCGGATGCCGATGCTGTTGGCGATCCGATCCGCGAGCAGAAAACCGATCCCGTGAACTTCCCGCGCCAAGGCGTAAGGGTTCTCTCTTATTCGGCGGATCGTTTCCGAACCAAAAACGCGATAAATTCTCAGCGCCATCGAGGCGCCCACGCCGTGGCCCTGCAAAAAGATCATCACATCCCGCATGCCGCGCTGCTCTTGCCAAGCTTGCATGATACGCCGGGCGCGGACTTCACCGATGCCGTCGACCTCCAGGATGCGCAGCGGCTCCTCGGACAAAACCCGCAAGGTGTCGAGGCCAAAGGCGGAGACCAGCCGTTTCGCATAAGTGGGACCGATGCCTTTGATCAGCCCCGAGCCCAGATATTTTTCAATGCCTTCGACGGTCGCCGGATCGACCTTCTCCCAATGATCAATTTGAAATTGCAAGCCGTAACGTGGGTGGTTTTTCCAGGAACCGAAGACTTTGATCTCTTCTCCTTCGGCCACAGGAAACAGGGGACCGACAACCGTCACGCTCGCGGCGCCCTCGGCATCGAGCCGAGCCACCGTGTAGCGCGTTTCCGGGTGCTGGTAGGTAATGCGGGCAATGGTGCCTTGCAGCGTTGACCTTTCGTTGAGCTTTTCTAACAATGGAAACTCCAGACGCTCATCCTACTGGAAACCACGGCCACGGTAAATGCCAGCTCTTGCCTTTTGTGGGCAGGAAGCTAGAATTTCAGGCGAGTCGGATATGCCTGGTCCGGTCACCAAGATTTCCCCTTTCTGTATCGCAACTCTTTGTTAAGACCACAAAACATCACCGCCGTTTTCCTCGGCTTCATAACCGTTGAAAACTGATACAAAATGTCTTTAATAGCGTCGTCGAAGGGAACAAAACTGAGGGACCGCGGGGAAGGAACGTGACGATGATGGCAGGTCCGCACCGTCGGAGTAAGCGCCTCAAGGAATTGGCGCGCGCGGCCCTCAGGACAGAAGCCCATGGCCCGCGGCCGAATGCCTTCTTCTCCGAAAATATTAATATTGAATCGTTTACATTGGGAGACGCCCACGATGATTCTTGAAAATATATGGTTCGAGGCTGTTCTAATTCTTGTTTTGATTCTCGCGAACGGCTTCTTCGCAGCGTCAGAAATCGCAATGATCGCCACGCGCAAAAGCCGGATCGACGCTCTGCTTGAAAAAGCTGTGAAATCCGCTTCGGCGGTGGCGCGTTTGAAAAACGACCCGGACCGATTCTTGGCCACCGTGCAGATCGGTGTGACCGTCATTAGCTCCTTCGCCTCCGCTATTGGTGGTGCCGCTGCCATCGCTTATGTGAAACCAATGATAGAGTCCTTACCATTCCCCTTTGCGGTTCGTTGGGGGCAACCGCTTGCGATCCTCATTGTCGTACTCCCTATTGCTTACCTCTCTTTGGTATTGGGCGAGTTGGTTCCTAAATCCCTTGCCCTGCGATTCCCGGAACAGATTGCTCTGATCGTCGCGCGGCCTATCGATTTTCTCTCACGCATGACTTCGTTCTTAGTTAAATCGCTAACCGCTTCGAGCAACGCCGTGCTTTGGCTCTTCGGCGGCAAAGAAAATGAAGGGGCAAGCTTCATCACCGTCGAAGAGGTGAAATCGCTGATCCGAGAGGGAGCCGCCAAAGGAATCTTCAATGAAACCGAAAAGGAGCTGATCCACAGCGTTTTCGAATTTGCCGACACGCCGGTAAAGGCGGTCATGATCCCGCGTACGGAGATCCACGCCCTTGAAGCCCACGCCTCTTTTACCGATGTCACGAAAAGCTTTATCGAGAGCGGTTTCTCGCGCATTCCAGTGTACGAGGGAGAACTCGACCGCATTATCGGCATTCTCTACAACAAAGACATTTTCAAGGCGCTGCAGGACAAAAGCGAGTTCCGCATCCAGGATCACCTCCACCCCGCGTTTTTTGTCCCCAGTTCGTTGCCCATCAGCGAGCTGCTCAAACAGCTACAGCGGCGCCGCCTGGCCATCGCCTTGGTCGTGAACGAGTTTGGTGAGGTGGAAGGGTTGGCGACCCTCGAAGATCTGCTGGAAGAGATCGTCGGCGAGATCCGCGATGAATATGACCGTGAAGAGCGCGGTCCGGTTGAACGGCTCCCCGATGGCTCCATGGTGATTCAGGGTTCCGCGCTGCTCAAGGATCTAAAGTCGGATTACGATCTGCCGTTCGAGGAATCGCCGGACTATCACACCCTGGCAGGCTTCGTTCTCGACAAACTGAAGCGCATTCCCAGAGGCGGCGAGCGAGTCGAGCACAATGGCTATCGACTGACGATTGTCGACATGGAGGGAAGACGCATTGTCAAAATCAAGCTGGAAGAAGCGAAGCCAGGTTAGATCTAACAACCAGGAGCTGAACGAAAGCCGAAGTCAATAACAGCGGAGCTCGATTTCGTTGCCGTCCGGATCGAGAAAATAGACTGAAGTCGCCCTGCCGCGCGCGCCCCAGCGCGATACCGGGCCCTGGCGAACCGTGACCCCGTTCTCTTTCAGATAATCGACGATGCCCGAGAAGTCCGTCTGACTCACGACCATACAGAAGTGATTGAGATTCGGTTTGCTCTTCGTATCGCCTTCCCGGAGAGAGCCGCCCGGGGGCATCGGAAACAGATCGATAATCGTGTCTGGGTTGATCCGCACGGAAGGAAAGCCCACCTCTCCGGCTTTGAACTCATCTAACCGTTCAGGCTCTAAACCGAGGACGTCGGTGTAAAACGTAAGCGCGCGGTCAATATCGCTGACATTGAGCACGATGTGATCGAGTTCGGTCACTGTTATGCGCTTCATCGCCAAACTCCTTCCGTTCGCGTTGTGACATCTAGGCGGCGGGCTTGCCGTCGATTGATCTCATCTCCTGAAGCAAGGACTTGATCTCTTGAGGCGTCCCCACGGTAATACGAAGGCAATCCTGCAGCCTAGGAATGTCAAAGTAACGCACCAAAATTTGTTTTTGTTTAAGCGCCTCGTAAACCTCTTTCAAGCTTCGTCCCCTCTTCTGTGCCATCACGAAATTCGCTTGCGAGGGATAGACGTGATAGCCCATCTTCTTGAGTCCGGCCGTCAGACTCTTACGGCTTCGCTGTATCCGCCGGACGTTTCGTGCCATCCATGGCATATCCTGCAGGGCGGCCGTGGCTGCGACCATGCTCAGGCGGTCCAAGTTGTAGGAGTCTTTAACTTTCATCATGCCGAAAATAATTTCTTCAGACGCAAAACCCAAACCGATGCGCATCCCTGCCAGGGAAAACGCCTTGGAGAAGGTACGCAATACAGCAAGATTAGGATACGCGCGAATCAACGGCAACGATGACGCTCCCTCGCTCTCGGCGAAATCAACATAGGCCTCATCGACCACCAACACACCGGAAACTGAGCGAGCTAGCTGCTCAATCTCTTTTAACGACACCAGTGTTCCCGAGGGCGAATTCGGATTGCACAGAAAAGTTAGCGCTGCATTCTGCGCAGCCAGCCCCTCCGGCAAGGAATAATCCAGCGGGTAATCGATCGTAACCCGTTCGCCCTGTTGAATCGCAATCAATGTGTCATAAAGAGAATAGGTCGGCGTGGAAAAGGCCACGCGATCATTTGGCCCGACGAAGCAGCGCGTCAGGATCGACAGGAGCTCATCGGAACCGTTACCGGCGATAATATTTTCCGGTTTCACACCATACATGGCAGCCGCCACCGATCGGAGACTATTGCCCAAGGGTTCCGGATAAAGGCGCAACGATCGATTGGTCGCCTTTCTTAAGGCGGCAAGAACGCCAGGCGAAGGAGGATAAGGGTTCTCGTTGGTGTTGAGTTTAATTGTGCCGTCATCGCGTGGTTGTTCTCCGGGAACATACCCAACCATCGCTGCAATGTTTGTCCTGAAGTAAGGTAACATGAGGATGAATTCTAGCCACACATGGAACGCTTTTCAATTATCCGGAACGTTCTCTTGGCCGCGGCGGCCGCGAAAGTCCTGTTTAGGCGCGCGAAAGCGCTTTGACTCCCACCAAGACATTTTTGTCCAAGTTTTTTTGATTTTGTCCAGAAATCTGCGTCTGGAGGGGTTTTTACTCCAAAGCTGCCCGGACTCTGTTCCTAACTCCTTGATTTCCCAAGACTTCGATTTTACGCTCTGGCATGTTTTTGGCGAGATACACGCTGGCCGGGTGTCATTCACCGGCGAGTCGAGCATTCACAATGAGCGAATTAGGTCAGAAAGAAGAAACTGTGGAGATGCACAAACCCTATGACCCTCGAACAATCGTTGCATGTTGAAATCGAAGAGCGGCGCAGCCAGTTAGCCCTGGCATGCGCCGCGTTGGAACAACAGAAGAGCGAACATCAAGGTGCTCTAGCCGAGATCACGGCTTTGCGGGAACGCATTTCCCAATTGGAAGGAGACAAAATAAACATCGAGACTGCCGCACTCCGACAAAAACCAAGAACCGTCGCGAAGCAAAGCGGGACTCTCAAGCGGAGATGGCAAACCGGTCGACCGTGGAAGAGACGTTGGAAATTATCGCCATAAGCTCAGTGGATAAGAGATCGATGTTCACGGCGTTGGATTTATGGCCGAGGAAAAATCAAAGCGCCATTCCGACCCAGGGTTAGATTTTTGGTTATTCTCGCCCACGGCAATATGCTAAAAGGAATCTTATGATACAGACAGAACGCGTATCGAGCGGCATCCCAGGGCTCGATCGGTTGATCGAGGGCGGATTGCCCAAAGGCCGATCCATTCTGGTAACCGGTGAACCCGGAACCGGGAAGACCATTTTCTCACTACAATTCCTGGTCGAAGGACTCGTCCACGGAGAAAAAGGAATTTATGTGGCCGCCGACGAAGGGACGGTTGATGTGCTGGAGCAAGCCGCCTCCTTGGGCTGGGACCTGGAACCCTACGTCGAAAGAAAAGAACTCGCGATCCTCAACGCGGGCACCTACCTGAGCTCGGTAGGAGGAGCGGGGAAAGAGCGACAGGTCGATATCCATAAAGCCATCGGCGACCTTGCCAGCTTCGCCACTCGACTGGAAGCGAAGCGGCTCGTGTTAGATCCCGCCGGACCGTTTGTGATGCTGCGCGACATAGCGACGCGTATCCAAGACCAGACCCGTCTGCTCATCAAGCTCATGCGAACGTCGATGCCGACTACGAACTTGCTTACTTCCTACGCGGTTCCGCGCACCGGAGAGCGGGGCTTGCACGGAATCGAAGAATATCTGGTCGCGGGGGCGATTGTTCTGGAGATGGTTTGGCAGGACGGACAGCTGGCCCGAAGTCTCATCATCGAAAAGATGCGCTGCACAGATGTAAAGCCGGCGCAGTATGAGTTTGATATCGTCAAGCAACAAGGGATCGTCCTTCAAACGGCACGTTAGTAATAGACCCAGAGAAACGTTTTATGAATATGCAGCGTGTTTCAACCGGCATAGCCGGGCTCGACACGTTAATCCAAGGGGGATTTATACCGAGCCGTTCTTACCTGGTAACCGGGGAAGCCGGCACGGGAAAGACAACCACCTGCATGCAGTTTCTGTTAGATGGCCTCAAAAAGAAGGAAAAGGCGATTTACGTAACGGTCGATGAACGGCCCGCCGACATTCTCCAAACGGCTGCTTCTCTCGACTGGGATTTACAGAGTTACGTTCAGGAGAAAAGCCTGGTCATTCTCGACGCATCCGCGTACTTCAGCGGGCGCGCGGTGGGTGGAGCCGAAAAAGGCGCTGATCTCGAAAAAATTATTTCCGATCTCGCGGCTTATGCGAAGCGGATGGCGGCAACGCGGTTGGTCATCGATCCAGTCACACCCTTGATCCTTTCCGGAGACTCCCCGGCACGCGTGCAAGATGTCGCCCGAGCCCTCATGCATCTTCTCCAATCCAACCTGACCACGACAAATTTGATCAGCTCGCACCTCCCCCGCGGGTTCGATCACGATCCAACTAACGGGATCGAGGAGTTTTTGGCCGCCGGGGTCTTAATTCTACGCGTGAATCAAACCAATGGGCGATTCAGTCGTACCCTGACGGTTAAAAAAATGAGAGGCACGTCCGTCGAACCCAACGAATATCCGTTCAATATCGTCAAAGGAAGTGGCATCGCACTGGCCTCACCCGAGCTCCGGTCCGCGACAGCGGACACCGACGAATCTTTCCACCCGCTTGAGTTTTTCCAACTCCCGAAGGAAGAGCCTGAAAAGGATCCCACGAACACCTAGCCGCAGCTGACCGACCATCTCCGTCCTCCCGGCTTTATTCCAAACACGGCGGTCCTGGTTTCATGTAGTAGCGCCGGTAAGGACAGCTGGCAGCTACTTTTTTCCGTTTCTTGACACTCCCTGAAACGATGATTAACTTTTTTCGCGATAGCGGAAAAAGATATGCGATTAGACAAGCTCACTATAAAGTCTCAAGAAGCCTTGCAGCAAGCCCATACGCTGGCTGAAAAGCGCAATCATCAGGCCATCGATGCCGAACATCTTCTTTTTGCCCTGATGGGCCAAAAAGAAGGGGTCGTTTTGTCGCTGCTGCAGAAATTAGGAGTGCCGCTGGGCTCCGTGACGGAGCGGCTGCAAAAGGCCCTGGACCGGTTGCCGCAGGTGACGGGCGCCACGGCTCAAGCCTTCATTACGCCACGCCTCAAAAAAATCATCGAAGCCGCTGAAGAGGAAGCGGAAACGCTCAAAGATGAATACGTGTCGACGGAACATCTGTTGCTCTCGATGGTTCAGGATAGCGGTGAAGCCGGCAAGATTCTAAGAGAATTCGGAGCCTCGCGTGACAAGATCTTGAACGCGTTGGTGGGCATTCGCGGCGGGCAACGAATTACCGATCCCAACCCGGAGGAAAAGTATCAGGCCCTGGAAAAGTATAGCCGCGACCTGACGGAGTTGGCCCGCAAGGGGAAACTCGACCCGGTCATTGGCCGGGACGATGAAATTCGTCGCGTCATCCAAGTTCTGTCACGGCGAACCAAGAACAATCCCGTTCTCATCGGCGAGCCCGGCGTCGGCAAGACGGCCATTGTCGAAGGGCTCGCGCTGCGCATCGTCAACGGTGACGTGCCGGAAGGCTTGAAAGAGAAAAGGCTGGTGGCCCTGGACTTGGGCGCACTGGTTGCCGGCGCCAAGTTTCGCGGCGAGTTCGAGGATCGGCTCAAGGCGGTGCTGAAGGAAGTGACCGATGCCGCCGGCCAAATTATTCTTTTCATCGATGAACTGCACACTTTGGTCGGCGCGGGCGCCGCCGAAGGGGCCATGGATGCCTCGAATATGCTGAAGCCGGCACTGGCGCGCGGCGAGTTGCGCTGCGTCGGCGCCACGACGCTCGATGAGTATCGCAAGCGCGTGGAGAAGGATGCGGCGCTGGAGCGACGATTCCAGCCGATTTATGTCGGCGAGCCCTCGGTGGAAGACACGATCGCTATTCTGCGCGGGCTAAAAGAAAAATACGAAGTCCATCACGGCGTGCGGATCACCGACGGAGCCATCATCGCGGCGGCCACGTTGTCACACCGCTACATCAGCGACCGTTTCTTGCCTGACAAGGCCATCGATCTAATTGATGAGGCGGCCTCTCGCTTGAGAATTGAGATCGACAGCATGCCCATCGAGATCGACGAGGTGGAGCGCAAGATTCTCCAGCTGGAGATTGAGAAGCAAGCTCTTAAACGGGAAGAAGATAAAGCGTCAAAAGAAAGACTCGCCAATCTCGAACGCGAAATGCAAAACCTGAAGGAAACGTCCAATGGTCTTAAAGGCCACTGGAAGAACGAGAAGGAATCGATCCAGCGCATCCGCGCGCTCAAAGAAACGATTGAGGCGACCAAAGTTGAAGAGCAGCAAGCGCAACGTCAGGGGGACCTGAACCGCGCTGCCGAGCTCCGTTACGGTACCCTGACGCAACTCCAAAGAGAGTTAGAAGACGCAAATCGGAAGCTTGCGGAGCTGCAGAAAGACCAAAAAATGCTCAAGGAAGAGGTGGATGCGGAGGACGTTGCTGAAGTCGTCGCCAAGTGGACGGGGATTCCGGTTTCCAAGATGCTGGAGGGCGAAATCCAAAAGCTGCTAAAGATGGAGGACCGGCTGAAACTCCGCGTCGTCGGACAAGACAGCGCGATTCACGCGGTCTCCAACGCGGTGCGCCGCGCCCGAGCCGGACTACAAGATCAGAACCGCCCCATCGGTTCTTTTATCTTCTTGGGTCCCACGGGTGTCGGCAAGACAGAGCTTTGCCGTGCGCTGGCGGAGTTTCTCTTCGACGATGAGCAAGCGATGGTCCGCTTGGATATGTCGGAGTTCATGGAAAAACACTCCGTTTCCCGGCTCATCGGCGCTCCTCCGGGTTACGTCGGCTACGAAGAAGGAGGCTACCTTACGGAGGCCGTGCGGCGTCGGCCCTATTCGGTGGTCCTTTTCGACGAGATTGAAAAGGCGCACCCCGATGTCTTCAACGCCCTGCTGCAGATCCTCGAAGATGGGCGCATGACCGATGGTCAGGGCAGAACGGTGGACTTCAAGAATACCGTGATTATCATGACCTCGAATCTCGGCAGCCAGTACATTCACGACTTGGCCAGCAGAGACCGAAAGGAAATGGAGCGGCTCGTGACCGCCGCCTTACGCGACGCATTCAAACCGGAGTTCCTCAACCGGGTAGACGAGACGATCATCTTCAACAATCTCGGCCGCGAAGAGATCAAGTCCATCGTCGAGATCCAGCTGAAACGCTTGCGCCAAAACTTAGCGAGCCGAAAGCTGGCTCTCGAGATTACCGACCGAGCGAAGGCATTCATTGCGGAAAAAGGTTACGACCCTGTTTACGGCGCGCGCCCGCTGAAGCGAACCATCCAGCGGCTAATTCAGGACCCGTTGGCAGTTAAGATCCTCGAGGGAGAGTTCAAAGAAGGCGATCGAGTTACCATTGACGCTGACGGAGAGGGCTTGCTCTTCGGCCATGGGGATTCGACCGCGGCAGATGAAAGCTGGGCGGCGCAGAGGACGCTTCATTGACCGTCTCAGCGAAAAAAACTCAAAGGAAAAGAATCCCTCCGGGGCTCGCGCTGGTGCGGAAAGAAATTCCTCCGCCGGCGAAGATCTTCAAGAGCAAGAAGAATGACAGCCGCAAGCGGGCCAAAGAGAAGCTTCAGCGAGAGCTCAAACAGTCCCTCCCGAATAAATCTTCTTAGCCCGGCTTATGCACTCGTGACAGCGATCGAGGGGCGAGCCCTCCAAAGCGAAGGCAATAAGCCTGTGCCTTGGAGCGGCCTGTCAAACTGAGTTACTGGAGCGAACGCCTGGGAAAAAATGTGAGCGCCGAGCCAAGCACCAAAGACGGCATTGAAGCTGTTCGTCTCTGTGCCTTCACTCCTCCAGGCTCATCCCTCGATCGACACAGTGTCGTAGTTTTTCCTCTGGCCATGAATAATGCGGGTTAGCAATCTCAACGACCTACCTCCGGTAGGTTTCTTTGCTGCCATGAAAGGCGACAAAGAAGGATGGTCGTCTCTTCTATCTGCGTCCTACCGTTGAAGCTCCAACATCGTCACGATAAGATAGCTGCGGCCTCAACGGAAGAACACGCAAAATCTCTTTCTGTTGACTATTTCCACTATACTCGAATTGTCGTCTTCGCCTGAGGGCGAGCTCTGTCTCCTAACTCAGCGCCGGAGAGAACAATTTTAGACCGATGGAGTCAGAGGATAAACCGCCTAAAAGCCATAGACACGCGACTCTGATCCTGCTCAATGTTTGCGTGGGGCAGTTTATCGTCGGTCTGGACCAACGGGCGCTGTTGGTTGCCCTCCCGACGCTCACTCAGACTTTCAACACCAGTCTCACGACCATACAGTGGGTTCTTTTGATCTACGATCTCACACTCATCGGCGTGGTCATCACGGTTGGGCGTCTGGGTGACTTGTTTGGCCGTAGGCGGTTTTATGCCAGTGGATTCTTATTCTTCGTTTTGGCTTCCGCTCTCTGCGGCGTCGCGCAATCCGCCGGCCAGATCATTCTCTTTCGCGGCTTACAGGCGATGGGTGGAGCGATGATCGCGGCCAACGGCAGAGCTATCGCTTCAGTTGCCTTGCCATCGAGCGAACGAGGGAAGGCCATGGGTCTTGCCTCGATGGCGTTTCACATCGGCTTTCTAACCGGTCCGACCCTAGGCGGTTTTTTGATCGACACCGTCGGCTGGCGTTGGATCTTTTACATCAACCTGCCCATAGGCATCTGGGGCGCTTACCTGGCGTGGAAGCTGTTGGAAGAGAGCAAAGAGAATGCGAACGAGGTATCGGTCGATTTCCCAGGAGCTATTTTGCTCATTTTGACCAACAGTCTCTTCATTTACGCCATGAATCAGCTCCCGCACGTGGGTTGGCGGGCTCCGCTGGTCATTAGGACGCTGCTCCTTTCCGCTGCCGCATTCGCGCTATTCGTCTTCGTGGAGCTGCGCAGCCGCATGCCGATCCTGAGCTTCTCGCTATTTCGGAACCGCCTCTTCACCGCGTCGATGCTCAGCCTCTTTTTCATAACGTCTACACAGTCGGCCATCAGTTTTCTGATGCCCTTTTATCTTCAGAACATCCTCCATTTCTCGCCGTCGCAGATGGGCTGGATCATCGTCGCGAGCTCCGTTGTGATCGTCATGTTTGCGCCCCTAGCGGGGTGGTTATCCGATCGTCTGGGGTCCCGCCTTCTCTGCACGGTCGGTTCCGCGCTGATCGTCATCGCGCAATTCTTTATCGCTTCATTGGGCATAGAAGCTTCGATCCCGCGCATCATTTTTCCGTTGCTTTTGTCCGGTCTCGGTTGGGCGGCCTTCAATTCGCCGAACCAGAGCGCGATTTTAGGTTCCGTGCCGCGAGATCAAGTCGGCACGGCCTCGGGAATGAACACCACCGCCGCCCGTACCGGCGGGGCGATGGGCGTCGCCCTCTCCGCGACTCTGTTTACCTATGGCTTGACGGCTGCCGGGTTGTCGTCGCTGCAGATCGAATCGCCTCAAAGTTGGGGCACTTCACCGGAGATTTTCGTCCGCTCTTTTAATCGTACGGTGCACATCGTGAATTTTTTCACGCTGCTTTCCGTATTCTTTTCCGCTGTCAGGGGCTCGCGGAAAGAATGATCCGAATAGCCATCCAACAACGTCAATGACGCAAACCGATAATTCGACAAAACGGACGTCAAACCTGATCTTGCTGAGCGTCTGCATCGGCCAGACGATTGTCGGCCTCGATCAACGCGCGATCTTGGTCGCTCTTCCTACGTTGACGAAAACTTTCCACACGGCGTTAACTACTGTGCAGTGGACAGTGCTGATTTACGATCTGATTCTTATCGGCCTTATCATCACAATGGGACGTTTGGGCGATCTCTTTGGCCGCCGCCGCTTCTACAGCCTCGGCTTTCTGATTTTTGTCGTGGCTTCCGCCGTTTGCGGCCTATCCCAGACGCCGGGCCAGCTCATCTTCTTCAGAGCCGTTCAAGCCATCGGCGGGTCGATGATTGCGGCCAACGGCAGGGCGATTGTTTCGGTGGCTCTGCCGCGCGAGGAACGGGGGAAGGCGTTGGGTCTCACTTCCACGGCATTTCACGTTGGGTTCCTTACCGGCCCGTCGCTTGGTGGTTTCCTGATCGACACCATCGGCTGGCGCTGGATTTTCTATATCAACATGCCGTTCAGCCTTTGGGGCGCTTATCTCGCCTGGAAGATTATCCCGGAAACGAGAGCCAAGGAAAAAGTTTCAATCGATATTCCTGGGGCTCTACTCCTGCTAGTGAGTAACGGCCTTTTCATCTACGCCATTGATCAACTGCCGCGCCTTGGATGGCGTCATCCGACTTTTCTATTGATACTCTCGCTCTCCGTTGTCGCGTTGGCGTTTTTGTTGCTTGCCGAATCCAGAACCAAAACGCCGATTCTGATTCTGTCGATGTTCCGCACCCGTCTCTTTAGCGCGGGCATTTTGAGTCTCTTCGTCATATCCGCGAGCTTGTCCGCCATCAATTTTCTTCTCCCGTTCTACTTGCAAAATCTCTTGGGCTTCTCGGCGTCGCAAGTGGGCTGGATTATCGTCGCAGACTCGGTGATTATCATGATCATGGCGCCGATTGCCGGCTCGCTTTCGGACCGCCTTGGGTCGCGCCTACTCTGCACCGTCGGCTGCGCCATCGTCTTCGTAGCGCAGTTCTTCGTGGCTTCGCTGGATCTTCATTCATCGATCCTTAGAATCATGTTTCCGCTGGCGCTTTGGGGCGTCGGCTGGGCGCTGTTCAATTCCCCGAACCAGAGCGCCATTCTGGGGGCTGTGACAACGGACAAAATTGGCGCCGCCGCCGGGATGATCGCTACGACCGCGCGCGCCGGCGGCGCCATAGGGGTCGCTCTATCGGCGACTCTATTCAGCTATTTCTTGTCTGCCGCCGGCTTGACCAGTACACAGATCGACGCGCCGGAGAGTTGGAAGGCTTCACCGGATATCTTCATGGGCGCTTTTAATTTTACCGTGCATATCGTGAACCTTTTTAGTTTGCTTGCGGTGTTCTTTTCGGCGGTGAGAAGCCCACGACGGGAATGAGCCGGGCAAATCCCAACGAATTTCACCGGATGTTCCGAGCCATCGATGCACAGTTGCGTCTCTGGTGGCCTCGCTATACGATGCCTGAGTCGCGCCTCTAAAGGTGCTGAGGCCAGCAAGTGGTTCCTCGGCAATAACGGCTGAAACTGCCACTTGTTGTCATTTCGACCAAAGGGAGAAATCTTGTTCGAGCTTGAGAGATTCCTCACTTTCGTTCGGAATGATAGTAGAAGCTCGCGCGGCTATGGCCATGGGTTGGTATCTCCACATCGATATGGACGCCTTCTTCGCTTCGGTGGAACAGGTGCTCGACCCCAGTATGCGCGGCAAACCCGTTATCGTTGGCGGACGCAATGGTCGCGGTGTGGTGACTTCGGCTTCCTACGAGGCGCGCAAGTTCGGAGTTCACTCCGCCATGCCCGGCTTCCAAGCCAAGAAGCTCTGCCCAGACGGGATCTTTGTCCCGAACCGCCGCCGCGTCTATAGCGAGTTTTCACACAAAGTTTTCGCGATTCTCGAACGATACTCGCCCGAAGTGCATGCGGTCTCCATCGATGAAGGCATCGTCGATCTCACCGGCACCGACAGGCTTTTCGGCCCGCCGCTGAAAACCGCGGATCAAATCATCCGCCGAATCGAGACGGAACTGGGGTTGCCGTCCTCCGCCGGCCTTTCGCAAAGCAGAGTCGTCAGCAAAATCGCCGCGACCCTGGCAAAACCTCGCGGCCTCATCTATGTGCCACCGGGTTCCGAGAAAGAATTTCTGATACCGCTTGCTGTCGAATTGATTCCCGGGGTCGGGCCTAAAACGCACAAACTGTTCTCACGGAAGGAGATTAAAACCATCGGTGATCTACTCAAGCGGCCGGAGCTGGCAGCGCGCTTTTTGGATCTCGGCGAAGCTCAGCGGCGAGAACGGCGTCATGATCACTCCATTGGCAATGAAACCACTTTGGACAAACCGCTCCGAGACAAAGAACCGATGGAAGCCGTGCTGTGGGATCTCGTGGAAGAGGTGGGCAGCCGGCTACGCCGAGAGGAGCTTTATGCCCGCTGCCTCACGCTGAAGATCCGTTACACGAACTTTCAAACCATCTCCCGCTCGTGCACACTCCCCGCGCCCACCCGTTTTGACCGAGAAATCTTCGATGTCGTCAGCGATCTGCTGCGACAAAATATCGGCCAAGGCCGAGCGGTGCGGCTCCTGGGCGTGAGCGCCAGCGCATTGCAAAGCTCCGGTTGGCAGGAGCCTCTGTTTACACGCGAACGCCGAAAGTCCTGGGAGAAGCTCTACCAAGGCATCGACGCATTGCGCCATAAATACGGCGAGAACACCATTGGAGCGGCGACACCGCGGAACCGCAGCCGTTGATTTTGCCGGCAAAGCTTCTTACTGTCTTGAAATTCTTGAATGACGAACACGACGATTAACAACCAAGCCTTTCTCGCCGCCTGCCGTCGGGAAAAAACTCCATACACGCCGGTTTGGCTAATGCGCCAAGCTGGCCGGTATATGGAAGAGTACCGAAAGCTCAGAGCGCAATACGGCTTTCTCGAACTCTGCAAACGGCCCGAGCTGGCCGCTGAAATCACCCTAACCCCGGTGGAGCGCCTTGGCGTCGACGCAGCGATTCTCTTCGCCGATATCTTGCTTATTCTAGAGCCGATGGGCGTGGGACTGGAATATGCCGCGGGCGACGGCCCGGTGATTCACCGGCCCGTCCGGTCGGCCGTCGACGTTGATCGTCTGCAAGAATTTAAAGTTGATAAAGAACTCTCCTTCGTCATCGAAACAGTCAAAAAAACCCGCGCGTCGTTGGGCGGCAAGGTTCCGCTCATTGGATTTGCCGGCGCGCCCTTTACCTTAGCCTCCTATCTCATCGAAGGCGGGAGCTCGCGGAATTATGTCCACACCAAGCAGCTATTCTGTTCCGATCCAAACGCATGGAATCGCCTGATGCAGCGACTCTCATCCGCCGTCGCGGCATACCTGAATGCCCAGATCTCCGCGGGAGCCCAGGCAGTCCAGCTCTTCGATAGCTGGGCCGGCTGTTTATCACCGGGCGATTATGAGCAATTCGTTCTTCCACACACGCGCTCAACTATCGCGGCCATTACATCCGGCGTGTCGGTCATTCATTTCAGCACGGGAACCAGCGGCCTGCTTAAATCGATCCGCGCTGCTGGTGGCGATGTCATCGGCGTCGATTGGCGGGTGAATTTGGACGAGGCTTGGCAACAAGTCGGCTACGACGTCGCCATTCAAGGCAATCTCGATCCCGTGGCTCTCTTTGCTTCTCCGAAAGAGATTCGCAGCCGCGTGGCGGATGTTCTACGCCGCGCGGGCGACCGCCCTGGGCATATTTTTAACTTGGGCCATGGCATACTCCCTGAAACTCCCGTCGAAAACGTCGTCGCCATGGTCGAAGCCGTCCATGAGCTCAGCGCACGATAAAAGATTAGTCTTGAGCCACCCCAATTTTGCAACCCTCTCCCGCTTGCGGGAGAGGGAAGGGTGAGGGTTCCCAAGCCATCCAGCAATGAACTCAACCTATGATGCGGTATTGCTCATCGCCTTCGGTGGCCCCACGTCATCTGAAGAAATTCGCCCATTTCTCGCGCGCGTAACGAGGGGGAGTCCGATACCGCCACAGCGCCTGGAAGAAGTTGCCCATCATTACGAAGCGGTCGGCGGCAAATCACCGCTGAAGGAAATCACTTTCCGCCAGGCGCAGGCTTTACAAATCTTGCTGCAGCGAAAAGGCCTGTCGCTCCCCGTCTACGTCGGTATGCGTAACGTGAGTCCCTTCTTCGTTGAGACAGTGAAACAAATGGCCGACGACGGAATCCGAAAAGCGCTGGGGTTTATTCTTTCTCCATACAGAACCGAAGCGAGCTGGGATCGCTATCAAAAAAACATCGCCGACGCCCGGGCGAAGCTGCGAGACAACGTGCCCGAGGTTGACTACTGTGCCGTCTGGCATGACCATCCCTTTTTTATCCAGACTTGGGTAGAACTGATTCAAGCCAGCCTTGCTGAGATTCCATCGTACCGACAACAAACAACACCGCTTGTTTTTACCGCCCACAGTATTCCCGTCGCGATGGCCGATCGTTCGCCCTACGTGGAACAACTCCAGATTACGGCTCGCTTGATCGCTGAACGGCTTGGTCGTTCTCGCTGGTCCATCGCCTATCAAAGCCGCAGCGGCAAACCCACCGATCCGTGGCTCGAACCCGACATCAAAGATGTAATCCGGAAGCTTGCGGTGGAACGCGTTACGGAGGCCATCGTCGCGCCCATCGGTTTTGTCTGCGACCATGTCGAAGTTCTCTACGATCTCGACATCGAGGCAAAAAAAATCGCCAGAGATCTCGGCGTTAACCTCGTGCGTGCCAACTGCCCGAACGACCACCCAACGTTCATCCGTATGATGTCCGACGTCATCGAGCAAAAACTAAAGACCGCCGAGAGTCGAGGATAGAGAGATGAAGAATCGCGATCTTCGATCATCCATCGTCGATCCTCGAC
>Ga0137370_10000247_pt1 | contig 20322 bp, 16 predicted proteins | sample SagtaG_11_FD_104920 | JGI IMG/M metagenome (GOLD analysis project Ga0137370, IMG submission 104920) | Vadose zone soil microbial communities from Sagehorn Ranch, Mendocino, California, USA - Sage1_R_20_16 metaG | ecosystem: Environmental > Terrestrial > Soil > Vadose zone | place: USA... | reverse complement strand
TTGGGTGCGCCGGGGGAAACGTGGAAACCCCAGTATCTCCCGCGGCGGAAGGAATGGTGTCGATCAATTTTGATGATGGCTTTGAATCTGCCTTCGTCAATGGCATGCCCATCATCGACGCAGTGGGACTCAAGACAACACAGTTCATAATCACCCAAAAGCTGGGCCTGAAATCCTACCTATCGAGCGGTCAAATGTTTGCCATGCAGGCGAATGGTCATGAAATTGCCGCTCACACTCGCACACATCCGCATCTGTCCACTCTTACGGATGCGCAACAGCACGACGAGATTGACGGTTCTTTGCAAGACTTGCGCTTGGACTGGGGAATTAATGCCGCGGTTTTTGCCTATCCCTACGGCGACTACAATGACAGCACGCTCGCTATTGTAAGGGCTGACGGTTTCAGCGGCGCCAGGACAACCAGTGGCGGCTCAAACGATTCCAATTCTCAAGCCTTACTGCTCAAGTGTTTGATAATCGACGATTACGAGAACAACGACATCAACCGAATCGCGCAAGCGATTGATGCTGCACAAGCCCATGGGGCTTGGCTGATTCTACTTTTTCATCGGGTGGATGAGCCGGGGAATCCCCTCAGCATTTCTCATGAAGTTATCCAGCAGACCGTGGACCACTTAGTTGAAAAGAAGACACAGGTCGTTACGATGAGTGCGGGTCTAGCGCGGTACGGTTTGAAGCCGTGAAAAGTCGCTTACATTCAACCTCGCTGAGAAACATCTTGTGATTGTGTGATTGTTCCAGTAGGTCAGTCCAGGCAGTAGGCCCTGATCAGATGGCACAGGGGAAGTGGAGATTCCCAAGATCGTCCTGGAAGAGCTTCTCGCTAGCGCTTTAATTCACCGAGACTACTTTGTGTCAGCACCCATTCGGATCTTCGTGTTCGACAACCGGATCGAGATTATTAGGCCAGGTAATTTGCCGAACAATCTGACGGTGGCAACCATTCGTACCGGCAATTCGAACATTCGCAATCCGATCTTGGCGTCGTTTGCGACGAAGTTGCTACCTTATCGTGGCCTTGGAAACGGGATATTACGTGCCTTGAGGAGTATCCCGAGATCGAGTTCGTGCATGATCGAGACGGCAACCTCTTCCGAGTGGTAATAAAGCGGTGACCGGTGACTTCGACAGCGTAGAGCCCCTATCAAACCGCGCGCTTCCCTACGTACTGATTTGCAATTTGTGCAAGATTACTCCGCTACAGCTTGAAGCCGATTCGGAGAGTGCTGCTCGGACGCAGTAATCTTTTCAGGTCTACCCACAAAAACCGCGGACAGGTGCAATGTTTTCGCAGATCTCGGTGGAAGGTTCGAGATGAAGAATCCGGTTTACGAACAGATCTAGGCAAGGAAGGTCAAGACTGGAGCGTAGCAAGCGCTTACAGCTGGTGCCCGTTAGGAATGCGGAGTTGAAATCTTCGGATGGTGACGAACAGGCTCAATGGCTGACTTAGGCAAGAATGGAAGACAGGTGTTGTAATAGAGGCTGGCGGAGTTCAGAACTCTGGAGGGAGAGTTCGATGTTAGCCTTGAGGTAACCAATGTAGTCGCCAGCATCGTAGTGTAGGCCTTCAAAGCAAAAACCAAACAGAGGCGCATTACCGCAAAGCAAGTTGAGCGCACCTGTGAGTTGCACTTCTCCGCTTGCGTCGACTTTGGTGTTGCCGATGGCAGACCAGATGACGGGTTCCAGTAAGTAGCGGCCGAAGACACCCAGCCGAGAAGGTGCTTCATCGGGTGCTGGCTTTTCCACAAGCCCGATCAGAGGAATGGAGTTGCCGGATGGAAGCATTGTCGAGCGTTCGGTTCGGACGATGCCGAAACGCCCCACGTCCTGAGCTTCGACTTCTCGAACGGCAACGACGCTTCCTCCATGCTGTTCACGGGCGCGCATTAATTGGCTGATAACTGGCTCGCCGCTCACCATAATGACATCGGGGAGCAAGACAGCGAACGGTTCGTCACCTAGGAGTGGCCGCGCACAGGAAATTGCGTGGGCGAGACCGAGGGGATTCTTCTGCTCAACATATCGCAGATCGGCAAGTTCTGCCAAGTTGCGGATAAGTTCGATCGATGCGCTTAGTCGTCGCTCACCCAGGAAAGATTCGAGGTCGCGGTCGCGAGCAAAGTGGGCTTGAATCAAGGATTTGTGGTCTCGAACTACCAGAATCACAGTTTCGATTCCACTTGATGCAGCTTCTTCTACGGCATATTGAATGAGCGGCTTGCCGGCTACCGGGAGCATTTCCTTGGAGACGGCCTTGGTCGCGGGAAGCATCCTCGTGCCAAAACCAGCGGCAGGAATCACCGCCTTCGTGATCTTTTTGCGATCGAACATGCTCAAGGTGTAGTTGGTGCTAGAGAGGTAAGTCAGGGTTGGCCAGAGTCTCGCTGCTCAATCAGATAGCAGCTCTCTGCACTTTCGCCTGAGCCTGGACGGATTCCCACTTCATCTCAGCTACTTTCAATTTCGGATGGGAAACTAAGAGATGCCAGATCATCGCCTGAAACGATTCGGTGTGGGGCGTTATATTAGAAGAGTTGACTACTGGAACGAGTACGCAAGCGTCTGCGACCTGTGCAGTGTAGCCCCCATCACGGCCGACCACTCCACAAATCGTGGCCTGTACTTTCTGAGCATATTCGAGGGCCCGCACCAGGTTGGCGCTGATGTTCTTCGTTGCGTTGCCTCCGCCGACGGAAAAAACGAATACCATGTCCTCTTTATTCAACCGAGATCCGCAAAGCCAGTTGGCGTAGCACGTTTCCCAGCCATCATCGTTCACCCGCGCTGTGAGTTCGGAAACATTGTCCGACGGCGCGTATGCTTCGATTTGAGCGATCTTGCGGAAGTCGCAGACGGCGTGTGAAGCATGACCCGCTCCGCCACCAACGCCGAGGAGGAAAAGCCGGCCACCCCGCTCGCGAAGCTCAAAAAGCAGGTCCGCGGTACGCTCGACCGCTGAGTAATCAAGCAGCCTCGCGATTTCTGTTGCTTCTTGAAGGTACTGGGCGACGTAATTCATCTGAACAGTCTCCTGGAATTAAGCAAAGAATTTCACTATAGAGTTTGAAACCAACGTGATCACGCTTGGGCAGGGAGGTGGCACGGGTGTGACAATGCAATGCGCTTCGGCCCTTGCATTTCTCCTTGGATGAGAAGGGCAGCGTCCCAGAGACTTTCCGCTACGAGGGCCGCCTGGACATGCGGAGCATCGGTGAACTGACAGATCTCACACTTCCAGCGGCCGATGAAGATAGTACGGCAGCCAGCTCGCTCTCCGGCTAGTAAGTCGGGTATACCGTCTCCAATCATGTAGCACTCCTGGAGCGACACTTGGAGTTCCACAGCCGCCTGCTCGAGCATACCGATCTCCGGTTTGCGGCAGTGGCAGGTTTGGCGGAGATCCGGTCGCTTCGCTTTCGGATGATGCAGACAATAAAAGATGTGGTCAATGTGCCCGCCTTCAGAGCGAATTCCCGAGAGCATTTTGCGCTCAAACGCCTTGAGCATTTCCGGCCTCAGTTGCCCCTTGGCGATACCGGGCTGGTTTGACACGATAGCGGTCTTCAAGCCCATGTCATTCAGCAGCCGGATCGCTTCCGGAACACGCGGGAGCAGCTTGAATTGGGAGCGCTTGAAAGGCGCATCAATAACACCAGCGTCCTCGTGGTAGACAAGGGCGTTGATCACACCGTCGCGGTCCAACAAAACGGCTTTCATAAGAGTACTAGCCGGTGCATTTTTGAGTGATGGCAAGAACCGCTTCGTGATTATTATTACGATGGTTGTGGGCCAACCTGCCGTCGCGAGAAACGACGTCAAATACGACTTTGCTTCCCTCAAAATCGAAGCGGAATTTCAGCTCGCGAAGGCCCGCTTCGCGCATCGCCACCCGCAAGCGCGTCTTGTTCTCTTCGCAGTACAGCATGAGAAACCCTCCGCCTCCGGCGCCAGAGATTTTTCCGCCAATCGCCCCGTTTTGCTTCGCGAGTTCGTACCAAGCATCGATCTGGGGATTGGAGATTCCTTCAGAAAGTCGCTTTTTTGACTGCGAATGGTCATCCAATAGCTCCCCGAAACGTCGCAGATTGCCCTTCGAAATAGCATCACGGATCTGGAGCCCGATATCCTTAATCTCACGGAGACTATTGACGACGCCGCGGTCCTTCGTGCGTGTCGCTTCATCCTGCTTCTTCAAAATGGCCGTGGCATCGCGCAATTCGTTTGTGTAGAACATCAAAATATTGTGCTCCAAGCTCTCGACCAAATCTAACTCTAGCTCCAAGCGTGTCACGGACACTCGGCCATCCGGTTTGATGTCAAGCGTCGTCAGACCGCCGAAGGCCGCCATGTATTGATCTTGCTTGCCGATCGGTTTCTTCAAGACTTCAAGTTCTATATGACATGCCTCCTCGGCTAATTTCTGAGGAGTAGCTTGATCCTGAAATAGAGCATGCAGAGCGTTTAAGAGACCTACAAGATAGGAACTTGATGACCCTAAGCCTGTGCCGGCTGGAATGTCCGCGATCGAAACGATTTCGATCCCGTTCGTAATGCCGAAATGCCGCAACGCTTCGCGTGCCAAAGTGTGCTTCACATCGTCGACATGGTCCACGATCTCAGATGCGGTATAGCGAACCCGAATCTTGTCATCCACAATGGGCGTATTGACGTTCAGGAACATATACTTGTCGATAGCAACGGCCAAAATGAATCCTCCATGCTCCCGATAGAAGGAAGGGAGATCCGTGCCGCCGCCGCCCAACGTAACTCGATAGGGGGTTCTGGTAAGAATCATGTTAACTCCGTATAGAGATGAATTTCGAGCCAGACCTGCTCCGGTTTTGACACCTTGAAGCTGCGCTCTATTTAAGCCCCAGGAAGGCTGACCCTTGTCTTCAGCACCTTGCTTTGCAAGTATTCAATGGTTCGGCTCAATCCTTCGGTGATCGCGACGCGCGGTTTCCAGCCCATGGCAATCGCCGAGGTGAGATCCGCGAGAGTGATTTGTGCCTCGCCCGGAAGCTCGGGTTTGTAGAGGGGGCGCAGGCCGGACTTTAGAAGATTTTCAACTAACTGGTACACTTCGTTGACCGAAAAATTTGTTCCCGATCCCACATTAAAGACCTTGCCGTCCGCTCGCTGGTCTTCGAGAACAACCAGGTGAAAATCGTTGACGTCATCAACGTAGATGAAGTCCCTCCGTTTCTCTCCGGTTCCATAAATGATGGGATGTTCTCCCTGAAGCATCCGAATGATAAAGGAACTCATGACCGGCGGAATGACTCTCCGCCAATCCTGCGCCGGTCCATAGACATTGAAATAGCGGAGGATGGTGACGTTCATGTTATACAGCTGACGGTAGCTCTCGCAAAACGCAGCCCCGCCGTGCTTACTGGCAGCGTACACACCAATCGGCCGGATTTCTTCCTCGCGGGTGGGAAACTCATGGATGCCCTCGTACTCAGCAGAAGTGTCCGCGTAGATGAACTTTCTCACTTTCGCCCTTCGCGCGGCTTCCAGAACGTTTAGAGTTCCGACAACGTTTATGCTCGCCGCCTCTAATGGGTTTTTCACGCACTCGGGTAGGCAATTTTTTGCTGCAAGATGAAAGACAGCGTCTGCTCCTTCAAATAGCGCGTAGATTTCGGGCGCGCGGATATCTGCCTCATGAAATTCCACGCGCTGGTCAACGTTTTCAACAGTTCCCGCGGACAGGTTATCGATTCCTTTGACCCTATAGCCCCGATCCAGCAGGCCCTTAGCCAAGTTGCTACCAACGAACCCCGCCACACCGGTCACAACGACACATCGATGCATACTTAGGTTATCCTCTCTCAAGCCTGTTTGCTCAATTCAGTGGGACTCGTCGCAGCGTCCACACATCGGAAGTCGCAATCTTATCGATCTGGCCCTCGAGGTGCTCCCAATCGTCCCAAACTGCGCTGAGCAATCGACCACTCAGTCGGTTCGACCGATCAGATGCCAGAAATGCAGCGAGCCCGGCAGCGCGGTCGGGCGAGACGCCGCCGGTTTCCTCCATGCGCTTCAGTTCCTGCTGGAGCGTCGGACCCCCAGCGGCGGCCGCCGCGCGCATCTCGTTCCACATTTGGCTGTTCACCGGCCCCGGAGCAACAGCATTCACCTGGATGTTTGAGGACTCAAGCTCCTGTGCTAGAGTTTCCGCGAACCGGACCAGGGCAGCCTTGGAACTGCTGTAAGCAGTGAAGTAGGGACGAGCATAAGCAGCACCGCCACCGGAAAACAGTATGATCTTGCCGCGGCGTCGCTCTTTCATGATTGGCAGCACGGCACGAGCCAGATGAACCGTGCCAATGAGATTTGTTTCGATTGTCTCCAACCACGCTCGAATGTCGAGTGTCTCAAAGGCGCCGATTGGCCCCACAGTACCGGTGCAATTCACCAGTACGTCGATGCCAGAAAAGGCGTTTCCCACCTCACGAATCGTGACTTGGACTTGCTCCCAATCAGTAACATCGAGCTTGTAGTAGTCAACTCGACCTGCCCCCCCAACCATTTCCTCACGCAGTCCGTCAGGGGGTGCTGTTCGGTAGGTGAGGGCAAGATGCGCTCCTTCTCGGTGGAAGCACTTGGCGACGGAACTACCAATCGTTCCTGACGCTCCGGCAATCAGACACACTTTGTTCAGCAGTTCCATGGATTCCTTTTCCCTCACTCTACTGTTCGCACCAATCGAACATCCTTTTGTAGACTATTGCTACAAATGCACCATGCAACGAGCAAGCGCCGACTGGCGAATCGCTTCCACTAACTGCAAAGTACGGCAAGCCTCGTGGCCGTTGCTTGAGGGCTCGCGGCCTTCGGCCATGGCGTCAAGAAATTCCTCCCATTCTCTCTCGAGGGAATCGTCCGGCCCTGGAAATTCCGTCCATACTTCTTCCGGTACATCGCCGGGCCTTTTCCGCAATCCGCAGCAAAGTCGCTCGGCGCCGTAGCTGCCGCCCAAGCCGCTTACTTTCAGGTAACCCTCTTCACCAAAAACTTCGAAGGAGAAAGTGTTTTTCCAATTTGTCCAGCTGGCATGAAGTTGCGCTACAACATTGCCGGGGGTTCGCAGCAGCGCGAAAACGTTGTCCTCGGCCGGGGCAATGGGCCAAAATGCCGTGGAAATCATTCCCGTAACCTCCTCGAATTCGCCGAGGAACCATTGAAACAAATCAAGAGCATGCACTCCTTGGTCGAGCAACTCGCCCCCGCCCGCAAGGGACACGCGGGATCGCCATTCGGATTCGTAACCCACTCGGCCACCATGGCCATAAACGCAGCGGACAAAAAGAGGGCGGCCGATTATGCCTTGTTCGAACAGTTCGTGCGCTCGGCGGATCGATACGTGGTAGCGATGATTGTAGCCAGCCTTCAGGAGGACATCCGTCGCTCGCGCAGCGTGCACGACAGCAGCAAACTGGTCCGAACTTGTGGCACATGGCTTTTCCGTCAGCACATGTTTTCCAGCTTGTGCAGCCAGAAGACTCACCTGCGATGACAGGTGCGTGGGCGTCGAGACTATCACGGCGTCGACATTCTCCTGTGTGACCGCCTCACGCCAATCGCTCGTCGTTTTGCAACCAAATCTTTGACCGATAGCTCCAGCCAATTCAGTTGTTACATCGGCGACAACCGTCAGTGCGCTTCTAGCAGACTTTCCCACTGCGTCAGCGCGCTTTGCTCCGAAACGTCCTGCCCCGATCAGAGCAACCCTTATCTTCCCGTTGTTTATCTGCAAGTCAGAGCTCCTCATCTACATGGGGCTGGATTGAGGACAGGCACACAACGAAACCACTGAAAGCAACAGCACAATAAAAAGAAGGTCAAAAGTCTTCCTGCTAGCATCCATACTGGGATTTCCGTTTTGGCCTCCCGGATCGACGCATTTATTGTCAGACCCGCCGCTAAAGACCGCCTACAGCCCTTTCGTGAGAAATGTGAAACAAGGCCAGTGCAGCTTTAGCAGGGGCCGCTACGAGGCTCCTCGGCCCGAAAAGACTGCTGGGATCGTCAGCAAGATGATTTTGAGGTCTAAGAGAAGGGAAGCGTTTTTGATATATTCAAGGTCGAGATGGACCCATTCATCGAAATTGTGAATCTCACTCCTCCCATTGATCTGCCAAAGGCAACTGACACCTGGCTTCACACTCAGTTTGCGTCGTTGCCAAAACTCAAATCTTTCGGCTTCTTCCCGAAGGGGTGCCCTGGGACCAACCAGACTCAAATCGCCTATTAGAACGCTATACAGCTGAGGCAGCTCATCAAGGCTGAACTTTCGCAGAAAACGACCTAGTCTTGTGACACGCGGATCGTTGCGCATCTTGAACACGGGCCCTTGCATTTCATTAAAGGCAAGTAATTGCTGTTTGAGTTGATCCGCATCGGGCACCATTGTACGGAACTTGTATCCGGAGAACGGTTTGCCGTTCTTGCCTAGCCAGTCCAAACGGTAAAGTACTGGGCCCTGCGGAGAACTTAGCTTGATAGCTAGGGTTATCAGCAAGAATAGGGGGGCTAGAACAATAAGCCCAGTCGCCGACAGTATCAAGTCAATTATTCTCTTCGCGACCAGATAGCTTTTTCTCTGTGGCACTGTGGTCAGCAGCGTTGTATCCACTCCGAGGAACACCTCATGGTAGGTGAACGTCTTCTCCAGAATGCTGGATTCCAGCGGAACAGTAACGCCCTTCGGAACGGCAACGGTCAAACCGATTTCTAAGACCGGTTCGAGCAGTTCCTTCGACCGAGCTGGCGACATGGGCCCAGTGACCAAAACGATGTCCACTGGGTTTCGGAAGATGTACTCACGTAACGTTTCTGATGTTCCGAGAAGAGGCACGTTTCCCCGGAAATCCGCCGCATGAGCCCCATTCAAACTTAGGCAACCCAAGAGCTTGTGTCGCTCAGTCCGGGACCGGCTGGCAAATCTTGCTAGCTCTTCCGGCTGTTCGCCTGAACTCAGGATCAATACGTATAGCCTTTTATCCATACGGGACTAGAAACCCTCCGGTGCGGGCCAAGCGTCGGCGTTCAATTCTTAAGGTCTTCGACCGATGGAACGGCTGGCAGGATACGATCGACTTGTGGCCAAGAATGTTGCTTCTTACCTTGCAACCACCGAACCCATGCGAATCCAACAGCTAGGTTAGCGAACACGAAATAAAAGCACGTGTAAGCAGGCTTCCAGCGGATACCAAGTCGTGTGAGCAACAGTCCCATTGTGGCCGCCGCGTAAAGTAAAATCTGCGCGTAAAACAACCAACGGTAGATCATCCCAGAATTCAATAACCAGGGCGAAACTGCCAAAGCTCCGAGCATGGACCAAGGGACGAACAGGCGGAATATATGATGCGACCAAAACGGCCACCAAATCCTGCTGGTCAATGGATTGAGGCCCTCTTTGAGATGCGTAATGTCGTAGAACACAGCCAGATGTGATCGAACCTTTCGCTGCCACTCCTGTTGCAGGGTGGCAGCCGCAGGAATTCGAGCCAGAATGTGTGGCTCGAAGGCAATCACCGCGCCCGTTGAGATCGGGATTTTCAGCGGGATAACGGTATCGTCGCTGAGTCCCGGAACAAAGGGAAACAGCGATCGACGAATGGCATAGATCTGACCGTAGGCCCCCAAGCACGAATAGAAGCGGCTCTCGGAAAGTCTGATCCAGGCCTCGTAGCGCCAATACAATCCCTCGCCGTCGGTCGCGGGGCTGTCCGTCGCCAGGCAGGCTCGGTTTCCGGCAACGCCTCCTACCTGAGGATCCTCGAAATGCGGGACCACCCACCGAAGTGCGTCCTGCTCGAGAAGCGCCTTTGCATCAGTAAACAGAAGAATATCTCCGTGTGCGCTGGGGACGACTCTATTGAGCGTCGCTAGTTTTCCTAGGCGCTCGGGGTAGTGCACTAACTCAACACTTTGAGAAGAAAACTGACCGACAATTCCGACTGTATCGTCGGTCGACCCGTCTGAGGCAACGAGAATTTGCATCCGGTCATGTGGATAGTCGAGCGAAAGAGTGTTCTCAATTTTCCGCTCAATCCACCGCTCTTCGTTGTGCGCCGGGATGACCACACTGACGAAAGGTAACTCGGCGGTTTGCTCGTTTGACCCGCGGCCCACAGGACGCGGCCAGATACGCGCCATCCAGTCGATCAGCAGCGGATATCCGATAAAGACGTATACGATCAACGAAACCGAAACCCAGAAAACCACTAGAATTGCCAGCGTCATTCAAACATCCTTTGCCGCACGCACGTGAACGGCTATAGTTGTACCTTCAAAACGGTAGACAGGCAGTCCGCTTCTTCGTAGCTCTGCCAGATACCGCCCGACGCCCCTGCGAATCTCTACTCTCAAATAGTCGTGCCAAACCAGGACCCCGCCAGGAGCCAGGACCTTCAATACTGCCTCGGTGTCTTTGCGGACATGCTCGTATAAGTGGCTGCCGTCAACTAGCGCAAATTCCACCGGTCGATCCACAATCTTTGCCCAGTCAATCGTGGTCGAGTCCTGAAGAATCTGGACGATCTTTCTGTCATCCCCGAAAACGCGCGCGGACCTGGCGGCTTCCCTGATCATGTGAGGGTCGCTCGACTGGGCCGCCTTTTGTTCCGCCGCTTCTGGCGGGAGGTCGGCCGTGAAGATACGGCACGTTGCTGACGTGTTTCGACTCAAATGTAGGGTTGTGAATCCTCTGTAGGTTCCTATTTCTACTACAGCCTTGGGATTTTTCCATCTTACCAGTGAACAAAGCAAAGCGAGTTCCCCCGGCGGCATTGAGGGGGACGGTTTGGCAAGATCAATCCATATCTGCTTGGAATGCTCGTTATGTCCTCCCAGCTGTTCCAGGGAGATCGTAGGCAGGGGATCCTCCATTGCCAGTTCCTTAAAGAGTTCGAGAGACCGGCTGGCAAACTCAAAAGCAGCGAGAGGTCCCTTTCTAAGAGTGGCAAAGAACAGTGGGCCAGACGCCAGACCCACGACAGAAGCGAGCTTAGCGGCTTGCCGCAGACTGAATTGTCGCCCGTACACGGTCAATCTGTTCGCCTCAATCAATTTGAAATCTCCATCAGGATTCCGAGAGAAGCGCTGCCGTACGCTCCGGCGCTTCTCCCCGCAACCGATTCAAATCATGCTCGTGTTCAATTAGCCGACGGTGGCCATCCAGGATGATCGGCTGACGGCGTGCTTCCTGACGTAAAGGATGCCCGCCAGGGCCCCGGCAATCGGAGACATGGTGAATTGAAAACAAATGGGTTGGCTGAACATCGCAATCATCAATATCGCCAGCAAAGAGATTGAGAACGTGAGAGACTCCCTCGACATGCAACGCAGTATGGTGATGAGCAGCCAGCCAAAGGTCAGGATTCCGGCGCAACCCATTTTCACCATCAGGTAGGCCCAGCCGTTATCCACAAATTTCTCATCGCGGTCGCCTAGGGCGGACGACCACGTAAGTTCGGCGCCCATGCCGCCTCCAAGCACCGGAGATTGCAAAAGCAGCGCCGCACCGGCCACGAATTGTATATTCCTATCCATCAGGGTCTTTGCATCACGGGTCCCCTCGGGGAGAAGGTTATATAACCTCGGTGCTTTTTCTTCGAGCAAGTCCGCGGCAAACTGTGCCCCGGACGGAAAGACGCTCGGTAGCAGAATTAGCGCCGCAACCGCAAAGCAAAAAAGTCTGCGCATCCGTGAGGTACTCTGCATTGCTAGCGCCAACGTAGCAGCAAAGAAAAAGGTCAGCAAAATGTTCCGGAAGAATAGCAGAAAACTCGCAATGAATAGCACTCCAGAGGACGTGATCCAGGACAAACGCTTCTCAATTAAACCTTTAACGCAAAGCAAGGTCGCGAAAACCCCCATTTGGATTGGGAGTGAGGTGTCTTCCTTGTGGAAACCCCACTCGTTAAACACGCTGGCATAGTACACAAAGAAAGCAACCGCGATTAAGATGCCAAAGGTCTTCAGTCGCCGGAACAAGAGTTCTTCGTCACCGGCCACACCCGCAATTACAAAATACAGCACGAAGAGAATTGACCCATACAACTGCCGAATTACGTAGCTGATTTCATTCCCTCTAAAAAAACCAAAGATTGCCGAAGCGATTGCGACTAGGAGAAATACTTTGAGCGACGCTGGGGCACGAAGCAACGCTGAGAGGCCAACGCCGTAAAGAGCAGCTAAGGCGATAATGAGGCTTCCGGCGGCCCAATAATACTGCTGCCAATCAATTCCTATGGTTTGGCTATCGACGTAGTGAAATCGGGCCCGAGCGGGCAAGAGAGTCATAGCAGCAAGCATAAACAGCAAGCCCGCAGGAACCGACTCTTCGGGCTTGCGCGCTACGAGAATTGCCAATCCTAGTGCCAAAGCAATGATGACATATTGCATGCCACCCAGGAGCCCAGCCAAGGACACAACGATCGCTCCAGCGAGCAGAATGGACAGTCTTGCCGAGTCCGCTACGTTCATCTGCGGGATGGTAGTTTCACTACTGCCCAAGCCGTTCCGCCTTCTTCAGCAAGACAACAAAGTCCGCTAGTAGTAAGTTAATCCGGCCGTTGGTAATTGCCTCAATGACACGCGTGAAAAGGTTGACTGCGCCAAGAAACGGCTTATAGACGGGACGCAGCAGTTCACTATTGGAATACCCATCGACGCCTTTTTCGAACACGACGTTGAGACCGTACTGTTGAGCTTCAGTGGCAAGATTCCTGCGAGAACAAATCGGTTTCAGATACGTGGGAATAAAGATTTGGCCGTTCCCGTGGATACGGCGCAGTTCCTGTGCGGGTCGCCCGGTCACTAGCTTGAAAATAAAGTGCCTCATCGAATGGGGTGTGTATTTGGCCACGAGCCCTTTGTAAGAGTAGAGTTCCGGTCCGGCAACGAGCAAGTAACCACCTGGTTTGAGGCTCCTGCTCATATTGGCGATCGCCCTTTCAGGGGAAGGAAGGTGCTCCAATACATCAACGCACGCGACAACGTCAAACTTGTTTCGCGGTAGCTCATAGGTCTGTAGGTCGCCCTGGATCTTCTCGTCGACCTTGTCATTATGTTTGAGTTGCTCGGCGTCTATGTCGATGCCAACGACTCTCTTTTCAAAAGGTATTTCCACGTCCGAAGTCGATCCACATCCAGCTTCTAGGACAACAACCGGCCTCGAGAGTGCCAGGTCACTTATCAAGATCTGTACCGCTTCGTTTACGATGGTTTTAACAGCCATGCCCCGCCTCAGAGAGTTAACCTTGATCGTCGCTAGCCTTCCCAGCGAATCTCTCGAATGGAAGCTGAGGAGCGTGGTTTAGTTCGTTGCTCGCCGAATCCCCGCGAACATACATTGCCAGGAAAGTTCCTTCGATATGATAGATGGGCCACTCTCTTGCCAGCATCCTCACTGCCCGCGTGACGTCTCGCAGATTCGCGAAGTCATGCCACAAGATAGCGCCGCTCTTGCCGAGCAAATCGAACGCTCTTTGTGAGTCGCTTAACACGCCTTCGTAGACGTGGCATCCATCCACCAGCACGAGATCCATGGACCCCAAGTAGGGCCGGTAATCAAAGAGCCGCGAGTCCCCGAATAGCTGCCGGATTTGACCCTCTTTGTTAAAAGGTCGGTACATCTTACCAATCGCTTCGCGCGGCCGCAGTAACTCCAAGTCCCCCGGGCTGTAGCCATCCAAATTAGCTGTCATCTCTCTCGGCACGTCAAGCGTATAAACCTCTGCTTGGGAATTCAAAGCAAGATGCGTCGTGGTGATTCCTTGAAAGGTACCGATTTCGAATATTTTTCTTGGCTTGATCCATTTCACTACCCGAAGCAACGCATAAAGGTCTTGAGGCGGCATGCCCCCGGGAGGCCATCCATTCGAGAGCATTTGAATATGCTCTTCAGAGGCCGGGACCTCCGAAAGCCGCAGGCTCGAAATTCCGGGATGGAACAGCATTGCGCTCGCTCGCCAGAAGTCGGGCGCGACCCGCTTGAACCTGCGCGGAAAAACCACGGCGTCAAGTAATGTTCGTTGCCAAACCGTGGAGACGATTTCCACTGCGTCTCGCAACCGTTCCAATCCCATCAATGAGCCCCTTCCCCTCTATAAGTCATACGAAAGCGAAAAGCCAATATCGCTCCATATGCCAAGGCCAGCACTCCCGCGCTCCAAAACATAGTCAAATGTATGGACCGGCTGACTAAACCCACAGTCAAGCCCGCGAGTAAGGGCACCAATAGCGCTGCAACATGTCTTGGCTGAATGATGTCACGCGTCCTCTTCAAGAAGAGAATCAAGGACAAGATCTGGGCCGCAAGCGCGGCAGCGCTTGCTCCCATATTGCCAGCCCAAACTGTCAGTACCACGCATAGAGGAAGAAAGACGCACGTGGTCAGAGCTAACACCTTCTGATATTGCCTGTCCTGATGAGTAGCAACAACGGCGCCGATCCCAAACAAGTTGCTGAGCGCGGCGAGGAGAAAGGTAAACTGAAAGACTTGAAACACTGGAACTGCTGCAAGATATTCTGGATTCTTAAAGACAAGCAGAATTACGTCCCGAGCATAGAAGATGGCCCAGAGCGACCCGGGGAGGAATACCAGTGCCATGTCTTCATAGCAACGCTGGAAATATCGGTTTAAGCCTGCCCGACCCTGCCGACTGGCTCGACTAAGAAGTGGGAATGCCCCTTGCACATAGAAACTCGAAAGCATAGCGAGCGCCAGCGCAGCTCGATTCCCTGCCGCATACAGTCCAACGGCCTGTTCTCCTCGCAGCAGACGGACTACAACTGCATCGCTCCAAATCAAGACCGTGATTAGTAGTGTGCCCCATCCGAGTGGCGCTCCGAGTTTTAGAATCTCCCACGACCGACGCAGCACATTTACATGATCGTTGTCGCCGTGCCTGATTTGGCCGGTTTGCCACAGCCAGAAGTAACCAACCGAGCTGGCGACGATCGCTGCCCCAGCAAGCGCCGTCGGAACTGCCAAGACCCCCATTCCCAGATGCATTCCGACAATCGTCAGTGCAAGCCAGCCACCCTGCCATATGATGTTCAAGATGGCGGAGACTTCCTGACGGTGAAGACCCTGAAAAGCCCAGTCAAACAGTCCTGCCTGCGCAACATTGCTCAACCCGAAAATCCCAATCAGCAGGAGTTCCAGGCGGCCCACCGCTGGCGCAAAGGAAAGAACTCCGACAGTCACGATCATGCCCGTAAGCGCAAGGCATGCTCTCAAACACGCGATCTCGCCCAGCAGCCCTCGTGATACTCTGCCTGACATGGCGACGCTCCGGCTTCCAAAGACCGGCAGACCAAAATTGGAAAGCGTTAAACCGTATCCACTCACGGCAATAGCAAACGAAACGAGACCAAATTCGGAAATCGAGAGGCGGCGCGCAACGTAGATCACAACCATAAACTTCAGACCTTGCGAGACAAGGCCTCCTGCCATAGCCACGGCGGAATTGCGTGTCAGAGTCGCGACGGCAACCGGCCCGGCGCTTTCTTCAGACGGTATGGTGTTCTCCGCTAAGAGAAGCTTTCCTGTTGGCAATGCTTCAGTCATGAAAGGGGCCCCGTAGGCGCACTTGCTGTCGGCAGACGACAAGACCGAAAGTGAATCCCACTGATTTATCTTCCAGCGCTGATGCTCTTGGCATGAACCTCTGCAATTTGTGCCATAGCCTTGTCGGCGTCCTGATTGAACTGACGAACGGTCTCCCGAGTGTACTTATGATCTACCATCTTGGCGATGAACGGAGGGGGAATAGTGATGATATGCGCTCCAGCCAGGGCAGCGGCCTGAATGTCCATCACGGTCCGAATGCTGCCCACAATGATCTTGGCGGTGTAGTCCCAGGAATCTAGCCACTGCCGAACGTTACGAATTATCACCGTGGGGTCGTTGCCTTCGTCCGCGACGCGTCCCGAAAAGATACTGACGTAAGTGGCACCCGCCTTGGCCGCCAGGATGGCCTGATTGAAGGACAAAATGGCGGTGGTGTTCACGAGGATGCCCTCTCGGTTCAACGTGTTAATCACGCCGAGACAGGACTCACCCTGCTCATTGACGACCGGAATTTTGACCACGACATTCTGTGCCCACCGGGCGAAAGCTCGCGCCTGTTGGATCATCTCCCCGCGATTATTGGTCGTTACCTCGACGCTGACTGGCCGCTCGCCAAATAAGGCGCACAACCGCCGTGCGCCCTGCTCAATGTCGTAAACCCCGTCCTTGAACATGATGCTCGGATTGGTCGTTAGACCGTCGATAACGCCTTGCTCCAACCACTTTTCGATTTCTGTAAAGTTGGCCGAATCAAGAAAGATCTGCATCTATTCCTCCGTTGACAGTGATTTACGTTCGCACGATTTATTGCAACTGGTAACTCCCGCTTAACCTTGAAAACCGACACTTGTCATATAGTTTCCGTCTCGGGCCTAACGGAATATTCGGCTCTAACTTGACGAGCAATCCGAAAGCCTCCCGATAGGCGCGACGGTCGAGACATCGACGTCAACCAAAACCGCGCGATGGATAAGTTCAATCGCCAGCACAAGGCGCAGGCCGCCCCTACAGCGCTTCAGGATGCCTTCGCATCCGGCGAACGGCCCCGCTGTGATCCGGACACGGCGACCTACCTTTAAATAAGGATGGGGTTGTGCCAGCACGCCTTCAGCCATTGCGCGCCGCAATCGTTCAATGTCCTCTTCAGGCAGTGGTGCGGGCGCACCGTTGAAGCCAACAAGCCGCACCACGCTCGGAATTCGTAGTACGTCCAGCTGATTTCGGAGCGGAATGCGGATGAACACGTAGCCCGGGAATAGCGGCAACTGTACTCGTTTGCGCCGGTCTTTCCACCGATGCACGGTTTCATAAACCGGCAGATAATGTTCCACCGCACGCTCTGCGAGTTGCTGGGCCACACGTTTTTCATGTTGCGCTCGTGTATAGGCCGCGTACCACCGTGGTTCAAGGTGGCCGGGAGGCAAACTGAACTGCTCCGCTAAGGACCCGACGTTGACTATCTGCCTTTCCATTGAAAACTCTCTTCCGCCTGCCGCCTACAGCTTCGCCCCGTCACTTACAGGGGCGTTTGTGACCTAACCCATTTAGAACTAACAACCTACAACAAAAACTGAGTCTACTTCAGCGCCGTAGGGTCATCATCTGAATCTAGGCGCCGCTGAATGCCACCCAACAAACCCTCACTGCCAGTGTGGTCTCCCGAGCCGTTCCGCGAGAATTGCGGAAGGCGCGCCTTCACCGTACTGACTACTTCCTGAGCCAGTACTTTCCGCGGATCTTTCGAGTCCGTCGCATCCCACGCGGTCGTTCCAAACACCCAAGTCGTTGCAAGGGCGATTGAAAATGCCGTGCCAAGGAGCATGATCGGCAAACGCGGAGGAAACGACTTTTTCTCTGGAATGATTGGATTGTCGAGAACTTTTACGGTCGGGATTTCTTTCACTTCCTGGACCTTTGCCAACTCGTATTCCTTCGTAAGCGTCTCGAGGACGGCCTCCTGAATCTTTGTCCGCCGGTACAGGTCTGCGAACTTGACGCCAAGGAGAGGCAGTTTCCGGATGGAGGGATACAGAGAGTCGCCTGGCTGGTCGGAGATACTCGTCGCACTCTCGCCTTTTCCACCGAGTTTCTCAAGCTGATGCTTGAGTTCATTGATTCGCGCTTTCACAGACCGTACTCGCACATTGTTGTCCGTGTAGATCTGCTTGAGTCCTTCGTATTCCGATTCCGCCGCAATGTACTGTCCCTGAAGAACAGCGGCCGCTTCCACCATGGCCTTGCCTTGTTCTTTGATATCGATCGCGGTGTTCTTGCTTGAGAACTGGCTGAACTCTTTCTCCGCCGCTTCCAGATCCAAACTTACCGCCTGTAGACGTCCTTCCAGAAAGATCCGCTCGCGGCGAGCTGAGGACGTGCTTAATTCGGCGACGAGACGGTTGAGCTCTTCAACATACGCCCGGCCCATGGCTGCGGCGCGCTTAGGATCGTGGTCGGTCACCGTGACCGTGATGATCTGACTCTTCCGATCTACTGAGATATCAGTGTGGTCAGCGAGGTCCTTACGCGCATCTTCCATGCGGCGATCCCAGTAAGACTTCTTCAATTCGAATTCTTGGATCAGTTTGTCCTGAACCGTGCGGCTCGAGAGGATGCCGACAAAGATGTCACTGTTGCTCTTGAGCCCAAGCACATCGGCCCCGATGCCAGCCAGGCCTCCAGCGCCTCCGGCCAAAGCAGCCGCAGCGGCAGCGATCCCGCCAGACTGGTTGCTATCAGGAGGCATGAGGCGCGCCGTGGACTTGAACCGCACCGGGATGAGAAATGCCAAAAGCGTGCTGGCAATGAATCCGTAGATTGCAACGCGGGAAAGCAGCCGACGGTGCTCCCAGAGAAGCCGCAGGTATACAACTGAGTTTCCGCTAGCTTGCGGTGTTTCCTGAGGTCCAGTCGCGAGGGGAAGCTCGTGTTCCGGCAGCTCGGGAACTGGCTGGCGAACGGGCGCACTGCCAGTGAAGTTCATGGCCGATCTCCAGTTCCGGCTTCAGGAGCGCTCGCGGCAGAATGCTGGAGCAATTTATGCGGCTCAAACAGAATTTGCACTGCAGCTGTCACGTTTCTGGAAACGTTTGGCTGAATTACAGGAAAGAGCCAGCGCTCGTGTTGCACGGAAACAGAAAGACTGAGATTCGAGCGCAGCGAATAATCGGTTCGGACACCCGCGTCTGTGAGCGAGCCCCCACCAGGAATGAACTCCCTGCTAACCTTCTGGTGGCGGAAAAAGAACTGCAAACGATTGCGCGGGCTAAACCAGTAGTTCGACCATGCTTCTGCGCCTTGTCCCCCACGGCCGATCCAACTACCGATTAAGTCTCCATTGTTTGTATAACCGCTGAGCCAGGTGGCATTGGCATAAAAAGTACCCGGAAACTTAGTGTTAGCGCCTGTTCCTCCGGGCACATCCGTGTATACGCCCTCGACGCGCAAGTCCAGTCGCGAAACGCGGGGAAAGCGGGAGAGATAGAGTCCGGCCCGCCACGCAGAGACGTCCACGTAAGCGATCGGTGAAAACTCGTCATCAGTGTAACCCTCGCCATACAGCGTCAGCCAATTGCGCATGTAAGGGAGCCGATAGCTAAAATTTAGTCCTGAAGTTCGATTCCCAGGCTTTGAGGGGCCTCCCGCATTTTCATTCCCAGTAGTGAACAGGCTACGAATGAGTGTGTGAAACGTAAGCGGATAACCTGGTCCCCCGTAGGTCGTTGTTCGGTGGAAACCAAATTCGAAGTTACGGGTGGGCTTGAAGCTGATTTTCTGTCCATGAATGAATGGTTGTGGAGAGAGCGATTGGCCGAATTGCCCGACCACTCCAGATTGGTTCTCTAGAAATACTTGCCCCGCCAACTGGCCAAAGAAGAACTCCGTCCTCATCGGTCCCAACCACCCAAGAAAGCTAGGCAACTTCAGCGGAGTCGTGCGATTAATTCGAAACATGTTAATTGGCGGCGCATTGTTGCTAAGCGTCATCGACCCGCCGTCACCTGGTCCCCACAAGAGGCTCTGCTTCCCGAAGGTGACCTGATAGTTCGACAACATCAGGCCAACGTATGCATCGAGCAAACTGAATTGGGTGACCACCGGCTGAGCTGTACCCGGTGGTAGCGACGGATAGAAATCTACCTGCTGAACAACTTGACGCGTCGCGAGTGAGAACGCTGGAATACTCGGGGCGGATTGCTCTTCGCCGCGTAGGTAGGCGACCCAAGGGCCCCGCGTGGCGTACAGAGAAAATCCATTTACTGTGTTCCACCCTTCACCGTACGGACGGCCGAAATCATTAAACTGTGTCTGACCGAACGTATAGCCATCGGTAAGCGGCATTCCGGAGATGTGTTCCGTGCGCGAATAAACAGATTCCAAGCGGAGCGTTCCGCGGTCGTCGCCGCCCCCCGTGGCCTCACCCTCCGGACGGAACTCGCGTTGCAGCGCATCAACGAGCTTTTGCGCTTCGTTGTTATCTTCTCCCGCCAGTTTTTCTTCAGCTTCACTCAACTGCCGCATGCACTCGCGACGTGTCCAGGGCCGTAATCCGGCAAAACCGCTGTCAATCAAACCGAATCCGGCCAAACGGTCGAGAGTCGGATAGACCCAGCTGTCGAGCGGAACATAGGAGGAGCCGAGATTCTGTGGACCAGCGGATTCGAACCCTCGAGCGATTGCGCTCCAAGATCTCCATTCCCCGC
>Ga0137370_10000239_pt1 | contig 20725 bp, 17 predicted proteins | sample SagtaG_11_FD_104920 | JGI IMG/M metagenome (GOLD analysis project Ga0137370, IMG submission 104920) | Vadose zone soil microbial communities from Sagehorn Ranch, Mendocino, California, USA - Sage1_R_20_16 metaG | ecosystem: Environmental > Terrestrial > Soil > Vadose zone | place: USA... | reverse complement strand
CGAACCACTGAGTACCAGGGCAAGAAAACCGACTGCCGTGGTGAGCGCACCGAAAAAAACCGCTCGTCCAAGTTTTGCTATCGACGTCGCGATTGCCTGTCGATGTGGTTCTCCATCTGAGCGCGCCTGGTGATAGCGGCCGATCGTGAGAATCGCGAAGTCGACTCCCAGTCCGACGAGGATCGCGCAAAATCCAACGCTGATCATGCTGAGCCGACCGAAAAGAAATTGCCCCAGAGTTAGAGCGACCAGGCAAGAGAGGAGAAGGCAAAAGGCCGTGCCCAGCAGCGGAAGCCATTGGCGAAAACCTACAAAGAAGATTGTACCTACCAGCAGAACCGAGCCAAGCAACGTCGCCAGGACGTCGTGATGCATGGTGTGCGAAATCTCCGATGCAAAGGCCGATCGTCCGGTCACGAGAACTTGTAGACGGCCGCCATTCCATCCCTCTGTGGCGATTGCGCGAAACTTGTCTACTTCCCGCATCAAACGCTGGCATTCGAACGCGCCAGTCGACTGCTGGTTCGTTACCGCCAGAAAAACTCGCATCGTGCGATCTGGTGACGTGAGCGGTTGTTCCTGCTCAATGATCGTACTTTCTGCAAAAGGCTTTAACGCGGGCCCAATCAGGCCGAGAGGATCGAACGAAAGCTCGAACTCTGGGCGAGGTGAGCCCGCTTCAACCTGTTGGCGCAAGCGACGAAGACGTTCCCGAATTTTCTCCGGTTGCAGGACTGAAATGGTCTCGCGGAAGGCGTTCGGCTCCAGATTGAGAAGCAAGGGCACCGCGATGGATTGAAGATCACGAATTCCGTCGGGCGCGGACATTGGCGAACCGGTGAGCACGCGTGCAGACCAGGGCTGCTGTCGCAATCTTTCGGCGAAGGCTGGCGCGAACTCGTCGAGTTTATCTATGTCATTCGGCTCGCACAGGAGCGCGAACGTGAGCTCCCACGTTTGCTCGAAATCGCGATCGTAAATCTTGAGACCTTGCACCGACGAAAACTTGCCGGGCAAAACGTTGAAGATTTCGGAATCAAGTTGCAGCGACGTAGTAAGAAGTGCGATGCAAGCAACGGTCAGCAGAACCACGCCGCACCACACCAGCGTGCGTCGCTGGGTTACGGTTCGGGCGATGAAATCACTGACGCGCATGAAATGCCTAGTGTTCTGTAATCGAGGCGGCTTTACAATCGTTGAGCGAAGTCTCTCATTAACACCGGCCTTCAGGCCGGTGCCCATCGTATCGCCGACGTGGCTCGGTCAAGGATTCGCCATCATCACCGGCCTGAAGGGGTGTTAATCAGAACTGGAATAGAAACGTCTCATTGTCGGCTGAATATCGCAGGGTCTTTCGGTCCGGTGCGCGAAGGAATTGATCTCGTAAACCGAGCCAGCCGCGCAATTGGGACGGCGCTTGTGCTACCGGACCTGACCATCCCTGACGGGCCAATCCTCCTTTAACTTCAGCGAAGTTCGAATCTTGTCGCAGCGAAAGCAGCGTGATTCCCGGGCCTTTCGAAACCGTCAATTCGAAGTCGCCGGTTTTAGAAAAGCGCACGAGCGCTTCGCCAATGAGTGTTGTGTTTGGTGCGCGATACATGAGTTGACCGTTCTTGGTTTGCCATTCAGCACCAGGATCAGAAAACTCGTGATGTGAGATGGTTGCGCAACTTATTATGCAAAACAAGGTAATCGATAAAATGGAAACTACGTACACACAATTCACCGCAATCGCCCGCGCAAGCGGGGAGAAGAAACAGGCGATTCGGTGAATCGCGCCTACCTGCGACATAATAACACCGAGTGTACGGAGCATGTTCAATCGCTCTGTGGTTTTCACGCAATCGGACGCTAGCACGCCGCGGCGCTCACACCAATTTGTGCTAACTTCTGCGCCAGAAGATGAAGTTGATCGATCGATTTGTTAGCCGCGAGCTGGTGGTGAACGTGTTGTTCGCCATCGCCGTGTTGAGCCTGGTCCTCGTGGTGGGAAATATTTTCCGCAAACTTCTTCCGTTGCTGGTGAATCACGACGTGCCGATGGAATACCTGATCACTTTCATCGCCTACGTGTTGCCGTTCTCACTTATCTTCACCATTCCCTGGGGGTTGTTGACGGCGATCCTGCTCGTGTTCGGGCGGCTCTCCGCAGATAACGAATTGATCGCGCTGCGCGCGAACGGGGTGAGCGTGCCGCGTGTGTGCGCTTCGCTTTGGGGCGTCGCGCTCATCTGTACTGTGATCTGCCTGTGGCTCAACGTGCAGGTCGCCCCGGCGGCGCAGGAGAAATTGCGCAGCACCATTTTCGATCTCGCTACGCGCAATCCAATGGCGCTCTTTGGCAGTGATCAAGTGATCGATCAGTTTCCCGGGCGCAAGATCTACGTTGGCAAAAAGGAAGGTAACAAGCTTGAGAATATCACTGTGTTCGAATTGAACCAGAATTCGCTCCCGGTGAAGGTGACTTACGCGCGCACGGGCATGCTCGAAGCCGATTTGGCGAACAAGCAAATCCTCATGCACCTCTATCAGGCGCGTTACCAGGAGCGCGACGAGAAGGACCCGTCCAACCTGCGAAAGATACGTGACGGAATCAACATGGTGGAAGGCACATTGCCAATCAGCCTCGAAGAGCTGTACGAGAAAGAGAAAAAACGGCCAAGCCGCTCGGCGTTGTCGATCGAACAATTACTCGAGCAATTGAAAAGCGAGAATAAGCGCGAACGCAGCGCCAGCCGCACCGAAATCAATAAACGTTTTTCATTTCCATTTGCGTGTGTTGCGTTCGCAATCATCGGAGTCCCGCTTGGTGTTACGGCGCATCGTCGCGAGACCTCAATCGGATTCGCTATGGGTTTGATCGTGGCTACGACCTACTTTCTCTTTGTCATCATTGGCGATACGCTGCGTGGAAATCCTCACGCGCATCCAGAACTACTCGTCTGGTTTCCAAATGTTCTTTTCATCATACTTGGTTGGTTTCTGTTCCGCCGTCTGGCACGGCAATAAAGCAACTACCGCGCTGATGGGGTAGTGGGGTAATGGAGTGGTGGAGCAGCAGTGGGCCGAAGACGGGACGGCTCCATTAGCATAAAGCATAACTCAATGATCAATGTTGAAGACGGCCTTCCATCAGGCCGTTCTCATCTCAGATTGATCGAAATCAAGCTTCCTCAGGCTCCGGACCCAACGAGAGAGAAGGCGTCCTTGCTGAGCGAGAGGCTCGACGTTGGAACACAGGCATGGGTAACGTGTTCCACAGATAAACAGCCACGCACGCCAGCACCAGAACGGACGCATAACCTCGGATGTGCTTGAGTAAATCGATCGCCCATAGTGTTGCTTCAAGTTTCTTATCGATCAGCATCACGTGCACGATCATTGCCGTGCTCGCTGCCGAGATAATGAAATGAATGAGACTCAATCTAAGACTGACTCCCAAGGCGACGGCGCTAATTACCGCACCCCACATGAGGTAGCGTTCATGCATTTGACCCAGCAGCGCAAACATCAGCAGCCACGGAGCCGTGATCGCAATCAGGACGCGAGGGTCGCGATCGCGAACCTGTCGCGCCGCTCCGTACGCGCATAATGAGAGTGCACCAAGGTAGAGCAGTCGCAGAGTCCATTGCAGCGTGACATGGAAGGCCAGAGATCCAAAATGAACCGAACAGAATGGATCCTTCAATGACCAGCCAAGCTTGGAGAGAAGCGACGGAAGGTTGTAACACGAACTGATGACAAGGTAAGGGTAATGTTCGCTGCCATACAGAAAACCGACTTTCAACCACGCAAAGCTTCCGCCGGTAAAGGCGCCGATGGTGAACGCTGCGCACCCAGTGACGCCGCCGATCCATGCGCTGCTGTATCGCGTTTTCCATCGCAGAAACAAGAACGAGCTAGCGCCCGTGATGGCAATAAGCGCGACCCAGGCCGCCGGCGTGTGTAAAAGCCATGGCGACGCGATCGTTGCCGTCGTCGCACTGAACCCGGCGAGTACACGCAGCGCGCGGTTCCATCTTTTTTGCCACAACGGCCAAAGAACAAAAAATGGCGCTACGAATAACAGCTGCCCCTTGAACATGGCGCCCGCGGCCAACAGACAACCGCATAAGAACCACCGATTTTTTAGCGCAGCGAGCGCAGCGAACAGATAAAACGGCAGGATCCATACGTCCCATTGCGGCCAGCCGTGCGCGTCAAGAATCATGGAAGGCTCGAGCCATGCCACGCTCGCCGCGACAAGGGCAAAGAGTGAAGCACGATGGTGTAGCGGCAAGTTGAGAAGCGAGGAAGACTGTGTTGCGCGTGATTGCCGCCTCAGACACGAACGAACGAGAAAGAAGATTGCGATCGCGGAAAGCAATTCGCATAAGACGTTGATCTTTAGCAATGGGTTTACCAATTTCGGGTTTTCATCATCGACGCCGGGGAATTGGTTGCGCACCTCCCTTGCCCAGATTGCCATGACCAGAAGGCGCAGCGGCGGATAGTCGAGACCATAATCCTTGTTGTACGCCTTATGCTTCACGCGGTCGTAGAGTGCCAGGTAACCGCGCCAGAATCCCGTGAACGAATTAGCAGTAGCTTGGTCGGGTGACAACCGGCGCCCTTCTTTCATGGTCTCGCTGCCCCAGTAAAAAGCGTTCACGATGTCGTGCTGATAACGCACGTGTCTTGTGCTTTCCCCGATCCAGCGCCGCAACTGGATTCCGCCCAGGAAAAGCGCGACGATGAGAAGCGCAAGCAATGCACGCCGGGCAAGTTTGCTGGCGAAGAATTGCTCAAAGAATTCCCGGACGACCATTTGATACCCGTAACGAAGACAATCGTTCGGCTGGAACAGTTACGAGAGTTTTCGTCGAAGCAAGTTTTTCTTCGTTCAAAAAACTCCAGCCCAAGACAGGTAGAGACAATTCGCATAGTCGGTGCCGAATGCGCCGTTTGTATTTACAGAATTGCTTTTTCGATTTGCCAGGAGCGAATGCGTAACTACTTTAGGAGCGCGGGGTGGAGCAGCCTGGTAGCTCGTCAGGCTCATAACCTGAAGGCCGCGGGTTCAAATCCCGCCCCCGCAACCAAATCACTTGCCGAATGCCGGCAGCATATCGCGTTTACATTCTCCAGAATCACGCGGGCAAGTTTTATATCGGTCTCTCCGACGACGTCGCGCGAAGGGTTGCACAACACCGGTCAATCACGTTGGACAAAAGGACACGGTCCTTGGACTATCGTTTGGCAGAGTGAGGAGTTGTTGCTGACTGATGCGAGGAAATTGGAAAATAGACTGAAACGACAGGGACGAGGTAAAGGGTTCTATGCGATCACCGGTCTGCAGAGAGGCAGCTCATAATCCGGCAACGGCCGGACCGCGGGTTCAAATCCCGCCCCCGTAACCAAAACCTTAGTAGCGAACGATTTTGCTGTAGCGGCCGCTGTTTTCCGGCGGCATTTTTTTTTACCGCAAGGAAGCACTTGCCGTCACAGACCGCGCAGGCAAGATATACGCTCCGCAACCGCGAGAAAAAGATCCAGCGTAGCTCAGTGGTAGAGCGGTCGGCTGTTAACCGATTGGTCGTAGGTTCGAATCCTACCGCTGGAGCCATTTTTATTCGTTACCTTTGTTGCTCTCATTTGCGTTAGCGGTGGGGTGCGACTTCGTTGGTGCGTGACCAAAAAATCTTCTGGCAAAGCGGAAACTGCAAAAATTCTCGTTGGCACAGCCAGCTGGTCGGATCCCGGATTTGTGGAGCGTTGGTATCCGAAAAAGATGCCGGCTGGCGAGCGGCTCGAGTGGTATGCGCAGCATTTCGAAATGGTCGAGGTGAACTCGACATTTTATTCCGTGCCTGAACCGAGAATGGTCGAACGCTGGTGCGCGGCGACACCGAATGATTTCACGTTCGACGTGAAGTTGCATCAACTGTTCTCATTCCACTCGACACCGGCGAAGCTCTTGCCGCCTGATTTACAGAGACACGCAGAAACAGATGCCAGGGGAAGGGTGAACCCGACGCCGGAATTACAGGAAGCGCTGCTCAAAATTTTTCTGCGCGGGGTATCGATTTTTCGCGATGCCGGGAAGCTTGGCGTCTTCCTTTTGCAACTATCGCCTTCGTTTTCTCCGCGTAAGCATGAACTAGGCGAGCTCAAACGATTGATCGAAATGCTGCGCGATTACGATCTGGCGATTGAATTTCGAAACCGCAATTGGGCAGTCGGCGATGAATTGGAATCGACAATTCAATTCTTGCGAAAGCATCACGCAATTCTTGTGAACGTGGACGCGCCTGCATCGGACCATTTTATGGTCATGCCGTCGGATGTGGATGAGGTGACGAATTCCAATGTCGCATATCTTCGGCTGCATGGACGCAATGCGAAGGCGTACATCACTGGCAAAACCGTGGCCGCGCGTTTCGATTACGATTACAGCGATAATGAAATCACGGAGGTCGCACAGCGCAGCAGGAAGCTGGTGAAGGAAGCACGGCAGGTGCATGTGATTTTCAATAACAACAATCTCGATTACGCGCCGCGCGCGGCGCTTCGTTTGCGGAAGGCACTGGGACAAATCGTCAAGACACGGGAACAGACAGCGGAACTCTTTTAGTTTAGGTTCGACGGTGCGCGATATACAGACGGGCCCAAAATCCCAGGCGGATTACGAGTCACGATTACCGGGATCGCTTGCCCGGCTGAAAAGCTGGCTGGTGGCGCATCACATGACCCTGATGACAATTGCGGACACGCCGCACTCGATCGCTCTGGGATCGGCGATCGGGATTTTTTTTGGCTTCACGCCGCTATATCCTCTCAAGACGCTGTTGTCGATTGTCGTGGCGTGGGTTTGCCGCTGCAACAAGGTTGCAGCCGCGATTGCAGTGACGCTGCACGACGTGGTGATTTGGGCGATGCCGGCGATTTACGTTGCCGAATATCAATTGGGATGCTGGAGCTTGCAGCGGACAGCGGCACAGCGTGTGCATTTTCGGAATTTTGGACTGCGCGACTTCGTACACTGGCACGTATTTTCGCGGGTGGTGTGGCCCACGTTTTGGCCCGCCTTCGTTGGTTCGCTGTTTCTCGCGGTTCCTTCGGCGATCATCATCTATTTTGTGATGCGGCTACTGCTGAGTCGGGCGCGGACGCAACGGATGATGGACTGATTGCACACGTGTATACGGCTTTGGTCCAGTTTGCGGACGTGTGAGCACGCACTCCGGCCGCGAGGCCTGACCACGGTGATTCTGTGCGTGCAAATCCAAGGCAACCGACGTCGACGCCTTTGGCCACAACACCAGTTTGCGATTCAGAATGCGTCGACTAAGGTGCTGCGGGTCGAGGGTATTTATGCGTTTATCACGTCGATTTCTCATCGTTTTCTCCGCCTTCCTGGCCAGCGCCGCGTTTCTGCGCTCGGCCGCCGCAGCAGAGGCATATCTTATTGCCGATGCACAAACGGGCTACATTCTGGAAGAGCAGGAAGCGAGGAAGAAACTGCAAGTTGGTAGCCTGACGAAAATCGCGACTGCCAGTGTGGTGCTTGATTGGGCAGAGCGGAGATCGGGTGATCTTAATCAGACGGTGACGATCCCGCAGGAAGCCTTTGTTGGCACTCTCGAGAACAACATCGGTTTTCAGCCGGGTGACAACATCACGCTGCGCGATCTTCTCTACGCCGCGCTTGTCCAGTCGGATAACATCGCGGCCTATACGCTCGCATATCAAGTCGGCTCGAAGATCGAGTCGCTTGTGCCGGGCGACACGAAACACACGCCAGTTGACCCGTTCGTCGCCCAGATGAATGCGCTGGCTAAACAGTTGAAGATGGACCGCACACGTTTTGTCAATCCGCACGGAGTCGATTACAAGGTCAAGCCGTTGCCGTACTCCACAGCCGAAGACATGGCGCGTCTCACTCGCTACGCGATGAACAAGGCCAGCTTCCGCTTCTATGTGTCGCAAAAGGAACGGCAAATCTCATTCGATCGAGCCGGGCGGCGACTGAATTACGTCCTTCGAAACACAAACGAACTCCTGGGGAAGATGGGCATCGACGGAGTCAAAACAGGTCGCACCGCGCGGTCCGGAGATTGTTTGATTCTGTATGCCAATCGCCAGGCAGAAATTGTTCGCCAGGGCCAGATGGAAACTGTGTATCCGCGTCATTTAATGGTAGTGCTCCTGGGGAGCACGAATCGATTCGGTGAAGGAGCAGCCCTTTTGCAACGCGGCTGGCAATTGTACGACCAATGGGCCGCAGGCGGTCGTGTAGCTGATTCAAAAAAAATGCTTTGATTGGGCCTTTGGCGAATGAACGCACGGATTGGTGTTTCTACCGCGTGGGACGGCGGACTGGAGACCGTCATTCCTTGAGAGTGCGAAAATGAAGCCACGGATTGGTGTTTTGACCAGCGGTGGCGATTGCCCCGGCCTTAACGCGGTCCTGCGTGGCGCGGTACTCGCGGCGGAAAAGCTCGGCTGGGAAATTGTTGGTTTTCGTGACGGATTCGAAGGACTTCTTCCTCCCGGCCATCATGTCATTCTCGATCGCCAAAGCATCAATGGCATTATGGCCCTTGGCGGAACGATCATTGGCACGACGAATCGCGGTCATTTTGTTGCCAAGGTGGGCGCTGGCAATCGAACCGTTGTGCCTGCGAATGTGATTGAAGGCGCCAAAAAGATCCTGTACGAGCTTCAAGTAAAGGCGTTGATCATTGTCGGCGGCGATGGCTCGATGGTCACGGCGCAACAATTGCAGGAAGCGGGTATTAATTGCATCGGCGTCCCAAAGACAATCGACAACGATCTCGAGGCCACTGCGACAACGTTCGGATTCGATTCTGCTGTCGCTGTCGTAATGGACGCGCTTGATCGAGTGCACACAACGGCCACCAGTCACAGGCGAGTCATGGTAGTTGAAGTAATGGGCCGCCATGCCGGCTGGATTGCGTTGCACGGGGGCATCGCTGGCGGCGCCGATATTATTTTGATTCCCGAAATTCCATTCCATTACGACAGCATTGCGAGCGTGGTAAAAGCGCGCGAGGCGGCTGGATATCTGGGAACGGTTGTTGTGGTCGCAGAAGGCGCGCGGCCAAGGCATGGCGAACAAGTCAAGCGCGATGTGGTAGGAGGCGAATTCCGTCTCGGCGGCGTCGGCGAAATCGTGGCGCACGAAATCGCGAAACGCACCGGAAAAGAAACGCGCTGCTGCGTTCTTGGCCATTTGCAGCGCGGAGGCGCTCCCACGACACTCGATAGAATTTTAGGCACGCGCTTCGGCGTGAAAGCCGTCCAACTGGCCAATGAAGGACATTTTGGTTCGATGGTTAGTTACCAAAACTATCAGGTACGTCAGGTACCGATTGCGGAAGCCGTCAATCGGCTCAAACTGGTTCCGCAGAATGGCGAGATGGTGCAGACCGCGCGTGACGTGGATATTTCCTTCGGCGACTGATTTGCTTCACGATCGACTCCTCACCTTAGTCCTGTCCTCGTTCGCAGAGGAGAGGAAAGGGCATGAGGCGCCATCTGCCTTTCGTCGCGTATGAAACTTCCTATCCCCACCTCTCCGTTTGCCAAAGGGAGAGGATTGAGGTGAGGGATTGCACTTAGCCCATCAAACATCGAAACCTCTGTGAAAATCATCCTCGCATATTTCGCGGATTCGACACGCAGATGATTCCTCGCCGCCCATGCGACATCCAAGCAAACATGGTAATGTGCAGCTGCGATGACGCGGAGCGCTATGCTCACGCAAAGTACTAACTCAGTGCTGATGATCCGGCCCTGCCGGTTTTATCCAAACCCGGAGACCGCGGCCGACAATGCGTTCCAGTCTCGACTTGATCGCGCCGTTGATGCGCTCAGCACGGACGCGCGAAAGGAATTTGACGCAGCAGTGCAAAAGCTTCGTGGCGCTGGCGTGAATGTACATGTGTTTGACGACACCGCCGAACCGGAAAAGCCGGACGCAGTTTTCCCCAACAACTGGATCTCAACGCACCACGATGGACGGATCGCCCTGTTTCCGATGTATTCAGCGCTGCGGCGCCTGGAACGCCGCCAAGACATTATTGCTGAACTGCGCAAAGACTATCGCGTCAGCAAGGTAATCGACTACGCGGTATTCGAGGAGCAAGAATGTTGCCTTGAAGGTACCGGCAGTCTGGTGCTCGATCACCTGAACAAAGTTGCGTACGTCTCGCTCTCAAATCGCTCCAACCCAAAGGTGATCCGCCGCTTTGCGAATGATTTTTGTTACGAGCCAGTCACCTTCACGAGCATCGGTTCTGACGGCCAGCCAATCTATCATACGAACGTAATGATGTGCATCGGAACTGCATTCGCGCTGGTTGGTTTGGAGATGATTCCGAACAAAGCCGAGCGGCAACAGGTGCGCGCGCGATTGGAACAGAGCGGCAAAGACATTATCGAGTTGTCGCCGAGCCAGATCGCGAACTTCGCGGGCAACGCAATCGAATTGCATGACACACACGGCGAGAAATTGCTCGCGCTGTCTGACCGCGCTGTGCGAGCTTTGCGCGAGGAACAATGCGCACAGTTAAATCGCTATGTGCATCTGGTGCCGCTTGAACTTCCTACCATCGAACTTGGTGGCGGAAGCGCGCGTTGTATGATCGCGGCAATTCACCTGGAATCGCGCTTGCAACATGCAACATAAACGCAAACCCAATCACCAGATTGCGCGTACAGCAAACGCCAGATTCTGATTCGCTGTTCCCACCTCCTTAAGAAAACGTCCAGAGATTTCACTCGTTCGTCTCCCGACTCTCTCGCAGCTACCCCTCGCTGCGCAAATCGTCCATGTCGCTCGTCCCACACGCTCCATTCTCGACTTCGCTCGGAATGGCACTGTGAGGTTGTGACTGCGCAATCAAACGCGCGAAAGCCGACGACGTTTCACATGCTCTGATGCCGAAACATTACAGAAAAATCATGTAAAAAATCTGGCAATCGCCCGGCGACCCCTCATAGCATCGCCGCCAAAGTCGGCAATCGACGACATAGAGGAAATAACATGAAAAAAAGAACTTCTCAAAAATCCGCCTTCTCTATTTCACGTCTTCTCGCTTGTTTGTTTTGCTTGGTCGGCGTTTTCCTGGCGCTGCTGGCGATTAGTGGCCCGTTGGGAACGAAATCTCTGGCGCAAGGAGCAGGCGATCCCAGCGGCAGCTCTGTCTGGGTTGGCGCCTCTTATCACAATGATGTTTCTCCACCACTGCGCGAGATGCCTGCCTCAAGCGAATACGACTTCAGACGTGGCGGCGAGCGGGAGGCGAATGAGAACCCTAAAATACCTTATCGGCACATAGACAGTGTTGATCCAGTCGTCCAAAACTGGGATGCATCGGTGTTCGCTGGTAAAGGGCCAAACATCCCTGTCCCCATTCGCACGTTCGATGGTATTCCTTTCCCCGGTGTGGGCTGTAATTGCGCTCCGCCAGACCCGAATGGAGCCGTGGGCCTGACGCAATATGTGCAAATCGTCAATGAAGGATATCAGGTCTTTGACAAGGCCACTGGCAATTCGGTTTTGGGCCCTAGTAGCATTTCTTCCATTTGAAGCGGTTTTGGCGGTGTTTGCGAAACTGGCGGAAGCGGTGATCCAGTCGTGCTCTATGATCACATGGCAAACCGCTGGCTGATAAGTCAGTTCGCTGGTACCAGCACGATAACCGATGAGTGTGTGGCCATCTCGACGACTTCGGATGCCACCGGCAGTTATTATCGCTACGGATTTCATCTCGGGTCGAATTTCTTTGATTATCCTCACCTCGGTGTGTGGCCCGATGCCTATTACATGAGCATAAACGTTTTCAACGCGTCGGGCACAACCTACCTCGGTCCTCAGCCCTTCGCCTTTGACCGGACGAAGATGTTGGCCGGGCAGCCTGCTACCTTCGTTAGTCCGGTCGGACCTCTCGGTGGATCGGTCGATGCCTTTCTACCCGCAGATCTCGATGGTTCGAGGTTGCCGCCAACGGGCGCTCCGAACACTTTTGTTGGGTTTCCCGGCCAGGCGACGAATCCAAATTATACCACCTACCATTTTCACGTGGATTTCGTTACGCCTGCGAACTCGACCTTTACTACCTTCGCCAGTCCATCGGCCGCTGGTTTTACCGCGCTTTGTCCTACGAGCCGCGCTTGCGTGCCCGAAAGTGGAGTTACCAGTTCAAACTACCTCGACGGCATCGGGGACCGTCTGATGTTTCGCCTGGCCTACCGGAACTTCGGCGATCACGAATCCGTGGTCGGCAATTTCACTGTAAGCTCTGCCGGCGTAGCAGGCATCCGTTGGTTTGAACTGCGCAATGTGACTTCCGGTCCCGTCACGGTTTATCAGCAGAGCACTTACCAACCGGACACAACTTGGCGCTGGATGGGGAGTGCAGCGATGGATGGACAAGGGAATCTCGCCATCGGCTTTAGCGCTTCCAGTTCGAGTATTCATCCGCAGCTTCGTTATGCCGGACGATTGGCGACAGATCCGCTCAACACTTTGTCTCAAGGCGAAGCACATCTTTATGATGGCGCTGGCAGCCAAACCGGCAGCGGCAATCGCTGGGGCGACTATAGCTCGTTGACAATTGATCCCGTGGACGACACGACGTTCTGGTACACCAACGAATACTATTCATCGACTACATCATATAACTGGCGGACCCGCATTGGCAGTTTCAAGCTCGCAACCGGCACACCGACCCCGACTCCCACTGCAACCGCAACACCAACCACGACGCCAACTGCGACGCCAACTGTTTCACCAACACCTAGCCCTACGCCTACACCGACAGCTACTCCGACTTCAACACCGACCCCGACCCCCACAGCGACCCCAACGCCAACTCCGACTCAATTGATCATGAATGGAGCGCTGGAAGGCAGCATATCGCCCTGGGTCTTGTCTGGCTCCGGCGCCTTTTACACCAACAACGGAAACTATCCCCACGGCGGGACGGGCTACATGTATTTCGGCGTTAATAACAACGTGACGGGACAGGCTTACCAAACGGTCACGATTCCCACGACGGCCACTGCAAACCTGACCTTCTGGTTCAACTGCAGTTCGCAAGAGGGTACGACGACGGCGTATGATTTCTTGTACGTCGAAGTCCGCAACACCAGCGGCACGTTGCTTCAAACCCTTGCAACCTACAGTAACAGAGATAAAACGACCCCTGGTAACTATTCACAAAAATCATTTAGCCTTGCTGCCTACAGAGGTCAGGCTATTCGACTGCAATTCCGTTGTACGACCGATTATTCGCTATCAACGACTTTCCGAATAGACGATGTCTCGTTGAGGTGATCATCGTCCAAAGAGCAGAAAAGGAACGGTAACGCTGTAATCAGCGTTAAACGGCGGACCGGAATACATAAGATCAACGCTGGCGTCGGGAAGTTCTTTCGGATCTGAAAGCCATCTCAAGTTATCGCCAAATTACAGCCGATTCATTCAGGGAAACATCGAGAGATTTTACTCGTTGGTCGCCCGATTCTCTCGCAGCTACCCTGGCTGCGCAACCGCCCATCTCGCTCGTCCCGCTCGCTCCATTCTCGACTTCGCTCGGAATGACAAGTCTAAGCTGAGAGCGGCGCGACCTTGCGGTGCTTGATCGCCGATCTTATATTTAGTGGTGCGTTCAGCGCGAAAGAGGTAGGAGGTCATTATGTCAACGACAATTGCTGCTCCAAAAACGAAAGCTCAAAAACCTAAAGCTGCGCCAGCAGCGGAAGAAGATTTTATACCGCTTCACGGGACTGATTACGTGGAGTTTTATGTCGGGAACGCCAAACAGGCGGCTCATTTCTATAAGACCGCCTTCGGGTTTCAAAGCCTGGCGTATTCCGGGCCCGAAACCGGGGTGAAAGATCGCGCCAGCTATGCGATTCGGCAGAACAAGTTGACTTTGCTCCTGACTACTCCCATCCGGGCGAATAACCCGATCGCCGATCACATCTACAAACATGGCGACGGCGTCAAGGCGCTGGCGTTGACGGTGGGCGATGCAACCTCAGCATGGAAGGAAACGACTAAACGCGGCGGCAAGAGTTACATGGAGCCGAAGACGCTCTCGGATGAACATGGCGAGTTGGTGATGAGCGGGATCCACACCTACGGCGAAGTCGTTCATCTGTTCATCGAGCGCGAAAACTATCGCGGACCGTTCATGCCCGGCTTTCGCAAATGGGAATCGAATTACCATCCGCGGGAGACAGGCCTGCAGTATGTCGATCATTGCGTGGGTAACGTCGCCTTGGGCCAGATGAATCCAAGGGTGAAATTTTATGAAGACGTAATGGGGTTCCGCAACATCCTGACCTTCGACGACAAGGACATTTCCACCGAATACTCGGCGCTCATGAGCAAGGTGATGAGTAACGGAAATGGTTTTGTGAAGTTTCCGATCAATGAGCCGGCCGAAGGTAAGAAGAAATCGCAGGTGGACGAGTATCTGGAATTTTACGATGGCGAAGGTGTCCAGCATGTCGCCATGGCGACCAACAATATCATCGAAACGGTAACCGACCTGCAAAAACGTGGCGTAGAGTTTCTGAACATTCCTTCCACCTACTACGACACGCTGCTCGATCGCGTTGGTCACATCGACGAAGAACTAAATGCTTTAAAGCGCCTGGGCATCCTCGTCGATCGAGATAATGAAGGTTATTTGCTGCAAATATTCACCAAGCCCGTAGAAGACCGGCCGACGCTGTTTTTTGAAATCATTCAGCGCAAAGGCGCGAAGAGCTTTGGCAAAGGAAATTTCAAGGCGCTCTTCGAAGCCATCGAGCGCGAACAAGCTGCAAGAGGCAATTTGTAAAACCGGAGGAGACGACAATGCCGTATTACCAAAAATTGGGAGACATTCCGAGGAAGCATCACATCTGGTTCCACCGCAACGGATCGACGCCGACATATAATAACGAAGGCATCGCCTACGAGCATGTCTTCACCACGCAAGGGTTCGATGAGGCATACTCGATCATGTATCACCTGCGCCCGCCCACGCGCGTGCGCAATGTCGAGTTAATCAAACATTGGGAACCGAAAAAAGTAACCGATAGTCCGCTGCGACATCATCATTTGAAGACTGCTGATATCCCGCGGCGAGGCGATCTCTACACGGGACGCGTCCCGATGTTGTTTAATCAGGACGTTATTGCCTATCGCGCCAAGCCGGAGAAGGCATACGATAAATTTCAATATTACAAGAACGGTGGCGCCGATGAGATCATTTTCGTGTTTCACGGCAGCGGTGTGATGGAATCCGTTTTCGGCAAACTGCCTTATCGCGCCGAGGACTACATTGTGATTCCCCGCGGGATCACCTACCGGCTCGTGCCGGACAATGTCGAGGAGGAGGATTATCTCATTCTCGAATCGGTCGGTCCTGTTCGGATTCCGCAACGTTACCTGAATCACGAGGGGCAAATCAAAATGGGCGCGCCGTACTCGGAGCGGGACCTCCACGGTCCTCGAGAAATCATGACAATCGATAAGGAGGAAGACGTCGATATTCTCGTAAAAGATGGATCGCGACTTACGCGGGTGACGCTGGCGCATCATCCATTCGATGCGGTCGGCTGGGATGGTTATCTCTATCCATTCACTTTCAACGCGCAGGATTTCGAGCCGATCACCGGAACGGTACATCAACCGCCACCGATTCATCAAACATTCGAAATCCGCGGATATGTTGTATGCACGTTTGCGCCGCGCATGCTCGACACACATCCGGAAGCTGTAAAAATTCCGTGGGTGCACGACAACGTCGAGGCTGACGAAGTTCTATTTTACGTGCGCGGCAATTTTGGGTCACGACGGGGCATCGAGAGCGGTTCGATTACGTTGCATCCGCGTGGAATTCCGCACGGTCCCCATCCAGGAACGATCATGGCCAGTAGGAATGCTGCGCGCACCGAAGAGCTTGCGGTGATGTTCGATACGGCCCACACGCTTGAGCTCACCGAGGAATCGCTTGCGCTGGACGATCCGAAATATCCTCAGAGCTGGCTGGATTAGTCAATAGTGTCATACCGAGCGAAGTCGAGGAATTCTCGTGGAATAAACGGTTGGTGTCTTCGCGGGGATGTCTCGACTTCGCTCGACATGGCGCAATAAGAGTGTGTTAAGCTACTGCCACCACAACCTGTGATTCAGCGCCGTCATTCCGAGCTCGATGTTGAAGAGCGCTTCACGCGCGAGAGCAATCGGCTGCCAGAGAGCGACCTCGATAGAATTGCGAACGCGTACCGCGACCTGCTTCAAAGCGTTGGGGAGGATGTTGATCGAGAGGGTCTCCAACGCACCCCGGATCGGGCAGCGCGCGCGCTGGAGTTCCTCACACAAGGCTATCGGCAGAATCTCAAGGAGATCATCAACAGAGCCGTTTTCGAGTCCAGTGCGAGTGAGATCATTCTGGTCAAAGACATTGAGCTTTATTCCCTGTGTGAGCACCATCTGCTTCCCTTCATTGGTCGCGCGCACGTCGCATACCTTCCAAATGGGAAAGTGATTGGCCTCTCCAAGGTCGCGCGCATTGTCGATGTATTCGCGCGGCGTTTGCAGATCCAGGAGAATCTTACTACCCAAATCGCCGAGTCGCTCATGAATTGCTTGCACCCCTCGGGCGTGGCCGTGGTGGTAGAAGCGAAGCATCTTTGCATGATGATGCGGGGGGTTGAGAAACAGAACTCGGTCATGAAGACCTCGTGTCTTCTGGGTACTTTTAAAGACGACGCCCGAACACGTTCGGAATTTCTCTCGCTGCTGAAGGACTAGGTCGCGCACGTTATCCCTCGTTATCCGTGGGTCGCCGCGGCGACCGATAGCGGCCCCAACCGCATTGGCAAACCGAACCAGCGGCTGTGTCGCCAAATTCTTTATGCGCGTGTGAGGCTTCGTGCTCTCAACCGCTTACTTGCGGGAGAACTGGTGGCTCAAACGAGCGAGTGCAAGTGCAGCAAGGAGTAGCCCGAAATCGCGGAGCGCCACGTCAAAGTAGCCGGGAATCAGTAACAGGTTAATTATGATCAACGCCAGCCAGGCGGCGACGATGTAAGCGAAGATCCGCGGTTTGAGCGCGACGCCGATTCCAGCCACAATCTCAATCACACCGACCACAAGCATGAGCGTATGAGAGGGCAACGGTGAAATTCCCGCCACCACTCCAGGGAGATACTGATCCCAGTTGACCAGGAGGTGGAAGAACTTGTCCAACCCGGCGAGGATGGGGGCAACGGTGAACCCAAATTGAAGGATTCGGAAGGCCTGATGAGCCGGCGAAGACCCGATTTTGTCAGCGGCCGTATCAGCTGCACTGTGTAATTGATCAGCGGTTGTGTTCATAACAAGCAATTTTTCGATTCCGTATTAATAAGTCAACAAAGTATTTGACTATTTATATATACGAAACTGGCGCAATTACTGGATGTCTTTGTCCGCAGAATCCACGGCAGGAAATCCCCGCCCAGAAGATTGGTAGCGGATTATGGCGTACGCTCGAAGGCGTGCGGAAGCAGCGATGTGCGTTTATGTCACCTCGAAGCGGCAGGAAGGCGCTGGCCCGCGGATGCAACATTGTTTCACGCGCGAGCCAATGACGTTGGTGAGCAGTGATTCCGCCAGCAAACATGCTTCGGGATGATTCGCCGTGGCGGCTGCAATTGGGCAGCCGTTGCCATAGATGAAGTGTTTGCCATCTTCCTCGCGAAAACTGGCCGCGCCACCCAGCTCCTTGAGAATCCGCAACGCAGCATCAATTCTTTGCCGGCGGGTTTTGCCCTTCAAGTGACGCAGATGTTCCCGGGCCACGCTTCGCCCAGCGGCGCGCATTCCAGCGCGTAGATTACTTGGCGCAATTTGCCGGGAGAATATTGACATGAGAAGCGAGACCAGCTGCCCATAGGCCTTCGGAAAGAGCTGTTCGGCTTCGGGACCAAGAGCATAAGTGGTGTGCGGTTTACGAAAACCTCGTTTCAACCCAACCTGGGCCACCAGCCTGTCGCGCTCGAGGCTGGCAAGGTGCGCTCGCACAGCGTTATCGGTCAGGCTCAGCTCTTCCGCGAGTTCGTTCACTGTCCGCTCTCGTGTTCGCAGGAGGTCGAGGATTTTTCCCCGCGTGCTTTTGAATAACCGCTCGCGCCAGCCTATATGTTTCATTGATTTAAAGATCATGAGGATACCGAGTAAGTCAAAAGGATGTTTGACTAATTCTTGGCTGATGGTGTTTGTCCGCGGTCGCTATTTGTGGAGGGGATGACGCTATGCTTTTGACTGTCAGCAAGCGCCTCGAATTTTCGGCTTCTCGCCGGTTGCATGTCGCCAAGTGGAGCGACAACGAAAATCTGGCGGCCTTTGGTCCTGAAACGGATGCGCGCTTCGGGAGCGGTCGCAATTACGTCGCCTATTTCGTTTTCACCGGTCCCGTGGACCCCAATACCGGAATGCTGATTAACATCAGCGAAATCAAGGAGCGCGCCGGCACGATTGTGCGACAGCGGTTCGATCACAAGTTCCTCAACGAGGACAATCCTTCGTTCCGGGATGTTCCGCCGACTGCCGAAAATGTTGCGCAGCAGCTCTACGTCGATGTCGCGCCGTTATTTTCCGGCGCCGTTGCACAACTCGTTGCCTGTCATCTGACCGAGTCGCCCGAGCGAAGCGCGACTTTTTATTCCAATGAAACCTGCGAGGCGAATTACTGGTTCGAGTTTTCAGCTGCTCGCAGGACGATTTCGCCTCTCTTAAGTGCCGAGGAAAATGCGCGTCTATTTGGCCAGGCCACTTCGATTCACGGGCATAATTATCGCGCTCGTCTGACATACCGGTCCCCAAAAACATTCAGCGCGCAGGAGCTGCCGCTGGTTCGTTACGATGCGATCGACGGTTGTGTGCGCGCTTTGCAGGACGAACTCGACCACCGCTATCTCAATGAGGACGTTCCCGGCTTGGGTAATCGCCCCATGACGACGGAAAGTTTGGCCGAGTTTATTTATCAGCGAGCGAGCTCGATGGCGCCGCTAGATCGGGTTCGTTTACACGAGCGCGAAGATTTTTTTGCCGAAGTGTGGAAGAACAGCGCCATCTTTCTCGGGATGCGGATAGCATTCCATGCGGCACACCGATTGTGCGCCGCGACTCTTTCCGACGCCGAAAACGTGAAGCTTTACGGCAAATGTAACAACCCAAGCGGACACGGCCATGGGTATCTGACGGAAACAACCATCGGCGGGGAGCACGATGCGCGCAGCGGAACGCTCTACGATTTTGTTGAGTTTAGAAAAGCCATTATGGAATCATTGAAACCATGGCGAGATCGGCACCTCGATTTGGAAACAGAGGATTTCTGCAACGCGCCTTCAACAGGAGAAAATATTGTCCGCGCTCTCTGGCCGAAGATCGATAATCGGCTCAAGCAGCGACTCGTTAGGCTGCGGTTGTGGGAGACGGCAAATAACCGGTTTACGTTGCGGCGAACGTAATGCGATGATAGGGCCGGCTTGCCGAGCCGTCCGGCGCGCACGGCGGTCGCGCCCCATTAATTATGAAACGCTATCTGATCACTGGCGCGAGCCGTGGAATTGGCCGCGCGATTGCCGAGAAACTGGCGGGTCCGGATGTTGAATTGCTCCTGCACGGACGCGATACCGTCGCCTTGGCTGAAGTATGCAAAACAGTGAAGAACCAGTGCGGGCACGTGATTCCCCTGATCCATGACCTTGCTGTGCTGCCCGGTGTTGCCGATCTCATCGATCACGTTGGAAAGAATCCGTTGGATTTGCTCGTGAACAACGCGGGCATTGCCATCGTAAAACCGTTTTGTGAAATCACAGCGGTTGAATGGGAGCAAACTGTTGGGGTCAATATCACGGCGCCGTTCATGTTAATGCAGCATTTCACCCCCGAGATGCCGCCTGGCTCCAGCATCGTCAATATTCTTTCGATCGCAGCGAAGACTGGGTTTGCCAACTGGAGCGCTTACTGCATGAGCAAGTTCGCGCTCGAAGGATTCTCGCAGTGCGTGCGCGAAGAATTGCGCGACCGCAAGATACGGGTGATCAATGTTTATCCTACTGCTACGGACACGAACATCTGGACTAACATCGAGGGAGAGTGGCCGCGCCACAAAATGATCTCGCCGGAGGATGTCGCCAGCACGGTGGCGTACGCGCTCTCTCGTCCCGCGGACGTTGCGCTCGAGAACATCAGTATTTCCAGCTTGGCGGGAAATCTTTGAACCGTTAGTCTAGGCGTCGGCAGTACGTTGTAGCCACGGCTCTGTGAGCCGTTTTCCTAAGGACTGCGTCCAGGCGGGCATCCGCTGCAGACCAGTGGCTAGAGCAGCACCGAAGATGTTTGTTCCATGATCAAGGCTGTGCAGAGCGAACTTAGTGTCAATGTTATCGCGTCGATCATTGTGTCGCTGCTGTTTCTGGTAGCAGGATTTCTCTGGGGAAAATACAAAGAACAACGCCGCAAGTTTGGAAGAAACCTGGAAGAGTACGATTTCTATCCGTTTATGGTCACCCGCGAGAATTTTGGCGAGTTCAGCCTTAGAGATTTTCGGCTGGGCATGCATTATTTCCTCAAGAACGAAGATCATACGGCCGCGCGACAACTTATTTTTATCGGCGAGCAAAATAATGTGCGCGCGCAACTCGAGCCGGCTGAGCAAAAGGT